>Ga0265798_10000085_pt1 | contig 183438 bp, 164 predicted proteins | sample P3T30metagenome_FD_192430 | JGI IMG/M metagenome (GOLD analysis project Ga0265798, IMG submission 192430) | Plant litter microbial communities from East Loma Ridge, Irvine, California - P3 T30 | ecosystem: Environmental > Terrestrial > Plant litter > Unclassified | place: USA: California... | reverse complement strand
GGCCTATCTTATCGGTTACGGCTGATAACCCAAGGCCTACGTTCTTGCCCACAGGGCTGTGGCCCGAAAAGGTTCCGGTGCTTGGCGCCCCGGAGATGTCTACCCATTGTTTGCGGTACAATAGCCCGAAAGATAAATGCTCTTTAGAGCCTGCATAGGCAGGGTTGATAACATTCATGTTGTACATGTACTGTGTGTAGTGGGGGTCCTGTTGTGCAAAGGCATCTGCTACGGTAATACATACTATTAGTACAGCAAAGTAAATTTTCTTCATGTGTTTTTCCTGTTTTGGTTAAAGCATTATAATACAGCTATAGCAGGTGGGCTAAAGATAATTATTTTCTTCAATTAACTTTTGGCCGGGAAAAACTTTAACGACCGTGGGGTTTATCCTCCTTTATCAGGAAACAAAAGGTAATGGATTATGGAGCACCACACAATTTAAAATTAAATTGATAAACTATTTAATACGTTATATAAATGAGAGGTAATCATATAACGAAGTACCCTCCGGCAACTCCATTTTTGTAGCAAGGCGTTCTTTACGCTTCCTGATAGCTTCGGCGGTAATGTTAAGCATCGATGCTATTTCTTTAGTACTAAGGTTCATGTAGATATAGGCAATAAAACGAACATCATTAGCGGTAAGTGCGGGCTGTTTCGCCTTAAGCCGGCCAACAAAACCCTGGTTTACTTCTTCAAAATGAGTTAGAAAACTATCCCATTCATCATTTGTTTTAAGGTGGGATTTTAAGGTCTTTATGTGTCCTGCCAATGCAGGATTTTTAGAAAGCTCTGTCGTGCCGGAAACAGACGAAAGGATATCTTCGATAAGCTCGTTCCTCCCCGAAAGGTATAGTGCTTTTGCCGATAGTTTGCGGTTGCGTGCCTCGATCTCATTCTTTAAACGCTCCTGCTCCAGCAGCGCAGTAGTTTCACGTTCTTTTATTTGCTGTTCTAAAAGCAGGTTTTCATTCTTCTCTTTTTCCAGTTCCAGCGCCATTGTTTTTTCGTTACGTTCGGCAAGTAATTGTCTCTGCTTATGTTTTACCGAAAGGTTTCTAAGCACTAAGATTATTATAAGTACTATGGCAATAATAACGGCAATTATATAATAGAACACCTTACGCTCTGCAGACAGTTTTTGCCCGTTAATGGCCAGCTGATTCTTATAATCCTGTATCTCGAACTTAACACGGCTGTTGTTGTATAGCTGGTTGTTTTTTATTTTGTAAAGCTTTTTATCTATGCTTATAACCGAATCTTTATACTGTAATGCCGAACTAAAATCTTTACTTTTATAGTACGCATCACTCAACAGCTCAAACACTGTTTTTTTAATATCAATGTTAGGCTTGGCCGCCAGTATCTTGCTGGCCGTTGCGGCCGCTTCAGGATACTTTTGATCCTTAATTAAGCTCTCTGTAATGATGAGCATTAGCGAAAGCCAGTTGTCGTTAAAGTCAGGATTTTTGAGCCTGCTTAATATAGCTGTTGCCTTTTCGCGTGCTTCGGTTGCATTACCCAGTAACAAATCATTCTCGGCAATACCTGTTTCTGCAAGCAGGTACATGTTTTGGTCAGGTTTAAGATAGGGCAGCGACTCCATGATATAGCTTCGGGCCTCTTTAAACTCTCCCGCCTCGTTAGCCACGTTACCAAGATTCATAGCATAGAGGCCTATTTTAAAGCTATCCTTATTTTCTTTTGCAATGTTGTATGCCTTTTTAAAATATTCTTTAGCCTTACTATAATCTTCGTCTTTGCTATACAAAATGGCTATATTATTAAGCACTACCATTTCATATTTAGGCCCCAGTTGTTTTACAGCAATTTTATAGCTTTCCAAATAGTAGTTTAACGCCTCTCCATAATCTAAAAGCGAGTAATAGTTAGCCCCAATGTTATTTGTTGCAAGAAACTGCTGCTTGTACCAGCGGTTCTTTTCGGCCATTGCGCGCGCCTCTGTTAGAAGCTCCAGCGATTTAACATGATCCTTCTTCAACATAGCCCGGACACCCCGCTGTATGAGCGTGTCGCACTGTGCCGTAGTAGTGGCGCCCTGCATAGCCACACAACAAAAAAGGCACAGCAACAGCAGGAGTGCATGAAAGCTATACGTTATTTTTTGTGGCATGTGGCTGTATTTTTTAGATAGCCAAATATAAGGATAAAATGTTTTGGGCTCACCCTACCCTCTCCAAAGCAAATAGAGCAGCCTTACATTATTATGCAGCAAAAGAAAGCTCTTGTATATAAAAGGAATGTATATGCAATGGGTAACACACATAAAAAGGCTGGTTAGCGCAGGCCGTTAATGCATTATGGCTTTTTCTTCTTTAGTTAGGGGTATAAAACCAGCAGCGGTTTTTATAAATACTACGGTGGCCAGTGCTCCTGTTAGTGCCATAGCTACCCCCACAAGGTTAGGAGCTGCATAACTATAACCATATACGATGGGCAACCCGCCAAGGAACGCGCCTAAGGCATTCCCAATATTAAAACTCGCCTGTATAGCTGCCGAAGCAATCATCTCTGCACCCTTTGCGGTTTGTATCATCATCATTTGTACCGGCGCTACTAATGCAAATGCCATAAACCCGGTTAAGAAAACAAGTATAAGCGACACATACTGGTTAGCCGAGAGAAAATACACGCCTGCTAAGGTAATTCCCATAGCAATCAGCGTAACGAAGACGGTATGCGATGCAGAAAATTTATCGGCCAGGCGGGCCCCCACAAGATTGCCCACCACCATGCCCGCACCGGCAAGCATTAATATATAAGGAACATCATTGGCATCAAAGCCAGATATATCTGTAAGTAGCGGTGCAATGTAGCTTATCCAGCAAAAGAGCCCCCCTGTTCCTATAGCTGTTATAAAAATAACAAGCCAAGCCTGGGGTTTTTTAAAGAATTCTAATTGCGATTTTATATTAGTAGCCTTCGCAGCTTCAAGTTTAGGAAGGTATACCACTAATGATATGAATGTTATAAGCCCTATAATTGCAATGACAACAAAGGTGTATCGCCAGCTAAAATTATGTCCTATGTATGTACCCAGCGGAACTCCCACCACGTTTGCTACGGTTAACCCGCTAAACATAACGGCCACACTTTGCGCCTCTTTACCTTTAACGGCGAGCCTGCTTGCCACTACCGCGCCCACTCCAAAAAATGCCCCGTGGGGTAAACCCGATAAAAATCGGCTTAATAATAACAGGTTGTATCCCGGAGCAACAATAGACAGCGCATTAAAAACCGTAAGCATAGCAGCCATTGCTAACAGCATTTTTTTAGGCGGAAAGTTACGCCCTGCAATAACCAGCAACGGTGCTCCTACTACTACCCCAACAGCATAGGCTGATATTAAGTGGCCGGCTGTAGGGATATCTATTTTAAGGTCGTGAGCAATATCGGGCAGGAGGCCCATCATTACAAATTCGGTTATACCAATGGTAAGGCCACCCAGTGCGAGCGGCAGTAATTGTAGTTTCATAGTTGTAAATTCTAAAGGGGATTAGAGCTGCAAATTTACGACATGTATTAGCGAATACATTGTATAATTATGATATTGGCTTCAATAATTATTTCATTTTGAAGCTATAACGATTGATGCTCCATGGTTTAGAATTAAACTAATAAACCTTTAATGAGATCGAACGAATTCTAACAGTACATATTTTTTTTTAACCCAGCTTTACCTCACCTGCAGGAGTAAAAATCTTATCAGTGCCAGCAATACGCCGACGAATAACAATACGGTCGCAAAGCCATTCATTTTCATACTCAAATGGGGTAAAATCCTCTATTTTTTCTAAATCGGTAACCGGGATATTACTCGCAATGGTAATATGCGGCACCATGCTTAGCTTCTTTGGTTTATCCGCAGACGGTTTGTCGATGATGCTTGTTTGACGATTGACAACTTTAGGCGTTCGTTTTTTCTTTGGGTTTTTAATGGCAGAGGCCAGTTCATCTACAGGAAATGGGTTCTCAATTTTAAGACAAAATGTACGCGCTACTGCCCCATTGCTAAGCGTGTCATAACCCGAAATTTTAATGGCAAACTTTGTAAAACCCGAAACTGCTTTTTTAATCAGGTCTTTTACATCGGTAGATTCAAAAGCTTCCATGTTCAGCAGTGTAATGTGCGCGATAGATTTACGGTCGCGCTCTGCAATACCAATAAGTTCATGGAGTTGCTGCTTAAGGTTATCTACATCTTCCTTAATAGCATCGCTTGGCGAAAGCAGTATGTGGTATTCATAGAGCGTTTCGGGAAACAAACTAAACTGGTCCGGATTCTTTTTGGGCATTGACTGATGTTGTTGTACAAAAATACAGTTTCTTTTGTAATTTAGTGCTTCCACTTTCTCCGAAACATGAAAACTGAAATAAAAACCCACGAGGTTCCCGTTAAAATCCTCGCACGCAAAGACGAAATTGCGGCCAGCTTTGTGCACATGGCAGAACAGCATATTGCCGACCTGATGAACGGCGTTGATAAAAAGCGTTTTCACGCTTCAGATTTTGCTTCTAAACTTTTCATTCATCCCCGGCACCTTACTACTACGCTGCGTCTTGCCATTAATACATCGGTCTGCGAGTATATGGAGGAGCGCATTCTTGCCGAAGCACAAAAGCTACTTAAAGAAACCACACTTTCTATTGCCGAAATTGGCCGGCGGTTTGGGTACGACGAGCCTACAAATTTTACTAAATTTTTTAAAGGCATGACAGGTATTACCCCGTTAAATTACAGGAAGCGTTTATAGTGGCGATTGCCAAAAGAGAGTGATAAATGGGTGACATCAATCTGCGTGCTGTAACACGTAATGGTACATTTACGTGTTCCGTTTCACAAATCAGATACCTTACATCCTCGAATACAAATACTGAAGAGTACACCATTTTTAGCGCAGGCACCTGCCGTAACTTTGTAATATATAATTTTAACAACAAATAATATTACATACTAGATGGCACAATCTAAAATTGCACTTGTAACCGGCGGCAGCCGCGGTCTTGGTAAAAATATGGCATTGGCAATTGCCAAAAAAGGCCTTGATGTTATAATTACCTATAACAGCCAAAAAGATGAGGCTGATGCAGTAGTTGCAGAAGTCGAGGCACTGGGGCAAAAAGCCGCAGCATTGCAACTTAACGTGGCTGAAGCTAATAGCTTTGATGCTTTTTTTACCGAAGTTGGCACAACCCTCGCAGCAACCTTTGGCACAGCCAAGTTTGACTATCTTATTAACAATGCAGGCATTGGTATTTACGCACCATTTGCAGAGACTAAGGAAGCCGACTTTGACGCTCTTGTAAACATACACTTTAAAGGCCCATTTTTTCTTACCCAAAAAGCATTAGCGTTTATAAACGATGGTGGCGGTATTGTTAATATTTCGTCGGGGCTGGCGCGTTTTGCAACGCCGGGCTATGCGGCGTATGCCTCTATGAAAGGTGGCATGGAAACATTAACAAAATACCAGGCTAACGAGCTGGGATCACGTGGCATAAAGGTAAACATTGTAGCACCGGGCGCAATTGAAACCGATTTTGGCGGTGGTATGGTGCGCGATAACGCGCAGGTTAATGCCCACATTGCATCTCAAACTGCTTTAGGCAGGGTGGGCCTGCCGGACGATATAGGCGGCGTGGTAGCATTTTTATGTACCGAAGATGCACGATGGATAACCGCACAGCGCATAGAGGCATCGGGCGGAATGTTTATATAAGATTTACAAAACGGGCTCAGGCCCGTTTTTTTTTTTGCGCATACTTTTAACCTCCTTTTTTAATAGCATCAGCAGGATGTTTTTTATATTTATGCCCTTATGAACGAACCGTATAAATCATATACTGTAGAAGAGGCCAAGCGTAAACTGGAGCGTTATTGTGTGTACCAGGACCGCTGCCACGAAGAGGTGCAGCAAAAACTTAAGAGCCTTAACATGATACCCCAGGCTATAGATGCTATTATTGTACATCTTATAGAGCATAATTTTTTAAATGAGGAACGCTTTGCATGCAGTTTTGCCCGGGGTAAATTCAGGATTAAGCATTACGGCAAAAGGCGCATTGTTAACGAACTAAAAATGCGTGGCATATCTAAATATAATATAGATAAGGCGCTTAAAGAAATTAACGAGGATGACTATATAGAAACTTTTAATGCCCTTGCAGAAAAACAGTGGAACGGGACACCCGGTAATAACATTCTAAGTAAAAAGAAAAAAGTTACCGACTATTTATTACGTAAAGGCTTTGAAAGCCCGATGATATATGATAAGGTTAACTCTTTAGGACAGCAATGATACTAAATAGTTTGAATTTTATTCCGCAATTTGGCTATAGACAGCTCCTTTTAACGAGATAAAACGTGTTTACCAAGGCATAAATACTTTTATTATATCTGTATAATATTGCTACATGGCTTTTGGGCACAACCCTCTAATGGCTTTGTTAAGGCAGAGCACGACACCGCCAAACTTAATATGTTGATACGCCCGTTACCGTGACATTATTAAGCAAAACATTTGCACAGCTCAGCGACTTTTACGCGGTAATTTAATTCAATGTTGTAAAGTGGCTCCGGTCTCGGCTTGTTGAACTTTACTTTCAGCCTATACACACCTAACAAGCCGTATGCACAACTTAATTTACTACAATTAGGCTATCAAATCATCTACATATTTTGGTGCAACTATACTTTGTCCAATCAAAAATGTAAACAACTTCAGCCTTAGTTTGTTTTTACCCTGTTGTAACAACATTCTATACTTTAAACGGAGTTCTTTACCGTTCATCGATAAATTTAGCCAGTCCATCGGTAGTTATACTGCCGTTAACGAATAGTTAAAAAATGAGGACTAAAGGGGCCGTACATTTGTATCAGAAAGCAGAAACAGTTAATTATAACTTAGCTTTCGAAGAAATAAAATATCCAATTACTAAAAATACTAAGACGACAAAAATACCATGAACACAATAAAAAGATCTCCTTAAAGCATATAGCGCCCCCCAAGCCCCTAATGCTGTCTTATGTAAAAGCCGGGCCCCCAGTTTTTACATTTTTTTGATCAAAAGTGAATTTCAGCGATAAAATGTTGACTTTCATCGAAAAAAATCAACTACAACGAAATAGTTAATAACTTTTTTGTAAAAGTTGAAATTAAAAAAAATTAACAATTTTTTCTTAAAAGGAAAGCAGTACATTTGCCCCCGCAACCAAAAAAAGTTATGCCCCCATAACTATCTAAAATTTAACTAATTACTAAAATGAAAAACGCAGTATTACTACTATTGCTATTGCCTTTCTTTGGCTTTTCTCAAACGAATCTTGTAAGTTGGAACTCCTTACAGCCGGCTACATCTACAAACGCTCACCTTACTACTGAAGCGCTTGCATCAAACGAAATTTCTGTAGAAAACAACAGCTGGTCAGGCTTCCGTATAGGAAACCTCCACAATGGTTCAGGTTCAGGAATTAATTATCAAAAGTATTTACAATTTAAAATTACACCTGCAACAGGTTACAATGCAAACCTTTCAGCTTTCAACTTTATCTACTCAAGTCCATCTAACGATGGAACTGGTCCAACTAAAGTTCAGGTACGTTACTCTACAAGCCCATCTTTTCCTAACAATGGTACACTTTTAGGATCTGAGCAAACACTTGTATTAAATCAAAACGCAACCTATTCGCAAAACTTTCCTGCAAACTACAGCGTTCCTGCAGCCACCTCTCTTTACATAAGGGTTTATGCTTACGGCGCACCAAACATTTACTATACTGATTTCTATATTAGAAATACAGGCTTTAGTGCAGGAACTAACGGCCCATCTATTACAGGCACTGTAACAAGCGCTGCATCAGCAGTAATGGCAGCCGTTAATGATAGCTTTAACGCTAATTTAAATGCATCTACTGTACTTAATGTATTAGGCAATGATACTGCTGCAGGAAGTGTAACATCTATAACAGCAACAAACCCTGCTCACGGTACATTAATCGTAAATGCAGACAAAACTATTACATATACACCTGCTGCAAATTATGCCGGCCAGGATAGTTTTACTTACACAATTACGAATGGAACAAACCCTATCTCTACAGCAACAGTTTCATTAAACGTTCAGGCTATGGCTCCTACTGCTGCATTAAACGGCACTTATTTAGTAGGCGCAAACGGCCATTTTGCAACTATTACAGCAGCGGTTAACAGCCTTAATACTTACGGCATCTCCGGCCCGGTAACATTTTTATTAAAAAATGCAACTTATGGGGCTAACGAAAGTTTTCCGCTTACTATTAATACAATAGCAAATGCATCTGCAACAAACATCGTTACGTTTAAGCCTTACACCGGCGTTTCACCTGTAATTACTGCCGCTAACATAAACGGTTACACAGGCATACCTGCTGTATTTTACATTAACGGTGCCGACTACATCACTTTTGACGGAAGCAACACGGCCACGGGTACATCAAGAAATCTTACTTTAGACAATCAGGACGCTATAGATTACATAGAAAGAAGTGTATTTTGGGTAGCAAGTAACGGTACAAACGGTGCTACGCATATTACGGTAAAAAACTGTAACATAAAACAGAGCGTAAGAAACCAGGGTGGTAAATTCTCTGTAGGCATATATTCAGGTAATAACGGCACCGGAGAAAACAACACAATGTTAATAACTGCCGCAACTGCAAACAACAGCAGCCTTACAATAACTAATAATGACTTTACAAACGTTAAGCAGGGTGTTTACGTTAATGGAGGTTCTGTAATTACTTCGGGCGTGCTTATTAACAAGAATGACCTTGGCGCAACAACAAATGCAGAAACTATTATAGCACCAGCTACATTAATTAATGTAAGTAGTTTTGAATATAATGACAACCTTGTAAATAACCTTTACAGGACTACAGATGATGGTAACCTTGTATCTGCAGGTATATATGTTGCGGGTGCATCTAAAAATGGCTCTATACTAAGAAACACTCTTAAAGACCTTACTAAAACAACTACAAACAACCAAATTTTTGGTGGTATAGTACTTGCCTCTACAGATTTTAATGCTAACATAATTGTAGCAAATAATTTTATACTTAACGTGACCGGAAGTGGTAACGGTGGCGGATACCTTAACGGATACGGTATTATTGCAGATAATGGTGGCGGATATAAAATATATAACAACACAGTATCGTTAAATACTAACCAGCCAAATGGCGGCTTTTCTGCACCGTTTTATGTAAATACACCGGCACGCAACCTGGATGTAAGGAATAATATATTTGCTAATAATCAAACAAACATTGCTACAAGAAGAACTGCGATAGTTGTAAATAATACACTAAGTAATATAAATACCGTTTTTACTAATCTTGACAACAACGATTATTTTAGTAACGACAGGATAGCTTACATTGCTAATGTAAATGCTGCAACACAAATAGACTGGGCGGGTAATGGAATACAAGGTGACTATAATGACAATGCCGACTATCTTTACACTTTAGAACGTTGGAAAAGCCTAACTACAAAAGATGCTCACTCTGTAAATGTTAACCCAACATTTATATCTAACTCAGATTTACATATAAATGCTAATGGTAACAACGGTGGTATTGCAGATGGCGGAGTTGCCGTACCAGGTATAACAAGAGATATAGACAATCAGCTAAGAAATGTTACAACACCGGATATGGGTGCTGATGAATTTGGCCCATCTAACACTATGCCGGTAGCAGGCGACCCAACAGGCCTTTACTGCGACAGTGCTACAACATGGAATGGAACAACATGGAGCAACGGTGCACCTAATGCGTCTAAAGACGTTATCTTTAATGGTAACTTTACTCAAAACGGCGGTACTTTTTATGCTTGCTCTATATATGTACTAGACGGCAGCAGCGTAAGCTTTACTAACGACTCGAACACTATAGTAACACATGCAGTAAACGTTGCAGCTTCAGGATCGCTTACTTTTGAGAGCAGCTCTAACCTTATACAACTTACAGATGATGTAAACAGTGGTACAACTACTGTAAAAAGGAACAGCTCTAAACTTAAAAAACTTGATTACACAATGTGGTCGGCACCGGTTCTGGATAAAAGGGCTACAGGTTACCAAACATTACAATCGTTCTCTCCTGCTACAGTTGCAACACGCTTTTATGAATACAGCACGGTAAACAATTATTACCAGACACTACCTGCAGAAACTACTAAATTTACATTAGGAAAAGGTATCCTTATCCGTATGCCAAATACAGATCCTGCAACAGGTTATAATGAAGGTACTGCACGTTTAGTTTACAACGGATCTTTTACAGGAACTCCAAACAACGGTACTCTAAGCGTACCGGTAGCATTAACAGGCAGCGGATATAATGCTATAGGCAACCCTTACCCATCGCCAATAAGTGTAAAAGCTTTTATAAATGAGAACCTTGATGTTATAGACGGTACTGTATGGATATGGAGAAAAACTAACGACCGTACAGTTTCTTCTTACTCTACAATAAACCTTACAGGATATGTAGCAAACATTGCAAGGGGTGGTAGTAATAATGATGGCAACGACCTAATTGCGGATCCTTATGCAATAGACCCTAACGGGAGCCTTAACACTGCACAAGGCTTTATTGTAAAAGCTAAAGTTGCCGGTAACGTTACTTACAAAAACACCATGCGTTTGCAAACAAATTCTCATTCTTTCTTTAGGACTGCTGCACAAACCACTACAGATCGTTTATGGATAAATGCAACAAATGAAACAGGAGAATTTTCTCAGTCGCTTGTAGCTTACAATGAAGACACTACGTTAGGTTATGATAATGGTTATGATGGTAAAGCACTTATAAACGGCAACCTGAACCTATACACAATAGCAGAAACAGCTAACGATACTTTAAACCTTACTATACAGTCTCGTGGTGCATTTGCCACTACAGACAGGGTAAAAATGGGTTACCAAACAGAAGTTGCAGGTACATTTACACTATCTCTTGACCATACAGATGGCAGGTTTGCTGAAGGACAGGAAATATATGTTATAGATAATGTAACAGGTATCACTCATAACCTTACTGATGCAGCCTTTACTTTTACATCAGAGGTTGGTACATTTAATGAGCGTTTTACAGTAGCTTATGCACCAAGCGGAGCTCTTGGTACAGAAACACCGGTATTGCAAACTAAAGAAATAATGGTTTACAAAAGCGGCAAACAGGTTAAAGTAGAAGCTCCGGCAGATATTAACACCGTAACTGTTTACGACATGCTTGGAAAAACAATCTTCCAGAAAAGCAACATAGATGGACTAAGCTTTGCTACAACAGACCTTAATATAACAGCCCAGGTAGTTATTGTACAAATAACTTTAGATAACCAACAGGTAATTTCTAAGAAAATAATAATGAATTAATTACATTTGCATTACAGCCAGTTTAAATCCCGGCAACAGTAACACCGGGATTTATACAGGCACAAAAAGAAACAATAACCCAGCAACGGGTAACCGTAGTTATAACGCGTAGTAAACGTTATAATGTTTTAGTAATTTTTTAGTTGGATGCAGGCCCCGGGTTGCTCCGGGGCTATTTTTAAAAAGCTGTCCAACACCACAAACCGGTAACACTTTATATTATATATATTGTATTGAAGAGAATATAACGCGTAGTAAACGTTATATGTTTTAGTAATTTTTTAGTTGGATGCACGGCACCGGATGATTAGTAACATCCGGTGCTATTTGTTTATAGCTGTTACTAAACAGGGTTGCCGGAACATTCTAAAATAGTAAAGCCCGGGCATACGCACCGGGCTTTTACTTTTATATATATCTAAGTCTATTTGCTAACAAGTATACTTACGGCATTTCCGCCAAAGCCTACTGCATTAATTAAAATTTTATGTAAAGGCCTGCCTGCCTGTTGCGGTAAAAAAGGAGATGGTATAAAATGGTTATGCTGGAGCATTAATAGCGCAAGTTCTAAATTTAATAACCCTGAAGCGCCAAAAGTGTGCCCTATCTTCCATTTATTTGTGGTAAGCAAGGGAAGGTTACTGCCAAATATTTTATGTACAGCATTATATTCAGATAAGTCGCCCTTTATAGTTCCCGGGGCATGCATAACAATAGCATCAACATCCGAGAGCTTAGTGTCTTTTAAGGCCATACGCATCGATTTTTGCATGCAGTCGGCATCCGCAGATATCGATACACTGTGTTGCAGCATTTCGGTTGCATAGCCCACACCTTCTATATAAGCCAGTGCACCGGGCAAACGCCCTGCCTGTAAACATGCCATTGCCGCACCTTCGCCAAGAACCATAGTATTTACAGTCTTGGTAAGGTCTAATGCACGGCACGGATAATCATCCTCATTAGAAGAATATATTTTCATGGCCTGCATTTGTGCAATGGTAAACGGTGTTAAGGGCGCTTCGCTACCGCCAACCAAAAACTTGTTAGACATGCCCGACCGTAGCCAGGCTACACCGTTAAGCAATGCATGCAGCGCGGTAGAGCAGGTTATAGAATGTGATATATCTGGGCCATCGCTTTTTAAGTCATGCGCCACCCATGACGAGATGTTGCCCAGCGTTGTTGCCGGCGATGCCTGTACTGCTGTTTTCCCGGTCTCTAAAAATTCGGTAAAATGTTTTTCAAAAAGATCGGTCGCCCCACGGGAAGACCCTATATTAATACCAAAGATGTCTTTAGTGTCCCAACCTGCCTTTTGTACTGCGTTTCGGGATGCAAGCAGTGCAAATAACACTGATTTATCGAGGTGCTTGTAATTAGGGTTTGATGCTGTGAGAGCTTCAACTTCAAGAATTAAGGCACCCGGAAGCAAAGCGGTTGGCACGGTTTTACCGCCAATAACAGTAGGCCTAATTATTGATTTACCGCTAAGGTAATGTTCCCAAACGCTTTCGGGGTTATTACCTAATGGTGAAAACGAGGCGAGAGATGTAATGGAAACCGGTGTTGCCAAGGTAATTTTATTTTTTGCAAAAGTACGGCAAACCTAAACACCCCGCCTCAACAAGTGGCATAAATTATACGCACCGGCATTATAGTAGCACTTTTATAATCTGCTTAAGAGTGTTTTACAATTTAATGGGTAACTTTACTACAAAACCTATTAAATATGAAGAATTTACTGGTGCAATTGCGCCTAAACGGCAAATTAGATACTACAGAAGATACCAACAGCCGTGACACGAAGATGGTACGATCGCTACTAAACAAGATACATCTTAATGTTGTAGATCTTATTGACTATAAGGAGGCAGGTAAAGATGATTTAACAAATGCTGATAAGGATGACAAGCCCACCCTGTTTGAAGATGAAACAATTGTATACGTCAGTATTAAAGTCATGCCGGAAAACGAGACCTTTCTTGATAACAGCCATAACCTGTTAAAATACATTGGCGATGCCTTAGATTTTAATCCTTCGCGTGTTGCTAATTACACAGAACGGGAAGACAATGGCTTTACAGAGACAACCGTAACAATTATTTTAGGCGAGGCTGTAAGCTAATTACATTATTTTACAGGCTTAATAACTTCTCCCTGATCACATCGGCATAACAGGCAATAACATTTTGGTCAAAACAGGGTTCGTTATCGATCCTCGCTATCATTTCGAGGCCCGTCTTTTTTAAAATGATACTTTCTGTAGCTGTGTTTTCGTCGCCGTTAAAAATAATTCCGGCAATAGTGATGCCTCTGTTCTTAAAGGCTTCTATAGTAAGGAGGGTATGGTTTATACTGCCCAAATAGTGTCGCGATACCACGATTACCTTATAATCAGGTTTAATAAGATTGGCAATGGTATCGTTATCATTTAGCGGAACAAATATTCCGCCTGCCCCCTCTATTACAAGATGGTTCTCTGTTTCCGGCTCTTTTATCTTATTTAAATCAACCACAACATTATCCAGCTGCGCAGCCAGATGCGGACTTGCAGGTGTGGTAAATGCATAACTATTAGGATGAATTACAGTAACTGAGTTAGACAGGTACTTTTTTATCTTATGACTATCAGAATCTTCCAGATCTCCGGCTTGTATGGGTTTCCAATAGTCGGCATTAAGTGCCTCGGTTACAATAGCAGCGACAATTGTCTTGCCAACATCGGTACCTATTCCGGTTATAAATAATTTCATAGTCTGTATTATTATCTCAGGTTATTACTGCGGTAGTACAAATTTAGGCATAGTTTCCTTGCCGGCATTTTATCGTTTATATTTTTACTACAAAATAAAAGTTTAAACGTGAACATGAAGCGCCGGCTCATAAATTATGCCGCAGAACTTTAATATAATATTACCATAATAGGCAATTGTAATTACTAATTTTGAAAAGATGCCAACACAATTTAACATGTTTTTACTTATATGGAAACGCTTAAAGTACCTAACTACATAAAAACGGTTTTTATAGCCCTGCTCATTATCATTATTGTATTTTTTATGATAGTAGCAAAACAAATACTGGTTCCGCTACTTGTATCGGGCTACATTGCTATGTTACTTACATCGGCGTGCAACTGGCTGGAGCGGCGTAAAATTCCCAGGTCTATAAGTGCAGCTATCTGTTTGATTATTTTTATGACAGTTATTGGCGGGATATTCTTTGTAATATACCTTCAGCTTCGCGGCTTTATGAACGATTTGGGTGGCGACCTCACCACTAAACTAAATTCTTTTGTAATCGCGGCAAATAAATGGTGCATGGATACCTTTGGTTTTGACCTTGGTATGCCAAACGGCTTCGAATTTAAAAAAGCTGTAGATATGGTAAAGCCTGTAGATGGCAGTGCCACACAGTTGCTTCTCAATATGATTAACACTTTATCTAACGTTATTCTATTGCCGGTTTTTATATTTTTCCTTCTAATATACCGCGATCACCTCGCTGTCTTTGTAACTAAAGTATTCAGCAAACAAGATGACAACTTCCTGTTAGAAAAACTAACTTCAATTCGTAAAATCGTTCACTCCTACATAGTTGGCGCAAGTAAGGTAATGGGAATACTTGCAGTGGTTAACACTGCAGTGCTTTTTGCGTTAGGCATTAAGCATGCTATATTTTTTGGTGTTGTGGCCGGCATGCTCAATATTGTGCCCTATTTAGGCCCATCTTTGGGAGTAATAATGCCTTTCTTTTTTGCATTAATGACTAAAGACAGCCTCTTTTACCCGTTAGCAGTGGCCGTATCGTTTATATTTATACAATTGCTGGAAGGCGCATTTCTTACACCTAAAATAACAGGAGGTAACGTAAACTTAAATGCGCTTGTAACCTTCCTTGGCTTGCTTGTGGGGGGTGCTATATGGGGAGTATTGGGTATGATACTGATTATTCCTACAATCGCCATACTTAAAAAGCTCTTTGAGTTGAGTCCTGATACCCAACCTTATGCTTATCTTTTTGGCGAAGAAGATGATAACTGGTTTAAAAAGCGGAACCGGAAAACGAAGAAAGCCAAAATTGAAAAAGCAGAGGATAAGGTAAATGATGACAAGGTAAAAGACATTATGGATAAAGGAGAGAATTAGCAAGCAAGGCTAACACGCTTGTAATTTGCTCCTTAGTATTGTAAGAGTGCAAGCAAAAGCGCAGCCGCTCCTGCCCTTGCGGCACGGTAGGATAAAGTATGGCCTTAACACTAAATCCTTTTTGCTGTAGCGCAGAAGCTATTAGTTTCACTTTTTCGTTACCCGGAACTACTAAACAGTGAATTGCCGATTCGCTTTCGATAAAGCTTTTAAGCCCCAGGCCTGCTACCTGATCCCTAAAAAAAGTAATGTTGTCCTGCAGGGCTTCTCTCTCTGAAACCGATATATTTAGATGGCTATAAGCAGTAAGTATTGTTGCCAATGAATGTGGCGGCAATGCCGTGGTATAAATAAAGCTTCGGGCAAAGTTTATAAGATAACTTCTTAGATCGGTAGCACCTAAAATGGCAGCACCGTGGCAACCCACAGCCTTTCCAAATGTGATAATCCTTGCAAAAACAGCATCCTGCAGGCGGAGCATTTGAATAATGCCTTCGCCCTTTTCACCGAAAACCCCGATAGCATGTGCCTCATCCACAACTAATCTGCAACTGCTCTCTTTACAAATAACAGCTATGGCAGACAAGTCCGGGCTATCGCCATCCATCGAAAATACCGATTCTGTAACTACATACACCTCATTAGCCCTGTCCCTGTAGCGCAATACAAGGCTTTTAAGCGCATCAATATCATTATGCGCAAACTTATAAGCTGCTGCATTATTAAGCCTTATCCCGTCGCGTATAGATGCATGAATATACTCGTCATACAAAACTACATCGCCCTTTTGCGGTACGCTGCTAAAAAAGCCAAGGTTAGCATCATATCCGGAATTGAATATCAGCGCGCTTTCCGCTAAATGAAATTTCGCCACAGCATTTTCAGTGACGTCATGAAGACTGTGATTACCCGATATTAATCTTGAACCTGTTGAGCCATTTGAGATAACCGTATTTTGAACAAGATAATCATGAGCTTCATTAAATATATCTGTAGAAGCCGATAGCCCTAAGTAGTCATTAGACGAAAAATCTATCTGCCCCGTACCGCTGCCCAGCTGCCGCAGGGCATTAGCATTGGTGCGTTCTGCCAGTTTATCCGATAATGATTTTGGAAGGCTGTTCATGATGTTGTATGTCGTAATATATTTGTTTACAACTTGTTAATTTGACAAAAAAATCTAAATTGCATTAAAAATCATCATTAATGAAACAACAACTATTTTTATTACTGCTCTTTATATCTATTTATAACTCTTATGCGCAGAATGGTGTAAGTGCCCCTAACGGAGGCGAGTATGTATTTAATCCTGAACATTTAAACTGTATAAGCGAATCTCAGCGTAAAGATATTCTTAATATGCTGTCGGCAAAAATAGATTCTATAAAAAATAAGCGCCGTATTGCTCACATGCCTCACGTTACCACACCACTGTTCATATGGCCAATGAGGCAGGCTGAGGGATTTGAGTATAATGATATATGGGGAATATCTAATTATGTAGACCATAATGACGATTATCCTAATGAAATTACCGATTACAATTGTGGAACCCGCAGCTATGACACCGCAGATGGCTATAACCATGCCGGTGTAGATATTTATTTGTGGCCATTTTCGTGGGCGCAGATGGATGCAGGCCAGGCAGATGTTGTTGCTGCAGCTCCGGGACAGATTATTTACAAAAGTGGCGGCAATGCCGACAGAAGCTGCTCTTTTAACAGCAATGACTGGAATGCCATTTACATATTGCATACCGATGGGAGCATTGCATGGTACGGGCACATGAAAACAAATTCACTAACAAGTAAAGAAGTAGGCGCTACAGTAGAGCAGGGAGAATTTTTAGGGAAGGTAGGAAGCTCAGGCAATTCTACAGGGCCACATCTGCACTTTGAAGTTTATGATGAAAACCTCGATTTAGTCGACCCCTATGCCGGCCCATGCAATAATTATAATACTGAGTCGTGGTGGCAGGAGCAAAAGCCCTATTCTAATCCTAACATCAATGCTGTACTAACCCACTCTGGCGTTCCTGATTTTAATACCTGCCCTGATGCAGAAACTACTTATGTAAGCAACCAGTTTGATACGGGAGCAAGAGTGTACGCCGCCGTTTACCTGCGTGACCAGCAAGCCGGCACATCAGTTCGCTTACGTATAAAAAGGCCAAATAACACTGTTTATTTCAATAACGTAATTAACCTCGAAAACGATTACAGTTCGTCGTGGTGGTATTGGAGTTTTATTCCTAATGTAGCGGGTACTTGGACTTGTGAAGCTATTTATTTTGACCAGACGGTAACGCATCAATTTACAGTAGGCACAATGGGGCTCAACAGCGACAGCTTAACAGGCGTGACACTGTATCCTAATCCTGTCCAAAGTATAATTTCTATACAAGGCAGTAACACTATTGTAAAAATAGATGTTCATGATACAATGGGAAAACTGGTTCTTACCTCACAAAATGAAAATGGGATAACACAATTTGATACATCTTTATTAGCAGGGGGTATTTATTTTGCTACCATTCATAATAGGAATAACAACCTAAAAACCATAAAATTTATACGCAGCTAAACACGTTCAACATATTTTTTAAAAGCCCCGTCATTATCGAATAGCGGGGCTTTTTTATTATTTTATAATTATTAATTATCGTTCATCAATAATTTATATATATTTGTTGAAAATAAAATTTATGACCTATGACAAAATTTAAAATTATAAGCTGGGCCTTAAAGATTCTTATTAGTTGCCAGCTTGTGAGTATAGTTGTAACAATGTGTATTATTTATCAAATTCACGATTACGCTTACAACCCGCCTGACTTTATTGAAAAAATTTCAATCAATTTATTATTAACATGTGTTTATACAGTGGGGTTGTATTTTACACATCAATCCTGTATTCTGTTTTTAAGGAGAGGATATTTCAACACAAAAAGTGCTTTATACCTTACAAGGGGCGGTTACATCATTATGGCAAAAGCGCTACTTTCTTTAGTTATCATTTCCATATATATAGATTTGCATAAGGAACCTATGGCATTAGCTAAGCACCTTGTATCATCAAGTACATTTGATATAATGCTTTTTATTATTGGGTTTAGCCTTGTGGCGTTATCAGACATAATTAAAAAAGGGGAAATTATTAAAACAGAAAACGACCTAACGCTATAAACCCATGAAAAAACTCGACCTATTGCATAAGCTTATTACACTAATTTTTGTTGTAAACATTATTTTTATAGCACTCATGCCCGGCTTTGTGCTTATACATTTTGTAAGCCCGGATATGGTTCCTGATAACGTGAAAATAAATATTCATGAAAGCATTATACATAATGCCGTAAGCATTCTTAGGTTTATGGGATATTTGCTGGCAGTGCTTGGGCTGTACCTTTTTAGAAAAGTACTTGGGCTTTTTCAGAGGCGGAGAATATTTGACAATGAGGTTATTAAACTTTTAAAACAAATAGGGCAATGCGTTGTAGCAGGGGTGTTGTTAAGTGCGGTCCCGCCTTTTATTTATGACCTTGTAGTAGAACAAAAGTTCGGGTTTAAGGATTCCGATCTTGGTGTCCTGATAAACCTTTGTATAGGCCTCTTCTTTATTGTACTTAGCGAAGTGTTTAAAATGGCTAAAGCTATTAAAGAAGAGAATGATTTAACCTTATAAACGTATTATCATGAAACGCAATTTAAACATTATCCTGCTTGCCATTCGTGCCATAATTATAGTGGTGGGTGCTATATGCCTATACCATCTCTACATTTTATACATAGCATTATTTAAAGACTACAATGCTACAACAACCATAACTGCTTACTTTACTCCCTCTGCCGGCATTGCCGATGTATGGGCAGAACCCTTATTTTTTGGTTTATACAGCATGATTTTAGGCTATCTTATATTTGTACTTATTAAGCTTTACAAAAGCTTTGACAACATGCAAAAAGGCAATGTATTTTATCCTAGACAGTCTAAAGAGTTTAAGGCGGCAGGCGGCGGTATTATAATTTTCGCTAAGTGTAAATATGTATTGTTTTGTAGTTTTGGCGCGTTGCCTTTTCATGATACAGGAACCATTTTTAAAGAAGTAGCGCCATTTTTAGTGGTGTACCTTTTAGGGAAGCTTATCCTGGTATTGTATTACCTTGCCGAAAAAGGCGAATACCTGCGCGAAGAAACCGATTTAACAGTATAACCATGCCCATAATAATAAACCTTGATGTTATGCTGGCCAAACGCAAAATGCGTAGTAATGAACTCGCCGACCGCATAGGTATGACCACTGCTAACCTTTCTATACTTAAAACAGGCAAGGCAAAGGCTATACGCTTTAGTACCCTCGAAGCTATTTGTGAAATTTTAGAATGCCAGCCCGGCGATATCATGGAGTTTGTAGAACCAAATAAGTTGTAGATTTTAAGTAATTTAGCCATCTCAAATAACCCCTGTATTATTACAAATGAATAGAAAACTAATTTTAAAATTGTTACTGCTGCTTACGGTTGTAACGGCATTATCTTATTTTTATATTCCGAATGTTTTTGCAATCGAAGGTGGTTCCTGTTATCAGGGAATAACCGCCCAAATCATCAAATTTTGCCTATTTATTTGTACTTTCCTTAACTTATTATCGCTGTACGCAAGTTACAAGTCAAAAAAAAGTACAGCTAAAACATTTATTTGTATATCATTCATGTTTTGGACCATAGCAAGTTTTGTAATAGGTAGCAGTCACCCAAGCGCCGGAATACAATATTTCACTATACTTTTGCTAACAATTTTGTTATTGTTAATCTTAACTTTCCGGCAAAAAAATGAAGAGAATTTAATTCAGTAAATTCAAAGCTAAATTTACTCAAAGTATATACCTAACTCAATCCCTTCTTATTTACTTTAGCGGCAGGCAAGCCCCAGCTTTGGGTTTCTACAAACGGTGTAATCCATATTTTATTTAGCGGGTCGGTGGCGTCCAGCAGCTCTATTTTAAGTCGTGAGGCGATATACATTGCCATATCATAGGCAGGTTTACTTTCGGGCTTAGTGTAAATAGTAAAATGCTGGTTGTGGCCATACCACACGTTTACGTTAAATACATGCCCATCGTCTTCTCCCGGTAAGGTAACCGCCTGCTTAAATACCGATACATACTCTATATCCGGCAGCTGTTCCCACCTGCCTGCCCTTACGGGCCCAACCCTGTATTCCTTTTTGTAGCGGCGCTCCTTCATATCAAAACAAATACTGGTCACTACTGAGAAGCGCAGTCCCAGCACTAACATAAATACAGCGCAATTAAAAGAGCTTGTAAATGCTTTAAAGCTCTGTTTACCTTCATATTGATATACGCCAAATACCATTAGGCCTAGAAACATAAACATAAGTACATAGCATATTCCTGCCACGATACTTTGCCAAACCGGGCGCTCCCGCTCAGTAATTATAATGTCGTTTGTAGTTTTTGCCATAAGTTTATCGTTATCAGGTTTTAACGCAATATACTAAACGCAAACACCCTTAAATTAATTGTTAACATAAAGCACAAAAAAAAGTCCCCATGCTACGATAAGCGTGGGGACTTTTAATGTATAGATGAATTATTAATCAACCAAAATAATGATTTTATTGTCGTTGAGTTCCAGTGTGCCGCTTGTTATAGGCAAAAGGAACTTTTGGTCCTTGTCAGATTTTGTAAAACGCTCGCTAAATGCTGCATTTGCCTTAAAATCAGGAACCGCTATCTTAATGCTTCCCTGCGCCAGTATTGCAACAATATTAGCGTGGTGGTTAAGCATCTGGAATTCGCCATCTACACCCGGCACCGTAACAGATGTTACATTGCCTTTAAACAAATGGCCTTCCGGCGATACTATTTCTAATGATAACATATCTTTTAGTTTTAAGCTAACAGTTCACGGTTAACGGTTTAGCAACTGTAAACTATTAACCGTAAACTGGAAACTGTTCTTATACTTCAGCAAGCATTTTTTGTCCGGCCTCGATCACGTCTTCAATGGTACCTTTAAGGTTAAAGGCAGCTTCAGGAAGGTGGTCAAGTTCACCGTCTATAATCATGTTAAAGCCTTTTATAGTGTCTTTAATATCTACAAGAACACCAGGTATACCTGTAAACTGCTCTGCCACGTGGAATGGCTGAGAAAGGAAACGCTGCACACGGCGCGCACGGCTTACCGATAGTTTATCGTCGTCACTTAGCTCCTCAAGACCTAAGATAGCAATGATATCCTGTAGTTGTTTGTATTTTTGTAAAATTTCTTTTACCCTTTGTGCACAGTTGTAGTGCTCGTTACCAAGAATTAACGGAGTAAGTATCCTTGAAGTAGACTCTAATGGGTCTACCGCAGGGTAAATACCAAGCTCGGCAATTTTACGTGAAAGAGATGTTGTAGCATCAAGGTGGGCAAAAGTTGTAGCCGGAGCCGGGTCGGTTAAGTCATCCGCAGGCACATAAACCGCCTGAACCGATGTAATAGAACCTCTTTTTGTAGATGTAATACGCTCCTGCATAGCACCCATCTCTGTAGCAAGTGTAGGCTGGTAACCTACCGCTGCTGGCATACGGCCTAAAAGACCGGAAACCTCAGATCCTGCCTGTGTAAAACGGAAGATGTTATCAACAAAGAAAAGAACGTCTTTACCTTGTGCTTCACCTGCTCCGTCACGGAAATATTCGGCAATGGTAAGGCCCGAAAGTGCAACACGTGCACGTGCTCCAGGTGGCTCATTCATTTGCCCGAATACGAACGTTGCTTTACTCTGCCTCATACCGGCTTTGTCTACCTTAGCAAGGTCCCATCCGCCTTCTTCCATAGAGTGCATAAAATCGTCGCCATATTTAATAATGCCCGATTCAAGCATTTCACGAAGAAGGTCATTTCCTTCACGTGTTCTTTCGCCTACTCCTGCGAATACCGAAAGACCACCGTGTCCTTTTGCAATATTGTTAATCAACTCCTGGATCAATACGGTTTTACCTACACCGGCACCACCAAATAATCCAATCTTACCACCTTTTGCATAAGGCTCAATAAGGTCGATTACTTTAATACCGGTATATAAAACCTCTGACGAAGTTGAAAGATCTTCAAATTTTGGCGCCGAGCGGTGAATAGGTAAACCATTCACGCCTTCTTTTGGCAGGTTGCCCAGGCCATCAATAGCGTCGCCTATTACATTAAACAAACGGCCATAAATATCGCTACCTATAGGCATCTGGATAGGAGCGCCTGTAGCGGCAACATCTGTACCTCTGCTCAAACCATCGGTAGAGTCCATTGCTATAGTACGAACGGTGTTCTCGCCTACGTGCGATTGTACCTCAAGTACCAGCATTGAACCATCTTTTTTAATGATTTCTAATGAATCGTAAATTTTTGGAAGCTCAGCATTTTGGGTGTCAAACACCACGTCTACCACTGGTCCGATAATCTGTGCAACTTTTCCTATTACTTTAGACATTGCTTATGTATTTATTAAACAGCTATTTATCGACTAAGGAAAAACCTCTTTTTTCCGAGTGCAAAGATAGTTTTTTAAATGTGAATTACGCAATACCCAAATTACGTTTTTTTCAATAAAAAGGAGGTTTCTCACAAATTCGGACAGGGAATGCAATTAAGTTACGGTTTGTTTTATTGATTGTGGGGTGTGATACGTGATAGTGCATTTATTTTTATCTGCTCAGATATATTCTCACAGTACAGAATTGTCAGGTGATATGTTTCAATTTTAAATTATTAACCGACGCTACTAATTTAGTATCATTGTTTCTAAATTCCACCTGTAAACAGCTACATTCTTAACACCGCACTTAGGACAAACTGTTAACCAATTGCTATTTAATGATAGTGTAATATTATTAGACTGTACTAAACCTTTAATGTGTTCCCTCTTCTTTACTATATTATCCAACGTTATGATACGCTTTAATTCTAATATTTCGATAAGCCTATTTTCCAGTGCGTATTCAAAAAATAATTCAGGCAGTAATGTAGCTGCTAAGTAGTTCTCTATGTCCTGTGTTGATATCCTTTTATGACTACAATGTAAGCACCGCCATCCACAAATTTCCTTTGGCCTGCTACCGTTAAAATTTTTATTAAGTGGCATACTTTTTTTCTTTGCCAAATGCCAGGAGAAGGTTTTAGTTATATCAAAAAGAGTCTCTCTCCAAACCCCAATTACATCATTACCCCCGATAAAGAGATCGTTAATTGAACCCATGCCACCAAATGACCCCAAATAATGAGTGACGCTATTTCGGGTTTCCCAAAGATGAATATCTTTTTTTATCGATTCAGCCCAATGTTTATAAGCAGACTCTGCTAAAAGCGCATGTAAAATTTGTAACGAAGCTCTATAATTGGCATCGATAATATGCGGAGGTTTTAAGTTTCTATTTGCAGTTGATGTGTTTATGTCACCAAATCTGTACAAATTTACAATAAAGTAAACACCAAAAATCAGCAGTAAATATACAAGCATATTTATATACTCTAATGTGCTAAAAAACTCTTTTACACTGTTTGAGAATACCAGGTGTAAAGAATAGACAACAAACAAAAATATATTTGTGACTGCCGAAAAAATATAGAAAAAACTATTTAAAACTGCTGTCATGTATTTGGTAAAACTTAAAACGAACAAAATTATTGAAAGAGATAATACAAATATGGCACTGTAAAGATAATCTATAAACAAGCTTAAACCAGGCAAAAAGGAATGGGCAGCGCTGTGATAGTAATCAAAAAATGTATACAGACACCATAGTAAGATTATAAAAAATGTAATTGTAAGATGTTTATAAAACTGCATTGCAATTTAATTTAGTGTAAAGTGATATCAATTAAAACGCTATTGAGTTTCCGGATAAAAACACATCTCTAACATCTTAAAAAGTTCGGGGTGTTTGCTTTCTAATAAATCGGGGCGTTCAAAAAAATATTCTGATACTACCGCAAAAAACTCTGCCTGGTTGGTACCGCCATATTCCCTGATATCCGATTTATCATCGTTTATCTCCTCCATGGTTTTGTGCATCAGGTCTATCCATGGTATAATATATTGCTTGCTTAGAAGATGTTCCGGAATACCATCTGTAACGCCATCCATTTTATCTATTAAATGTACAAACTCATGAATGCCGGTATTGCTTTTATTTGTCGTATTGGTAAAGCCGGCATATAAGGCATTCCTGCTCAATATCATTTGCTTTTCGAACCTGCCCGACCCTACCAAACCACCTATGTTGCGCGTTTTAGCACCGTTAGCAAACTCGAGGTCGTCGTTAAAGTTATCAGGGTACAACAATACTCCGCTTAAGTTATAGTAATGCCATTCTTTGAAGCCAAAAACAGGTATTACTGCACTGCTGGCTATCAGCATTTTATCGAGATCATTAATTTCTATACCTACGCCCTCAATATATACCTCTCCTAAAAATTGAATAATGCGCTGCTTAAATTCTGGCTGCCTTTCCTGGGGCAGCTCGCGGTAAAAGTGCACATTTTCCTGCAGGAGATTTTCCCACTGCTCGGGGAAAGTTCCAACAATGGGTTTTGGCTTTTTATATAAAAAGAATCCCGCAACGACTGCCACAACTAAAAAAATAACAAAAATCATATATAAAATGTATAACGATACGTAAGAATAATTAGGCTGATAGTGTCCAGCCGTCAAAAGGTTTTACCGTGGCACAATTAGGGCTGCCGTCTTTGCCGGTACCGGGCACATTGGTGGCTAAGAATGCATCCGGGTTAACTAATAAATTGTCAACCATAGCCCATGTTATACCACGTAGCGGAATTTTAAGCCTGCGTGCCCACTCGCTATTTGTTTGGCCGGCGCTTGTACCAATGTTTATGTAGATGAACTTTCCGCCCGCAGGGCCCTGAACAAACGGGCCTGATAACTTAGGCATGGCATCCTTTGCACGGTCGCCTTTAACGATTACCCCAAATTGAAAGAGAAGGTTGTTACCATCAGAACGTTGTTTAGACAAGACCTCATAATTATTACCCGACCCTTTTTGCAGCCCGAAGTCGACGCCCGCTGTGGGTAATAAAAGAGTTACTTTAAATTGAATTGTCGTTTCCATAATTATAATTTCACAAGGTGTTAAGACTCAAAAGTATAATCATTCTTTTTTGAGAATCGTATTTAAATTACGCAGTCCAAGTTTTCTTTTAAACTCAAGATAACTGGCCTTTATTTCTTGCTTCTCAGAATGTACCCGAACGTTAAGTGTTGAATCAACAGAACGAATTAAGTAAAAACTGCCGGCATTAGAATTTACCTTTTCTTTTATTTTAGCTTTTATTAGCTGCATACAATACTGAGACACTACGTGCTTACTCTTTGTACCAAGAACAAGATTTTTTTGCGTTTCTAAAGGTAATCGATCTAAGCTGTTGTAATACCCTATCGAGTCGCAATTAAACTTAAACCTTTTAAAATCTAACCGATATTGATTTGCAGCGTCGACATATATTTTATATTCATCCCTTGGCCCGCCCCATTCGCCGCAATCATCAAGCATAGTATATAGATATAGTGTATCCGGCTTGATGTCGCCGCCTGCATATTTCGGAAAAAAATCATCATCAGGCGTATCATGTGCGCGTACAGACACACTATTTCTCTCTCGTTTGTTGTCGCAGGAAACTATTAATAACAACATTATAAACGCAACCGAATATTTCATAATTAATTGTAGGGACTGCTCTAATCAGCGATTTCTATTACAAATTTAAATTAAAAAGCCGCAGAAAATAAATCCTGCGGCTCTTAATAAATATTTTAAACAGGTTACTCTACCGTAACCGATTTTGCTAAATTTCTTGGCTGATCTACGTTACAATTACGCATTACCGCAATATGGTAGCTTAATAACTGAAGCGGAATGGTAGCCAATAACGGAGACAGGGCATCGCTTGTTTCCGGAATTTCGATAACGTGGTCGGCAAGGGCTTTTACCTGGGTATCGCCTTTAGTAACTACCGCTATAATTTTTCCGCTGCGTGCTTTTATCTCTTGTATGTTACTTACTATTTTGTCGTAATGCTCCTGTTTAGGCGCAATAACAACTACCGGCATACGCTCATCAATAAGCGCTATAGGGCCGTGCTTCATTTCAGCAGCAGGGTAGCCTTCGGCATGTATGTACGATATTTCTTTTAGTTTAAGTGCACCTTCCAGCGCTACAGGGTAATTATACCCACGGCCCAGGTAAATACAGTTAGGCGCATCTTTATAAATAGCGGCAATAGCCTGCACATTTTCGTTAGATTTTAAAGCCTCTGCAACAAGATCAGGTATCAATTCCAATTCCTGAAGGTAACGGTAATAATCTGCCCTTGCCATAGTACCTTTAGCACGTGCTATGCGCAGTGCCATAAGGGTAAGCAAGGTAATTTGTGTTGTAAACGCTTTTGTAGATGCCACCCCAATTTCGGGGCCGGCATGCGTGTAAGCACCACTATGCGTTTCACGCGATATTGATGACCCTACCACATTACACACACCAAATACAAAAGCACCACTTTCTTTAGCCAGTTTAATGGCTGCAAGGGTATCTGCAGTTTCACCACTTTGCGATATGGCAATAACCACATCGTTAGGTCGAATAACCGGGTTACGGTACCTAAATTCTGATGCATATTCTACCTCTACAGGTATGCGTGCAAACTCCTCAAAAATATATTCGGCTACAAGGCCGGCATGCCATGAAGTACCACAGGCTATAATAAGTATCCTGTCGGCATTCATAAACTTTTGCAGGTTATCCTCTACGCCCGATATTTTTACAATACCCTCGGCAACGCGAAGCCTGCCTCTAAAAGTATCTTTAATAGCGTTAGGCTGCTCATAGATCTCTTTTAGCATAAAGTGGTCGAAACCGCCTTTTTCTATCTGCTCAAGGTTCATTTGCAGTTCCTGAACATAAGGATCAACTAACGAGTCGTCTTTTATTTTACGAATAGCCAATGGCTTATCAAGGCTTACAATTGCCATTTCCTCATCATCAAGATACACTGCATTAGCGGTATACTCTATAAACGGGGTAGCATCAGACGAGATGAAGAATTCGCCTTCGCCCACTCCTATTGCAAGAGGGCTGCCCAAACGGGCTGCCACAATTTCGTCAGGGTTTTGCTTATCAAAAACCACAATGGCATAAGCACCTACAACCTGGTTAAGGGCAATTTGTACTGCTTTACCAAGTTTAATATGCTCCTGCTTTTTAATTTCTTCAATAAGGTTTATAAGCACCTCAGTATCTGTATCACTTTTAAAAGTGTAGCCTCTTTTTATGAGCTCCTTTTTAAGCGGATCGTAATTTTCTATAATACCATTATGCACAATAACCAGGTTGCCCGAGTTGCTGTAATGGGGGTGCGAGTTTACATCATTAGGCACACCATGTGTAGCCCAGCGTGTATGGCCTATGCCTATGGTACCCGCAGTGTTAAGTTCGTTTGCAGCTTTAGCTTCCAGGTCGCTAACCTTACCCTTTGTTTTACACATTTTAAGCTCACCCTGGTCATACAGCACCACACCGGCACTGTCATACCCACGGTACTCGAGCCTTTTAAGTCCTTTTATAACAACGGGATACGCCTCCCTGTGGCCTATATAACCTACAATTCCGCACATACTCTTTATTTATTCAGGTTTCGTGTAAAAAATCTCAAGCTTTAAACGCTTGTCATAGTTAGGATCGCCTTCCGGTATATTGTTACCATATAATACAGTTCCAAACTCGTGCATTACCGCTGCCGTAGGAATCACGTTAACCTTTACTGCCTGTACCGGTGGTACCCCGTTCATCCACGGCTCATCATCCCAAGGCGCTTTTAAAGCTGCATTGGTTACTACGTTAATATCTTCGGTAACTACCAGGCCAAGTTTAACATTCGTACTATCCTTATTTACAAGGTTGTTAATATGCTCTGTAATACGAATTTTATATTGTGTACCCCTCCCATCGGATGATCTTTCAAGCAATCCGCCGTGTACATATTTAGAATATTTATTATTAGATGTAACCGTAGTACCATCTGTGTAATAATCGTAAAGAGGCCTTTTATTATTTACATCATACAAAAATATCCTAATAGGCTCTTCTACCCTGGCATTATTTGCAACATACCTGTCCTGCAGCGGCTGCATTTTTACCTGGTCTACATTAAACACAAGGTTGGCTTCGTTAATAAGTACTTTTTCGCCATTAGTACCAGCCGCCCTTATAGACGCTATAGTGGCATTGCTAATATCTAAAAAGGCCATAGATCCTGCTCCACCTTTAAGGTACAATCTGTCGTCGCCATCTTCTGTATTTGTATTACTTACAGCAACTGCCGATTCAAAGGCGCCTGTAAAAACATCCTTAAAAAAGTTTACCTTGTTGCCCGTAAGGTTTAGAGTAAGCGTTTTTTTAACCTGTGTCCTGCTGGTAGCCGTTATAACACTATCCCTGTACTTCATGGTTATTACTCCTTTTGTAAAATCTGGAGTTCCCATAACACTGCCCCTGCCATTTTGTTCTACATCAAAGTATAATCCCCTAAAGTAATTAGTAAATACAGAATTGTTAAGCAGGTTGCCTGTGCCACCTGCAGCAAATATCAGCGTCTCAAAAGTCGATCTTTTAAGAGGCAAATACATTCCGGGAGCAAGAGTTTCTCTGCTGCCTATTTCAGTTGCACCCTCAGTTTCAGGTGTGTATCTAAACTCGCGTTTTACTACACCTGCGCTATATCTAAATATTGTATCACCGCTCGCCAGTAAACTTTCACCTGCAGCATTCTCTATTAGCTGTTGTTCGTCAGAGTAATACTTTTGTCCGGCTGTACCTCCGGATGCTGCATCGCTGTCCCTTAGATAAAAGTTATTTCTTTTTATGTCGAGTTTAATAGTGTTAACCGTATCGCCGTATATACCGCTAAGCGTATATTTTGCGGTAGAATTTGTAGTAGCCGATGCTGTTAAGGTGCTCGTGTAAGGAATATAGATCCATACAGAATCTAACACCGGAGAGTTAAACGTAGGGTTTATATTTGCAGAAGCAAGCTGAACCTGAGTAACATATGTAGCGGTAGTTGTACCAAAGACAGGATTATCATAAATACCAAGGGTATTTATTGCCAGGTTATTACTTTGCACAGCGCCTGTAGCCTTATCATATGCTTTAATATCTGCATCATACTTTGTAAGGCTGTTATGTATATCGCCGTCTACCACATTAGCGCCTATTTCTGTAAAGTCGGTATCGCACGACACAAAAAAGACTATGGTTAAGGCAAGTAAAAATCTCTTAGCGAGGAAAATAGTATTCATACAATTTTATTAAGGTTTTACTATAAAACCTGATTTCTATAGAAATTAGTATACACCGATGCAAAATTATCTTTAGGTGTAAACGGAAGGAATGGTTTTCCTGATGCTTCGATAAAGTTTACAAGCTCGTCAGAAAGATTTTCTGATGCTATGATAACTGCGTCAGAGTGTGCAATGGTTGCCTTCATGATGTTAGTATAATCAGGAACAGCAAGCATGCTTACGTCGCTTTCGGGCACATTGTCAAACAATACTTTTTTAAGCATATTCTCATCTAGTGTCCCTTCAAAAGACTGGTTGTATACAGATGTTACAATTTTAGTATCGGCAAAAAGCGCCTCATCTTTATAATAATGCTTCATGTATACCGGCAGCATTGCAGCCAGCCAGCCGTGCACGTGTATAATATCGGGTACCCAGTTAAGTTTCTTAACGGTTTCTACTACACCTTTAGCAAAAAAGATCGCCCTTTCATCGTTATCAGGGTAAAGCACGCCTTCCTCATCGCTAAATGTGGCCTTTCTTTTAAAATACTCGTCGTTGTCTATAAAATATACCTGGATGCGCTCTTTTGGTATAGAGGCAACTTTAATAATAAGCGGCATATCCATATCATTTACCACAAGGTTCATACCTGATAGCCTAATTACCTCATGTAGCTGGTGTCTTCTTTCGTTGATGTTGCCGTAACGCGGCATAAATATCCTGATCTGACCACCTTGGTCGTTAATCATTTTTGGCACATCATACGACATTAAAGACACTTCATTCTCAGCCAAATAGGGCACAACTTCAGATGATACGTACAATATCCTCTTATCCTCCATCTTCAATACTTAGTTTTATTTGGTTCTAAAAACATGCAAAATTAAACATTTTTGGTCAGTTTATAACTATATATTAAATTTGCGCGTATATTAATACTGCGCAAATGCTCATTTTCAATAAAAAAGCCCTCCTGCAAGACCATCTTGCCGCCACAATAGCCGCCGGATCTTCTATAGGGTTTGTACCTACAATGGGGGCGCTCCACAGCGGCCACCTGTCACTCATGCAACGCTCCTTAAATGAAAACGATATAACTGTGGTGAGCATTTTTGTAAACCCCACCCAGTTTAATAACCCGGACGACCTTTTAAAATATCCGCGTACGCTGGAAGCCGATGCCGCTAAAATAGAGGGCTTAAGCAACACTATAGTTATTTTTGCCCCTGAGGTAGACGAGATGTATGAGGACACAGCCAATGCGCAACATTACAATTTTGACGGTCTGGAAAACCAGATGGAGGGTGCTCACCGCCCCGGCCATTTTGACGGGGTAGGCACTATTGTAAAAAAGTTATTCGACATTGTTAAGCCCGTTAATGCTTACTTTGGCGAAAAAGATTTTCAGCAGTTGCAAATTGTAAAAAAACTGGTAGAAAAAAATAATATGCACATTAATATCGTGGGCTGCCCCATAAGCCGGGAGGCTAATGGGCTTGCAATGAGTTCGCGCAATGAGCGCCTTACCCCTGCCGAAAAGGATAGTGCGGCTTTTATTTACCGGGTTTTGCAGGAAGCAAAAGCAAAATTTGCCGATAATGCCATAAGCGCTGTAAAAGAATATGTAGCTAATGCCTTTGCTGCGCACCCTGAATACAAGACCGATTATTTTGAAATCGCTCCTGAAGATACCCTTGAGCCCGCAATTATAAAGGAAAACACAAAATACAGAGCCTTTATAGCAGTTTTTTTAGGCAATGTTAGGTTAATAGACAATATTTCATTAAATTGATTACCTTTGCGCCATGCAAATTCAAGTTGTAAAGTCCAAGATTCACCGTGTTACGGTGACCGGAGCCGATTTAAACTATATAGGCAGCATCACGATTGATGAAGCACTGATGGAAGCTGCCAATATGATTGAGGGAGAAAAAGTATCTATTGTAAACATCAACAATGGTGAGCGCTTAGAGACTTATATTATAAAAGGAAACAGGAACAGCGGAGACATTACGCTAAACGGCCCTGCTGCACGTAAAGTACAGCGCGGCGATATTATAATTATAATATCTTATGGAACGCTTGATTTTGAGGAAGCCAAGACATTTAAACCTGCCATAGTTTTTCCTAACGAAGCAGATAATTCGCTAACATAGTTTTGAAGAAAAAAATAATACGTATTTTAAGCATAGTACTCCCACTCATACTGGGAGTATTTTTAGTTATATACGCTTACAACCAGCTTAGCCCTAAGGAACTTGAAGAAATAACGCGCAGCTTTAAAACTGCCGATTACCTGTATGTGGGGCTGGCACTTTTTATAGGTATTACGGGTTATGTGGCACGTGCTTACCGCTGGAAGTATACCCTTGCCCACATGGGGTACACTGCTCCATTTCCGCTTAAGTTTTCGGCAGTATGCATTACTTATTTAATGAATATTACCATACCGCGCAGCGGCGAGGTTAGCCGCGCCCTTGTTTTAAAACGCTATAGCGATGTACCTTTTGATAAGGCTTTTGGCACCATAATATCAGAAAGGGTTATCGATCTTTTTCTGCTCATTATTTGCCTGGGAGGCAGCATAGCTTTGCAATATAATGCGTTAAAAGAGTATGTTAGCACTAATGTGCCTTACGAAAAACTGTTGTTTTATGCTATAATTGCGCTTATACTATTTACAGCATCGGTACTTTTTTACATGTACTCCCGCATGGCGTGGCTGTTAAAGCTTAAAATAAAAATATCAGGGCTTGTAGAGGGCGTTTTAAGCGTTTTTAAAATGCGCCATAAATGGCCATTCCTTATTTTGTCTGTATACATCTGGTCTACTTATATACTAATGTTTTACATTACTATATTTGCCCTGCCCGAAACTTCGCACCTTAGCTTTAACATTGTAATGCTTGCTTTTGTTGTGGGTAGCCTTGCCATAACGTTTAGTAACGGTGGTTTTGGCGTGTTTCCTTTTGCAGTTGCAAAATTATTAGAAGTATATGGCCTGCCGTATGCAGCCGGCACAGCTTTCGGCTGGATAATATGGGCATCTCAAACCGGGCTTGTAATAATTTTAGGCGGTTTATCTTTTTTACTGCTGCCATTGCTTTACAGAAAGAAATAATTAGTATCTTGCCTGTTGATTTTATCCCCTTAAAATTGTAAAGCTATGAGATACATTACATTACTACTGCTGTTCTTAACAGCAGGCTCTTTATTTGCCCAAAAGAAGACGGAAGAAGTGTTTTCTGAAAAGTTAAATGCTAAACGATCCATAACCGTTACATTGCCCCCATTTTACGAACAAAATAAAGATAAAATATACCCTCTTATATTGCTGCTTGATGGCGAATATATGACCGGACCCTTTGAAGGTACACTTGCTTATACCACATATTGGGACGAGTTGCCCGAAGCCATTATAGTAGGCGTTGCACAAAATTACGGCAACCAGCGTGAAGACGATTCGCGCACCAGTGAAGAGACCGGCCTGCCGGATACGACAGGTGATAAATTTTTTCAGTTTCTGGGCGAAGAGCTTGTTCCCTATCTTGAAAAAAACTACCGTATTTCTCCTTACAAGGTAATTGCCGGACATGATGTAACTGCCACTACCGCAAGCTTTTTTCTTTACAGGGAGAAATCTCCGTTTACAGGCTTTATAGCTTTTAGCCCCGTTATGGCCACAGATATGGAAACCAGGTTACCACAAATGCTCGCAGCCAGTACAAAACCGGTATTCTTTTACCTGTGTACTGCAGAGGGAGATTCGCCAAAACTGCGCAAAAAAATAAAAATATTAAACGATAATATTAAAGCCATAAGCAACCCTAACGTAAAGTACCTGTTTGAAGATTTTCTTACAGGGTCGCATTATTCGCTTATTCCATATGGTGCTCCCGGTGCTTTATATAATATTTTTGCTTCGTACAGGCCTATATCGCCTATCGAATATAAAGACAAGATAGAAACGCTTAAATCAGGTTATGTTGATTATCTTAAAAACAAATACGATATTATAGAGAAAGACCTGGGCGTAAAAATGGTTATACGCCTTGCCGATTTTAAGGCTATAGAGGCCGCCATTCGTAAAAATGGCATGTACGATGAGCTAAGGGACCTTGCTGCACTGGCAAAGAAAAATTACCCTAAAAAAACGATTGGCGAATATTATGAGGGTATGTATTATGAAATGACGGGCGACCTTAAAAGGGCTAAAAAATCGTATATGAACGGCTACGGCTTATCTCCCATAGGCGAATACACCAAAGATTTTATGATAGAGAAGGGCGAAAGTATTAATCAGTAACTATGTCTATCAAGGCAGTATCAATCTATATAAATCTCTGTCTCACAGTAATTTTCTTATTTGCACATACCCCGGCGAAGGCACAGAAAATAAGTAGCCTTGAAACCCTTGAGCAAACTGACATGGTTCTCCTTATAAGCGAACAGAAACATCTTGCCAACGTAAAAGCGGTTACACTTGCAGACAGCATATTAAACCTGGATCTTAAGGATGTTATAGATACCGTTAAGCCTCAGTTTTTCATAATATCTTCAGACACTATTAATTTAGATATTGGGCATCAAATAACGTATGATAGTAAATTTGGAGACTTAATTATACGTTTCGATTCGGCTTTCAGAATCCTTAAACCGTTCGATTACAGCATAATTCCGTGTTATGTTTACAAAGACGGCCGGAGCTGTTCATTTATTAGTGAAAGCGAAGCCATTAGCGTTGCTAAAAAGGCTTTTAAGCATAAAAAGGTTATTGGCTTAAAAGCTTATCTTGAATATGATTATACCCACAGAAAATACCTGTACCGTATCACTAAAAAAATTAACCCGAAAGAAAATAAAGCAGAGGTTATAGTTGTTGATTCTGAAACGGGAAAAATTATTTCGCAAAAGGTCGTTGCATATGATGTAAACCAAAATGGTTTAGGGACCAAATGCGTTGATTAGGAAGATCGACATATTAATTGCAGTTCACAAATTAACAGATCAACAGAACTCCCGCGTTACCAAATAACGTAAAAAAAACTATCTTTGATTTTTACCTAACAACCATAAATGGCTAAAATTAAAACTGTATTTTATTGTCAAAACTGTGGTGCACAGTACGCCAAATGGCAGGGCCAGTGCAACTCGTGCAAGCAGTGGAATACCATAGTAGAAGAACTTGTACAAAAGGAAGATAAGCCATCGTGGAAACCGGCATCATCGTCTGAAACTAAAAAGATACCCAAACCACTACGCATAACCGAGATAGATTCGACTAATGAAATTAGGCTGGACACCGGCGACGGCGAGCTTAACCGCGTTCTTGGCGGCGGGCTTGTACCCGGGTCACTTACGCTTTTAGGCGGAGAACCGGGCATTGGTAAAAGTACGCTCCTACTGCAAATATCGCTTAAGCTGCCCTACCGTACGCTTTATGTAAGTGGCGAGGAAAGCCAGAAACAAATAAAGATGCGTGCCGAAAGAATTACACCTTCGGCAGATAACTGTTACATCCTTACCGAAACTAAAACCCAGAATATATTCAGGCAAATTGAGGCTTTAGACCCCGAAGTGGTTATTATAGACTCTATTCAAACCCTGCATACCGATTATATTGAAAGTACCGCCGGAAGTATATCGCAAATACGGGAAACTACCGCCGAGCTGATAAAATTTGCTAAGGAAAGTAATGTTCCCGTTATACTGATAGGCCATATTACTAAAGACGGCAGCATAGCAGGCCCTAAAATACTGGAGCATATGGTAGATACCGTACTGCAGTTTGAAGGCGACCGCAACCACGTGTACCGTATACTGCGCTCGCTTAAAAACCGTTTTGGCTCTACGGCAGAGCTGGGTATTTATGAAATGCTGGGTACCGGGCTTCGCGAGGTGGCAAATCCAAGTGAAATATTAATATCGCATAAAGAAGAAGAGTTAAGCGGTACTGCCATAGCAACCACTATGGAGGGTATGCGCCCTATAATGATAGAGGTGCAGGCACTTGTAAGCAGTGCAGTATACGGTACACCGCAACGCAGTACCACAGGCTATAACGCCAAACGCCTTAATATGGTGCTTGCCGTATTAGAGAAGCGAGCGGGCTTCAGGCTTGGCGCAAAAGACGTTTTCCTAAATATTACGGGTGGCATAAATGTAGATGACCCCGCTATAGATCTTGCTGTAGTGGCTGCCATATTATCATCTAACGAAGATATTCCGGTGAACAAAGATTACTGTTTTGCAGGCGAAATTGGCCTGTCCGGAGAAATAAGGCCCATTAATCGTGTAGAACAACGCATACTTGAAGCCGAAAAGTTGGGATTTTCTGCTATTTTTGTATCTAAGTACAACAAGATCTCATTAAAGAACACGATGATAGAAATTAAACTGGTGGCAAAAATTGAGGATGTTGCCGGCCACCTGTTTGGTTAAACTTATATATGAGAAAAAAAGTAAATTTCAAAAAAATTGTCCTTTGGGTCGTTTCTGTTTTCGTTATATTATTTATTATAGCGGGCATATCGTTTTTTGCCTTTAGGGATAAAGCCCTGCAAAAAGCTGTTGCTAAGGTTACCGATAAAATGAGCCGCGATTATAACTCATCATTCAGCGTTAAGGAAGCTAAATTTAAAGGTCTCTCGGGCATTGAGATGAAGGGCGTAACCATAATCCCTAAAAATGCCGATACGCTGTTGCAGGTTCAGGAAATAAGCACTAGTGTAAATTTGTCGCGCCTTCTTGTGGGCGATGTACAATTAGGCACGCTTAAAATGAAAGATGGTTACGTGCAACTTATAAAGAATGAGAACGGCTGGAATTTTCGTTCCTTTTTGCACAGCAAAAGCGATAAGGACGAGGAAGATGATGAAAAACGCAGCAGCTATGCAGAGCGCGCCTACCGCCTGCTCACTAAAGTACTTAATCTTGTGCCTACAGATATGGCGCTGGATAACCTGAACTTTAAAGTAGACGATATGGGGCGTAAACTAAGCATGAACCTTAGCAAAATGACCCTTGCCGATAACCAGCTTGAAAGTAACATACATGTTGTTGAGGATACTATTATACAAAACTGGAAGGTTAAAGGGTTCGCCGACCCGAGAAATCGTAAAGCCGACCTTAAATTTTTTAATACCGATACCGTTCGTATCGCAGTACCCTACATTAGTGAGCGCTATGGACTAAAATCAGGGTTTGATTCTATACACGTTAACCTTGAAAGAATTGAAATGGAGAGTGGCGAGCTTCATGTAGATGGCTATGCCTCAATACGCAACTTTATGGTTAACCACCCTAAAATTGCCCTTAAGGACGTTGTTATAGACAATGCCCGATTTGATTACCGTGTGCTTTTTGGCGACAGCTATGTAGCGTTAGACAGTACATCTACCGTACAACTTAATAAAATAAAGGTGAAGCCGTTTGCAAAATATAGCGTAGCGACAGATACTACTTACCAAATTAAAGCTAATATACCTAAAATGCCTGCTCAGGATTTTATAACATCGTTACCACGTGGGCTCTTTACCAATTTTGAAGGTATGGAAGCTGAAGGCAGCTTTAGCTATAATCTCGACTTTTTAATGAACAAAAACAAGCCGAACGCCCTGGTGTTTGACAGCAGCCTTAAAAAAGAAAACCTGAAAATCACGAAATACGGCGCCGCCGACCTCGCCAAGCTAAATGGCAGCTTTGTGTACCGGGCTATGGATAATGGGCGCGCTCAACGACCGGTTCTTGTGGGCAGCGGCAATGTAAACTACACACCCATAAGCCAAATATCACCTTATTTGCGCAAGGCAGTGCTTACCAGCGAAGACCCGTCATTCTTTTCGCACCGTGGCTTTATTACAGAGGCTTTTAGGCAGTCTTTGATTAAGAACATTAAGACTAAAAAATTCTCCCGCGGTGGCAGCACCATTAGCATGCAGCTTGTAAAGAACGTATTCCTTACCAGGGAAAAGACCCTTTCGCGTAAATTGGAAGAGATATTGCTGGTGTATATTTTAGAAAATAACCGCATTGCAGGTAAAGAGCGTATGCTGGAGGTGTATTTTAATGTAATAGAATGGGGACCTAACATTTACGGCATTGGAGAAGCCTCCCGCTATTATTTTGATAAAAGCCCTGCTTCTTTAACGCTTGACGAATGCGTGTTCCTTGCAAGCATTATACCAAGCCCTAAAACATTTATGTACCGCTTTAATGGCGAAGGCGACTTAAAAAGCTACGCCTTGCGTCATGATAACTATATTAAGAACATCATGCTTCGCCGTGGCCTTATATCATCTGAAGATACTATTGCACAACAGGGGCATGTAAATGTTATAGGCCGTGCCCGCTCCAGGCTTCCCCTTAACAAAGAAAGCGTATTTGCGAACGATTCTATAGACATCGACGAGATATTCCTCAACCTCAGCAAACAGGCTTTCTAAGGTATAAAAAAACTAATTGTATAGATATAAAAAAGGCTCCGCGAATGCGGAGCCTTTTTGTTGTTGTAGATGGTAATTATATCAATTAATGATAAGCTTGTGCTGAGTTTTACTTCCCGAAACATTTACCTCGAGAAAGTAGATACCAGCCTGTAAAGCAGATGTATCTATGCTGTTTAGATTAGCCGTAAGAACCTGATCCAAAAGCTTTTTACCACCAAGATCGTAAATGGTAGCCTGTGCAATTGTAGCAAGGTCCTTCACATCAACAAATACCTCGTTATGTGCAGGATTAGGATAAATCGAAACAGCAGTCTTATTAACCTGTTCTATACCGGCGATAACTTCGGTAATTTTATAAACAGTACCGTTATTGCCTCCTGCTACATAAAGTTCTCCGTTAATATCTTCTCCCATAGTAGTAAAATTCCCCTCAAAACTTGCAGACCATGTTATGCCGTTAGGAGTTGTGCTGTCTACCCATCCAATTTTATTACTGCAATAATCAGTAAAAAAATATTTGCCTAACATGTTTGGATACGCACTCCCTCTGTACACAAATCCGCCCGTTATAGAGCATCCACCAGATTCGTCATGTGTATATTCAACATAAGGAAAGGTTATAGCTGTACTATCAGCGGGGCAATCTGATGACGTATTATAAGATGCTGTGCCCTCATAACATCTCCAGCCGTAATTAACACCGGCTTCTGTAGCACTTACTTTATCTATTTCCTCAATATTACTCTGCCCCACGTCAGCAATCCACAAACTTCCCTCGGCATCAAACGAAAATTTCCACGGATTACGCAATCCATACGCCCATATTTCGTCGGTACCTTCTGTATCGGCAAATGGGTTAGTGGCAGGTATAGTGTAAGGTGTGCCGCTATTAACATCTATACGCAATATCTTGCCAAGCATGGTATTTATGTTCTGACCCATCTGGCTCTCGCCACCATCTCCGCTGGAAATGTACAAATAACCATCAGGTCCAAAACGAAGGCACCCGCCCTGGTGAAAACCATATAGTTGAGTGATGTTTAGTACAATGAAGGCGCTATTTGGATCGGCAATATCAGGGTTTTCGGTACTACGGGTGTAGCGGGCCACAACAGTGTTACCTTCAGTATTTATATAGTTTACATAAAAGTAGCCATTAGTAGCGTAATCAGGATGAAAGGCAACTCCAAAAAGGCCATGTTCTCCTTCAAACTGAGTAACTGCAGAGATATCTAAAAATGGTGTGGTATTAGCTATCCCATCGGAATCAAGTATTGTTATGATACCGTTTTGTCCGGCTACAAAAATTTGATTCGTTCCGGCATTAACAATTTCTACAGGGCTGGTAATTCCTGTTGCAAAAGTTTCTAATTGTATGGTTTGTGCAAACGAAACACAACCCAGCAAAAGCAGTGGTAGTAGTAATCTTTTTTTCAAAGCAAATATTATATTGGTTATTTTGCAAAGATAATACTATAACCCTTTTTTCCAGCAAAAACGGTTTGGAAGCACATGTTAAAAATTGTTTTTTAACTAAATATATTTATCTATTGGTTAAATAACGAAGATGACCCCATAGTTACACGGGGCCATCTCTATTATTTGTATTTAAAGATTTTATTTAATAATCAGTTTTTGCTGTGCTTTATTACCTTCAATATTTATTTCGATCAGGTAAAGGCCTGCCTGTAAAGCAGAGGTATTGATAGCACTATCATTTAAAGTTACATCTTTATCTATCAGCCTTTTACCCCCAAGGTCGTAAATAGTGGCCTGAGCGGTGGCAGCCTGGTTTTTTATAGCTACAACAACTTCGTTATGTGCAGGATTAGGATATACGGTAATACCTGTCTTGTCAAATTGTTCTGTCCCAGCAGTAGCATCGGTAAGTTTATAAACAACTCCGTTTGTACCTCCGGCTATATATAGCTCCCCATTTATATCTTCGGCAAAGCTTGTAAAATTACCTTCAAAAGCCTCTGTCCATGTAATAGCTGCGGGAGTTTCGCTGCTTACCCAGCCAATTTTATTGCTGCAATAGTCGGCAAACAAATATTTTCCCTGCAGGTTAGGATAAGTGGTCCCTGTATATACATATCCACCGGTTATAGAACAGCCGCCCGCATTATGGTTATATTCTGCAACCGGAAATGTAAATACCGACCCATCGACCGGGCAATCCGCAGTACTAAAAACGGCATTGCCTTCATAACATTTCCACCCAAAGTTTAAACCGGCGGTTGCAGGGTCTACTTTGTTTATCTCTTCTATTGCTCCCTGCCCTACGTCGGCTATCCACATAGCGCCACTATTTCGCTCAAACGAGAATTTCCAGGCATTTCTTAGTCCGTATGCCCAAATCTCATCAGAACCTGCTGTCGATGCAAACGGATTAGTTTCCGGTATACCGTATCCTGACTCTGTATTAACATCTATACGCAGCATTTTGCCCAAAAGTATATTTATATTTTGCGCATTGCCATTAGGGTCTCCAGCGCCTCCACCATCTCCTGTAGAGATATACAGGTAACCGTCCTGGCCAAAACGTATACAGCCACCATTGTGGTTAGAGTTGCCCGGATGAGGAATAGTAAGCAATACTACGCCACTTTGGGCATCTGCTACGTTTGGGTTGTCTGCACTCCTTGTGTAACGGGCTACAACATTGTCGCCGTTGCCGGTTGTGTAAAAAACAAAGAAATAACCGTTAGTTGCATATTCAGGATGAAATGCTAAACCCAGCAATCCTCTCTCTCCATCAAAGTTAACGATCGAGGAAAGATCTATAAAAGGTGTATTATTAATTGTGCCGTCGCTTTCCAGCATTCGTATCAAACCGCCCTGCTGCACCACATATAGTTGGCTTGTACCCGCATGAACAATCTCTGAAATACTACTAAAGCCCGATGCAAATTGCACCGGCACTATAGTTTGCGCAACCGCTGCACAGCCAAATAAAAGAAATGGTAATAGGAATTTTCGTTTCATAGCAAATTGGTTTATAAGTTGTTACGTAAATTTATACAACATTATACAATCTTTAAGAAACATTAGCAATTAATTAAGGTTTTACGAACAATACCAGAGATAAAAAAAGCCGACTCCCGCCGGCTTTTTTTATCTCTGGTATTACAAATTATCTATATTTTTATCCTTAGGATGTTTAACTCTATAGCTTATACGTAATTTTTTAGTTTCGCCGGGTGCCAGTTTTACTTCCCACGTTAACACTCCCGTTTCGGCATTGTTTTTTGCCTTGTCGCTTTGCAACAGCTCTACCTCAATTTCTTTATCGGTACTTACAGGGTACTGGTCTTTAAGGGTAAGCTGTACCGCTTCTTTTTTATTATTGCGAATGGTAGTCTCATAAGTAAACGTTTGCTCCTTGTAAGATGACAGGAATTTTGTACCCGATTTCTCCATTACTTTTTCCCTCTTGATGGATATTTTTTTGTCGCGGCCCATGCTAAGGTTAAGCGTGTCTGATGTCTGATTGGGGTCTATGTAAGTTTTGCCAATGTACTTTCCTTCAAAAATAATGTTAGCTTCGCCTTTAAGCAGGTTATATTTAGAATAATCACTTATTTCAGCGAGCAGAAATGCTTCCTTCTCTGCCTTCGGCACGGCGTAGTGCCTGTAAGTAGCCGGCAGCTTAATATCCTTAAGGCTCACGCTGTGCTGCTTTCCGTTAGACAATATATCGTACGGAATATCGATATCAAACGAAACCGAAAGCTGGTTTTCGTTGATGCTGGTATAGTTACTAACAGTAGACACTTCAGACTTAGCAACTGCATTACTACTGTACCCGGAACTACTTATGCCTCGGATGCTAATAGTGTTTGCCGCACCGGGAGAGTATGCTAAAGACGGATTAATTCCAAACCTTAAGAACCACGCACTAAGTATTGGTGCCTGGTTATTCTGGTTCGGGTTACCGCTGCTCAGGGTTAGTTTTACCTTTTTCCAGTCGATGCCCGTTTGCTGTACCACCTGTGCTTTGTAGAGCATGTTTATTGGCCCTGATGTATTCTCTGCCCTAAGATCGTAGAACGGCGACCATGATGCGCTGGGCGACAGGTACGTAATATCTAACGGGACATTTCCCGCCTGCTCGTTCATTACCTGAAGCACCAATTTACCTCCAGATGTTTTCTCTGCCTGTTTTGTATTCGTTTCCAAGCGGCTGTTGAGGCGCGACATGATTTCATTGAGCTTTTGCTCCCTTTCAGTAAAAGCATTATAGGCAGTCATTGTTTCGGTATATTTTGCTTGAGAATAATCGGCAAGCTTAATAAGTTCCGCTACGCTAAGGCCTGTATTTTGCCCTGCAACTACAGTATTTTTATCTAATAGTTCAAGAGTTTTTAATTCTGAATTTTTAAGCACCCCCGTTTTTTGTATTTCCTTTTTTACCAGCTTAATACTGTCGCGCACTTTTTTAATAAGTGGCGAAGTTTCATCGGGTTCAAATTCTGATATATAATCGCGGGTAAATTGAACTGAGAGTACCGTGAGCGATGCCGGCGCACCTATTTGAACCGTATTCTCATTAAGGTAGTCGGCAACGTTTTTCACCACAATTTCCGATGTGCCTGCCGGAAGCGTTACTGTAGCCGCCTGGGTAATTTCGGCAGCATTAAAATATACTGTGACAGCTTTTGCCTTTGCTGTGGTAAACACCGGTTTTTGTGCGTGTACTATGCCACTTAGCAGCAATAGTAACAGGAGTACTCTTTTCATATACTAAGATTTATCTTTTATATAAGAGCATTTATTTTATAGTAAGGTTGGGAAGAGTGAAAAATATTTTTATGGCAACGCTTTAGTGACCAATAATTCTATAAGATAATTGCATTGAGATTAAACTGGATGTCTAAAGTGCTACCACTTTAACTTCATGTATTTGAGCGGCAAATAGATCTTTAGACCTCACTGTGCCTAGATTCCTCAATATTATGGGTAAACAAACGTTAATGCGCGCGCCGTTACCCAGTTTGGCACGTTATTTTCATATATACTATTTAAAAATTGCATACTTAACTTATTTTATACTAATTTTTCTACATTTGCGACATATTCGGTACTTCAGCAAATAAGATTTATTTAATGGCGTTTGCCTAAATAAAACCTTAGCCACCTAACCAACGTAAATAATAAGATTGGACAGTGAAAAAAAAGTTGCAGCTATTCCTCTTTTATTATGAAATGTAAATTTAACACGACTTCTAAGTGCCAGTTTCTGGCCACCACCCGAGCCCGGGTAGACCAGTATTTTAAAGAAAGCGGACAGTCGCGCAATGCCAATGGTAACATGTGGTTTAAAACCGTTGTTTTTCTCGGTGCCTTTATATTGCTCTATGGTCTTATAATAAGTAATGTATTTAGTGCCTGGGCAATGCTTGGCTTAGCAATGGGTCTTGGTGTGTTTAGTGCGTTTGTAGGCTTTAATGTTTGCCATGATGCTATACACGGCTCGTTCTCTTCAAATAAAAAGACCAATAAATTTTTTGGCCTTTTCTTTAATCTCTTAGGCGCAAGCCCTTATGTGTGGAGCATTACCCATAATGTTGTACATCATACTTATACTAACATACCCGGCCATGACGAAGATATAGATGTTGCTCCCGGCCTTATACGCATAAGTGGCGACGAGCCGGTTAATAAAGCGCAACGCTTTCAGCACCTTTATGCATTTCCACTTTACGGGTTGGCATCTTTATCATGGGCGCTGCGTAAAGATTATAAAAAATTCTTTCAGGCAAAAGTGGGCCAGCAGGTAAACAATCACCCAAGGGCAGAGTATTTTAACCTGTTCTTTTACAAAGCAGTATATTACTTTTTGTTTATTGCACTGCCTCTATTAGTACTCGACATTACCTGGTGGCAGTTTATAATTGGCTTCCTGGCGCTGCAGTTTGCACAAGGCTTTACAATGGGGCTGGTTTTTCAGTTAGCTCATGTTGTAGAGGGAACAGACTTTCCTATGCCTAACGACGATGGCAATATTGAAGAAGCCTGGGCAGAGCACCAAATGCGCACCACAGCAAATTTTGCTACACAAAGCCAATTGGCAGCTTTCTTTTTAGGTGGCCTTAACCGACAGATAGAACACCATTTGTTTCCTAAAATTTGCCACATCCATTATGGAGAAATTGGCAGGATTGTAAAGCAAACGGCGTTAGAGTTTAATATACCTTATAATGAAAATCCTACATTTACATCGGCATTAAAGTCGCACTACAGGATGCTAAAGAAATTTGGCAAGGAAGCATATATTCCGGTTCCGGTGGTAGTTAAGGTGGGTTAATAATATATATTAAGGTACGAATTATCATTCTTAAGCACATTTTAATGATGCCGTACAGTATATTAGGAGTTAAAATTATATTTTTGACTGATATTTAATAAACCGGCAGCCTTTATGAGAATTCCAAAAAGTATAAACCGGATACGCAGAAAAGCTACCCAAAGCTTAACAAAAAACATAGGTAATTCGGCACAAAAGGAATATAGTCCACTGCCACCGGGAGCTACCATTAAACGTATCCTTATTAGCCGCCCCAACGGCAGGCTGGGCAACCTGTTGCTCATTACACCATTGTTGCAGGAAGTCACGGCCACTTTTCCTGACTGTGCTATAGATGTATTTGTAAAAGGCGGGCTGGCACCTATACTTTTTAAAAATTACAGAAACGTAAACTTTGTAATTCAGCTGCCCGGTAAACCATTTAAGGACCTGTTTAAGTACATAGGTAAATGGATATCTATAAAAAAGCACCGTTACGATATTGCCATCAATGTGGTAAAACACTCATCATCAGGACGGTTATCTGTACAGTTTGCTAATGCCAAGTACAAATTTTTTGGCGACGATGCTACAGATGCGCTTATAAACCATGCCGACCATGGCCATATGGCAAAGTATGCTGTGTACAACTTTAGGCATTATATAAGCCAGCTGGGGTTTATGGAAACAGACAGGCCTGTACCTTTATTAGATTTAAAATTAAGCCCTGAAGAACTTGCCAACGGCAAAGATGTACTGCATAACCTGGTTAAAAATGATAAGAAAACCATCTGTATTTTTACCTATGCCACAGGCGCAAAATGTTTTCCGCCCGAATGGTGGGAACCGTTATATAACAGGATGCTTGCAGAATATCCGGAGTACAATATTATTGAGCTGCTGCCAAAGGAAAACGTTTCGCAGATAGGTTTTAAAGCACCTACTTTTTATAGTATGGATATTAGGGAAATGGGTGCAGTATTGTCGCATACCAAAGTGTTCCTGGGTGCCGATAGCGGTGTGATGCATCTTGCCAGTGCTTCGCAAACTCCTACAGTAGGGTTGTTTTCGGGTAATAACCAAAAAGTTTATGAGCCTTATAATCCTGGCAGTGTTGCAATTAATACAAATGAAAATGGCGTAGTGGAAATAATCAACACTATTAACTCAATACTGAAAACGAGGTAGTTATATCTGGATGAAAATTCGGCGCTATATCTACCGCAGAATTACACTAAAAAAATAAAATTATACTTTTCAAATATATTTTTATTTGCTATATTTGCCCCCTGAAAATAATGGCTTCGTAGTTCAACGGATAGAATGGGAGTTTCCTAAACTTTTGATCCAAGTTCGATTCTTGGCGAGGCTACAAAACTAAAGCAGTACAGCAATGTACTGCTTTTTTGTTTACCCAGATTCTCATCAAACTGTGCGCGCAGAATCCCGATTCATTTAACTTATAGCCTTAACACATTGCTTACTTTTTAAGAGCCTACTCGTTTTCAACATCATCCAGTTATTTAAGTTAGACTTTACCATAACTTCCTCTCTAATGCCTCCGTGAAGCCATTCAGCTAATTTTAAATTAGACGGCATAAACTCGATTCCTGTACAATCTAACGCTTCAATTGCATTCTTCAACTTTTCAGAAGCTAAATACTGTACACCACCGTCAACACCTGTCAGAATAAAGAAATCTTCAGTAATGTTATTCAAAAGTTTAAATCTATCAATAAAAATGCCTTTTGGATAACCTTCGTTCTCTATCTCGGTTTTAGCTAATTTATATTCTTCGTAATTAGATATGTTCAGCTTCCTGACCTTGTCAAAAGTAGTTTCAGTTAAATAGATTTCTTTAATTTGAGGATAATGTCCTAATACGTGGGATCAAGTGATGGCTTAATGCAATAAAAATTCTTATTTAAAAAATTAAGTCGTTAAGTCTTGTTGTAGGATTACTGCGAGCTGCGGTTACTGTCGGCAAAATTAATGAATTAACTTGCCTGCGTCACGTTAATAGTGCTACAGCGGAGAGGAGCATTTATTATAGCACATCTAAACTTTATAACAGGCTTAATGATTGTTACCAGCATTTAGATTGCTGCTATACTCTAAATACTCATTAAGAAGTACTGAAATAGCGAATTATCCCCCTTTAATTTTCCATTATACCACCCACTATCTAAACATAATTAACTTTAATTTGCTACACTATAACGTTATAGTTTACTTGTAATTTTATAGTTAAACATGAACAAACGAAATCTTTTTATGAAGAAAATTTTTACTTACTTACTTTTAGCAGGCGTTTTAGCGTCATGTAGTGATGACAATGACCCAAAAGCCGTAACTGCCGATGTGCCTGAAACACTTGCAGCATCTGATACAATAACATCATCTACAAGAAACTTTAAAGGTGTTAACTGGGCAGATACAAGAGATAATTTTGTAGATACCTGGCTTATCCTGTCGGGACTTGAAAGCACAGACGACGAGGCAACCATAAGCACAAAAACAGCAGCGATACTGTCTGGCTTTAAAACCAATGGCGCTAATACTGTGCGACTGCCTGTTAACCCATCGACTGTGCTACAAAACTACTGGCCAAGATACTCGTCTGTCATCAGCCAGACGGCCGCCTCAGATATGAAGGTTATTGTGGCTTACTGGGAAGGAAACTCATCTAAAGATGGTAAAGTAGATGGTACAGGATCAGGATTTTGGTCTATGTGGGACAAGCTGGTTGCAAAATATAAAGACAACCAGAATGTATATTTTGAAATAATGAACGAGCCACATGGCTACAGCGGATCTGACCTTAAAGGCCTCTATGCAGAATGGATTGAAAGATATCCTGACGTACCAAAACGCAGGATTCTTTTGGATGGTACAGGCTATGCCACCGGAGTTAACGAAATAGGGAGCGATGCACGTTTTAACGGCTGTCTTTTGTCTTTCCATTTTTACACATGGTTTACAGGTTCGTATCAAACTACTGCCGACTGGGAACGACCAGTTTTAGATATTGCATATCCGGAAAGAACCGTAATGACAGAATTTGGCGTACCTATGACGAATGGTAAAGCATTTACATCGGCACCAGGATATGATAATGAGGTAACCTACTTTCAGGGTATAACAGCCCAACTTCATGATAAAGGTATGGGCAGCGTGTACTGGCCAGGCCTTCGCACTAACGATTCGTATAGTATGTTTACTTACAATAATGGTGCACTTACAAAAAACAATGAGTCTGGGCTTAGCCGCCTTCAATATGCCTGGGGTACCGGCACTGCAAATCCGTTTTATGCAAACTTTGCAGGAAGCGATTTCTACAAGATCGTAAACAGGAACAGTGGTAAGTCTATCGATGTAAATGGTGGAAGCACCAATAATGGTGGTAACATAATCCAGTGGGACTATTCCGGGGGCAACAATCAGCAATGGTCATTTAACGCTACCGGCAATGGTTATTTTTCTATCGTGAACAGGAACAGTAATAAAGGTTTAGATGTAAATGGTGCATCTACAAATGCAGGTGCCGGAATTATACAGTGGGATTATTCTGGTGGCGACAACCAGCAATGGCAGGTTACCGATGTTGGATTTGGCTATTACAAGATAATAAACAAGAACAGCGGGCAGTCGCTCGATGTTAACGGCGGGGCTACCTGGAATGGCGGAGACATTATACAGTGGTACTGGAATAACGGCTACAACCAGCAATGGACGATAGCTACACCATAACATAATTAAAAAGTTTTGATAAAAGCAGTACAGCGATGTGCTGCTTTTATTTTTAAGAAAAGCACAAAAAAAGAGGGATCCTAGAATCCCTCTTTTTCAATTAACTCAATTTATTATTTACACTGTTTCTTCTTTTATAAACTCACCATTGCTTTTGTAATAGGCGGCAACGTCTTTACCATCTTTAGTAAGTACCAGTTTATAGTTACTGCCATCTTCGGCTATTAATGCCTCAACAAGAGCGTAGTCTTTATATTTTGCTACGGCTGTTTTAAGTACCGCAGGCGCAATTTGAGATTGCTGTATTTTGCTGTAGTCTTCCTGCCCTGCAGCAGCAGTAGCTGTGGCTGGTTGCGCTGCAGCAGCCGCATCCGGCTGAGTTGTTGTAGTAGTGCCTGTCATACCGGGCTGCGTGGTTGCAGGTTGCGCTGCTGTTGCAGGCTGTTGTGTAGTAGCCGCAGGCGTTGTAGTTTGTGTTGTATTGTCGGTTTGCGCTGTAGCTACTGCTGTAAATGCCAGCATGAAAGCTCCTAAAAATAAATTTTTCATGATGTATAGTTTTATTATTACTTGTATTTAAGTAATTGAAAAAACTATACCAAAATGGCTAAGAAACTATTAGTTGATTGGTTTTCTGTAATTTAACTAAGATGTATATCTTTTTCATAATTGAGTAATTCCACAGTGTGTGGCGCTTTTTCCACAAAAATTCATATTTCTTTAACAAAGTTTCCTATAGGAATATTGCATGCTGCTTTGATGACCATTTTACACTACATACCTTTGGCTTATTAAAAATAATTAGACTCAAATAAATAAATTCAGCTAAATGAAACAATTACTTGCCATATTATTACTGTGTTCTTTATTTGCTTGTAACCCTAAGACCGGACAACCTGCTGGTAATGTTACAGAAGCCAGGCAATCGACAACTCCCGCGACACCGACGGGTACTATTGCCGATGATAAAGCAGTGGCTATGCTTGATGCCTTTTATAAAGAATATGTTACCGCTTATGCCGATACTTCCAGTACGAGTGTGCAGCATACAAATGAAGTAATTAAAAAATACTGCACTCCTGAACTTACTAAAAAGATAGCTGCAGCAAGCCTGGATTCAGATCCTTTTATTAATGCTCAGGACGGCGATCTTTCTATACTAAAAACGCTGACGGTAAAACATGCCGGTAAAAATATATACAAGGCATGTTATACAGAATCGTATAGCAACACAAAAAACTGTACTGATGTTACAATTGCAAAAGTTGGCGATAGTTATAAAATAAGCCATGTAGTGCTTATAGAGTTATAATTAAGATACTTTCAGTATAGTGGGAAGTTATCATTTTATAAAAATATCAGATATTTGTACTACAAATAATTTAATACCACATTTTACACCACACTACAATGAACTACAGAAACTTTAAAGGAGAAAATATAGCCGAAGTTGGATTAGGAACATGGCAGTTAGGCAGCGCCGACTGGGGCGTTGTAAACAGCAACCAGGCTTTTGAGATACTAAATGCATATACCGATGCCGGCGGTAACTTTATAGATACCGCCGATGTCTACGGTATGGGCGTAAGCGAGAAATTTATAGGCGAGTTTTTAAAAACGTCTTCAAAAAAGCTATACGTGGCTACAAAACTGGGCCGCAGGCACGATGCACCTAACGGCTGGCCGCAAAACTTTACTTATGATGCTATTAAGCGCCATGTAGAAGATTCGTTAAAGCATCTTGGCACAGACCAGTTATTTTTAGAGCAGCTGCATTGCATCCCTACCGAAGAGTTACGCAAGGGCGACGTTTTCGATCATTTGCGAAAGCTGCAGAACGAAGGCCTTATTAAGCATTTTGGCGTAAGCGTAGAAACTGCCGAAGAGGCACTTATTTGCCTTGAACATAAAGATGTCGCTTCGTTACAAATTATATTTAACCTGTTCCGCCAGCATTTGGCTCAGGAGTTTTTTGATAAGGCACAACAACAGGAAACAGCACTAATTGCACGTGTGCCGTTAGCGAGTGGGTTGTTAACGGGTAAGTTTAATGCCAATACAACCTTTGCTGAAAAAGACCACCGTAATTATAATGCTGATGGCGACGCCTTTAATGTGGGCGAAACATTCTCTGGTGTAGAATTTAAAGAAGGTGTAGTGCTTGCCGAAGAAATTAAAGCATTACTTCCTGAAGGTAACCTTGCACAACAGTCTATCAGATGGATATTAGACCACCCTGCAATTACAACCGTTATACCGGGGGCAAGTTCTGTTAGTCAGGTTCAGGGTAACGTGTCGGCGTCGGCGTTAGCACCCCTTAACGCAGATGTCCACGCAGCATTACGTAAACTGTATGATGCTAAGATAAAACCACAAATACGTGGCGTTTATTAAAAAAACATCAGTGTGTCTGCCTAAATTTTACAATAATATTATAAGGGCTACTTTATTATGTAGCTTATCTTTGTTAGGCAGGGCAAATTATCAAACCATTACAGGACTATTAAAAAGATTTATGCCGCAGCAGCATTACAAACTAACAACAAACTTACAGCCATGATAATTTATAACGTTACCAGCAATGTAGACGAAGCTATTCACGACAAATGGATGGCGTGGATGATGGAAAAACACATACCTAAAATTATGGAAACCGGTAAATTTTACAAAGTAAAAATTGTAAAAGTACTGGTAGACGAAGAGCATGGCGGAACTACATATTCTACACAATATTTTGCCGACAGCCGCGAAAAGCTGGAACAATATTATATTGACCACGCTCCCGAATTGCGTGCAGAATCGCAGCAGCTATTTGGAGACAAAGTACTTCAGTTCCGTACAGAGCTGGAGATCATAAAAGAATTTAAAGCAGTGTGATTTAGTTTTATATTATAAATTCCCATTACCGTAAGCATAGTGCAATTATTGGGCGACTTTAACCAAATTATTAAAACAAAGCGTGCGCTGCAAAATATACTTATCTCCCTACCCAAAAATTACAGGGCGAACAGGCAGTTTATAAACTGTACTATGTTTTTAGAACATGACAAGCTGGAACTCGCTTTAGAAAGTTTAATAGAACTGACTTGCGAAACAGACAGCACGTTTTCTGAAGAATTTTGGCTTAGGCTTGCAGCCTGTGCCGATGCAATTAGCCTACAGGAAAGTGCCGAGTATTGCAGACAACAAATTTTATCCTGAGTTAATGTTATGAGCTGTTGCCCTATTTAAGAGATTATAAAAAAGAATCACTTAAATTTGCGCACTAAGTTTTGTTGTATTGCTTACTTCAAAAAAAACTAATCGGTTTAAAAACCTCACATTGCCCACCACCTGTAAATGGCAAGGGCTGCTATATAATAACATGGATAAAGTTAAAGCCAAAAAACACCTGGGTCAGCATTTTCTTAAAGATGAAGGCATTGCCAGGGATATTGCAGATACGCTCTCGTTACAGGGTTACAGCAAAATACTCGAAATAGGCCCCGGCATGGGTGTCCTTACAAAATACCTTCTTGCAAAAGATACAGAAACATTTGTTATCGAGATCGATACTGAGTCGGTTGAGTATTTAAATGCGCATTACCCTAAACTGGAAGGGCACATTATCTCTAAAGATTTTTTGCGCTATAATTTATCCGAAGATTTTGGCGATGAAGAGTTTGCTATCATTGGTAATTTCCCATACAACATTTCTACACAAATTGTTTTCCGCACGCTCGAAATGCGCTACCGTATTCCGGAGTTTGCAGGCATGTTCCAGAAAGAGGTGGCCGAACGTATTTGCGAGAAAAAAGGCAGCAAGGCTTACGGTATATTGTCAGTTCTTGTTCAGGCATTTTATACTGCCGAATATCTCTTTACGGTAGATGAGCACGTGTTTAACCCGCCTCCTAAAGTTAAAAGCGGCGTACTTCGACTAAGGCGAAAAGAAAACTACCACCTTCCTGTAGATGAGAGGCTGTTTTTCAGTGTTGTAAAAATGGCTTTTAACCAGCGCAGGAAGACGTTACGTAACAGTTTAAAAACATACAACCTTTCGGATAGTTTAAAGGAAGATGTTATCTTTGACCTTCGTCCGGAACAGCTTTCGGTAGAACAATTTATAGACCTTACCCAAAAAATAGCGGCCAATGGAGTTTAAGATCAGCAGGGATTTCATCACCCAGATAGAGCAGTACGTTAGCGAGAACAGGGAGAACGAGCTGCATGCTCTTCTGTCGGATATTCACTATGCGGATATTGCCGAAATAATGGGTGAACTGGATGACGCTGATTCTATTTACATATTCCATATCCTTGACAGCGAAAAAACTGCCGAGATACTTCTTGAACTTGATGAAGAGGTTAGGGAAAAGATCCTTAAAGGCTTATCGCCAAAGGAAATTGCCGAAGAACTTGATGAGCTAAGTACCGATGATGCCGCGGATATCATCTCGGAACTGCCCGAAAGCAGGCAGGAAGAGGTAATATCTGAACTTTTGGATGTTGAGCACGCTAAAGATATTGTCGACCTGCTTCGTTATGACGAAGATACCGCAGGCGGACTCATGGGTAAAGAGCTTGTTAAGGTTAACGAGAACTGGACTGTGCTTACCTGCGTAAAAGAAATGCGCGTACAGGCAGAAAATGTGCAGCGGGTACACTCCATTTATGTGGTGGATGATGATAACCGACTTAAAGGACGATTATCGCTTAAAGACCTCTTGACTACAAGTACAAAAACCCACATTAGCGAAGTTTACATACCTAAGGTAGATTATGTTAAAGTAACTACCCCCGATGTAGAGGTAGCACGTATAATGCAAAAGTATGACCTTGAAGCCATACCTGTTGTAGACGAGATGGGCCGCCTTGTAGGCCGTATTACCATTGATGACATTGTAGACGTTATAAAAGATGAAGCCGATAAGGATTACCAGCTGGCAGCGGGTATCTCTCAGGATGTAGAGGCCGATGACAGCATTTTAGACCTGACTAAAGCACGGCTGCCGTGGCTTGTGCTTGCCTTGCTGGGTGGTTTTATAAGTGTAAAACTTCTTAATAGCTTTAGTGGCGCCATGCAATACCACAAAGAACTATTCTTTTTTACCCCACTTATAGCAGCTATGGCGGGCAATGTGGGCGTGCAAAGTAGCGCCATTATTGTTCAGGGACTTGCAAACAACAGCATCTCCGGTTCGTTGTTTAACCGTCTTGTTAAAGAGGTTATGCTTAGCCTTTTAAACGGTGCCATTCTTGCCAGTATTCTTATTGCAGGAAGCCATTTGTTACTTGGCGTAAGTTATGAGGTAGGCTTAACGGTGAGCGTTTCATTAGTTTCGGTAATTATAATAGCCTCACTTATAGGCACATTTGTACCTATTTTGCTTAATAAATTTGGCATCGACCCGGCACTTGCCACGGGCCCATTTATTACGACGAGTAACGATATATGCGGGATACTTATTTACTTTTCTATTGCGAAACTGATACTCGGGTTTTAGGAGCTGTTTCACAGAGATTCACAAAGTTTCAACACGAATTACACTAATCTTCACTAATTGTTTAGGCACTGTCGCTGTGCGCTAAAAATTATTACAAAGATGGCCCAAAGGGACACAAAGTTTTGACACCAATTACATCTGACTGAAGCTAAGGCCTTCAACTTCGTTGCGTTAAGCAAACGATAAGTTGAGTCGTTAAGAATCATTTGCTGTTTGAGCGCAGCGATCTCAAATGATTTAGCCGAAGCTTATAGTTCGTAGCACAAGGAGTTAGAGCCTTTAATTTTTGCTTCTTTAGTTTCAGGACAAAAGAAGAGAGATCAACACACACCCAACCCTTTTCGAGACGGCAGCCAGCTATATTCCTACTCAACGACTGAATTATTATATGCTATTCAGGACCTACCCCCTTTACTTACCCACATTCTCTAAAAACGCTGCAAAATTATCTTCTCCCGCTACATTCAGTTTTTTACGAATGCGGTAGCGTGCATTCTCTATTCCGCGAAGTGATATACCTAACAAAGGCGATATTTCTTTATTGCTCAGGTTCATTTTTACAAAAGCACACAGGCGCAGTTCGCGTTTAGTAAGCGTAGGGTTAAGCTCCTTCAGTTTTTCGAAAAAGTTGTGGTGCACCTTCTCAAAATTCACATCAAACACTTCCATATACTCCTCGCCTATTTTGTGCCTGTCAAGTTTCTGGAAGATCTCCAGTAGCTTTTTGCGAGATTCTTCGTTTCTAACATGGTCTTTCAGTTGCTTTAAGTCGTCAGTAACTTCGGCAAACATGTCTTTCTTTTGTACTAGCAGCATTGTAAAGTTAGCCAGTTCCTTACTCTTATTAATTACGTCTTCTTCAAGGTGAATTTTGTCCCGGCGTATCTCTTCCTTATCTCGTTGTAGCTTTAACTGTTCCAGTTCCAGCTCCAGGAGCTTACGGGAGCGGTCGGCCTCTTGTTCACTTTTACTGCGTTCATGGCGTATGCGCCTCTTAACAAGCATCCTGACTCCAAGTACCATCAATATGGTTACCACGCCATACAATACGTAAGCCGACGTAGTCTGATACCACTTAGGCACAATGGTAAAAGTATATTGTGTGGGCTGCCCTACAAGACCTGCGGTGTTGCGGCTCTTTACTTTAAAGGTGTAGGTGCCCGGGCGCAAATGAGTATACTCTTTGTAGGGTATGTTTTGCCATGCACTCCAACCGGGATCTACATTTTCAAGAATGTAACTGTACTGTATCTGGGTGCCATGCGTCATTTTTGGTGCGGCAAAATCAAAACGTAATATGTCAGTCTGGTTAGGTAACGACTGTGGGCTACCGGCAGCAGTTGATAAAGACAGCAACTCCTGCTTCTGGTTTCGGGAAAACGACACCTGTGTAATCAACGTTTTTATATCAGTGCTGGCTGTGCTCTGGCTTATATTGTACACAAACAGGCCATTGGTAGTGCCAAATAGCATTTTGTCATTGTGCAATGGTAAAAGGCATTCCATACCACGGTTAAACGTACCTTTTAGGTTAAGGAACAAATCTTTAAATAACTCCGGGTTCTTATTGCCTGTGTAAAAATAACCGGCTTCATCGTCCTGCACAAACCATGTGCGGTTACCCCATTGTAATAATTTGCGGGTGTTCTTAGCAGGATCCAGTATTGCATTCAGCCTCTTGTGCGGTAAGAACTTATTCAGCTGTTGGTTAAATGTAAAGATGCCGTTATTGGTAGTAAATACCACTTCGCCCTGCCAGCGTGCAACATTTACGTTAAAGGAGTTTTTTAGTCCGTTATTTGTTGTGTAATGGTCTACCGCGTTAACCCGACTGTACGCAGCATTGATGTGGATCTTAAAAATCCCCTGATAACCGTGACATATCCAATAGCTATCCGGCTCATCGGCAGCAAGTATATCGCGAGCCGATTCATTAAAACCACTTATCTTATCACGCAATATCCAGCCGGCAGCCTGCTTTTCCAGCAAATAGATTCCGTTATAGTGCGACGCCAAATAAAATCCTTCCCTGCCCTTAATAGGCGTTACCTTCCAGAAATTACTATCAGATCCTATTTTTATAGCTTCACCGGCAAAAATTTTAAATAACCCACTATCATGAGACACAATAATATCGCCCTGCAGCAATTGTACTGCCCATGCCTGCCCCTGTAGCCCGGCTATTTTTTTATAATCGCTTAAGGCGACGTTATTAACCGCATCATAACGTGCATAATAAACTCCCTGGGTTGTTGCAAGGTACAGATGGCCATCATGAACCAATGCATCATAAACCGACGCTTTGTTGAAAAGTGATGCGTAAGGCGATTTAAAATCAATATAGGTTAAGCCATTGTTTTGAAGTACCCAAATGTTATTGTCGCCTGCATTAAATAATCCATGGATAACCGACTCCGGGGAGGTTTTAAGCAATTCAGGATTGGGTAGTACTTCGGCATTTGCGTTCAGAGTAATAATACCCGATGCTACTGTGCTAACATAAATAGTCCCATCCTTTTGTTGAATAACTCCGGAGACCTGATCATGAATTTCGTTACTAAACAGGTTGGCGATTAATTGCATTGTGCCCGTTTGTGTATCAGCCGTATAGATAGATCCATGTGTCGTAATAATCAATAACGTATTTCGACCTGCTCCCGGCAGAATCGATGCTACTTCTTCATTGCCATACCGGGCTGCATCAAAAATGACGTTAAGTTGCCTTCCGGCGGCGTCGAGCTCCAGTATGCCGTGATTACTTTCGTGTACGTAATAGTTGTTACCCACTAACGCTGAATATCCAAATAAGGTTGTTGCAGGTAAATGTGTAGCTGTTTTACCTGATGTGATGATAATTTCATGGTTAGCCCTAAAGACCGTTTTACTCCCTATCGAGCGTATATTCCAGACGTTTTCAATATTGCGCCCCTCAAGTTGCAGGTGTGCTGTGATAGAAGTATAGTAATAGTTACCGCTTTTATCCCGTTGCACCGTACCAGCCTCATTATATCCGCCTGCATATATAACTCCGTCGATACCTTTGCTAAGACTACGTACCGATGAATTATTTGGCAGGATGACTTTTTGCCAATGCTCGCCGTCAAAAATTACAACGCCATCATTATTGCCAAAAAACATAGTGCCGTCGTTACCCTCGCATGCTGCCCAAAATTGTGGGTCGGCATTGAAGTCGGTCTTTGCATATTGACGCATTTTAATTGTACTACTTTGCGAGAAGCTAACGCATTGCCATAACAATAGTATAAAAAGATATGATAAACGAATATTCAAGACAATAGTGATTAGTATGTGCTGCGAAAACGATGTAAATTTAAACGTTTTCTACAATTTTTAAGATTTAAATTCTCTAAAAAGTGTACAAAAATAGTTGTTTTAAATGATTAACTACTAAGTGATTAATAAAAATAAGTAATAATATGAGTATATGGTTTGAGTAATGGCGTAGTCAAAGTGTAACCTCAATTAATAACACATTACTTAATAACGTTAATTTAGCCTTTGTGAAATCGTGTATCTGTATTCCCATTTATCATCAAACAGAAATAATAAATGTTTCAATTTAAAAAAACTATTGCTCTTTATTGCCTGACAGTTTTATCAGCTTCATTATTATCCGGATGCGGGGCAGCATCGGTAAAATCGTCTACTGCTAAACTATGGATAACCACCCCCGATAAATCTATGCTGTTGCAGGAGCAGTCATTAACCTCATCACCGTCGCCAAAAAATGTACAGCTTATTATAAATGCTAACGAAACCTATCAGGAAATGGATGGTTTTGGCTACACACTTACCGGTGGTAGCGCATTACATATAGCTAAGATGAGTGCCGCAGCACGAGCCACTCTTTTGCAGGAACTTTTTGGCACGGGCAACAACGATGTTGGTATCAGCTACCTGCGTTTAAGCGTTGGCGCGTCAGATCTTGATGAAAAAGTATTTTCTTATAATGACCTGCCTGCAGGCCAAACCGATGAGGCTATGGCAAAATTTGATCTAGGATATGATAAAAAATACCTCATACCGGTTTTGCAGGAAATACTAAGAATAAACCCATCTTTAAAAATATTAGGTTCTCCCTGGTCGCCACCTGTATGGATGAAGACCAATGGTGATACCCGGGGCGGAAGCCTTAAACCGGAATACTACCAGGCTTACGCAAAATATTTGGTAACCTATATTCAACAAATGAAGAAAAACGGTATTACCATAGATGCCTTGACCGTACAAAACGAACCGTTACACCCGGGTAATAACCCGAGTTTATTAATGCCAGCAGAAGACCAAAAAGCATTTGTAAGAGATGCTTTGGGGCCAGCCTTTTCCAAAAACTCTATCCAAACCAAGATCATTATCTATGATCACAACGCCGACCGTCCTGACTACCCTATCTCTATTTTAAATGATAAGGAAGCGGCCAAGTACATCGACGGGTCGGCGTTTCATTTGTATGGAGGCAAGATCGAGGCGCTAACATCTGTTCATGATGCACACCCTGATAAGAACCTCTATTTTACAGAGGAATGGGTGGGAGCACCGGGAAATTTTGCTAAAGAACTGGACTGGCATGTTACAAACCTTATTATTGGTGCACCCCGCAACTGGTGTAAAAATGTACTGGAATGGAACCTTGCCGCCGATGAAAACCAGGACCCGCATACAGATCGTGGTGGCTGCGATCGCTGTCTTGGCGCTATAACCATAACCGGCGATACTGTTACGAGAGAACCTGCCTATTACATAATTGCTCACGCATCAAAATTTGTGAGGCCCGGCTCGAAGAGGATAGCATCTGAAAATGCCGGCGAAGTACTTAATGTAGCTTACAAAACACCAGACGGTAAAATAGCGGCAATAATTCAAAACACATCTAAAGAAGCTAAAACGATAGATGTAACTGCCGGAAGTAAAAAAACAACCTTAACATTAAAACCGGGTGCGGTAGGCACCCTTGTATTATAATTATGGCATCAAACATTAAATTATTCGTACTTGGCGCATTTGTCATGGCTGGATTTTCGGGTAATGCCCAACAAAACCAAGCTGAAATCGATAAAAAAGTAGAAGCGCTGCTAAGCAAAATGAGCGTTGAGGAAAAAGTGGGCCAGATGGCTCAGATAACCCTCGATGTTATAGGTAAAGGCGGCAACCGCTATTCGGCAGACCAGCCCATAAGCCTTGACGCTGCAAAAATGCAGGATGCGTTTGCTAAATACCACATAGGTTCTGTACTAAACGCCGCCGGAAACAAAGCATTAACGCCACAAAAGTGGTTTGAGGTAATAAGTGAAATTCAAAAAGCATCGCTTAAAACCGACCGTAATAAAATACCTGTAATATATGGCGTAGACGAAATTCATGGAGCTACCTATACTGTAGGGGCCACTATGTTTCCGCAGCAAATAGCACAAGCTGCAGCGCGCAACCCAAAAATGACTGAGCTGGGTGCTTCTATTACCGCTTACGAAACCCGCGCAAGTAACATTCCGTGGAACTTTTCGCCGGTGCTTGATTTAGGTGGCGACCCAAGATTTTCGCGTATGTGGGAATCTTTTGGCGAAGACCCTTATTTGTGCTCTATATTGGGCGTAGCCATGATAAACGGGTATGAAGGTTTAGATAATAATATTGCAAATCCGCAAAAAGTTGCCAGTAGCCTTAAGCACTTTTTAGGTTACCATGCAACAGTATCGGGCAAAGACAGGACACCTGCTTACATAAGCGAAGAGGCATTGCGCGAATACCACCTGCCATCGTTTAAAGCGGCGGTAGACGCCGGTGCACATACCATAATGATAAATTCGGGTATTATTAATGGCGTTCCCGTGCATGCTAATTACAATATCCTCACTAAACTTTTAAAAGAAGAATTAGGCTTTAAAGGCCTTGTGGTAACAGACTGGGCAGATATTGAAAACCTGAACAGGCGCGACCGCATAGCTGCCACACCTAAGGAAGCTATTAAACTGGCCATTAATGCCGGTATAGACATGTCTATGATACCTTACCAATATGAAGTTTTTTGCGATAACTTAGTACAACTGGTTAAAGAAGGTGGCGTAAAACAGGAAAGGATAGATGATGCCGTTCGCAGGATCCTGAAAGTAAAATATGCCCTTAACCTTTTTGACAAACCAAATACCAACCCAAAGGATTATCCAAAATTTGGCAGCAAAGAGCACGAAAAAGCGGCTTACGATATGGCTGCCGAAGCAATTACGTTACTTAAAAATGAAAGCAATGTGCTTCCTTTAAAAAAGAACATAAAAGTATTGGTTACCGGCCCTAATGCTAACAGCATGCGTACCCTTAACGGAGCATGGACCTACAGCTGGCAAGGTGATAAAACCGACGAATTTGCACAGAAGTATAACACGATATTAGAGGCCGTTCAAAACGAGATTGGCAAAGCTAATGTTACGTATGTGCCCGGCGTAAGCTACAAGCCGGATGGGCATTATTATGACGAATTTGCAGATAAAATGGAAGAGGCTGTAGCTGCTGCAAGAAATGCAGATGTAGTTATTCTTTGTATTGGCGAAAACAGCTACACCGAGAAACCGGGCGACATGAATGACCTGTACCTTAGCGACCTCCAGACGGAACTGGCTAAAAAACTTACTGCCACCGGTAAAACCGTAATTTTAGTATTAAACGAAGGCCGCCCAAGACTAATAAGCAAGTTTGAGCAGGATGTAAAAGGCATTGTACAGTCATACCTTCCGGGTAACTTTGGTGGAGACGCCATTGCCGATGTATTGTTTGGCGATGTAAACCCATCCGGGAAACTGCCTTACACCTACCCAAGGTATCCTAACGCTACGATTTCTTACATACACAAACCAAGTGAAGAGCAGAAAAAAGCCGAAGGTGTTTACAACTATGAGGCTGATTATAATCCGCAGTTCCAGTTTGGGCATGGGTTGAGCTATACAACTTTCGAATATAAAGACCTTAAGGTAAGTAAGCCTTCTATAAAAAAAGGCGATAAAGTAGGCGTTACCGTTACAGTTACCAATACCGGTAAAATAGCAGGTAAAGAGGTGGTGCATTTATTTACAAGCGATGTTTATGCAAGCAGCGTAACACCTGACGTTAAGCGCCTGCGACGCTTTGAAAAAATTGAATTGAAACCGGGCGAAAGTAAAACGGTAAGCTTTGAGCTGGAACCTAAAGACCTTAGCTACGTAGGCCGCGACGGGAAGGATATCCTTGAGGCAGGCGACTTTGAAGTAATGATAGATAAACTTAAATCTACATTCGCAGTATCTGAATAATTATTGCAATCATATAATTAGAGTTTTAGGTTAGTACTTAAAAAGGGCCGGAGTTGTTACCGGCCCTTTGCTTTTTATGCTATTTTACGAATGCTACTTAACCCATACCGATGTAGAAATGGTATAATTGATGTATTTAATAATGTAGCGCAACGGCGCAAAGACGCAAAGCGGGAATGATTAAATTTGTATACCCAGAGACTGATAAATCGCTGAGAAAGATGCAGACTTAAGGTACAAACTTTGCAGCTCTTCGCCTTTGCGAGGTATTTATACCATTAAATATCAAGAACTGTATTAGTGAAAATCAGTGTAACTAATGTAATTCGTGTAAAACCTGTACCCAAAGAAATTGTATTTTTATATCCAAAGAAACCGCAATGAAAATATCTATTATACAAACATCCCTCACCTGGGAAAACCCCGAAGCTAACCGCGCCAACTTTACGCAAAAGATAAACAGCATAGAAGGCGGAACCGACCTTATTATCCTGCCTGAAATGTTTGCTACAGGCTTTACCATGAATCCCGCGGCTGTGGCGGAAACTGCAGATGGAGCAAGCGTAAAATGGATGAAGGATACTGCAGCTGCTAATCACTGCGCCATAACCGGAAGCCTGGTAATTGAAGAAGACGGCAAGTATTACAACCGCCTGTTTTTTGTTTTGCCGGATGGCGAAGTTAAAACCTATAACAAACGCCACCTGTTTAGCTTTGCGGGGGAAGATAAGTTTTATACCGCCGGGACGGAAAAACTAATTGTGGACTATAAAGGCTGGAAGATTTGCCCGCTTGTATGTTACGACCTGCGTTTTCCTGTTTTTGCGCGTAATGCAGAAGGCTACGACCTGCTTATTTATGTTGCCAACTGGCCAAAGATACGTACTCTCGCTTGGGATTCTCTTTTAAGGGCGCGTGCCATAGAAAACCTTAGTTACACAATTGGGGTGAACCGCGTAGGCGAAGATAGTAACGGGCATGCGTATAGCGGCCACAGCCAGGTTATAGATGCTTTGGGAGGGTATGTTACCGAACCTTTTGAAAATGAAGCTGTACTAACTGTTGAGCTCAACCGCGATACACTACTTGAAACACGCAAAAAATTTGCTTTTTTGAACGACAGGGACAACTTTGATATTTTATAACAACTTTTAGTGTGCTACACCCTTGAATTTAGGCGCGAAGCAATAATGGCTACAAATATTTTAGCCGGTGTTTGAGTTACTGCCCGCCACCGTCGAGTTCCTGTTCCACATCCCACATTTCCCGGACATCTACTAATACGTCATCCTTCCCTTTAGGCCCCTGATAGTAAATTACTTCTTCGGGTTGTATTTTTTGCATGTAGTCGCCCGTATCCCATTCACCGTTTTTATTGTCGTCATAAATTATCCGCAGTAAATACTTGTTGGGCACTATAGCGTCAAAGTTTATGTTTGTCTCTTTCTCGCTGTAAGCGCTGGCGTATACCTTGCCTTTCTCGTCGGTTATCTCAACAATAACCGGGAAACGCTTTACCCTTTGCAGCTTTACATCAAGGTTAGCATAATCACCATAGGTACGGGTATTAAGCTTATAATTAAGGGTGTCATTTTCTTCACCGTAAAAATCTGTCAGTGCTCCGGGCAAAAGCCTCATTGTATATTTTTGGCTTTCCTCTTTAGGAAACTCAAAAACGAGTTCCTGCTTAAAATCATCATACACCTGTTTAAAAGCTACAGCTACAGAGTCTTTATTTACGAGCGTAATCTTAGAGGTATCGATGCTTACAATAGGGGTTGTTGCCTTAAGCGTAAAGTTTTCCCTAAAGTGCAGTCCGCCTTTTTGCACGGCATCTACCTGAAGGGTATCTTTAGATTTCATTTCCTTAAACTTAACAACAAAATCCTGAACGATATCATCCCGCGTTACCTGCACCTTTAGGGAGTCGGGCTTTAGCTCACGGGGCAGCCATAATTGCAGGGAATCTTTATCGGGTACCTTTGTTAACATCGATTTTATTTCTTCTGTGCCTGTACCGTTCTTTACTGTGGCCTTAATGCCGCGGTAATCACCTTCGTAGCCCACATACAACCTGTTAGATGATGTTTGTGATGGTTTAAAGGCTTTATAAACGCCTTTTTCTTTAAATAACTTAAGTTGATAAGTAGTATCGTTAGGAACAGTAATGGTTTTATTTAGGAATGCCAGTTTATCTGTTTTAGGGTTGTAAAGATAATTACTGCTCACATCTTTAACTGCGAACAGATGGTATTTACCCGCTTTTAGATTTTCTAACGAGAAGTTTACCATACTGTCGAGCGTATTGGTTACATACCTTGGCTTCTCTTTATAAATGGTACTATCGTTAAAAGTTTCGTTAGCTTCATAAAGCATTACCGTTACAAAATTATCGGTCTTTAAACTTAACGCATCTTTTATGCTCCCCTTTTGCATAAGCGAATCGATGTAGCTACCGGTAGAAAAAACAAATTTAAACTGCGAATAAGGGTTGCCCTCATTATTATCTGTAATACTCTGGCCAAAGTTAAAACTGTAAGTGGTGTTAGGCTGCAGAGTGTCGCGAATGCTGATGTTTATAAACTTGCTGGCACTACCCGCAGGCACAATAGTAGGCTGGTTCTTTAACGGGGGCGAAATTATAAGCTGCTTATTAACGTCCTTAATCTTAATGTATTCGCTAAAATTAATGCGTATTTGGGTACCGCTAAAATCAGTGCTCATGTTTTTAGGAGTGCTGCTAACGATAGTGGGAGGAATGGTATCTTTAAGTCCGCCGGTAATGCTGCCCTTTTTTGCGCAGCTTACAGCAGCTAACGACATAAGCACAATAAGAATGAGTAATTTAAGCTTTGGCATATAATTTTTTTAACTGTACAAAATAACAATTATATTTAGTGGTATTAAAATGTTTTTATAGAAATTAAGAATGGGCGTAAGCAATGGTTACTATGCTAACTTTTGCACATGGTATTTGTAACAGTAATTTGCCGCAGGCCTCCAGAGTGGCACCGGTAGTAATAACGTCATCTACCAGCAAAAAGTGTTTGCCGGCATCGGCATCTGTGTACTTTACATCAAATGCGCTGTTAATAATGCCCGCCCTAAGTTCTCTGTTCTTTTGGGTTTGCGTTTTGGTGTAGCTTGTACGCAGCAAAATATCTTCATTATAGCAAACTCCCATGCCTCTGGCAACTGCCCTGCCAAATTCGGTCACTTGGTTATAGCCGCGTTCGCGTAGCTTTTTAGGATGCAGCGGCACGGGTATAACATCGGTAACGCTTTGTAGCGCGGCAACAGTTTTTAGGCCTGGCGCATACCAGTCTCCCATTAATGTACCCACCTGTTGCTGCTTGCGGTATTTAAGGTTATGAATTAACTCCTGAACAATACCTTCTTTATGAAAATATACCAGTGCCGATGCATGCTCTAACGGAAGTCTGCCGTAAAACTTTTTGGCGGTTTCGTTATCTTCATGCTCATGATGCTGCGTAAACGGCATATTGTGCCTGCAGGTAGTACATACTACTGTTTCGCCATCCAGCAGGAGGTTGTCGCAACCGGGGCAGGTAACAGGAAACAACAGGTTTGCGAGGCTTTTAAGCATGGGTGGGTTTTGGGGCTAATATAGAAATTATTTAAGTGTGAGGAATGTACCTACCATCTATCTAACAAAAAAATAACCACAAGGCGCCTAAAGATTTTCACTAAGTACACGATAACAACCACATGAAGGCGGAAGAACACAAGGCTGCATAATATAGCTGCTTTAGTAAAGCTTTTTGTTCATTAAAAGCAACGTGTTGTTGCCTTGTGAAGATTCCAAATTAAAGATGTCTTGTGATGATTGTGAAAATCTTTGTGCACCTTGTGGTAAAATGTAATTAAAAGCCGATTTTCTTAACAAAGTATGCCACACAATAATCCCTTTTTATATTTTTGCAGCATGGCAAAACAAGAAGATCAATTTAAGAACGTTATTTCGCATGCAAAAGAGTACGGGTACATATTCCCGTCGAGCGAAATTTATGATGGTTTAAGCGCAGTATATGACTACGGGCAAAATGGTGCCGAGTTAAAAAAGAACATCCGCGAGTACTGGTGGAAAAGTATGGTGCAAATGCACGAAAACATTGTGGGTATAGATGCCGCAATTTTTATGCACCCTACCACCTGGAAAGCAAGTGGCCACGTAGATGCGTTTAACGACCCGTTGATAGATAACAAAGACAGTAAAAAACGCTTTAGGGCCGACGTGCTTATAGAAGACCACGCCGAAAAGATTTACCAGAAAGCGCAAAAAGAAATAGAAAAAGCACGTGCCAAATATGGCGATGCTTTTAACGAAGAAGAGTTTAAAGCCACGAACGGCCGCGTTAAAGAATACCTTGCCAAAAACAGGGAGATACTGGAGCGCATGGCACGCGGGCTGGAAACCGAAAACCTGGCCGATGTAAAAGCCCTTATTGAGGAGCTTGAAATTGCCGACCCTGATACCGGCTCTAAAAACTGGACAGAGGTGCGACAGTTTAACCTTATGTTTGGCACCAAGCTTGGAGCTGAAGCTACCAATGCTATGGACTTGTACCTGCGCCCGGAAACGGCACAGGGTATTTTTGTAAACTTTCTTAATGTGCAAAAAACCGGCAGGATGAAAATTCCGTTTGGTATTGCGCAGACAGGTAAGGCCTTTAGGAATGAGATCGTTGCCCGCCAGTTTATTTTCCGTATGCGTGAATTTGAACAAATGGAGATGCAATTTTTTGTAAAGCCGGGCGAAGAAATGAAATGGTACGAGTACTGGAAAGAAACAAGGCTTAAATGGCACCTATCGCTTGGGCTTGGCAAAGAAAATTACCGTTTTCATGACCATGATAAATTAGCGCATTATGCTAATGCCGCTGCTGATATACAGTTCAATTTTCCGTTTGGGTTTAAAGAGCTTGAGGGTATCCACTCGCGTACTGATTTCGACCTTAAGGCTCATGAAGAGCACAGCAGTAAAAAATTACAGTATTTTGATACCGAAGAGAATAAGAATTACACCCCGTATGTTGTAGAAACATCTGTAGGGTTAGACAGGATGTTCCTCTCGGTTTTTGCTACGTCGCTTAAGGAGGAAACGCTGGAAGATGGTTCGGTACGCACCGTACTTAGCCTGCCAAGTGTATTAGCGCCTACTAAAGCTGCTGTACTACCATTAATTAAACGTGACGGTTTACCCGAAGTAGCACATCAAATTATAGAAGACCTTAAGTGGGAGTTTAATGTAACTTATGACGAGAAGGATGCCGTAGGCCGCCGTTACCGCCGCCAGGATGCACTGGGTACGCCCTTCTGTATTACGGTAGACCACCAAACGCTGGAAGACCAAACGGTAACCATTCGCCACCGCGATACCATGAAACAGGACAGGGTTGCAATAGCCGAGCTGCGTGGTATTATTAACGAAGAGGTTTCTGTAAGGAACTGGTTAATGAAGATGTAATTAGTTTTTATACAATTATAAAGAAAGCTGTTGAGAATTAATTTCTTAGCAGCTTTTTTATTTAAAATTTAGGTACTTTTATAATGTAATTCAGGAATTTAGCGATTACCAACTTATAAGTACAATTATGAAAAGGTTATTAAATATTATACTATGCGGTCTGTGCCTAAATGTATTTGAGTATGTAATTCTTTTAACCTGTAATCTTACTGAAGGATTTATCTTATATAAAATTCCCGTTGATATAAAGAGAGCTTTTCGTGATACAAATGAAACTATAGCATTGCGCTTCATACTATACTCTGTTTTCTGGATCGTTGCAATGTATTTTTTATATGATAAAATAAGCATCAGGAATGCAAAGCTGAAATTTGCTGTCGTTAATTGTGGCTTATACATAGCAATATCCCTCTTAATGTGTATCCCTTTTCCCGGTGCAGTTGAGTTTTTTATAAGAGATTTTTTCTTCTTCTTAGCTATAGCCACATTTTTAAGTCCGTTTATCTTAATTACAATCCCAATATTAAGAAGGCTAACTGACTCTTTAACTGGAAAGGCCGTTGTTACAATATCCTGATTAGCAATTAAGACATTAGTAGAGTTCGAATTCGTGGTACTGTGTAACATGCCGTAGATGCAATCTCTGACCCATAGTATCTATGGCATTATATGAATGAAGATTCTCTCATTTACTGGCTAATGAAGATGTAATTAGATTTTTATAGAATTACAAAGAAAGCTGTTGAGAATTACTAACCCACCCAGTATTAGAAAATACTGTGTACGTACCTGTTTTAGTGTAACTTTGTATCAATAAACAATTACAATGAAACATCTTTTCGCACTCCTTTTGTCCGTCATTATAACACTTCCCTGCTTTGCTCAAAAAGCAAACGCAACAAAACCTTTTGTACTTGGACATAGAACGGAAATTAAGTCGGCTATACTGGGAGAGAAGCGAATACTAAATATATACCTACCCGAGGGTTATGAGGTTAAGGACACTGTAAACTATCCGGTTATTTATTTGCTCGATGGGTCGGGCGATGAAGATTTTGTCCACACAACCGGCCTGGTGATATACAGTAGCTTCGAATGGATAAACTATATTCCAAAATCTATTGTGGTAGGAATTGCAACTGTAAACAGGAGAAGAGATTTTACGTTTCCTTCGGCTGTCGAAGAACTTAAAAAAGCCTATCCCGAAGCGGGGCATTCGGATGCGTTTATTGCATTTATAGAACAGGAACTACAACCATTTATTAGCAGGAATTATAATGCAACCACTTTTAAAACCATCATTGGCCAGTCGCTGGGGGGGCTCTTGGAAACAGAAATACTTTTTAAAAAGCCGCAATTGTTTAACCGTTATATTATAATAAGTCCCAGCTTGTGGTGGGATAATGGGTCACTACTCAGCATGAACCCCGAAATACTTTCGGCAGATTTTAAACATCCTACAGAAATTTATATAGGGGTAGGCAAAGAAGGCCTTGCCCCAATTACCGAACCTCATGTAATGGAAGTAGATGCAAATTTACTGGCCGAAAAGATAAAGGGAAGCAAAAGCAAGTCGTTAAAAATAATATTTGACTATCTGCCCACAGAAAACCACGATACTATTATGCATCAGGCTGTGATGAATGCTTTTAAGATGTTGAGTGACAAGACGCTTTAGGAACATAAAGAATTGCTTTTTTACCTATGGTAGTTTACATATAATGTAACATTGTTATCTTGAAGACAATACGCTTTTTTTGTTATATTGTCACTGCAATATATTTACCATGAAAGACTTTAGCCACATCACCCCCAAAGATAAAGCAGATGAAGAATTTGTACACAATCTAAACAAATATTCAATCTTAGAAATTAAAGAATATGTACCCCAACTATTAGAGTGGCTTCAGGATGGCAACTGGCCGGTTGCGAGTCATATATTCAAATATCTACAGCCCCATGTAAGCAAAATTGAAGATGAAATTATGGATGTTTTACATAGTGATGACGAAATATGGAAATATTGGATCTTAGGGCTTATTTTAAGTTATGGAAAAGTACCCGGAAATAAAACTATGACAGAAGTTATGCGTATTGCAAAATACCCAACACCTAAGGAAATTGAAGAGGAACTACAGGAGCGTGCAATTGAAATAATAAAACAATTCAGCAACAACTAAGAACATGAACATACATATAATAGGCGGCGGAAACCTTGGCAACGCCATAGCCATAGGGATGGCTCAATTTACCACCGGTAACAGCATAACCGTAACAAGGCGCAACGTAAAACTCATAGAGAATTTAAAGCAATACGGTATAACAACATCGGCCGATAATACGGCAGGAATAAGCAAAGCTGATATTGTTATACTCGCTGTTAAACCTTGGCAGGTAGATGCTGTGCTGGAAGAAATACTGCCGCATGTACAGGGAAAAGTAATAGCATCTGGTGCGAGTGGGGTTACGGTAGACCATCTTAACCAAAAAGTAGCGGGCAGCAATGTTGTTGTGCGAATTATGCCCAATATTGCGGTGCAGTATGGGGCTTCGGCAACGTGTATATCTGCGGCAGCAGAAGATATTAAGAATACGCAGGCAATAGTGGAACTTTTTGATAAGGTGGGCACTGCAGTAATTATAGACGAAAAACTGATGGATGCCGCTACGGTACTTGGTGCCTGTGGTACGGCCTTTGCTCTGCGCTATATACGTGCCAGCATGCAGGCAGGTATAGAGATAGGTTTTGATGCTAAAACCGCGCTTGCCATTGCGGCACAAACCGCTCTTGGAGCCACGCAAATGCTGCTTCAGGAAGGTGCACACCCTGAACAGTTAATTGATAAGGTAACCACTCCGCAGGGTTGTACCATAGCCGGCCTTAACGAAATGGAGCACGAAGGTTTTAGTTCCTCCCTTATAAAAGGGATCAAGACTTCGCTGCATAAAATAAAAGGGTGATTTATTTTTGATCTACAAACTTTCTTTTGAAAAGCCCCAATAACGAGAGGCATAGAAAGAAGTCTACGGCATAAAATGGTAATTGTAAATAATCGTGGTATTGTATAACTTTTTTAGAGACTATTGGGGCAAGCAACAGGGTTAGCAACAGTATTTCGAGCAACAAGGTTACCTTGCGGTGGATTTTTATTTTTAAAATAAGGTCTGCAAAAACTAATGCACCTACCCAAACCGGCAGATGGAGCATAAAACCATAAAGGTAAGCACCGGAAAAGAAACCCATAAGGCTGTGATAAACCAAACAAAAAATATAAAATAACGTATATCCAATTACAGCCGCAATAAAAACGAATATCATATATCGGAGAAAGATTCTGTTTTCAGGTTTCATAGTAGCTGCAATTTAGGTATAATTAAGTTCTCATTGCCAGTTAAATATTATAGCTAAGCTTAATAATATCATGCGAAAGTGAGCTTACGCCACCAAATCTATCGCCCTGAATATTTGATATAAAGATAATATTATTCATTATTTAAATAATTAATCCGCTTTTACTGAAATTTATCGTAGTCATTATTTAAAAATTAAATATTTTTATTATTATATTTGCTTCTGAATGATACAAATTGATTAAACACGTATTTCAACGACAATATGTGCTTTTCATCTAAAACATTTTGAAGCAATGGGACTACTGTCTATGTTTGCATCAAAATAGCATTAGTAAAATTAAATTTTACGGTATTTTTGGGGGCCAAAAAAGGGAAAACTACACGTTTTCCCTTTTTTATTTTTATAAAATACCGCCACCCTCAACATTTATAAACTTTCAATAAGCCGGTTTCTTTTATATTTCTTTACCATTTATAAGGGCACACTTTTTGATTTCTGTTAAATATCATATATTTGGTATTCAAAAATAAAAACACCATGCGACTAAGATCCAATAATCCATTTTTAGGAAGTAAAGCCTACTCTGATAGTAATACCTCTTTGTATAATCCTGACGGAAGTAAAGTTGAGATAATAGATTACAATAATACAATGACCGTAAACGGCGCTGTAACAAAAACTTTTATGCTTTTTCTTTTGTTGCTTGCAGGCGCAGGTGTAACATGGTACATGGCATTTACAGGACAAAATCCTATCGTGCTCACGATAGGCGGCGCAATTATAGGATTTATACTTGTTATAGCAGCTACTTTCTCTCCAAAGAACGCGCCTTATCTTGCCCCGGCTTATGCCCTGTTCGAAGGTCTGTTCATTGGTGGAATATCTGCCATTTTTGAGGTTAGATACCCCGGAATCGTAATGCAGGGGGTTTTTGGAACACTTGTAACTTTTGCCGTATGCCTTGCACTTTACAGGTTTGGAGTGGTAAAAGTTACAGAGCAGTTTAAATCTATAGTGGTTGCTTCTATATTTGCCATTGCAAGCTACTATCTCGTATCAATAGCTTTATCATTTTTTGGTGTGTCATTATTTCATCAGGGCAATTCGCTTATCAGCATTGGGTTTAGCATTTTTGTAATCGTTATTGCAGCATTAAGCCTTTTCCTTGATTTCGATATGATAGAAAAGGGCGCTCAGCGCAGGCTGCCAAAGCACATGGAATGGTTTGGCGCTATGGGCCTAATTATTACTTTAGTATGGCTTTATGTCGAATTTTTAAGGTTGTTAAGTAAACTACAAAGCAGGAACTAAATAAAAAAACTTTTTCTTAATATATAACCCCGAAATGTATGTTTCGGGGTTATTTGTTTAAATGCAGTGCTTGCCTGATGGTTTGTAGGCACTTTATTACAGTTTTCATAAACTGCAGTGATTTGTTATAATTTTTAACATTTTACACTTGATTGTTATATTCCTTATGTTATTTTTGCGCCCGAGAAAAACAAAATTATGAGACAAATTGCATTATTACTATTGCTGGCAGGCAACGGAATATTTGCCCAAAGCATTATTGGGCATAACAACTCAGGGTCGCTGGTTACAGCAACCTACGCTGCCGGGGTAGGAGAAATTTACGTTGTGCCGCAAAACAACAACAATGCATCGGCGGGTACACTCGCAATACTTACACAATTAGTACAGCTTAATCTTGGCCGGGAAGATTATGCAATTGCAAATGATGTGGTGTATTACCCTAACCCTGTACAAGACTACCTTACCATTAATGTTAACGAAGACATTAATCTTGCACAAGCTCAGATTTTTGATGCCAAAGGGACTGCAGTAACACTACCACCTGCTAACGGCAATATGCTTAACCTAATCTCGCTACAGGCAGGTATTTATTTTATCTCTTTCCCAAACACCAAACTGAAACCCATTAAGATCATTAAAAACTAACTATGAAAAAACTATACTTTTTACTACTGTTTGTTACGGCAGGCCTTATGGCACAGGTACCGCAGGGTTTTAGCTACCAGGCTGTAGCATTAAATGTATCGGGGGCGGCAGTGGTTTCGGCTCCTGTAAAAATTCGGGTAAGTATACTCGAAGAAAGTGCTACAGGCACGGCATCTTATGTAGAGACACATAATCCTACAACTAATAACGTTGGCCTTTTTACTCTTACCATAGGTCAGGGAACGGCTACAGCCGGAACATTTTCGGGCGTTAACTGGAGCCAGAATTCTAAATTCCTTAAAGTAGAAATGGATGTAAACAATGGCGTTAACTATATTACAGTAGGTTCGTCTCAATTATTATCTGTACCTTATGCTATGTTTGCAGGGGCAGTGGCAGGCGTAAGCAACGGCTCCTCTGGCGCAGTCTTTACAGATCTTTATTTATATGGCACCTTTAACTCATATAATGCAGCTACTGCATTGCACCTCAATGCGGACCAAAACAATATGTTTTACGGGTATAAATATTTGACCGCCGGCAGCCAGGTTAAATTTATAAATACTACTGCTGCCACAACGGCTTATGGCAATGGCGGCGGCGGTAACCTTACCTTAAACGGCAGTGCTTTTACTGCTAACGCCAACGGAATTTACAGTATACAGGCTCAATATAACGGAGACGTATATGTTGCGGGATTAACCACTATAGCTGTAACGGTAATTTCAGGTTTTGGCTCTGCCATACCATTGACGTATAACGAAGGTACTAATACATTAAGCTGCACAATAGATGTACCTAATATTGATTCTCAAAGCAGCCGGTTTTATTTTAGTGTTGGCGGCGTTCAATATGGAGATAACCTGGGCGACAGATCTATAGATTTAGGAGGTACAAACATACAATTCCCATCGGCAGGCACCTATGCTATTACCCTTAACTTAAACGTTACCGGCGATGGCAGTCCGTACACACTAACACAGCAATAACGCATTTTTAATACATTCAAAAAGCCCCAAAGTAATTACGTTGGGGCTTTTAAGTTGTTTCGAGTTAAACAGGCATGATTAAAGAGCCTTCGCCAAAGCGCTGCAGTATTTCGTCGAGCGTATTGTATACATCCTGGGCCGCATCCTGGGTAACCAGTTTTTGCCGGTATTCTTTAAAGTTAGGAATACCCTTAAAGTAGTTGGTGTAATGCCTGCGGGTTTCAAACACGCCAAGGCGTTCGCCTTTCCATTCTATGGCCCACATAACATGGTTACGGGCAGCCTCTACCCTATCGGCCATTGTAGGCGCGGGTAAATGGCCTCCGGTAGCAACATAATGCTTTATCTCGTTAAATATCCACGGATAACCTATTGCCGCCCGGCCTATCATAATACCATCTACACCATACCTGATTTTATAATCGAGTGCCTTCTCAGGGCTGTCTATATCGCCGTTGCCAAAAATAGGGATATTAATGCGCGGGTTATTCTTAACGCGGGCAATCTCGGTCCAGTCGGCGTCGCCCTTATACATTTGCGCACGCGTACGGCCATGAATGCTTAAGGCTTTTATGCCTACATCCTGTAGCCGTTCTGCCACTTCATAAATATTAATAGAATCGCTGTCCCAACCCAGGCGTGTTTTTACGGTAACCGGCAGGTGGGTACTGTCTACCACTGCCTTTGTAAGGCGTACCATAAGGTCTATATCCTTAAGTACAGCAGCGCCGGCACCCTTACAAACCACCTTTTTTACGGGGCAGCCAAAGTTAATATCCACAATATCCGGATTTACAGCCTCTACAATTTTTGCCGAAAGAGCCATAGCTTCTTCATCACCACCAAAAATTTGTATGCCAACAGGACGTTCGTAATCAAAAATATCAAGTTTCATACGGCTTTTCATCGCATCGCGAATAAGACCTTCGCTCGATATAAACTCGCTATACATAAGGTCGGCGCCATGTGCTTTACATAACCTTCTAAATGGAGGATCGCTTACATCTTCCATGGGGGCAAGTAAAAGCGGAAAATCCGGCAGTTCTATATTACCTATTTTAACCATTGGTATTCAATTTCTGCAAAATTACACTATTTTTTGCTAACCAATAAACCGCGGAATATTGGCAGTTTTTATCAACCGGATAAGCCGTACTTTAGTGGAGGGTTAGAATAAATAATAGAAATTGAGGGAAAGTAAATGTTAAGAGAAAGGTGTTAATCAAAACATAAGGTATTTATAACTTAAATGACATTCGGTCGATTTATTTACATATTAAATAATCGGCATCGTCATAGCCAACGAGTTTACTATTTCGAAAACTTATAACGTCCCAAATCCGTTACGGAACGAAATAAGCACTATCACAACCACTCCCAATTCTATTTTAAGATAGACGAAAAAACAGCTGTTTGCCGCTGTAAACCTGAAAATTACAGCACTTTTCACTCCATCTTAAATACTACAGCATTACAAGTTAATTCACTACACACACCAGTAAATGTTCCTGTACACTTATAGCATTTTCTCATTTTTTAAAGTAACCCTGCTGTAACTAAATATGTGTTAAACAGCATTATGTTAACATGACAATATCCATGCTTCTATTCTTAACAGTGTTTAACTCCTGCTCAACAAAATTTTATTATTTCAATAGTGTCCTTTGCAGTACACAAAAAAAATTAATAAAACATGGAAGCTAAAAAAATTACTTTACTAAAAAGCGCACTGTACATGTTGTTCCTGTTCCTGCAGGCAACAGTATATGCATTTTCGCCAGTTACTCAGGCACCTTTTAATAAAATTACAAATGCTGCTTCGGCAGTAACTATTACACAACAGCCACTAACAGTAAACGAATGTACCGGCAGTACGGTTACATTTACAGTAGCTGTTAGCGGTGCATTTAACCCTATGTACATTTGGCAAAAAAACGGGTCTGCCATTTTCGACAACAATAATGTAAGTGGCACAGGCACTCCTACATTAACGATTACCAATTCTACAATTGCAGATGCTGCTGCTTACGCCTGTTACGTTTATGACAGTGCAAGCAATAGTGGAACTTTAACTAATGTAGCCTACCTTAATGCAGGTATTTTAACGCAAAACGGCTCTACAACCTGTTCAGGGACAGGCACCTCAATTAGTGTATCTGCCGTAGGCCAAAACCTGCAGTACCAGTGGTATGCCAATGGGCAGAGCAACAGCAATGTAAACGGCACGCTTATTCCGGGTGCAACAGCAAGTACATATGCACCACCGGTAGACGAGAACGGCACCTTTTATTACTATGCCGTTGTATATCCGCAGGGGTATGATTGTGCTGCAACAATATCGTCTCCCATAGCTGTAAATGTAGGCACCACAACGGCTGGGCAATCGTCTGCTAATATTATTGTATGCCCTAACGGTAACGGTACAGTAAGCATTACAGAATCATTTGGTGCTATACAGTGGCAGCAATCTGCAGATGGCGTTAACAACTGGGTAAACGTTACCGGCGGTAGTGGTGCCAACACTGCTAACTATATAACCCCTGCCCTTAGTGGTACTATGTACTACAGGGCCGTTGTGGGTAACCTTACCTGCGGTCTTGATTACTCTGACGCTATTGCAGCTACAATAACACAAACCTATGTGTGGACAGGCAGCGTGAGCAGCAACTGGCACGACAACGGCAACTGGGCATGTAATATAGTGCCTGCAATAACCGAGAGCGTCACTGTACCGGCTACACCAGAAAGACAACCTGTAATAAGCACGGGTACGGCCACTGCAAAATCTATAATTGTAGAAAATGGAGCAAGCTTAACCGTAAATACCGGGGCAACTTTGCACATTGCAAACAATGTAATTGTAGATAATGGCGGTCAGTTAAACATACAAAACAATGCTGCATTAGTACAGGATGAAAATGCCATCAACTCAGGTTTAGTAACCGTATCAAAAAACAGTAACCCGTTATACAGGCTGGATTATACTATGTGGGCATCTCCGGTAGAGGGTCAGCAATTACTTGCTTTTTCACCTAATACACTTACAACACGCTTTTACGACTACGGCTTTAACGGCGATGACGACTCAGAGCATTACCAGCTTGTTTCCCCTACTTTAAATTTTGAAGCAGCAAAAGGCTACCTCATCCGCATGCCTAACGAAGATGTAACAGAGGGCTATGCTACTGGTAATGCCTCTATGGCTTATGCAGGTACTTTTACAGGTACACCACACAATGGCGAGATTACCATACCGGCATCTGTATTAGGCAACCGTTACACCGCTATAGGTAACCCATACCCATCACCAATTAGTATTGCCGATTTTTATGAAATGAACGCTAATACCCTGCAATCAGGGTCGGCAATTTACCTTTGGAGAAAAAGAAATAACCGCCAGGCACCTTCTTATGCTACCATATCTAAAGCAGCTTATGTTGCCAATACTGCCGATGGCGGTGGCGCAGAACAGGCAGGGTTTTATACTGCCGAGACAAGCGGCGACTGGATCATTTCTCAGGGACAGGGCTATATTGTTCAAACAGCCGAAAACCCTGCTGTTGCCAACATTACTTTTAATAACAGTATGAGGAGGCCGGCAAGTGCTAACGGAAGCCAGCCATTTTTTAGGCAGGGACAGGACCAGATGTCGCGTTTTTGGCTAAACATTACCGGAGCACAGGAAAAATTTGCTCAAACTGCGGTAGCTTATGTAAATGGAGCTACACTGGGAATAGATTATGGTTACGATGGTAAAATGTTAAACGACAGCGCACCGGTTTCTTTGTATACGCTTGGCGCAGATACAAAACTGGCCATACAGGCGAGGCCGGCCTTTACGGTAAATGATGCTGTGCCTATGGGCTTTATAGCAAATGCAGCAGGCGAATATACCTTAGCGCTGGACCACGCAGATGGCACCTTTATGCAGGGTCAGGCTATATACATAAAAGATAACTATTTAGGAACTACTACTAATGTTGCAGAGGGATATACTTTTACAACAGAACCCGGCACCTTTGATAACCGGTTTGAAGTTGTATTTACCGCAAGTGCTTTGAGTGTAAACAACCCTGCACTGGCAGCAAACAGCGTGATGATATTTAAGGATGGCAATGCACTAAACATAAACACCGGTATTGCAGAAATGACAGACGTTGTTATATATGATACCCGCGGCAGGGCATTATACAATCAAAAAGGTATCAATAATACTCAGGCTGTTGTAATCGGTTTACAACCACAGCAGGAAATGCTAATTGTAGAGGTAAATACAGCAAGCGGGAAGGTGAGTAAAAAAGTTATATTTTAGACACTCAAAATAAATCCGGAAAAAAGCCTTTCGCAAAATTGCGAAAGGCTTTTTTGGTTTAAATAGATACATCTGCATGAAATTATATTGGCGCTTGAGCACATTTAAATTGTGCATTAAATTGTTATATCTATAAATAAACGCGATACTATTGTTATATAATTATTGCTAAATTTATTAGTAATTATGCTGTAAATTTTAGATTCAGTCCTGATTTAGCAACAAAAATGCTTTTTTACCTGAAATTTATGCAAAATATACATTATGCGCCATTTAGATTTTTAACAAGTTTTTCTTTATTTAACGTTATGTTATTGTAAAAAAAAGCCTTAGGGTAATTAATTTTTACAAAAGCTAAATAATTTTGATTATTCTGTAAATAATATAGAACTGTGTAGGACAGTTGCAATAATTTGTATTTTAGGAAAACAAATTAATACTAATTCTATGAAAAACAATTACAAATTAACCCCCGAGGTTGAAAGCAAGTTTTTGCCACCATCCGGAGGCATCAGCAAAACATTTAGAGGCTGGTTTAATATCATGCCGGCCAAATGGCTTCCGCGATTATTTACGCTGTTATTTTTAGGTGCTGCATCTCAGGCCTTTGCACAGGATTATTGCATACCGGCACCGCCTTATACAGATGGAGATGGTATCGTGAATGTTACCATTGGCACAATAAATAACAGTACGCAGCTGGAAGAAGCAAACTACGGAAACTTCTCTGACCAAATTGCAAGTGTGGGCCGGGGTGTTACTCAGCCGTTTACTGTAGGTCTTAACACGTACTCCGCTTACAACGTAAAAATTTGGATTGACTGGAATGACAACTTTACATTTGATGATAATGAGGAAGTAGCTGATATTGTCTCGGCCAATGTGCCAAGGGCAACAGTAAGCGGCAACTTTACAGTACCTGTAACTGCAACACTGGGCAACCACCGCCTAAGAATAGGCGCAGTTGCTGATTTCAACGGGCCTGCAACACCCTGCTATGAAGGGTACAATGCTGCATATGAAGACTATACTATAAATGTAACCCCAGCGCCAAGCTGCTACGCTCCTTTAGGCCTTGCTTATGTAAACACAGCCCCGGGGACCTCTAACCTGAGCTGGACGGCACCTACACTTGGTACCGTTGCAGGATATCAATATGCGATTACCACAACTTATGAAGCGCCTTCAACCTTTACCTCTACAACAGCTACAGCTGTTACAGGAGTTTCAGTTCCGCTTAATACACCTGCATTTTTTCATGTAAGGACAAATTGCGGCGGCAGCGACTTTAGCACATGGGCAACTATACCCTTTTATAACGGAGTTTGTATACCAAGCCCGGACTATACAGATAGTGATGGTATAACTAATTTTAAATTAGGCACCATAAACAATACAACAGGCGACGAGCCAGGCCATTATGGCGATTATACAACTCTGGCTGCAAACATTGGCCAGGGTGTAACAGCACAGTTCAACATGGGCTTTAATACATTTTCAGACCATATTGTAAGGATTTGGATTGACTGGAACAACGACCAGGATTTTGATGATGAGGGCGAGGAAGTATATGCCGGAAACTCTGAAGGTGGAGAATTTACAACACTTACCGGCACCTTTACAGTACCTGCAAATGCATCATTAGGCAATCACCGTTTAAGAATAGGCATAAATCCTTATTATGCAGATCCGCCTACACCGTGTTTTGAGGCTGCAGGATCAGGATCGTTCGAAGATTATACTTTAAATGTTGTCGCTCCGCCAAGTTGTTTTACACCACTTAATCCAGTGGGAGTAAACGTGTCTGAAGGTGTCGCAAACATCAGCTGGACAGCGCCATCTCTTGGTGCCACACCTGCCGGGTATCAATATGCTGTAACAACATCATCTACCCCTCCTGCAACATACACATCTGTTACCTCAACAACTGTAGCAAATGTAAGCGTTACGCCAAATGCTGTAAACTACATACACGTAAGGACAAACTGCGGCGGTAACGATTTTAGTGATTGGTTTACAGACTCATTTTTTAATGGATACTGTATACCACGGCCAGCTTATGTAGATGGCCAGGGTATTACAAATGTTTCCATTGGTGCAATAAACAACCCTTCGGAAAATGAAGACAACCAATACGGAGATTATACAAGCCAGGTAGTTAATGTAGGCCAGGGTGTAACGCAGCAATTTAACATCAGCCTGTTTACCTATGCATCATACAATGTAAAAATATGGGTTGACCTGAATAATGATCTTGATTTTGACGATGAGGGAGAAGAAGTTTACACAGGGCTTTCGGCACCTACAACAAGAACTATTTTAACCGGATATTTTACTGTTCCTTTAACCGCCGCCTTAGGCAACCACCGCCTTAGAATTGGGGCAGTACCAGCCTATGTAGACCCTGCACAACCTTGTTTTGTAGAGTACTATGGCGCGTATGAAGACTACACAATAAATGTAACCACGCCTCCAAGCTGTTACACCCCAACCGGCCTGGGCGGCACATCTTCAACTGCCGGCCTTGTAAATATATCCTGGACGGCACCTGCACTGGGTAATGCCCCTGCAGGTTATCAGTATGCTATAACTGCAACGCCAGCAGCTCCCACAACTTATACTGATATTACAACTACGACAGCATTAAATGTACCGGTTACTTCAAACGTAATTGTTTACCTGCACGTAAGGACAAATTGCGGCGGTAACGACTTTAGTGAATGGGTAACAGTTAGTTATTATAATGGTGTTTGTATTCCTGAACCTGCTTATGTAGATGGCGCGGGTATTACAAACGTTACCATAGGAAGTATAAATAACACTACCGGCCGCGAAGAAAGTTTTTATGGCGACTACTCCAGCCTTTCGGCAAATATTGGCCAAACTGTAGTGCAACCTTTCAAGATAGGGCTTAACACATACTCTGCATACAATGTAAAAATATGGGTAGACTTTAATAATGATCTTGATTTTGACGATGCAGATGAAGAGCTTTACTCCGGAACATCGGCCGATGCGCTTAGTACAATCCTGCGTGGCACTATCACGATCCCGGCAAATGCTCCATTAGGCAGCCACCGTTTAAGGATTGCTATAAGCCCCACATATACTACCCCGCCTACACCATGTAGTGTAGAATTTGCAGGTACTTATGAAGATTATACCATAAATGTAACAGGACCTCCTACCTGCTTTATACCTATAGACCCTATAGCTGCAGCTACAGCATCTGGTGTTGCAAACTTTAGCTGGAATGCACCTGCACAGGGCGACGCACCGGTAGGCTATGATTACTACATAGACACTAATAATGTTATAGTAACTCCGATAACCACCACAACCACTGCAACTACTACGGTAACAGGCTATACAGGCTTTGCAGACAATACCTATTATTACCTACACGTAAGGACAAAATGTGGTGAGGGCGATTTTAGCGAATGGGTTACATCAGACGGATTTAGATATCTTCAGGGCGATACCTGCGAAAGTGCCATAGATCTTGGAGGTTTAACAAGCCCGTATACATTTAGTACAGAGGGGGCAGATGATAACTACACTCCTTACTGCGCTCAAAATTCAGCTCCAGACCTGTTATACTCTATAACTGTTCCTAACGGGTTTATCTTTTCAGGAAGTTTTTCTGAGACTAACTTTGGTATCATTAGTGCCTTGTTTTATGGAAATTGCACCGCACCTGTAATCATCACATGTTCGGACGATAGTGATGATACGCTGACATGGGAGAACGTTACAGGAAGTTCTAAAACACTATATTTAGTGGTAGACGGAGATTATGGCAGCTTTGGCGACTTTACTTTAACATGGACTTTAACGCCTCCCCCTGCCTGCGACAGGCCAAGGAGTGCAGATGTAAATCTGACTTCGCTTACTACTGCTAATATAACCTGGTCGGCACCTAATACGGGTACTCCTATAGGCTATGAGTATGCTATAACAACGTCAAATACAGAGCCTGTAAATGGCATTATTTACACTACAGCAACATCTGCCACGGGAGTTGCAGTTACGCCTAATACAGAAAGTTATTTATACGTTCGCGCTGTATGTGGCAGTGCTGACGGCAACAGTGCATGGTTTTGGATACCGTTCTACAGCGGTTATTGCATACCTGTTAACACGGAAAACGAGTATTATATAACAGGCGTAAGCAGTACAGGAGGATCTACAAACTTTAGCAGTACAAACACAGCTTTTGCTGCGTATACAGATTACACTGCAACACATTCAGTTTCTACCTATGCTGGCGGAATGTTTAGTCTGCAGGCCACAACACCTAATACTACAGATGGTTATGTTTATAGTGTGTGGGTAGACTGGAACAATAACTTCGATTTTATTGACACTGGTGAGCGAGTGTTAAATACAACCAGCTTAACTTCACCGGCAAATCTCGGTGTGATTACTATACCAAATAATGCGGTTATGGGTAGCTACAGAATGAGAATCCGTAATGCACATATAGGTTCTCCGGTAACACCATGTAGCAATATGGCCGGCGAAGGAGAAGACTACACCTTAAACATTGTAGCGCCACCAAGCTGTTTCCCTCCATATAACCTTACAATTACCCCTACAGATACAGGTTATGCTAACCTTAACTGGAGCATTCCTCAACTTGGAGGTGTTCCAACGGGTTATGAATATGTTTTTGGACCGTCTGCTACTGCTCCTGCAGATGGAGTGAGCGGAACTCCAAGCACCTCTTTCTTTGTGGGTGATGCAGAGTACGACCCTGCACAATCTGTATACCTTTTTGTGCGCACTAATTGTGGCGGTGGCGACTTTAGTACATGGGCACCTGCGCAGCTTCTTGGCACAAATTCGCCTGATTTCCTTGCTAATACTGTTATAGTTTACAAAGAAGGTGGTGCGATAAACATTACATCGGGCACTACATTAATGAAAGGTGTTACCATATACGACACACGCGGCAGAAAGCTTTACAGCCAAACCGACATTAATAATACCGAAACTGCGATTACCGGCTTGCAAATACAGCAACAGGTAGTTATTGTAGAGGTAAATACTGCAAGCGGTAAAGTAAGTAAAAGAATTGTTTTTTAATATTTGCGTATTGAGTTATTAGTCAGTCCCCATGCATTTGCATGGGGACTTTTTTTTTACCTTCTATCAGTCGCGACAAGCTTCTGTGCAATGATCCACTTACAAGCAGTAAGGATAAATCAACCTCGATCATGTCACGATATGTCACGCGGCCTGTCACGCTTTATCCCTGCATAAACATTACCGCATCATGATTTTATCTTTAATTTTACCCGCGCCGGGATAACGATTTTGTCACGTTTAAAAAACACAAAATCAAGGCCGGCAAAAAAAAGAAACAAAACAAACATGAAAAGAAATTACAACTTAGCTACCACCGGCCCAGATAAATGCCGACCTCTGGTTAGCTATAGCCGGTCTTTAGGCCGGTTAGCAAAAAGCATGGGCATTACAGTGGCATCGCTTTTTATTTTAAGTTCGGCACAAACTTTTGCTCAGGAGGTTTGTATACCTGCTCCGGATTATGTAGATGGTAATGGTATTGTTAATGTAAGTATTGGTAGCATAAACAATACTACAGGCTTAGAGACGCCTAACTATGGCGATTTTACATCGCAAACAGTAAATCTGGGCCGCGGGGTTTCCTATCCGCTTAGTGTTACGCTGGATACTCAATCTGCCTACAATGTTAAAGTTTGGGTAGACTGGAACAGCAATAATACATTTGAGACCACCGAACAGGTTTTAGCAGAAGTAACAGACGATGGTACAAATGTGAGCGGCAATATCGCAGTGCCGGCTACGGCTGCTTTAGGCAACCACCGCATGAGAATAGGTACTAACCCTACCTATGTAGGCCCTGTTTTACCTTGCTATACCGGCTTTGAACTGGCAGCTTATGAAGATTATACCGTTAACGTAGTAACAACACCTACATGTTTTATACCAGGCATTCCGGTAGCAGTTAATACCAGCCCAGGTGTGGTAAATATAAGCTGGGCGGCACCTTCTCAGGGTACACCTGCAGGTTATGAGTATGCTATAACAACTACTGCAACTGCCGCTCCGCAAAATTCAGTTGCTGTAACTACAACATCTGCCACAGGGGTTACTGTACCCATTAACACTGCGGGCTATATTTATGTGCGGACTAATTGCGGCAGTGGCAATTATAGTGAGTGGGTAGCCGGAAGATTTTATAACGGCGTGTGCATACCATCATCCACTATTGTAAGTGGCACCGGAATTACTAACGTTACTATAGGCACAATCAATAACGAAACGCTTGCAGAAGATGGTAACTATGGCAACTATTCAAATCTGTCTGTAAATGTTGGGCAGGGAGTTACAAAACCATTTAGCATAACCCTCTCTACCGGCAGCGCCTATGATGCGAGAATTTGGATAGACTGGAATAACGACCTTGATTTTGAAGACGAAGGTGAACTGGTTTATGAGGGAACATCATTTGCCAGGGCAGTAGATATTTTACGAGGAACATTTACCGTGCCCCTTACAGCTTCGCTTGGCGCCCATACAATACGGGTAGGCATTGGGCTTACATTTGGCGACGAACTTTCTCCCTGTTCAATTGGGTATTTAGCAGCTTTTGAAGACTATACCCTAAATATAACTACATCTCCAAGTTGCTTTACCCCATTAAACCCTACAGGAACATCTGTAGCAGCGGGCGTAGCAAACATAAGTTGGACAGCACCGTCGCTGGGAGGCGCCCCGGCAGGTTATGAGTATGCTGTTACAACATCTGCCACACCTCCACTTACTGCAGGTACCGCTGTTACAAATACAACTGTTACAGGAGTTGCAGTAACTACAAATGCTGATAACTACATACATGTAAGGACACATTGCGGAGGCAATGACTATAGCGACTGGATGACTGCCTTTTACTATAATGGCTATTGCACCCCGGAACCCGGATATGTAGATGGCGAGGGCATTACTAACTTTACCCTTGGCACCATTAACAACACATCGACAAGCACGTTAATAAATTATGAGAATTATACAGACCAGGTTGCTTCTGTTGGGCAAGGTGTAAACAAGCAATTCAGCATTAGTTTTTTAACCTATGGTAATGCATATAACACGAAAATATGGGTAGACTGGAACAATGACCTTGACTTTAACGATGCCGGAGAAGAAGTTTATTTTGGTACCTCGGCGGCCACAGAAAGTGCTGTTATAAGAGGATATTTAAATGTGCCACTAACAGCTGCATTAGGTAACCACCGCTTAAGAATAGGTGCTTTACCTGCAAATCGTGAAGGCCCTACACCATGCTCTGATAACTATTATGGCGCCTTTGAAGACTATACAATAAATGTCACTACACCACCGGGCTGCTATGCTCCCAATAACCTCGAAGCGTCTTCTCAGGGCTCTGGTTTAGCCAGTATAAGCTGGACAGCACCAGCCCTGGGCGGCACACCCGCAGGATATGAATATGCTGTAACAACAACAAGCGAGGCACCTGTGTCAAATATTTTAACTACAGCAACGACCTCAGTAACCGGCTTAGCCGTTACACCAAACGCTACAAATTACCTTTACTTAAGGACAAACTGTGGCGGCGGCAGTTTTAGTGAGTGGCTTGTGCTTCCTCTCTACAATGGTTACTGCATCCCTGCACCTCAAACAGTAGACAGTAATGGTATTACTAACTTTACCATTGGTAGTATAAACAACACTACTGAAGATCAGGAGGTTTATAGTGACTTCTCTGCACAGGTAGTAAACATCGGACAAAGTGTTACGCAACAATTTAGTTTGGGTTTATTTACCAATAACCCATATTACATAAAAATGTGGGCCGACTTTAATGATGACCTTGTTTTTGAAGATAGTGAATTAGTATACGAAGGCGTATCTGCCGAAGGTGTAACTGCTGTAATAAGGAGTACAATTACTATTCCTGCAACAGCACCGCTGGGCAACCACCGTTTAAGGATAGCCGGGAGCCCTGACAGCGATGCTGTTACACCATGCGACATCCTGTATTTTGGAGTTTACGAAGATTACACAATTAATGTAACTCCACCACCTACCTGCTACACACCGCTAAGCCCTACTGCAATTGCTGTAGTACCTGGCAATGCAAATTTGTCGTGGACAGCGCCATCATTTGGTACAACTCCTGCCGGCTATGAGTATGTGGTTACAACAGCCCCCACCTTTAACGGATCAGGAACACTTGTTACGACTACAACAGTTACCAATTATGAACTACCGGAAGCTGACACGTACTATTATCTTCATGTCAGGACAAATTGCGGTAACAATGATTTTAGCGAATGGGTAAGTTCAGACCGCTTTAGGTATCTGCGCGGCGATATTTGCAGCACCGCTTTAGATCTTGGCACCATAACAAGCCCATACACCGCGAGTACAGAAAATGCTGTAGACGATTATCGTCCGTTATGTACTAATGGTTTTGCACCAGACATCTTTTACTCAATTGTTGTGCCTAACGGCTACACGATTACCATTGGCGTAACAGATAATAATTATGATTATATAGGTGCTGCGTTTTATGGCAACTGTACTACACCAACAGACTTGGGCTGTATTACTAATGGAAGCGAAGATCAAAATCTTGTTTGGGAAAACATGACCGGAGCATCTAAAACAGTATATTGGGTTCAGGATGGCTCTAATCTTGCATCGGGAGAATTTACTTTAGAATGGTCTTTAGAACCCCCTGCCGACTGCGACAGGCCGAGAGCCCTTGACGTAAATGTTACATCTCTTACCACTACAAATGCAAGCTGGACAGTGCCTAACACAGGCGCGCCCGTAGGTTATGAATATGCTGTAACCACATCTGCCGAAGCACCGGTTAGCGGCATTGCATATACCACGGCTACCGCTGTAACCGGTATTGCCGTTACACCTAACGTAGACAGCTATTTGCACGTACGCTCTGTTTGCAGTGGAGAAAACAATGAGAGTATCTGGGTAACGTTGCCATTCTTTAGTGGATACTGTGTGCCGCAAAATACAACATCTACTGATTACTACATTACCGGAATTACCTCTACCGGCGCATCAGTAAACCTTTCTAATACTGGTACCGGCTACAGTGGTTATGCTGATTATACAGCCACACAATCTTTATCTACTTATGCAGGCGGATCGTTTGTTTTAAAAGCAACTGCCCCGGTAGCATCAGATGAATATCTTTATAATGTATGGATAGACTGGAACAATAATTATGACTTTACCGATGTTAATGAACGTGTTGTTGCTACAGGATATTTAACATCGCCGGCAACATTGCCAAGCATAACCGTACCTTTAGGAACACCTGAGGGATCGTACAGGATGAGGGTACGAAACGCAAAATCGGGTTCGCTAATTTCTCCATGTGGCGAACAGGGATACGGCGAAACCGAAGATTACACTATAAATGTTATAGCTACACCAACATGTTTTCCTCCATATAGCCCTACAATTAACCCTACAGATACAGGTTATGCTAACCTTAACTGGAGCCCACCTGTGTTAGGTGGAGCACCTGCAGGTTACGAATATGTGTTTAGTACTAATGCTGCAGCCCCAACAGATGACAGTGTTGTAACAGCTACTAATTCGTTCTTTGTAGGAGATGCAGAATACGATCCGGAGCAGTCTGTATACCTGTTTGTACGCAGCGTATGTGGTCAGGGCGACTATAGCAGCTGGGCATCGTATGAAATACTTGGTTCGGGAACACCGCAGCTCAATGCTAATAATGTTATTATTTACAAAGACGGAAATAGCATAAATATAACTACAGGTACAACTTTAATGACCGGAGTTAGTATATATGATACACGTGGCAGGCTTCTTTTAAACCAGGCCAATATTAATAGCACTACAACTGCAATTACAAAACTGCAATTACAGCAGCAGGTAATTATCGTAGAAATAACCACTGCTAAGGGAAAAGTGAGCAAAAGGATTGTTTTCTAATTACTTAATAGGTTATAATAAAATTGGCCCCATGCATGTGCATGGGGCTTTTTGCATATTTACAGTTTATATACTCTGGTGATTTAGCTTAGTTAAGAGGCATTTTACATAAGTGCACATGCCTATGCGGCAAGCAAACCATGGTTAATAGAGGCATAAAACATTGTGGTATAGTTGCAATGTGATTATGTAATCGCAGCCGCTGTATTTGAGTGTGTATTTGTAGTACATTTACACCTCTTACAGTAAACTAAAGTGTTTACTGTCTGTCAGCAATTCTTATTGTTCATGTATAAATCAATTAAACACTACATAACCAGCCTGTTACTATGCTTTGCTATTTTTAATGTAGTAACCGTTAGCGCACAAAATAACGAGAACAACTTGCAAGATAAGGTAGCGCAAAACTATAAGCTTTATAAAGTAAACATAGATAAGGCGTTTGTGCAAATGAACGAATTGCTTATCGAGGCAGCGACGTCCCGGGATACGGTGTCGGAACTGGTTTTACTGGATCGCGTGTGCAGGTACCACTACAGTAAAAATGATGTTAACAGGCTAATTGATTCTGCTGGCAAGCTTAGAAATAAAGCCACCCTTTACAAGAACAGCAACTTTGAAGCAATGAGCCATGTATATATGGCAGAGGCCTATACAACAAATTTGCTGACTAAAAAAGCTCTCAAAGAACTGGATAAGGCTATGGGTGTTCTTAACAATAATCCTGCTCCGGATGTGAAAACGTTTTACACGCGGTCTAATGTGCTAATAAGCCAGGCCAGTCTATATAGCAATATGGGCAAATATGAGGAGGCTGTAAAACGAATAAAAAAGGCAGTAGAAAGTTATCCGGGTAAAAAGGGTTCTAAATCCTATAATACATTTCAGCATGTAAATTACTCTAACCTGGGTGACATCTATATTAAGTTTAATAAAGACTCTGCTTTTTATTACGCTACGCAATCTATAAAGCTATTGCCGGCCGAGCAGACAGACGACTGGATCATGGCCACAAACTATTACATTATAGGAAAGGTATATCAGCTAAATAAAGATAATGACAGCGCTTTAAGATACCTATTAATGGCAGATAAAATTACAAAGGAGAATGGCGAAGTAACAAATACAGCAGATCTTTACAATAGCCTGATAGAAATTTACTCCGGCCACGGCGACTCACTAAAGGTTGAAGAATACAAAGACAAATTGAAGGAACATGAGCTTTTTGTCCTGAAAAGTAAATACAACTCTTTACAAAAAGTAATAAGTGAGGAAAAAGATGAAAAACCGTCTAATGATGTTAATTTGACTTTGCTGGTTGGGGGGGGGCTCTTACTTTTAACAATATCGATTGCTGTAATGATTATTTATAACCGAAGGAAGAAACTAAAAATACCAAGCAGCAAAGACCACGTAATAACAAATAATGAATATGAGTTACTGCTGGAAATGATAAAGAAGGATGACTCATCGTTTATATATACATTCGAAAAACTCTATCCTGATTTTTCAAAAAAATTACTGGCGGCTTGCCCACAACTGGTGCAGACGGAAGTAGAGTTTTGCGCACTGCTCAAAATGAAGCTATCTACCAAACAAATTGCCCAATTAACATATATAGAAACGCGAACCGTGCAGAATAAAAAACATCGAATTCGCAAAAAATTAAATCTTCCGGCTGAGGTAGATATATACCACTGGTTCGACACGCTTTAAAATTAGAAATTAAGTTGCTGATAAACAGTATAGAGTATCTATTAAGTAGCAATAATTTGAATAATAGTAAGGTTTTAAGTAGTTTTTAAAATACATAAATTTAACATTGTTTTTACATTTGATGCATGTTAACCATTAATCGTCAAAATGAAAAAACTGTATAAATTAAAGACTACCGGATTGTTAGGGTTTTGTAGCCAAAAAAGCTTTCTTGCTGTGGTGCTTTTTGTTTTCACTGCCCCTTTATTTGCGCAGGACTCCTATTGCATACCTTCGTCAACTTACGTTAGTGGAAATGGCATCACTAATGTTACCATAGGCACCATAAATAATACCACCACAACTGAGACTAACAATTACGGTGATTATTCAGGTCAGGTAGCAACTATTGGTCAGGGAGTTGTTCAAATGTTTAGCATTACCTTATATACCTCCGAGGCGTACAATATAAAAATCTGGGTGGATTGGAACAATAATTTCATTTTTGATGAAGCCGAAGAGGTGTATAGTGGTACAGCTGATCGCAGTACTACTGCAGAATTTAGAGGCACCTTTACTGTTCCTGCAACAGCAGCATTAGGCAGCCACCGGCTCAGGATTGGCGGCATATTAGATTGGGCCGGGACAGCTACACCATGCTCAACAGATGATTTTTCTACTGTCTTTGAGGATTACACTATAAACGTAACAACACCACCCACCTGTGCTACGCCAACAAATGCTATTGGCAGTGTAACGGCGCCGGGCAGCGCAACGATATCATGGTCGGCACCCGCTACAGGCGCATTGCCGACGGGATATGAGTATGTTGTAAGCACAAGTAGCGTGTTACCTACAGTTAGCGGTACAGCGATAGCAGCTACGACTGCAACAATAACTATCGAGAATAATGTTTTTTATTATTTGCATGTAAGGTCAAACTGTGGCGGCGGAGATTATAGTCAATGGATTACTTCTGCAAGGTTTAGGTACACGTTAGGAGATACCTGTGCCACTGCAATAAACCTGCAAACTCTATCGAGCCCGTATACCTTTAGTACAGTAGGTGCTAATGATGATTATACAAACTCTTGTACAGACAGTACTGCGCCGGATATATTTTATGCTGTAGAGTTGCCCGTAGGATATATTTTAAATATGCAACAAACTGGTGCCGATTACGACTCGATGCATACCATCTTTTACGGAAACTGTACTGCAGGCACAACACTGGAATGCAGCGCCTATGGTAACTCTGGTATTGTATGGGAAAATACAACAGGTGCTACACAAACATTGTATTGGGTACAGTACGGCTTTGGGAATGCAGGAACCTTTACATTAGAATGGACTTTAACCCCGCCACCGGCTTGTAACATACCACGAAATGTATCAGGAACAATGACATCGCTTACCACAGCAAATATAAGTTGGACACTACCTGTTACAGGAACCCCAATTGGATACGAATATGCTGTTACCCAGAGCCAGGCACCGCCTGCGGCCGGCATTGCAACTACAAATTTGGCTGTAACCGGCGTTACAACCGCAGCAAATACATTAAACTATGTACATGTGCGCACTAAATGCGGAGCGAATGAATTTAGTGAATGGGTACGTTACGAATTTTATTCAGGTCACTGTGTGCCAGGTTCGTTATACCTTAATTACTATAACATCATGAGCTTTAATACCATTAACGGCACGGCCAACATAGCAAATAATGTAGCACAAAATACCGCTTACACTAACAATTTTGACACTATGGCAGTGGGCCAGCAACCCGGCAATGCTTTTAACTATGCTGTGCAGGTAGACGACTACACCAGTGTAGGGATATGGGTAGACTGGAACAACGACCTTGATTTTAATGACCCTGATGAACTTGTGGCAACTCATGAATATGCAGGAGTTAATGAGACTTACACAGGGTCTATAACCATCCCTGCCACTACCCCGCCGGGCAATTACAGGATGAGGGTACGATCACGCGACGCGAGGTTTGCAGACCCCTGTGCCGTTTACAACTACGGTACTGCACAGGATTATGCAATTGCTGTGGGTAATGCACCTACATGTTTTAACCCCGTAAATGTAACGGGTACAGCAACATCTGCAGGCACAGGCACCTTAAGCTGGTCGCATGAAAATTTTGGCACAGCTCCATTGGGTTACGAATATGCCGTTACAACATCTTCAAGTCTTCCGGATGCCGGCACTGCTACTACTAATACTACAATAGAAAACTACCCGGGATTAGTTAACGGAACTTACTACTACCTGCACGTAAGGACTGATTGTGGTAACGGAGACCACAGCCAGTGGGTAACCTCTTTAAGGTTTAGATATCTTGCCGGAGATACCTGCGAGACTGCAATAAACCTTACACCCCTTACCAGTCCCTACACCTCTACGACGGTGGGTGCCGCTAACGATTATTCTGCAGTTTGTGCCGGTAATGCCTATGCGCCGGATATGGTATACTACCTTGAAGTTCCAAATGGATACACTTTAGTTACCCAGTTAGTAACAAGCGACTATAACTCCAACTATTCAATTTTTTACGGGGATTGTGTTAATCAGTCACCAATACAATGCTTACAGTCCGGAGGATTCCCTGTGTCGTGGCAAAACCGTACCGGCAGTGACCAAAACGTATACTGGGTTCAGGATGGCGGAGGTACCGATGCGGGCGAATTTACCATTTCATGGGATTTCCAGCTACCACCTGCATGCGACTATCCTTTAAACCTTGCTGCTAACAGCACATCGCTTACAAGTGCTACCGTAAGTTGGGATTTACCCAATACAGGTACACCGGCAGGTTATGATTATGCAGTAACACAGTCAGACACATCTCCTGAGGCCGGGTACGCCTATACAACTGCTCTTTCTGCTACAAATGTAACCGTTGTGGCAAATGCCACTAACTACTTACACGTGCGCAGTAATTGCGGAGAGACAGATGGTACCAGCGTATGGACTTATATTCCTTTTTATAGTGGCTACTGTGTACCGGAAAATTCAGATGCTTCATATTACATAACCGGTGTAAGTACCATAGGTGCCGAAACCAATTTTACTAACACAGGTACAGGCTTTAGTGCTTATACAGATTATACTGCACAATATGGCGTAACGAGTTACCCCGGAGGTTCTTTTACTATCCAGGCTACCACGCCGGTTGCCACAGATCAATATCTTTATAGCGTATGGGTAGACTGGAATAACGACTTCGATTTTACCGATAATGGGGAAAGGATCGTGAACAATGTTCTTGCAACCTCGCCGGCCATGTTAAATAATATAATAATTCCTGTACAGGCGGCATTAGGGTCTTACAGGATGAGGATACGCAATTTACACACAGGGTCTCCGGTAAACCCATGTGGTATGGCGGATGGCGAAGCAGAAGATTACATGCTGAACATAACAGCAGCACCCAGCTGCTTACCACCTGCAAACATTTCTATAAACCCTACAGATGTGGGCTACGCAAACCTTAACTGGAGCCCGCCATTACTGGGTGGCACGCCGGTAGGCTATGAGTATGTGTTTAGTACAACTGCAACACCCCCTGCTCCAGACACTGCCGTTACAGCAACTGGTTCTTTCTTTGTGGGAGATGCAGAGTACGACCCTGCACAATCAGTGTATCTATTTGTACGCAGCGTATGTGGGGAGGGAGATTTCAGTTCGTGGACAGCTCCCGCAAGCATTTTGGGCACTAATGCTCCAGTGTTATTGTCTAACAGCGTACTGGTATATAAAGAAGCAAACAGTATAAATGTTACATGTAGTACTGCCTTAATAACAGCAATTACAATTTACGATACTATGGGCAGGATACTCTATAATGAGACAGGTATTAATAATACCATGGCTACAATAAGCGGCCTGCAGATACAACAGCAGGTAGTGATTACAGAGGTTACCACCACTAAAGGAAAAGTGAGCAGAAGGATTGTTTTTTAATGCTTTCTTGGTTTTTATTTAAGTTAGGGTCCCACACAATATGTGGGACTTTTTATTTGATGATATCCCTATTTCGCAACTCGCTAACTTTAACTATATTTGCCGATTAATACGTACCTTCACTGGTATGCCCCGCGTGAGTGATAGAGGCGCTATCCCCGAAATGCAATGGAGTGATATAGCCGAAAGCACGGCGCGTAACGCAGTGCAGCGCCACGCCCTAAAAAATTGATACACGAAGAAGATGAAGCATATTAGGAATTTTTGCATTATTGCACATATTGACCACGGAAAAAGTACCCTGGCCGACCGCCTCTTGGATGCCACACAAACGGTAACCAAGCGCGAATCTCAGGCACAGTTGCTTGATAATATGGATCTTGAGCGCGAACGTGGTATTACCATTAAGAGCCACGCCATACAAATGGAGTATACTTATAAAGGGCAGGAATATATACTTAACCTTATAGATACCCCGGGCCACGTAGATTTCTCGTATGAGGTGTCGCGTTCTATTGCTGCCTGCGAAGGTGCATTGCTTATTGTAGATGCCGCCCAGAGCATACAGGCGCAAACTATTAGTAACCTGTACCTTGCCTTAGAAAATGACCTGGAAATTATCCCGGTACTTAATAAAATAGATTTACCAAGCGCTAACCCCGAAGAGGTAAGCGACGATATTGTAGACCTTTTAGGCTGCAAGCTCGAAGATATTATACCGGCCAGCGGTAAAACAGGCCTTGGTGTAGAGGCTATATTAGCCGCTATTATAGAGCGCATTCCTGCGCCTAAGGGTGATCCTGATGAGCCGTTACAGGCGTTGATATTCGACTCGGTATACAACCCGTTTCGTGGTATAGAGGTTATCTTCCGTGTTATAAACGGATCGATTAAAAAAGGCCAGAAAATTAAATTTATGGCTACAGGCAATGAATATTTTGCCGACGAGATTGGTACGCTTAAACTTAACCAGGTTCCCAAGCAAATTGTGGGCGCAGGCGATGTTGGCTACCTTATTTCGGGTATTAAAGAGGCTAAAGAGGTAAAAGTAGGTGATACACTTACGGATGCCAAAAACCCTACCCAAAACATGGTTAGTGGTTTTGAAGATGTAAAACCAATGGTATTTGCCGGTATTTATCCGGTAGATACTGAGGATTATGAAGAGTTGCGAAACTCTATGGAGAAATTGCAGCTTAACGATGCCTCGCTGGTGTTTGCACCGGAGAGTTCGGCGGCGCTTGGTTTTGGTTTCCGTTGTGGGTTCTTAGGGATGCTGCACATGGAAATTATCCAGGAGCGTTTAGAGCGCGAGTTTGATATGACTGTTATTACTACAGTGCCCAACGTGTCGTACCTTGCCTTTACCAAAAAAGAGCCTGAAAAAGGGTTTGTAGTTAACAACCCGAGCGACCTGCCCGAGCCGTCAAGACTGAGCCATGTAGAGGAGCCGTATATCAAAGCTACGATAATTACAAAGTCGGACTTTGTGGGTAACGTAATGGGTCTTTGTATAGAAAAACGTGGTATTATTACCCACCAGACTTATCTTACTACAGAGCGTGTAGAACTTAACTTTGACATGCCGCTTGCCGAGATAGTATTCGACTTTTACGACCGCCTTAAAACAGTTTCTAAAGGCTATGCTTCTTTCGATTATTCGCCTATAGGTATGCGTACCTCAAAACTTGTGCGCCTTGACATACTGTTAAACGCACAGCCGGTAGATGCACTGTCGGCACTTATTCACGAAGACAACGCTTACAACATAGGTAAAAAAATGTGCGAGAAGCTAAAAGAGTTGATACCGCGCCAACAGTTTGATATTCCTATCCAGGCTGCCATTGGTGTAAAAGTAATTTCGCGTGAAACCGTTAAGGCGTTACGTAAAGACGTTACTGCAAAATGTTATGGTGGTGATATATCGCGTAAGCGTAAACTTCTTGAAAAACAGAAAAAAGGTAAAAAACGTATGCGCCAGGTAGGTAATGTGGAAATTCCGCAGGAAGCCTTTATGGCGGTGCTTAAGCTTAATGATTAAATCTTTAGATTTAGACTTTTAGATATTAGATGATAGATAATAGATCCCGCTTTTTGGCGGGATTTTTTGTGGATTTAGGGTTGTAAAAATATTTGATATGGAAGAAATTATGGCATTTAAGAATTGATACAGGCCTTCCGTAAGTTTAAAGCATGAGTGTAGCTTCGTCCTGCAAGGTTTTCAAAACCTTGTAGGTCTTAAAAATTAGACCTACAAGGTCTCGAAGACCTTGCAGGTTGTCGCGATGTTAAACGCTGTATATATGTAATCCGGTCAACATCTCGAAAAATCAACCTCAAAAAATCTCCCCCCCCCACATTTATTCGTAACTTTTCGTAAATAAAAATGCCATGACTAAAACAGCCATTATACTTGGTGCCAGTGGTGCTACGGGAAGTGAACTCCTGCAACTGCTACTGGCCGACAGCCGCTACAGTACTATAAAAATCTTTGTGAGGAAAAGCATCAATATAGCCAACCCTAAAATAGAGGAACATATTATTGATTTGCTGCAACTTGAAAAGTATGCGCCTGACTTTACCGCCCATGAAGTATACTGCTGCATAGGCACTACCAAAGCTAAAACACCTCATAAGGACGAGTATTATAAAATAGACTTCGGGATTCCTGTAACTGCGGCTAAGTTGGCTAAGGCAAATGGTATAGATACATATATTGTAGTATCTGCTGTAGGAGCGAGTAAAAGCAGCAACATTTTTTACCGCCGTACTAAAGGCGAAATGCAGGAAGCGGTATTGTCTCAAAACTTGCCCAATATGCATATATTGCAACCGTCGCTTATTGTGGCAAACCGCAAAGATAGCCGCTTTGCAGAGAAGCTTGCCATAGTATTTATGAAGGTGATTAACCCGCTGCTATTTGGAGGTGCCGCTAAATACAAAAGTATAAACGCAGCAGTTATTGCAAAGGCCATGGTATGGCTGGCGAATAACAAATACTCTGATGTTATTGTAACGAGCGATAAAATAAATGACATGGCGAAGAAAGTATAGCTACTGGCTAGCCGAACTTTGCAACTCTGTAACTTTGTATTTTTGTAACTTTGCTGCTCTGTAACTTTCCAACTTAAAATGGACGATACCCCAAAAAAATTCGACCGCATAGTAGCCATCCTCATCCAGCTACAATCTAAAAAAGTAGTGAGGGCGCAGGAACTTGCCGAACGTTTTGGCGTGAGCCTTCGCACCATTTACCGTGACATAAGGTCGCTGGAAGCTTCCGGAGTGCCGCTATATGGCGAGGCAGGCACCGGCTACTCGCTTGTAGAGGGCTACAAACTGCCACCGGTTATGTTTACCCGGGAAGAAGCGGCCAGTTTTATTGCCGCAGAAAAACTGGTGCAGAAATTTACTGATAAAGCGTTGGGCGAATCATACAACAGCGCAATGTTTAAAATAAAGTCGATCCTGAAAAATGACGATAAAGACTGGCTGCAAAGCATGGAAGAAAATGTGCTGATGCAGCAAACTCAAATTACCGCACCCGACCCTGTACCAAACGTGCTTGCAGAACTAATGAAAAGCAGTGCAGAGAAATATTGTGTTACGCTGCACTACCAGTCTATGGAAGCCGAAGGTATTAGCCCACGCCTTATTGAGCCTGTAGGCGTTTTTCATGATTACAACAACTGGTACACCATAGGTTTTTGCCACTTGCGCAGCGACTACAGGCAGTTTCGTACCGACCGAATTTTTGGCATAAAGCAAACGCCCCAGCCCTTTACCCGCGCGCACCAACCTTTAGAACATTATCTTAAAAAAGACCAGAAGGCTTACCAAACCACTAAGGTGCGCATGCTGGTAGAGCCTAAGTTTGCCCGTTACCTGAGTACCGAAAAATACTATCATGGTTTTGTATCTGAAACCGTGCGTAAAGACGGCATAGAAATGCTGTTTATGGCCCGCGACATTAAAGAATGGTTTCCGCGGTGGTTCATGATGTATGCCGATTGTGCCACTATACTCGAGCCGCAGGAACTTATAGATACCGTAGCACAATTAATTGAGAACTACAGTAACCGCCTTACAGCAAAACATCCCGAGAGCCTATAGCCTTCGGGATGTATGATTTACTATTAAGTAACTTTTAAAATCAGATTATTATTTTTAGATAGTACTTACTATCGGAAATTTAGTTTATAACTTTTAAACTTCTGATTTATTTAGTATCGATCCCAAAAGAACGGTGGTTCTATGCCCAGTGCCCTGAGGTATACATAACCCTGTGCGCGGTGGTGTATCTCGTTATCTATAAAATAAAAAATGTTCTGGATTACAGGAAAGCTGTATTGCCCAAACAAACTGAAGGTTTCGCCAAACTCTCCTTCATCTACCCCTGCCCATTCGGATATTATGGTAACTGTAGCGGCATCCCAGGCATTTAAATAGTCTGCTTTTGTTGTAAATTTGTACGGCTCTTCGTTAAAGGGCTCTGTATTTCTATCTACTATAGCTTTAAGGCCAGGTGCCTCCATAGCGAGAAGCTCTGTTACAAGTGCCGAAAATGTGCGCATACCTCCAACTGAAAACTCAAAAAAATCCTTCTCCGGAAATCTTTCTATAACCTTGCGCGTTAGGGCGCGGTGGCCGGTCCAGTGGTTTAGTAATTCCTGCTTGCTGATAACCTGAGTTGTTGTTTCCATAATAAATTGCTGTTATTGATTTATACTGCAAATGTATTTTAGGATAATGACAACAGTATGTCAGCAGAGAAAATAGAATTTTGAATTTTTTTTTGATGTATCCAATATCGAAAGAAGTTGTGAGAAGACCCAGGAATAGACTTACCTACCACTAAGGTGCAAAAAGTTTTACACAAGGTTCACAAGCTTTCTATACAATTTGCCACAAGGATACAATTCCAATGTTGGGATTGAGGTACATAAAGCTTTGTGCTAGTTGTTGTCCGGAATAAGCTTTATCCATTAAGCTTAATAGACTTTTTGAAAGACCTAGTATTCCTTTGTGGTAAAATTCTTTGTTATGAACCTAAATCAAATAACCTAAGCCTTTGTCTGCGCCCTAAAATTAGGAAAAAAGAAAGAACTGGGCTTTTGCTTAAAGTGCTTCCAGATGCCCTTCGCGATAGGTCCAACCTCTGTTAGCGGGATGTTACGCGAGCGGAATGCCAAGCCCAACGACAGCCCAAAACTTACCATGAAGTTAACCAGCCCAATAACACCTATCCCAAACACACCCCACACAATCATATCTGTAGCTACATTGTAATTAGCACCATACAGCCCCAGTGCAAGGTTGCCACTGGCAAAGGTTATGTGGCGAACATCGAGATCGAGGCCTAAAAAGACCCCTATTGAAGAGGTTGTACCCATGAATACGCCAAACCAAAAATTAGACACTATACCTGCCCACTTACTTTCAAACACCTTTGCAAGCTTTTGTGCCTTTACCCGCCCGAAGCTTTTTTTGAGCAACGGGTGTTCCTGTATACGGTAATATACGTGGCGGTATTTGTCGCGGTTGGCAACACTACCGGCAATTATACCCGAGAGGAACAAAAACACCCCGGCAATAGCCGCATGCAGTATAGCAGCCGACGCTATAGGGTTAAGATCTTCTATGAGGTGGTACCATTTAGTAAGTGCCAGATTGTAATGAAAAAGCATATCTATAGCCCATATACCCAGTAACGATACAGGAAATGCAACTATTACATTACCCACAAAAGCTATGAACTGCGACCGGAATACCCGCGCAAAGAACTCGGCAAAGGCTTCGTGTTCGTCATCATCGCTCTGGTTTTTCTTGCGGCCTTTTTCGAGGGCGCGCACCAGCGCTGCAGCCGTCATAGCCGGTTGTTTTGTAGCAAGCGTAAAACCCAGCACATAAATAGCAATAAAACCCAGTGCATAATTCATACTGTAAACAAAGGCATGGCCAAAGGCGCTTGTGTCCATTTTAGACAAAAATACCTTTATAATACACAGTATCCCTACTATGAGGCCACCACCGGATGCATTCCAAAACATCTTAAAATACTCCTTGCGGTCTCTGGTTATGTAATGTTCGCCGGTATCTGCAGTGTGCTGCGTTATTTCATACGACAGTAATTGCGTACTCTCGTTAATAAGCTTGCGCACATTATTTTTATCGCAATTATAGGTAATCAGTTTAACAGCAAGTTCTATTGTGTCTTTTTTGGCACCTTCGGTTTCATCTATAACCAGCAGGGGCATTAATATAGCAAGGCGTTCCAGTTGCTGGCGTATGCGCAGTAAACTCTGGTTTACCCGTAACGATATGCCATGCTTTGCACTATTTTTAAACGCCCGCTTTACATAATCAGCACACTGTGATCGCAAAACTAAAATTTGGCGGTAGCCTATATCGTTTGGCGATACATAATTACGGTTTTGCTCTAACAGCTTATCAGACAGTATCCCAAATTCCTTCTGAATGGCAAGAAACGGACTTTCGCGATTCTCATATTCGGGTACCATCTGTATAACTTCACTCTCCAGCGCACGCCCGGTAATGCGATGTATAAGTACCTCCATGGCAAATATTAGTTCGGCCAACGGACCGTGAGATTCGGTAGATGCATAAAGCGACCTAAACTTTAGCATATCAAAAAGCTGCTCCCGTTGCTCCTGGGGTATTGTTGCTATCCACTGCGGATCTGTACGTACATAAAACACCTGATTAAGCACATACTCGAGTGTATTTTTAAGGGGCTGGTCTGGTATGAGCTTAGCAAACATACGCTTACGCACTTCAAAGAAAAAAACAGCGTCGGTTAGAATGCCGGCATCAGTTAGTATGTGGCTAAATTTTTTATTTTTGAGGATGCCTTTTAAATACAATGAAAGGCTCATACGATAACGGTCGTTATCTTGAAGAAGCTGCAGTAACTCGGTTAAATCAACTTTTGGCACAACCTTTTTTACCTGCGGACGCAATATGGCAACAAGGTCGGCAAGTAAATCAGTATCATCGGCTTTGTATTCCCAAAGGCTGTTTTCGTCAAAGTTTAATTTAAAGAATTCAGGTAATGTGATTGTAGCTTTGGTTTTACGAAACTTCATGGGCAAATGTGGGCTTGATTGTAAAAATACAAATAGAAGTTCAGGAAACGTTATGGTTTAAGTACTTTAATATAGGTTTAAGAGAAGAAAGGGTGTAGTAATATTAGTGTGTACATTTTACTATCGCATCCAACCTTCGATCTTGTAGTTTTTTTGAAGCAGCTTATATTCTTTACTTCCACTTTCCGGTTTAAACCACACCTCTATTCGCGCCCCATACGGATAATCCCAGTCACCTTCATAAATAGTAAATTCCTGGTTGTAGAGTTTAAGATTTCCCGAGTCCACTTTTACAGCAGAGCGCTGTTTTAAACGTTTTACAGATAATGGGTCATTATTAGTAATTTCAAAAGCTTTAATATATACTGTCCCTTTTTCTTTAGCATTAAACCATAGATAATAGCTATAAATACCTGGCTGAAAGGAATTTACAAGAACAAATTTTAAATTATATGGTCGTAAATTTTGGAGGGCAATTTCATCCTGCTCGCCATTTTCAAAATCAATAGGCAATTCAAGTTTTACATTTTTAGGTAACTCCAAACCGTTAGCGTAGAAATCGTTTGGCAAAAAAAGAAGAAAAAAAGAAAGTGAATAAAGTATAAAAACGGTGATAACAATTTGAATTATGCCCGTTAGCCATTTTTTCTTAAAAAAAATGAGCTATAGCAGAAATGAAAATAAATAAAATGGATAGTTGTACTAAACATATCGTGATATCAAAAAAGGGCTCACGCTGAATGAGAGTTAGTACTACTATAAACAAGAAGAATGACGCTATGAAACAAATAGCAGTGTACCACCATTTAGTAAAATAATTACAAATATACAGCCACATTTATATCAGGGTTAAGAATTAAAATTATTCCACAGCCGAATGTACAAAATCCTCTCCCTATAAATCCGTAACTTGCTTTTAAATAATTGGCTGATGAAATACACTGCAATACTCTTTATAGTTTATTTTTCCAATCTTAATTTACAGGCACAGGTTATTCGAAATTCAATAAATAATAGCACGCAGCTTTCATGCTTAGAGATAGGAGATGACAATTATATTTTTTACAAAAACACTATCGGTCAAGCCTTTAATTTCTACATAAAAAACGAATATTGCGACTTACTAAAACTAAAAAAGCAGGAAACACAACTGCTCTTAACAGGCAATGTCTATATAGAAATTAATGGTAAACCATTCGATTTAGGGATGGACCAAACCTATGCTATAAAATTCCCTGTTAGTATTAGTTACGAAAAGGACAATCCTAAAGTGATGATACTTGAGCTCGACATGGTAAATTTTATTTCGACCAGAGGATATACATATCTTATTATAGACCTGCAGGATGATAAGGTAATTCGGTTTGCGGAGTTTAAAGAGAAACTATCTGTTAAAAACCTTTATCTGGCATTTAAAAAATACCGGAAATCGAAGTACCCCATCACCACCATCAATCGCCCATAAATCCGTAACTTGCCATTACATTTTTATAATAATATGATAGAGACAGAACGTAAGTTTTTAGTACGTAACGATAGTTATAAGCAGCTGGCTTATACGCAGAAGCGCATTACACAGGGTTACTTAAGTTCGGTACCGGAGCGTACAGTTAGGGTGCGTACCAAAGGCGACCAGGGATTTTTAACCATAAAAGGCAAAAGTAACGAAAGCGGTACCAGCCGTATGGAGTGGGAAAAAGAAATATCTGTAGCCGATGCCGAACAGCTGCTTGCCATTTGCGAAAAAGGTGCCATAGATAAGGTAAGGCATGAGGTAAAAGTGGGCGGCCACATTTATGAAGTAGATGAATTTTTTGGCGATAATGCCGGACTCACAGTTGCCGAAATTGAGCTTGCCGACGAGCATGAAAAATTTATAAAACCCGCATGGCTGGGCGAAGAAGTTACGGGTACAGAAAAATATTATAATGCTTACCTGAGCCGCAATCCCTACAACACATGGCAGTAAGCAATTTTGTATATGATGTTATCATCATTGGTGGTGGCCCCATTGGGCTTGCCTGTGCCATAGAAGCTCAGGAAAAGGGCCTGAGTTACGTTATTTTAGAAAAAGGCGCCCTTGTTAACAGCTTGTTTAATTATCCGTTGTACATGACGTTTTTTTCGACAGCCGAAAAGCTCGAGATAGGTAACGTGCCTTTTAGCTGCATTGCTCCCAAACCCGGCCGGCAGGAAGCGCTGGAGTATTACCGCAACGTACACAAGCATTTTAACCTGCACATTAAAATGTTCGAGAAGGTTATTTCTGTAAACAAACAGGAGTCGGGTATCTTTGTGGTTCATTCTGATAAGAACTGGTACAATGCCCGCAATGTGGTAATAGCTACCGGTTTTTATGACATCCCTATCTACATGAATGTGCCGGGTGAGAACCTGCCGCAGGTGCGCCATTACTACAAAGAGGCTCACGAGTATGCTTTTAGCAAAGTGCTGGTTGTTGGTGCCAATAATTCATCTGTAGATGCGGCGCTGGAATGTTGGCGCAAAGGTGCCGAGGTTACAATGGTTATAAGGCGCGACCAGATAAACGACCGTGTAAAATACTGGGTAAAGCCGGATATAGAGAACCGCATTGCTGAAGGCAGTATAAAGGCTTATTTTTATTCGGAGGTTACAGAGATTCGTGAGGGCGAAGTAGATATTTTTACACCTGATGGAACAGTGACACTGGAGAATGATTTTGTACTTGCACTGACGGGCTACAGACCTGATCTCGATTTCCTGAAAAAATCCGGAATTAACGTAAATGAAGGTTTAAGTTGCACGCCGCAATACGACCCTGAGACTATGGAAACCAATGTGGCCGGGCTTTACCTTGCCGGTGTAGTGTGTGGCGGACTGGAAACACACAAATGGTTTATAGAAAATTCAAGAGTGCATGCCAGAATGATAGTAAGCGCTATTATATCTCAGCAATAACTGCCGCGGTTAATAATAACAAAAAGGCCTCACATAATGTGAGGCCTTTCGTTTTACTTGTATAGCAGACTTTGTTTACTATAACTAAGTCTGTACAATCTTCTTAACAGTGGTTAATTATTCAGTAATACGAACATTAACTGCAGTTAAACCTTTTTTTCCGTTTTCTACTTCGTATTCAACTGAATCGTTCTCTCTAACCTGATCTTCAAGTAAACCTGAAATGTGAAAAAACACATCTGCATTACCATTAGAAGGTACAATAAATCCAAATCCTTTTGCTTCGTTGAAGAACTTTACTTTTCCTGATTCCATAATATATATTAATTACCGCAAAAGTGTAACATTTAATTGAGTATACCGCATGTTTATGCATTTATTTTTTGTCAGAATGTAAAGTTTTCTTCTTTTACGTATTAAATTTGGAAGAAAGCCAGTAAAACAGGCATTTTTTGAAGCCTTTATTTATGGCGATTTTAAAAAAACGATGTAGTGAATTCTGTAAAAACTACCTATTTTTCCTGTTTGAAGTGAAAATCAGTGCGATAAAATAAATCTTAGCAGTGTGTTTCTGCTTAAAATCTACTTAGCAAAGCCTCGAAACCAGAACCTCTTCGTTTAACTTATAGGATTATAAAATAAACTTTGCAGCCGTTTCAGGATATTTGAGCAAGTTTTGAATGTATGTTTTGCTTTTCATGAGTTTAATAGGTTTCTCGATGGCCAAAGCTTTTGTTTTAGTTTCTCATTGTTATGAAATTCCAAACGGATATCTATATCTGATGTGTAGCCTGTGTAGTACCTGTTTAATTTATCGGAATGTAAAATGTAACGTAGTGCATAATGGAATAAAAAGTATAAGCATAAAAAAAGCCTTACATTGCTGTAAGGCTTTTAAAGCTCCCCCTCTTGGGCTCGAACCAAGGACCCTCTGATTAACAGTCAGATGCTCTAACCAACTGAGCTAAGGAGGAAACTGTATATTGTTTCGTAACTTTTATAAGGTTATTACCTCTCTAAAATTACCTGGTTTTTCTCATTCTTAAAGGCTAATGTTTCGCCTTTATTGCGGTGCAAATATATAACCATTTTTCAGTTTCGCAAAACAAATATCAAAAAAAATTAAACTTTTTTTCAACCTCTAATTCACAATCAATTGGTAGATGTCTTTACCAAAAACTAAAGCCATAAGGCTTAACAAGATAACCATACCAACGGTTTGTACAACGCCGGCAGCCTTATCTCCCAGCCTGCGCCCTGTAACCATTTCGGCAATAGTAAATATAGCATGGCCGCCATCAAGGCCCGGTATAGGAAGAATATTCATAAAGGCAAGACCAATAGAAAACAGCGCAGTAAAGTTCCAGAAAAACTCCCAGTTCCAAGAGGTAGGCAGTTTAGAGGCTATACCCACAACACTCGTAACCTGCTTGTATGCCCCTGTGCTTGGGCGAAGGATTAATTTAAACTGCTTAATGTTGTACACAATAAGATCGTAAGACTCGCGCATGGCAACCGGAATGGCAGAAAAGAAGTTATAATGTTCTTTAATTATATATTCTTTCTCTACGGTAGGTTTTTGCATAATGCCCACTACACCAAGGCTGTCTACTCCTGTTGTAACTTTAAGTGGCTGCCCCCCTCTTAGTATATCAAGTTCTATCTTACCGCTTTTGTGCTTAAATGCCTGCTCGCTAAGCTGGCCCATGTACATAAACTTTTTACCCTCTACACCTACTATCTGGTCGCCCACTTTAAGATTAGCCTTAGCAGCGTTAGATTTTGGCGATACAGAGTCTATCGTTACACTATTAACCATAGGGTGCATAAAATCGCGGCCTTCAGTTTCAAGTATCATTTTTTTACTCTCGTCGCTTAGCGGTATCGTTACCGGCTTGCCATCGCGCAGCACCTCAACATTATCGCCAAGTAACACATCAAGTACCATCCTGTCAAAACGCGGCTGGTATTTACCATCGGCTTTAATAATCTTATCGCCGTCTTTAAAACCTACTTTTTTTCCGGTTTCACCAAAGGCAAGGCCATCCTGCTGTGTAACCTCTGTAGAAATATACCTTTTACCATAAGTGCTGTACACAACCGTAAATATTAACCATGCAAGCAATACATTTACAATGATGCCACCCATCATGATTATAAGGCGTTGCCAGGCGGGTTTAGACCTAAATTCCCATGGTTGCGGCTCGCTTTTTAGCTGCTCGGTATCCATGCTCTCATCTATCATTCCGGATAGTTTAACATATCCTCCTAACGGCAGCCATCCTAAGCCCCACTCTGTCTCTCCTATTTTCTTTTTGAATAATGAAAATCCCGCATCCATAAACAGATAGAACTTCTCTACCCTTACTTTAAACATTTTTGCGGTTATGTAATGACCAAATTCGTGCAGTATTACCAGTATAGACAACATTAATACCAACTGGGCAATCTGAATAAGTGTATCCATTTTTAAGTTTTAATTCAACAAAGTAACGTACAAAAATAGTGTTTTCTGATTTACTTCCTGCTATTTAAATTTTGAAGCATATATTTAAATGTTTGTTAATAATGACGAATGCAATTTGCAATTAAACATTGCAGGCTAACTTTACATATATTAATTTTATTCCGTAAGATTATTCATGCGGAAACACACTTGGGTTTCAACTTAAAGCGCTCATACTATGATAAAGCCACTACCCTACTTATTATTACGGCTGCTACTGGGCATGAGTTTCCTTGGCCATGGGCTGGTACGCCTGCCCAAGCTCGAAAAATTTAGCGCCTGGATGGTGCAGTCGTTCTCTAAATCCATGTTGCCCGAAGCTTTAGTAACTCCCTTTAGCTACGTTCTCCCTGTAGCCGAATTACTAACTGGCATACTGTTACTTGCAGGATTATTTACCCGCGCGGGACTCGTAGCAGCAGCTGCCATTATGCTTGCGCTGATATTTGGGTCATCCATGATAGAAGAGTGGAACGCCATCCCTTCGCAACTTATTCATGGCGCTATCGCTGCTTACTTACTAAACCATATTGAAGCCAACCGACTGTCGGTTGATCATAAACTCAAACACTAAACTATGTCATTATTTTCTATCCTCCAGCTTAAAAGCATCATATTAAAGAACCGCATTGTTATATCGCCAATGTGCCAATACTCTGCCGAAGACGGCTTTGCTAACGACTGGCACCTTGTACACCTTGGCGCACGTGCCATAGGCGGGGCAGCCCTTATTATTCAGGAAGCCACATCAGTATCGCCCGAGGGCAGGATCTCTCCCGAAGACCTGGGCATCTGGAGCGATGAGCACATTGAAAAATACAAGCAGATAACTGCCTTTATACTCGCACAAAAGGCATTTCCGGGTATACAGCTGGCACATGCCGGCCGTAAGGCAAGTACATCATCGCCATGGCAGGGCAACCGCAAGCTTACGCTCGAAGAGAATGGCTGGCGCACCGTTGCCCCAAGCCCTATCCGCTTTAGCGAAGAAGAGGAACACCCACCGTTAGAATTAGACAAAGAAGGTATTGCAAAGGTCATTGCCGACTTTAAATCTGCTACTAAAAGAGCGCACGAGGCGGGCTACAAAGTGGTAGAAATTCATGCTGCACACGGCTACCTTATTCATCAGTTCCTGTCGCCGCTTTGCAACCAGCGTACAGATGAGTATGGTGGGAGTTTTGATAACCGTATTCGCCTGCTGTTAGAAATTGTAGATGCCGTACAAGGCGAATGGCCTGCCGATTTACCTCTTTTCGTTCGCATAAGCGGAACCGACTGGGCTGAAGGTGGATGGAACGAAGACGATTCTGTTGAGTTGGCTAAAAGACTAAAAAATACTGGCGTAGATGTTATAGATTGCTCATCGGGCGGGGCGGTATCGCACCAAAAAATTCCGGTTGGGCCAAACTATCAGGTGCATATTGCAAAACGTGTTAAACATGAGTCCGGGTTACTGTCAGGCGCTGTTGGCCTTATTACAAATGCCAGCCAGGCCGATGATATTATTAATAATGGCGAGGCCGATCTTGTGTTGTTTGCCCGCGAATCGTTACGTGACCCCAACCTTCCGCTAAGGTTTGCACACGAGCTCGATGTAAATGTGCTTTGGCCTAAGCAATATGAAAGAGCCCAGCAAAAGCAGGGCAGGGCATTTTAGCCTGGAACTGCTGAGATAATCGAATATAGAAGCAGAATATAGACAAGATTGTTTCTTAGTCAGGATGACCGGTAAATATAATTCCTCTTTTTAGTTCGTCTTATAGCGATACTTTATCGAGGACAAAAATAAATACAATGCAAAAAATAATCAAAACAGCACTGCTGTCTTACGGCATGTCTGGTAAGGTATTTCATGCCCCATTTTTACAACTCCATGAAGGCTTTGAGCTTTTAGGAAGTTGGGAGCGCAGTAAACACCTTATTCAGCAGGATTATCCGGGTGTTAAAAGCTACGCTACATTAGAAGATGTCTTAGCCAGTGATGCAAATCTTGTGATCATAAACACACCTGTAGATACTCATTACGAATTTGCAAAAAAAGTATTGGAGGCAGGAAAGAATGCCCTTGTAGAAAAAGCTTTTACCACTACAGCTGCCGAAGCTGAAGAACTTATGAATCTCGCTAAAGAAAAAGGCTTAAAACTCGCCGTTTTCCAGAACAGGCGTTGGGACAGCGACCTTAAGACGGTTAAGAGTGTGCTGGACCAGAAACTTTTGGGCGCAATTGTAGAAGCTGATATACGTTTTGACCGTTACAACCCTAATCTTAGCCCTAAAGCCTGGAAAGAAGGCGCAAACGCCGGTGCAGGGGTATTAAAAGATCTTGGCCCGCATATTATAGACCAGGCCATTTACCTCTTCGGGTACCCGGAGGCTGTTTCGGCAGATATTCGTACACTAAGGGAAGGCTCTGTAGTAGATGACAATATTGATATTACACTATTTTATCCTGATAAGCGCGTTCGCCTGCATGCAGGTTTCTTTAACCGGGAGCAACTGCCGGCATATATTATTCAGGGGCGTAAAGGCAGTTTTTTTAAACACCGTGCCGATGTACAGGAAGACATCCTAAAAACCGGTGCTAAACCTAACCTGACAGATTGGGGTACTGAACCCATAGATAAAGCCGGCTTACTGCATACTGAAGTTGACGGTGTGGTAATAAAACAAACTATCCCAACATTGCAGGGTAATTACTACAGTCTGTTTGACGGCCTGTACCATTCAATAATCGAAGACAAACCAGAACCTGTTACTGCCGAAGATGGCCTACGGGTAATGAAAATTATAGACGCTGCAATTGCAAGCAGCGAACAAAAACGCATGATTAATTTATAATACAAGACTGCATCATGGAAAAAAGACAATTAGGAGACACTGATTTGCAGGTATACCCTGTAACCCTTGGAGGTAACGTTTTTGGGTGGACGATAGATGAAAAGAAATCATTCGAAATACTGGATGCCTTTACCGGCGCAGGGTTTAATTTTATAGATACTGCCGATGTGTACTCGCGTTGGAAACCGGGTAATGTAGGTGGAGAAAGCGAAACTATCATTGGCAACTGGATAAAAAAGAACAAGAACCGCAATGAGGTTATTATTGCAACTAAAGTGGGCAGCGACCTGGGCAACGGCAAAAAAGGCCTCGCTAAAAAATACATTTTACAGGCGGCCGAAGATTCACTTAAAAGATTGCAAACGGATCGTATAGACCTTTACCAAACCCATTTTGACGACGAAAGCACTCCCATTGAGGAAACTCTCGATGCTTATGCACAATTAATAAAAGAGGGTAAAGTGCGCCACATTGGGGCATCTAACCTTTCGCCCGACCGTTTAAAAGCATCGCTGCAGGTAGCCCAGGAAAACGGGCTGCCACTATACCAAACATTTCAGCCGGAATATAACCTGTATGAAAGAGAAAAATTTGAGAACGGATTAGAACCCATTTGCCTTGGCAATAATCTTGGGGTCCTTAACTATTATTCGCTTGCAAGCGGGTTTCTTACCGGTAAGTACCGCTCTACAGACGATCTTGGGCAAAGCGCACGCGGCGGCGGCGTAAAAAAATACCTTGACGACAGGGGCTTTAAAATCCTTGCCGCGTTAGACGAAGTTTCTGATACGCTCAATTCTAATCCGGCAACTGTTTCATTAGCGTGGCTCATACACCGTCCGTCAGTAACCGCGCCTATTGTAAGCGCCACCAGCATAGAACAATTACAAAGCATTATCCAGGCACCTGACCTTGCCATAACCGCACACGAAATCGAGCTGTTAACGCAGGAAAGTGCGTGGTAACGCTTTCAATCTGCAACGTTTCTAAGACCTTACAGGTTTAAACATTATTCATTTTTTATAAAATACCTACAAGGTTTTAAAACCTTGCAGGAACTTACGATTATGAAAGCATTCACAACACGCATAATGCCGCAGGCAGGCATAGACCTGTTAGAAGCCGAAGGTTATGATGTAACCCAATGGCGCGAAGACAGGGAACTTACACAGGACGAGCTTATAGATCATTGCAAGGAGGCAGATGGCCTGATATTATCAGGGCGCAGAAATGTTGATACTGGTTTTTTAGAAGCCTGCAGCCATTTAAAGGTGATTTCGTTATTTTCTGTTGGTTATGATAATGTAGATGTGGCCGCAGCTACTAAGTTTAAGATCCCTATTGGCCATACGCCCGATGTGTTAAGCAAAGCAACTGCAGATACTGCATTCCTGTTATTGCTGGCTACATCGCGCAAAGCATTTTACCACCATAAAAGGATTGCTAAGGGCGACTGGGACTTTTTTTCTCCAACCGGCAATTTAGGTATCGATATTCACGGTAAAACATTGGGAGTATTAGGCCTTGGTAACATTGGTTTCGAAATGGCAAAGCTGTGTAAAAGCGCTTATGGCATGAACGTCATTTACCACAACCGCAGCAATAACGAACTCGCAGAAAGAGAACTTGATGCGACAAAAGTTTCGTTTAACGAGTTGTTACAGCAAAGTGATGTACTATCGGTACACGCTAACTTAACCGATGAGCTAAAGAATAATTTAATAAAGATGCCTTTGCTAAAATGAAGCCTAATGCCATTTTCATCAATACGGCACGTGGCGGCATCCATAATGAAACAGATCTTAAAGAAGCCTTAGATAAAGGCACAATTTGGGGTGCAGGGCTGGATGTTACTAACCCCGAGCCTATGGATAAAAACAATTTGCTGCTCGATATGCCCAATGTATCTGTACTGCCGCATATTGGTTCGGCTGTTAAGGAAACGAGAGACGCAATGTCCATACTTGCTGCAAAAAATATCATTGCAGCATTTAAGGGCGAACATCTTGAAAAGTGTGTTAACCCGGAAGTGTATGATAAATAATACGCTCATTGGCTCAAATCACCCCTAAAAAATGCCATGGCAAAAAAACAAATACAATGGAAATACAAACCTATCATTTTAAAGACGACGGCATCATTCCTAACAATGTGTTGCCGCTACTGGTGTACAAATTTGCATTCCCTGTTAGCGAAAGCCTGCCTGATGTTATGGAAGAAACTTTTACAAGCCATAACTGGAGTAACTCATGGCGCAATGGGGTTTTTCCTTACCACCATTACCACAGTATAACGCATGAGGTGGTAGGTGTTTATGCAGGTTCGGCATCATTACATTTAGGTGGAGAAGGCGGTGAGAAAATTACCGTAACCGCCGGAGATGTTTTGGTTATACCTGCGGGTGTAGGCCATAAAAAGATATCACAATCGGATGATTTTGCCGTAATTGGCGCGTATCCCGACGGTAAAGATTACGACCTGCTCACGGGCAAAGAAGGCGAACGCGCCAGGGCAGATGAACACATTGCCGGGGTACCACTTCCGGAAACTGATCCGGTATTAGGAAAAGAAGGAGGCATTGCAGAATACTGGAAGTAGCACCCGGGTTAAAAAAATAATAAATAACAGCGGCATATCTTTAAGATAGCCCGCTGTTTCTTAATTTTAGTATATGAAATATTTTATAGCAATTATAGCATTTGCCTTAGGCTTATCAGCTCCTGCGCAGGAAAAGCCACTCGAAGCATCCGGCCTTATGCTCGAAAATATTAAATACCCCTTCCCGGTCACAGAGATGAGTTTCGACATACAGGGTCAGAAACTTGTCATGGCGTATATGGATCTTAAGCCTGCTAAGCCTAACGGCAAAACGGTGGTACTGCTACATGGTAAAAATTTTAGCGCTGCTTACTGGGAACAAACTGCTAATGCGCTTTCTAAAGATGGGTACCGTGTTATAATGCCAGATCAGATAGGTTTTGGTAAGTCATCTAAACCTACTAATATACAGTACACTTTCCAGTTATTGGCACAAAACACAAAGGCTGTTTTAGATCAGCTCAAGATATCTAAAATCTATTTGTTAGGACACTCTATGGGTGGAATGTTAGCAACCCGCTATGCATTGATGTATCCGGAAACGGTAGAGAAACTTATCCTGGAAAACCCCATAGGTCTTGAAGACTGGAAAACGGTCGTGCCCTACCAAAGCGTAGACGACTGGCATGCAGGTGAGCTTAAACAGGACTACCAGAAAATGAAGGAATACCAGCTTAAATTTTATTACGATAATAAATGGAAACCGGAATACGACCGCTGGCTAAACATTAATGCCGGATGGACGCTTAATAAAGATTATGCTACAATTGCAAAAAATGCTGCGCTTACTTACGATATGGTTTTTACACAACCTGTTGTTTATGAATTTGAAAACCTTAAAATGCCGGTGTTGCTTATTATAGGGCAGCGCGACCGTACTGCATTAGGTAAAGGCAAAGCGCCAAAAGACGTTCAGGAACAATTGGGTAATTACCCCGTTCTTGGCCGTGAAACTGCAAAAAAAATAAAGTTGGCAACCTTAGTCGAAATAGATAATGTGGGCCACCTGCCTCACATAGAGGCTTATGATAAATTTATAGGCCCGCTTAAAGAGTTTTTAAAGAAATAAGGGTGTTGTATATTTGCTGATTATGGATACCGAAATAAATTTATCGCGAAAGGTTCGCAAGCCGCTTAAAGCTTATAAGGAAGCAAAACAAAGCTACCTTAATCGCATGCGCCTTGCCGTCTCGCTTTTTTACTTTTCTATGGGGCTTACTTTTGCAACATGGGCAAGCCGAATACCGGATATTAAGGAATCGCTAAACCTTAGCGAAGCGGATCTTGGTACCGTGCTTTTCTCTATACCGTGCGGGCAACTGCTCATGATGCCGTTCTCTGCCCGTATTGTAGTGAAGTATGGCAGCAGCAAAACGGTAGTTGCAGGCATTATTATGTACATCGCAGCTATGGTATCTTTGGGGTTAGGCCATGAACGCTGGCACCTTATGCTGTCATTATTCTTTTTTGGGGTGTTTAGTAATTTCACAAATATATCTGTAAATACACAAGGTTTGCTTACAGAGGGATTGTTTAAGAAACCTATCATGTCATCATTTCACGGTGCGTGGAGCCTTGCCGGTTTTACCGGAGCCCTGATAGGTTTATTAATGATGAATATTGGCCTGCCACCGCGCGTGCATTTTGCCGTTGTAGCGCTATTATTGTATGTTGTTATTGCCTTTAACTTCAGGCATCTTGTAAAGACCAGGCCGGCAAAACCTAAAGCCGTTGAAGCAGAAAATCAAAGAAGCTTCCTGCCTAAACTTAACCCTGCGTTGGTATGGCTTGGGGTAATAGGCTTTTGCAGTATGGTAAGCGAGGGTATAATGTTCGACTGGAGTGGTGTCTATTTTAAACAGGTAGTTAAGGCTCCGGAGTCGCTCGTAGTTCTTGGATATACATCCTTCATGATCATGATGGCATGCGGTCGTTTTGTAGGCGATAAAGTCACAGCACGTTTTGGCCGCAAAAGGGTGCTACAGGTTAGCGGAGTGCTTATATCCGGCGGTATGTACCTTGCCGTGTTCCTGCCATACGTTATACCGGCGGCTATAGGGTTTATGCTCGTAGGCCTTGGTGTAAGTACAGTTGTGCCTGGAGTATACAGCATTGCCGGTAAAACCCCGGGCATCGAGCCAAGCAAGGCGCTTACAGCGGTATCGAGCGTTAGCTTTTTGGGCTTCCTTATAGGTCCTCCCGTTATTGGGTACATTGCACACGCCGTTGGGCTCAAAATGTCTTTTGCGCTTATAGGCATATTTGGCGTAGGAATTGCCTTTTTGGTCAATAGGGTAAAAGCTATCGAATAAATTTAGCAACCAGTCAAGTAGATCATAATCCTTTTTAAAAACGCACACTAACACTTTAATTGCTTTACAATAATACATAATAACCCTTAGCATTTGTGAGCTTTGCCCACCAGGACTAAGACCTAAAATGAAAAATAATGGAATATAGAAAAATAGGCAACAGCGATCTTGAATTATCAGTAATAACCTTTGGAGCCTGGGCTGCCGGAGGATGGATGTGGGGCGGAACCGAGCGAAGTGGCTCTGTAGACGCTATTAGAAAATCATATGATGAAGGCGTTACCTCTATAGATACCGCACCAGTTTATGGCCAGGGAGACAGTGAGGAAATCGTAGCCGAAGCATTGCAGGGTATTGCGCGCGATAAGGTGCAGATAATCACGAAATATGGTATGCGTTGGGATCTTAACAAAGGTACACTTGCCATGAAAAGCAAAGACAACAGCGGTAATGACATCGATATTTATAAATATGCCGGGCGCGACAGCATTATAAAAGAGTGTGAAGACAGCCTGCGCAGGTTAAAGACCGATTATATTGATTTATACCAAATTCACTGGCCGGATGTTACTACCCCTATACAAGAAACCATGGAAACCGTTGCCGAACTTATAAAACAAGGCAAAGTGCGATATGCGGGAGTTTGTAACTACACTGCAAACCAGGTTGCAGAAGCCGATAAATATGTAAATATTGTAAGCGACCAGGTACCTTACAGTATGGTAAAACGAGATATAGAAAAAGAACTGGTGCCTTATTCGCTCGAAGCTGTAAAATCTGTTATTGCTTACAGCCCGCTGGAGCGCGGCCTGCTTACCGGCAAGATGAAGCCGGGGTATACGTTTGAAGAAGGCGACCACCGTGCCAACCTTCACTTTTATAAGGATGAGAACCTTAAGCGAACTAATGCATTTTTAGACAAATTGCGCCCGCTTGCCGCCGAGAAAAATGCTACTCTATCGCAGCTTGTGCTTAGATGGACAATAGAGCAGCCGGCAGTTGCAATTGCCCTGGCCGGAGCCAGAAATGCAGAGCAATCCGTGCAAAATGCAAGGGCTGTAGATGTTAAACTTACCAAAGAAGAACTTAATTTTATAACCACTTTGCTTAACGAACTTGAGTTGGTTAAGTAACCATTAGCAATACTATATTACATCAACCTGCAGGGCGTTAAAATCCTTGCAGGTTTTTTATATTTTACTCATTTAAACAAATAACATTCCTGCAAGGTTTTCAAAACCTTACAGGAATCAAACAGGTGTGTTAAACAATCCTTATTTTTTTATAATGGCCTTTTTTTCCTAATTGTTTCCTATTTGCAACCATAGTTTTGGAGCAAATACAATGATTATGAAAAATATTCTTATTGCCATAGCATTCATTTTAGTCTCTGCAACAACTAATGCCCAAATGCCCGGCGACAGTATTACAAAGACCGATCTTCCTGCAAAACCCTTAAAACTACACCACGCCGAACCGTTATATGTAGACCTCATCAGGGATCTTGGCGCACGCAAGGGCGAACACGAACTTAATGTGGGTTTTGGCATGAACGACGAAAAGGAATATGTCTCCTACAAAGGTTTTGCCGAGTATGAATTTGCAGTAGCCGACAGGTTGGGGCTCGAAGTTGAGATACCTTTCGAAATGTATGGTCACACTGCCGGTAATGCAAGCGGCGCACTGCCCAGTAATCGTGTAGAGGGTATTAAACTTGCTACGCAATACACGTTCTTGGTATCAAAAAAGCATCAAACTTCTATGGCAGTAGGTTACATTCAGGAATTAGAATTCTCGTCGTTGCCGGATATAGGCCACCATGGCAAGTTGTTTGAGGGCACAGCTTACAACCCTATTTTTATTGCAGCTAAAAGGCTTACACCCCATATACACACCCTATTGTATACCGGCCCGGTAATGGAACAGCTTTTTGAAACCAACACATGGAAAACCGTTATGGAAGTAAATGCCAACCTGCACTATGTATTTAACAATGGCAACTTTGCAGGCCTGGAAACCAATATGGAATTCTCTAATGGCAAACCGTCGTTTGTACTGAGGCCACAATTTAAAGTCGCATTCTCGCCAAAGGTAAGTCTGGGCATAGTAGCGGGCATACCGGCATCAGGAGACAACCGCAACATTAGCGCAATGACGCGGATGATATGGGTGCCGTAGTTGAACTGTCAAATAGTAGTAGGTATTCCATTTCGACGAAGTAGAAATCTCTATACTTTACCAAGATTTCTCTATTACGCTGCGCTTCAATCGAAATGGAAGAGTACGTCTTGTCCATCCTACTCCACTTTCTTAACTTCGAAATTCTCAAAAGTTACCGGGAAACTTAGCTTGCCCGGCGCAGCAGCTACCATACCTACCTGCACTTTTACCTTTGGTGGAAAATAAGCAAGGCGAAGCATCTCGAAATTTTTACCGTCAAACGAATATTTTATCTCGGCATAATCGCCTTTGCGCAACAGCTTTAACCAAACCGATTTTGGGCTGTCTTTACGAGTAATAACCGACCAGTCTGATACTTCTCTGGTAACCACGGCACTCACATTTTGCTTGCCGTCTACAAATTCTATCCCGGTCTTAATCCAGTTTTTTTCATCTATGCGTATCATTAGCCCCGCCTGGTGAAACAGCTCTTTATACTCTCCGCTAACTTTTACACTCACTTCAAAATCGCCTTCCACCTCTACATAAGTAAAAGGGCCATTGTCGCGTTTAAAGCCATAGTGTGTTACCTGCCAAAAGTCGGTGCCGGGCTCTACAGTAAATGTTAGCTTTTTAGGGTTCCCCTCAATTTTCCTGGGTTTATTAAGCCATTGCATTTCGTTATTTTGGGCAAAAGTAAATGCGGTTGTAAGGAACAGGATGGATAGGAAGATGTTTTTCATTTTTGGAATTGGATTGATGAATTGGAGAAGTAAAAATAAGAAATAGTAACGAAGATGTAATTGTAAATTCAGTTTTATCAACATCAATTCTAACTGCAATAATCAGACAACAAAAGAGCTTTTACAACCCACAATGCGGGTTATAAAAGCTTGTTTAATTTCAACTACATTAGATCTATACCGCAACCGCAAAACTCTCAATAGCTTTCTCTAAAGCCACATCCTGAACGCCCGGTATACTGGTTCCCTCGGCACGAAGTACAGTAATATCGCTCATTCCAATAAACGAAAGCATACTTTTAAGGTACGGTACCGCATGGTCATACGGCTGCATGGGTCCTTCTGAATAAATGGCACCCGATGCCAGTGCTATATACACTTTTTTACCGGTGAGCATGCCCTTTGCCCCTTCGGCGCTGTAACTAAAGGTAACTCCGGCGCGGGCAATATTATCAAGCCACACTTTTAACGACGACGGAATAGAAAAGTTTATAAGCGGCGCACTTATAACAATAATATCAGCAGCAAATACAGCCGTTACAGCTTCATCAGATTCCTTTAATAATGCTGCCTGTTCCACAGTCCGTAAGTCCTTCGGTGTGCGCATGGCAATTGTACGGATCTCGTTAAGGTGCAGCAACGGAAATTTTTCGAGATCTATTGTTGTCACTATTCCCGCATCGGTCGCCTGTAGTTTTTCAATTATGGCATTGCCCAGTTGTGTACTTACAGACTCTGCGCCGCGTGTACTCGATATGATATGAAGGATATTTTTCATGATAATGGTTTTAGTATGTATTTATTTATAAGCCAAAATTACATACATTTACTAACCAAATGTTAGTAGTATACTTAAGGTAAGTAGTAACGTTTAGGTTAGTAATTGCAATAATATGGAACAACAAACAGGATTTTCGCGCGTACCTGTCGAAGAGTGCAAGGGTAAATTAAATGCTGTAGGCGATGCGCTATACGTAATTGGTGGGAAATGGAAGCTACGCATTATCATTGCCGTGTCTGATGGTAATTGCCGGTTTAACGAGATACAGCGGGCTATTGAAGGGATTTCGGCTAAGGTGCTTAGCAACGAATTAAAGGATCTCGAAATAAATGGCTTTGTAAAGCGTACTGTGCATACAGGCACACCTGTGGTGGTTGAGTATGAACCTACAGATTATACACAAACCCTTAGCGCAGTCCTTAATTCATTAGCCGATTGGGGTGTAATGCACCGGGAGAAGCTGAGAAGGGAAGGGTAACATGACAAATATTAGCTGTATTAAAAATCAGTTAAACCCTTGTTAACACCGCTTATCTTAAAGCACTAAAAATCCTACATTTGATCAAAACCAATCACAATGAAGAAATTATTTTTATGTGCCCTTACCATGGCATTATTAGTTGCCTGCAATAAGGATAAAAAGAGTGAGACGGAAACCGTAACCGACTCTACAACCGTTATTACAGAGACCCCTAAAGCAGAAAAGCAGGCTGATACCGCGACTTCGAGCTTTGATCCTGCCACTATTCCGGTTACGACCAAGGATGTAGGTGATTTCCCGTATGTAACGCTACCGGAAAGACTTGAGTTTATTAATGGAAAAGGCGAACAAAAAATTTATGACGAAACTTTTGTGCCTTTAAATGGCATATTTGTATCTGTAAAAGGGCCGGTGTTTAACGCAGGCTTAGACTCAAAAGGAGAAGAGCCCTGGAGCCAGGCTTATGCTAAAGACAGCTACGCTAAAAAGATTACAGATTTAGGTGCTATAAAGATCTTTGATGATCATATAAAGAAGGCAGAGCTGGACAGGTATGAAGGTAAATTGGGTAGCACATTAGACTACTGGAATGACCCTGTACAGGTGTATGTACTTAAAAAGAAAGATGGTACGATAGTTTATTTTCAGTTAGTAACTAATACGGCCGCAGGCGGAATAAAGATATCCGAAGCGGGCGAATTGAAATAGATAAACATTTGAAGTTATAGACTCCGGCAGTTGCACCCGGCACCTGTCGGAGTTTTGCATTTATAAACTCTTTTTTATTTCTACCACATCGTCTTTAGTAATTACATAAACCACATTATTTATGTCGGGCTCCATGGTATAGGTGCCTGTAAACTCTCCAAAAGCAGGAAGTATCATTTGATGTGGGGAGCGGAAAAAACAAGGTAATTTTAAAAACTGCCGCCCTTTTCCTGCCAAAAGCACTGATGGATGTACATGCCCGCAAAGCGTAAAGCAATCTTCTCTTTCTTCAGGATAATGGGTAAGCAAAAAACCATCAAGCAACCACTCGCTTACAATGGTTATATTAATGTCGTGGTATTTAGTAGGCGAAATTATATCGTGGTTGCCGGCTACAAGTACAATTGGTATGGCCACACTCTCTACCCATTCTTTAAACAGGTGCCATTCGTTATTTAGTGTACTGTGAAAAAGATCGCCTAAAAAACAAACGCTTTCGGGATCAAAATAAGCTACAGCCTCGTTAAGTTTTAGGAAGTTTTTGTGGATAGCCCCACCCGGTATAGCAGCACCAAATTTGCGAAAGTGCGATACTTTGCCAAGATGCGCGTCAGAAATCAGCAGCATTCGTTTCTCTACCCAATACAATGCACCCGAACAATGCAGTACAAAATCACGGCCGTTAATTTGAATTTCTAATGTCATTTAATCTTCTTCATTCTACTTTGCTGCCATTTAAAGAGCAACGAAAAGAGAACACAAAGATACATAAAGGCATACAACCAGCCTACGCCCTGCGGTTAGACAGGTGTTAAAAGGACGTGTATTACCTCATGTAAGCAGCCGTCATTTTCTTTATTCTGTCGGATAAAGATTCACTCGATAGCTTTTCACGAAGGCGATCGGTAATAATCGGGAAACTAAACGGTGTAGGCTTCTGGCAATTTTTCCAAACAATTTCCTGTTTTTGTATACGCTCTAATGCTAATAGCAAGCGGCCTTCTTCAAGCTGATGCTCAAATGTTTCGCGGTATGCCTGCTGGAATAAAAGGTTATCCGGTTCGTAGTCCCTAAAAACCTCAAATATTAATTGCGACCCGCTTTGTAAATGTTTTGTTTTTACCACCTTGCCCGGATATCCTGTAAACACAAGTCCGGCTATTACAGATATGTCTCTAAATTTTCGGCGTGCCATCTCTGTAGCATTAAGGCTATGCTGCAAGTCGGCATGCAGGTGCCGGGGCGTAAACAGTTCATTATCGAGTACCTGTTGCATATCAATTTCCTGATCTGACAATAATTCAAAGCCATAATCATTATATGCCAGGGAGAATGTTATTGGCGTTAGTAAACTAAAGCGGTAAGCCATTAAACTTGCCAGTGCCTCGTGCACAAAGCGCCCCTCGAACGGATAAAATATGGCATGGTAACCCTCGCGGGTCTTAAATGTTTCAATTAAAAACTGGTCTGCATTAGGTACAATACTTTCTTTACGCTGGCGCGTAAACATGGGCGTAAGCGCGCGCAGCTCGCGGGTCATGGTATCTGTATTGGCTGCATAAAGTTCCTCGCGCAACAGTTCGCTCATTTGTGCCGAAAGCGTGAGCCTCCCTCCCATCCAGCTGGCGTGCATTGCCTTAGCACCGGGACTTGCCATGCGCACCAGGACTTCCATGTTTTTAACGCGGTACAGTTCCAGTTTACGGCCTGCAAAAATAAAGGTATCGCCGGGATTGAGTTTAGATATAAACCATTCTTCAATACTACCCAAATAACCCCCTCCAAGAAATTTTACATTCATTACAGAGTCGCCTACAATGGTACCCATCTGCATACGATGGCGCAATGCTATTGCCTTGCTGTTTACTTTAAACTTGCCATCGGCTTCTATATCTACCTTTTTATACTCGTCGTATGCCTGCAGGCTCTGGCTGCCCTGCGTTATAAAGTTGAGGCAAAACTGCCAGTCGTCGTGGGTCATTCCCTGAAAGCAAAACGTACTTTTTACCTCATGAAAGATTTTATCGGGATAAAAACCATCCGATACTGCAAGGGTAACAAGGTATTGCACAAGCACGTCCCAACTATTTAAATACGGCACGCGGTCTTCTACTACAGTTTCTTGCACGGCACGACGTAGTGCAGAGGCTTCGACCAGCTCTATGGCATGAGTTGCCAAAAAGTAAATGTTGCTATCTTTTCCAGGACTGTGCCCACTTCGGCCCGCACGCTGTAAAAATCGCGCAACACCCTTAGGCCCGCCAATTTGCATTACGGTTTCTACAGGGGCAAAATCAACCCCTAAGTCAAGGCTCGAGGTGCAAACCACAGCACGCAGCTGCTCATCTCTTATGGCCTGCTCTACCCACTGCCTGCTGTCCCGGCTTATGCTGCCGTGGTGCATGGCGAGGTCTCCGGCAAACTCCGGATGTTTATCTAACAGTGCCTGGTACCAAAGTTCGCATTGCGCACGTGTATTACAAAATAATAGCGTGGTACGGCTGCCCTTTATAATTTTTGCGGCCTCGTCTATAAGGTGCAGCCCCATGTGCCCTCGCCAGGGATAGGCATCCATTTTTTCCGGTATAACAGATATTACATTTATCTTTTTGTTAATATGTGCCCGTATCATGACTGCATTATCTAACGCTTCAGAATGTGGGCCTAATAATACCTCCATAGCCTGCTGAAGGTTACCTATGGTAGCCGAGATACCCCAAATGCGCATTTTAGGGGCAATGTTGCGCAGGCGGCTTAAGCCTAACTCCGTTTGCACGCCGCGCTTAGTTCCTAAAAGTTCGTGCCACTCGTCTATAATTATAGCACCACAGGTTTTAAAAACTGTTTCGTAGCCCTTAGTGGCCAGCATGAGCTGGAGGCTCTCCGGAGTGGTTACGAGCAAATCGGGCATCGATTTTTTTTGCTTTGCACGCTCTGCTGCAGATGTATCTCCGGTACGGATGCCTACGGTTAGCCCTGTTCCCAGATCATCGGCAACACGTTCTGCAGCCTGCTTTATCTCTACTGAGAGGGCCCGGAGCGGGGTTATCCAGATTGCTTTGAGCCCTGGAGTGCGTTTGGCTTTATAGTTTGGATTCTTTTTAATATAGTCGAGCACTACAGGTAACCATAAGGCATAGGTCTTCCCGCTGCCGGTTGGGGCATTAAGTAAGCCGTGTTTGCCCTGCAAAAAAGCCGTCCATGTTTGGGTTTGGAATGGAAAAGGTTTCCATCCGCGGCTCTCAAACCATCCGGCTGCTATATCAAAAAGCTGTTCCCTGTTCATTGTTAGTTAGAATGTTGAATGTTTTAAAGTTTAAAGTCTGCCACCTTTAGAGGGTAATACGAAAGAACAAGAACCCCTGTAACTTTCGACTTTTTAAACTTTAAGACTTACTTAGGTATCATATCCTTTAAATCCTGTATGCTGTTTGCCTCATCTATTTTTTTATCATGCCGCCATCGTAATATCCGCGGAAAGCGTGTGGCTACTCCACTCTTGTGCCGCCCTGAAAACGCAATGCCTTCAAAGCCTATTTCGAAAACCAATTTAGGTGTTACACTGCGCACCGGGCCGAATCTGTCCAATGTGTTCTTCTTGATAAAATCGTCTACCATCCTGAATTCGGCATCGGTTAAACCGGAATAGGCTTTTGCGAATGTAACCAGCTCTCGGGTTCCGTCTTCCTTATCTTCCCAAAGTGCAAAAGTATAATCTGTAAACAAAGTAGCACGGCGGCCACTGCCCCGCATGGCATAAGTAAGCACGGCATCAATACTAAAAGGTTCGAGTTTCCACTTCCACCAATCGCCTTTTTTACGGCCTACGAGGTAAGGAGAATCCAGCCTTTTAAACATAAGGCCTTCGCTACGCAGTTCGCGCGATTTGGCCTTTTCGTGCATGGCATCATCCCAACTTTCAAATGTTATCCTTTCAGATAATTGAATGGGCAGTTCATACTCTTTAATGCCTGCATACAGTTGTTCTAAAATTTTACGGCGCTCTATATACGGCTTCTGGCGAATGTCTTCCCCCTGCCATTCTAAAATATCATATGCTTTTATAATTACAGGAGTCTTTTTGAGCAGCGCAGCCGAAACTGTTTTACGGCCTATGCGGGTTTGCAAGTCGTTAAAGCTACCCAGAGCGCCATTAACCCATGGTAAGATCTCGCCATCTATAACTGTCCCATCAGGGATAATACCTAACAGCTTTTCAAACTCCGGATACTTATCGGTAACCAGTTCTTCGCCACGGCTCCATACATACATGTGACCATCACGGATGATGGTTTGCGACCTGATGCCGTCCCATTTATGCTCAGCACTCCAGTTGCCTACATCGCCCAGCCCTGCCGGTTCTCCCTCTATGGCATACGCCAGATAAAATGGGTAGGGCTTAGAATGTGCATCCTGAGATCTTTCATCCAGTACCAAATTCTGGAAACTAATGCGCACGGGATCCCATTCGCCCATAAGCTTGTAGGCAAGGATGTCTTCATCTACACCTGTAGCCTTACTAAGGGCACGGGTCATTAATTTCTGACTTACACCTATCCTGAAACTACCGGTTATAAGCTTGGTAAACACAAAACGTTCGTAATAATTAAGTGCCAGCCAGTTGCTGTGCAGGTAATCGCGCTTTTCTTCGTCGGTTTTCTTTTTAAGGGAAATCATTTCCTCTACAAACTCTGTAAGGCTTTTGTCGCTTTGGTTTTTGGTAGTGGGAATAACCAGTGCGATTGTCTCGGCTAGGTCGCCCACAATATGGTAAGATTCTTCAAATAACCATAGGGGAATGTTTGCCAGCTCCGTAGCCCACATACGCAGCAGGGTAGTGTTAACCGGCCGCGGCGGGCGGCGGTGCGATAGGATCGCTATTGTCCATACCCTGTCTTTATCGCTCGCATTGCGAAAATACTCTGTAAGTGCATCTACTTTAACAGATGTTTTGTTAGAACTGTCGAGTGCTTTTATAAGTTGGCTGAAATTTTTCATAACGCTTCTTCATCAGCAATTTCGGCCGGGGTTTTGCTGTCATCGGTTTCACCCTCATCCCCTTCATATTGTGTTTTTTCGGTTCGGGCATCATAGCCCTGCTCCCGCAGGTAAGCGCTAAAAATATCGCTGTAGCCATGGGTGCAAATAATCTTTTCGGCACCGGTAGCTTTAATGCTTTCCAGCAGCCCCTGCCAGTCGCAATGGTCGCTCATAACAAAGCCCTTATCTATAGCGCGACGGCGCCTCGCCCCACGAAAGGCCATCCATCCACTTGCAGATCCGGTTACATAAGGCGTCATCTTTCTTATCCATGTACTGCCATGCGCACTGGGCGGGGCAAGCACAATACTACCGGGAAATGTATCTTTTTTAGTTTCGGGTGTTATGCGTTCTGTAGCCGGAAAATCGACAAATTGCCTAAGTACCTGCGTCATGTTCTCTACCGCGCCGTGTGTATATATCTTGCCAATATTTGGATCGAGGTATTTTAGCAGGCGTTGTGCCTTGCCAAGGGTATAACCAAAAAGTACCGATGTTTTGCCCTCTGCCTTGTTTTGCGCCCACCAATTGTTTACATCATCCATAACCTCAGCTTGCGGGAGCCACTTAAATGCCGGGAGCCCAAAGGTATTCTCTGTTATAAAGGTGTGGCATTTTACAACTTCGTAGGGTACAGCAATACCATCATCTTCGGTTTTATAGTCGCCGGTAAATACCCAAACCTCGCCCTTATATTCTACCCTTATCTGGGCACTGCCTATAATGTGGCCCGCAGGATGCAGCGAAAAAATCACCCCATTTATGGTAAAGGTTTCGTTCCAGTCTTTGCCGGTAACCTTAATTTCGCCCAGGCGATGCCTTATAATAGGTACGTTAGTATGATGGGTAATATAGTTTTTATGGCCCCAGCGGGAGTGGTCGCTATGGCCGTGAGATATTATGGCATTATCTACCGGGCGCCACGGGTCGAGATACACGTTTGCCTGGGCACAGTAAATGCCTTTATCGTTAAAAGCCAAAAGGGGCTGTTTCATGCTATTAGGGTATATACTTATAAAGTTACTACTTGTAAGTTTTTTTTGAATAAGGATTGACGGAAGTTTAACGTTTGTGGACCTGCTAATGACGCCTGAAAATATTAAAATTATCTTAAAGAGAAGTTTTGATAAAAAAATGGCGCAGTTTTAGGTAAGGTGTAAGAAAGACTTACAATTATATTTAAAAACTTAGTAACCATAAAAAAGAAAGGCCATGAAATCAGTCAGAAAATTACTTTTAGGTTTGGCGCTACTATTGGGCGCAATGACACAGGCACAGGTATCTGTAAATGTAAATATTGGCACACCACCTATTTGGGTTGCCGAAGCGGCTCCTACAGTTCGATACTACTATTTACCAGAAATTGCTACTTATTATGATGTTACTGCTAACCAGTATGTATATGTAAGCAATAAAAGATGGATACGCTCCCGCGCGCTACCCACTGCTTACCGAACCTATAACTTTAGGGGACCAAAGGTAGTTGTTGCCAATTATAATGGCAATGCACCTTACATACATCATGCTACTTACGTAAAAAGATACCCGCGCGTTTATAGAACCGGTCGCCCGGTAGTGTATGCCGCACCGGGACACCATTATAAAGCCGTTAAACATCATGGCAGGCCAGGCCGTGGACATGGGCACGGACACCATGGAAGACATTAATGCTGCCCCCTTTAGATTTTATTAATAGCCAAATTCTTGGTAAAATTTACAGAATTTAAAATCTTTAAGCTTAAATTTATACTGATTTATTAAACTTACAGCTAAAAAAAACACATTTATTATGAAAACTCTTAAGTATCTTATTATGGGACTGCTTTTTATAAGCGCTTCCTTATCTCATGCGCAGGTATCTGTTAATGTTAACATTGGTACACCACCGGCCTGGGGGCCCGCCGGATATAATGATGTCAGGTACTATTACCTGCCCGATATAGATACCTATTACGATATTAATACATCGCAGTACATTTATGTAAATAATGGCAACTGGATTCGTGCCTCTGTGCTGCCGCCGACTTATAGAACGTATAACCTTTACAATGGCTACAAGGTTGTAATTACCAATTACAGAGATGCCACGCCTTATGTGTATTATAAATCGCATAAAGCCAAGTACCCTAAAGGATATAAAGGTCCGGCTCAAAAGAACATTGGTGTACCACCCGGCCTGGCAAAAAAAGGTGTTACCCACCACCCCGGAAACGGAAACGGGAATAAAGGTAACGGACACGGCAAGAGCAAAGGCAACGGCCACGGAAAAGGCAAACATTAAATAGTAAAAACCGGCAGCAGCCGGTTTTTTTGTGCTGAAACGCTAACCGAAAGGTTGGCGTTTTTTTGTTTACGCCATGTTTTCTTACAGTAAATTTTGTTGATATATAAATTTTTATGAGGTCAATTGTAGGCGGGCGAATCGAAAAAAATAAATTAATTTTGGTGAAGATGATTAATTTTTAAGCTGTATATCTCTATACTGATCAACCAACAACATGCACTTAATGTGGCTCGAGAACGAACGTTATTCTAGATTTATCGCACATAATTAAGCAAATCCAAATCCATAAATGTCTGTTTAAAAATTGTAAATTTGAATTTATGATACAAGTCGACTTGTAATCAAATATTATGGAAGACGATAAAAAAAGACTTTGGACGAGAGAAGAATTAATACTTGCTTTCAACTTATACCTTAAAATAGAGTTTGGCAAGACACATAAAGGGAATCCTAAGATAATTGAACTCGCAAATATTATAAGCAGAACTCCAAGTTCGGTCGGAATGCGGCTTGGTAATTTTGCCAGTATTGATCCTTATCATTTACAAAGGGGTGTAGGAGGTTTAAAAGGTGGGATGAATCAAGTTAAACCAATTTGGGATGAATTTTTTAATAACCAGGAAGAGCTAATTTTTGAAAGTGAGCGGATTTTAGCACAAAAGCAACAACTTACTATTGAAGAAAAATATAATGATATACTATTCGATATAAAGGACTTAAGAGGAGAAACAAAAATCAGGGCCGTAAAAACTCGGGTTAACCAATCGGTATTTAGGCAAATGGTGATGGTAAACTATTCTTCTAAGTGCGCCATTACAGGAATTGATATCCCAGACCTATTATTTGCAAGCCACATACTTCCTTGGTCAAAACATGAGAACGAACGTTTAAACCCTGAAAATGGTATATGTTTATCCGCATTATATGATAGAGCTTTTGACAAAGGATACATTGGTTTTGATAAAGACTATAAAGTACTTTTATCAACATCATTAAAAAATAAAAAAGGGTCTGATTATTATAGCAAGTACTTTGCACCTATCGAAAACAGTTTGCTAATACAACCTGTAAAGTATTTGCCCAAAACAGAATTTTTAGAATTCCATAGAGACGTGATTTTTGATAAGAAGTAAATCAAGCCATGCCCAGTAACATAAAATTCAATTACATCTATCGAGACGCAAGTAATTATAAGCAATATGGAAGCATTTTTTTATCAAATCCGAATAACATATCTGTAACATTAATTGAGAATATTATCAGGAAGAATTTAATCGATGGAGAATTTTTTGTCGCCAACAAATGGGGAGTGCCACCTTTATTTTTCGATATGAAAAATGAAGATGATCATGAATGGCATGAATTCGAAAATATAGAAATAACAGAAGAGCCGCCTTATTCAGGTTTAGCTATAGAAGATTTATTAGATAGGATATTATTAAGTTAATCTCCCCTACTGCAAATCAATCCTCAGCTTATTCAAAGTAAAAGCTTCCATAGCGGTAACATAATCTTCCTCATCCCAGTTAGTATCTTCATGAATTGTTTCAAATTCATGCGCCCAACGGATAAATTCGGCAATATCTTCGCGCGAGTCGCCCGATGCAAAACCCTTTTGCCCTGCCATAAAGGCGATATCGGCAATAGCTTCAAAAAGTTTATTAGCCTCTACAGTGTTCATTAATTCGTCCATAATTGCAGATTTTACGTTAACAATAATATCGTGCAATATTGTAAAAAAATAGACATAAAACGTAACTACTCTGTTAAGTTATTAACTTTTTTATGCATGCATAATAACAGATGTATTCTCTTACGAATTTGATTTATAAACCTTTAGTTCGATAAATTGGTAATATTTATCAATCACTTATGTTTTAAAATAGTTAGGAATAGTCTTATGTATCCAACAAAATATCATAAAATATTTTAACCCCATATTTTACATAGGGGTATGCGGTGTCTAATATTATTTTTATACTTTTAGCCCATAAATTTATAGGGTATAATGGAAAAAAAACTTGAAAAAAGGTGGATAGTAGCTTTTTTAATTACCACTGCGGTTGCTTTGACAGGATTATTTTGGGATCATTCCGCTGTTAGCGCGCCAAACGCTGATTTTAACAGTACCGATACTATTGTGCCTGCCGATGTTGCCTGGCTGCTTACAGCCTCGTGCCTTGTGCTGCTCATGACACCCGGCCTTGCCTTTTTTTACGGCGGTATGGTGGGCAGAAAAAACGTAATTAGTACAATGCTGAAAAGCTTTATTTGCCTTGGGGTTATAAGCATGTTATGGGTTACCGTTGGTTTTAGCCTGTCTTTTGGCACTCCGCTTGGTATAAGAATAGATGGTACCCACTATGGTCTTGTAGGCAACCCTGCCGACTTTGCTTTTTTTGATTATGTAGATGAGCACCCTAATTCTAAAATGGCAACTACAATACCGTTCATACTTTTTGCCCTTTTCCAGATGAAGTTTGCCATCATTACTCCCGCTATTATTACAGGTGCCCTGGCCGAACGTATACGTTTTGTATCCTTCCTGCTGTTTATTTGCCTGTTCTCTATATGTATATATGCACCGTTATGCCACATGGTTTGGCACCCTAACGGACTGTTAGGCAGCTACTTTCACGTTAAAGATTTTGCCGGCGGCACCGTGGTACACATGAGCGCCGGGTTTGCCGCCATTGCCGGGGTACTGGTTATTGGTAAGCGCAAGCATTTAGAATATATACCTACAAACATTCCGTTTGTGCTGCTGGGTACCGGTTTGCTGTGGTTTGGCTGGTTTGGGTTTAATGCGGGTTCATCGTTAGCGGCAAACCACACCGCGGCTATGGCCTTTGCCACAACTACAATAGCATCGGCATCGGCAATGCTTACATGGGTATTTTTCGACCGTATTAATGGGCGCAAGGTTTCCGCGCTTGGTGCCTGTATAGGGGCTGTGGTAGGGCTTGTAGCCATTACGCCCGCTGCGGGCTTTGTATCGGTGCCTAAAAGTATGTTCTTTGGGTTTATTGCTGCAATTGTGAGCAACATGATGGTAAACTGGAAAAGCCTGAAACGTTTTGACGATACGCTCGATGTTTTTGCCTGCCACGGTGTGGGCGGTATTATGGGTATGATCCTTACCGCTATTTTTGCCGAAGGCGAAAACGCAAGCCTTATGCACGGCGGTTGGGATATCTTTGGCCACCACATGATCGCTTTAGTCCTGGTTGCTACTTTCTCTTTCTTTGGGGCGATAGTACTGTATAAAGTAACTAACGTATTCATCCCGCTACGGGTATCGGAAGAAGCCGAAGAGCAGGGCCTCGACCTCTCGCAACATAATGAAATGCTGGGGCATTAAAGGCTCGTACTTCACTATTTACTACCAATTGTTTTTGTGTAAATTTGTGAAATTCGTGTCAACATTTTATTTATGAAAAAACTAATACTACTCACTTCGGCCCTATCTATAGCGGCAACATTGTACATAAAGCAACCGTCAGCTGTAAACACTAAAGACGAAACAGCTTCCATAAATGTTCTGCTTAATGACTGGCATGCTGCTGCAGGAAGAGCCGACTACAATGCGTATTTTGATAAGATAGCTGCCGATGGGCATTATATAGGCACGGATGCTAACGAAAACTGGTCAACACAGGCTTTTGCAGCTTTTGCTAAACCGTACTTTGCTAAGGGCAAAGCATGGAACTTTAAAACTCTCGAACGCCATGTTTTTTTTACTAAAGATGGCAAAACGGCCTGGTTTGATGAATTGCTTGATACCCAAATGAAAATTTGCCGCGGCAGTGGCGTTTTAGAAAAAGAAGGCAAGGTTTGGAAAATAAAGCATTACGTACTTTCTATGACGGTACCTAATGAAGTTTCTAAAGAAGTAATTCCGCTAAAAGCTAAGTATGAGGATGCACTTATAGAAAAGATGCGCTTAAAGTAATAGATCTATTCTAAAATTAAAAACGGATAATATGTATGCCAAGCACACACATTATCCGTTTTTAATTGCCGCAAACCATTACTTGCGACTGAAAACTATCTTAAATGCTCAAGCATATCTTTAGTCATTGTCTCAAGGTCAAAATCTTGCTTCCAGCCCCAATCGGTACGGGCGCTGTTATCATCAATACTTTGCGGCCAGCTATCGGCAATTTTCTGGCGGAAATCCGGCGCATAATCTATAGTAAAGTCAGGTATTTCTTTTTTAATGGCATCAGCAATCTCGGCAGGGGTAAAATCCATAGCCGATAAATTATAAGCCGATCGTATTTTAATGTCTTCCGGCGGCGCCTGCATGATCTCAATTGTAGCACGAATGGCATCATCCATATACATCATTGGCAAACGGGTTTCTTCGCTTAAAAAGCAGGTATATTTACCATCGGCAAGTGCCTTGTAGTAAATATCAACAGCATAATCTGTAGTGCCACCACCGGGAGGCGTGCTCCAGCTTATCAGGCCCGGGTAACGGATGCTGCGCACATCTACCCCATAAATATTATGGTAATATTCTGCCCATCGCTCACCGCTCTGTTTAGATATTCCGTAAACCGTGCTTGGCTCCATAACAGTATATTGCGGTGTATTTTGTTTCGGCGTTGTAGGCCCAAAAACAGCAATACTACTTGGCCAGAAAATCTTTTTAATCTTGCCGGCCTTGGCAAGGTTAAGCACATGAAAAAGTGAATTCATATTCAGGTCCCAGGCAAAGGCAGGATTTTTCTCGGCAGTTGCCGAAAGTAAAGCCGCCATAAGGTATACTTCATCTACACCATGTTTTTCTATTACATGCTCTACCTGATTATAGTCGAGTGCATTAACCACTTCAAACGGACCCGACGCTACAAAAGCAGGGTCGCCTTTACGAACATCGCCCGCCACAACGGCATCGCTGCCATGAATACTGCGCAGTTTTTTAGTAAGCTCTGTGCCTATCTGGCCGCATGCACCAATAATAAGAATTTTAGACATGGTAATAGTGTGTGTTTTATGATGCAAATATAAGCGATTACAATTATCAAATTCATTTTTATATTGTGCTATTATAACAATGTATTGAAAGATTGTGATGCATTACCTGTTAATTAATCGATATCTATAAAATACACATCCGGGAAAACAGATAGTTGAACATGTGTATACCCTCATAAAAAAACCTGCACAAGGCAGGTTTTATAAACAAATACGATATACGATTATCCTGTAATTTTAAATAATTTATCAGACAGGCGAATCCTGAACGGCAATGCAAAAGTAACTTTGTCGCCTTTTGCAGCCATAGTGGCCTCTTTTCCATTTACAAGCATACGTTCTACCGTAAGTTGCTCTTCGCCGGTGCTTGGTCCCGATATAAGTATTTTATCGCCTATGTTGAGCTCGTGCTCCTCTATAGTAAACTGGCCTACCTGTGCTTTAGGGTAATAATGTTCGCCCTTACCTATCAGCACTTTTTTAATGCGCGCCCTTGCGGCAGGTTTGGCCTTTTGGGCAGAAGCCAATGCTACATCAACATTTAACTCGCCACTTTTTTTATAGGTCAGGTTACCCGATTTGCCTTTTTTAAAGATCATATTCCCTTTCATGATGCCACGACGCAATTCTTTTTGTTGCTCTTCAGGTAGCTGAATAACATCGAAACATTCGGCAGAACATGTATTTTGCATGGCTTCCTGGCATTCGTCGCACTGAATGAACAATAAGTGGCAAGCCTCATTAACACAGTTAGTATGGTTGTCGCAGGGTTTACCGCACTGGTGGCACTGAGCTACAATATCTTCGGTAATACGCTCACCAAGGCGGGCATCAAACACAAAGTTCTTACCAATAAACTTGCTCTCCAAACCTTCGGCCTTAACCTGGCGGGTATACTCTATAATACCGCCTTCAAGCTGGTACACATTTTTAAAACCTTTATGCTTAAAGAATGCTGAAGCCTTTTCGCAGCGGATACCGCCCGTGCAGTACATCAGCAGGTTTTTATCTTCTTTATGATCGCTAAGTTGGTTTTCTATAACAGGCAACGACTCCCTAAAGGTATCTACATCGGGTGTAATGGCATTCCTAAAGTGCCCTATCTCGCTCTCATAATGGTTACGAAAATCGACAACAATTGTATTGGGGTCTTCCAGCATCTGGTTAAAATCCTTTGCACCAAGGTGGATGCCTTTATTGGTAACATCAAAAGTAGAATCATCCAGGCCGTCGGCCACAATTTTATCGCGCACTTTAATGGTAAGCTTCAGGAACGATAAATCATCGTGCTCTACGGCTACGTTAAGGCGTATATCTTTTAAAAATGGAATGGTATCTAACTGGTCTTTAAACTCGTAAAAATGGTCTGCCGGAAGCGAAAGCTGTGCATTAATACCCTCTTTGGCTACATATATCCTCCCTAAAACCTCGAGTGGGTTCCAGGCCAGGAAAAGCGAATCGCGAAATGCTTGTGGGTCTTCTAAATGGGTGTAGGCATAGAAAGACAGCGTAAGGCGCTGTTTACCGGACTGCTCTATAAGTTCGGTTCTTTCTTCTGCGCTTAAAGTGTTGAACAGTTGCATGCTATACAATTTTTTAAGTGAGAAATTTCAGTATGTACGGCTCCTGATGGCGGAACCGCTGCAAAGGTATAAATTTTTTAGGATGGGGCAAATTAATTGCGCCATCCTATTCACTGTTACTTTTGTATATTAGGTAACTGCATAAAACTATAGCGTAACATAATGAAACTGCGCACTTAAAAATTGGTCATTACCGGAACGAAGTACGGTAGAGGTTACATAACCATCCTCGTCAAAAGTATGCGTTGCATTATATACTTTTTCGGTACCGTCAGAGTTTATTTTGAACTGGGTAGTTGGCATAGATGTCAGGAAAATATAAGCGTACTCAGAAAAAAGCGGAACTAAATAAGCCTTTTCGGTCTCCATATTATACATAGGCCCTTTGTTCTGGCTACTGTAGGTAAATTTTTGAGAGCTTACACCATCAAAATTATTTAAAAAAGCAATATCCCTGCCTGCAATGCCTAATTTAAAATTAATTTCTCCTAAGTTAAAGGTATAGGTATTGTCTGCCGTATTATGTGTTACAGGATAGGTGTCATTATAATGTTTAAGCGAAGAAAGTTCTCCATTGGTATAACTTAGCTGATACGGCGTATTGTTTAGTTCGGTATCGGTAATTGTGGTTAGCCTGCCCTGATCGTATTTGTATGTTAATGTTGTACCTGACCTGTCATACCCAATAATTTCTCCTGCATTGTTATATGTAAGTGTTATAGTGCTTGTGTTACCGTTGCTAACGAGTATGACCCTATCTACAAATTTCTTTTCTTTTGCTTCGTTCTTAGAGTCATCATCATTCGAGCAGCTGAATAATGTAATTATGGATAATAGAAGTAGAATTTTTTTCATGGTTGGATGTTTATGTTAGCTAAGGTATAGAAAGGTTATGTTAGGTTTTTCATAATAAAATCAGAGCGATACGTTAATAAATCAAAATTGTTTTCAATAGTAATATGCGCAGCTAACCCACGTTCTATGCATCTTCACCTTAATCTTACCGTAACATTTGCAACCCGATTTCTTATTATTTTTGAATTTCACATTCTGCGTATGAAAAACTTTAGACTCTTTATAACCGCCTGTTTACTATTTACACTTGCAGGCTTCGCACAAAACAAAAACTGCGTCATAGCTCACCGTGGCGCGTGGAAAACCAATAACCTGCCCGAAAACTCTATAGCTTCTTTAAAACAGGCAATAGCGTTGGGTTGTTACGGCAGCGAGTTTGATGTGCACCCTACTAAAGACAGCGTCATAGTGGTAAACCACGACCACACTTTTTACGGCCTGCCCATAGAAACCAGCACGTATGCCGAGCTGCTTACCAAACAACACCCTAACGGCGAAAAGATACCCACGCTGGAAGCGTACCTGCGTGAGGGCTTAAAACAGAAAAAAACCAAACTTATACTGGAAATTAAAACATCTGAAGTTAGTGAGGAGCGTTCTTCCATGCTAACGCGAATGAGTGTTGCCGTGGTAAAGAAACTTAAAGCAGAAAAGCAGGTAGAATACATTTGCTTTAGTTATGATGTAGGCAAACTGGTGCACCAGCTTAGCCCCAAAGCTAAACTGGCGTATTTAAACGGCGACATTGCCCCCGCGCAGGCAAAGCAGGATGGCTATACCGGCCTTGATTACCATTACAGCGTTTACAAAGAACACCCTGACTGGATTAAAGAGGCCAAAGCCTTAGGCTTAACCATTAATGCCTGGACGGTCAACGACAAAGCAGAAATGCAAACGTTATTAAACCAAAAGACAGATTATATTACTACCAATGAACCGGAGTTGTTATTTGGGATTCTGAGAGGGAAATAATTTTATTACTTTGAGGGGATTTACCCTCTTTTTAATTAAATTAATTAAATTTTACGTATATTTGCAGGGTAATTACCCGTATTATGAAAAATTTCGACATAGATTATCTTTTAAAATCTATTCTTTCTCAAGATTTAGGTGTTGATGTAAAGCAAATCTTTGAAGACAAGCTAATCGAATATAACATAAGCAAGACAAAAGCTTTAAAACTTTTAAGCATTGACAAAGATGTTTTTGAGGAAATAATTAGTGGTACTGCTAAACAACCAAATCTTATCCACGTAGTCAAAATTGCAGAATTTTTGCATATAGATATTAATAACTTTATTAAAATTGTATTAGACAATCAGAGCCAAGAAAATATAGCTTCAATTGATAACGCAAGAAAAGCAAGTTTTTTACTAAAAAATTTTGATGTTAGAACATTAACTAAACTAAATTTTTTTAACACCAAAGATAATGTGGATGCCTTAGTTGATAAGGTTCTAAGTTTTTTTGGATATTCTTCCATTAAAGAATTTGAAGAACAACTAGATCAGCCATTATACAGTAAAACTAAAAGAAACTTTTCGGATAAAATGAAAGATTTCTGGATAAAATCTGCTTATCAAACTTTTAAAGTAATAAATAATCCTAATGATTACGATAGAGATCAGTTAAAAGAGCTTATTGTTAAACTCAAACCATATTCACAAGACGTTTCTGAGGGTTTATTTACTGTTTGTAAAGCACTATATAATATAGGTGTTACAGTTATATTTCAAGATTATTTATCTACCACCCAAGTTAGGGGAGCCACATTTATACTTAATGGTAAACCATGTATAGTCATTACCGATTTCAATAAAAAATATCCGACAATTTGGTTTACTTTATTGCATGAGTTGCATCATGTATTATTCGATTATGACTTGATTAAGACAAATAGCTTCCATCTTACGGGTGAAAGTGATCTTTTTTTAATTGAAGACAAAGCTGATTCATTTGCGAGAGACTTTTTTATGTCTGAAGAAAAGTTTCATTTTATAAAAAGATATATAACAAACTCATTTATAGTTTCAAAATTCGCTAAACAGAATGAGATACATGAATCTATTATATATTCATTTTTTACATGGTATCAAGATAAAATTTACGGGAAAAATTATAATGCTGCTTTTAGAGAATTTTATCCGAATTATAAAGATGCTGTAATGCGACTAAATCCCATAAGCTGGAGTGATTCAAGTATAAAAGCAACTAGTGAAAAAATAAAATCAATACTCGAAATAAAATAATCATGATGGCAGAAGACAAAAATATTAGAAAGGATGAGAGTTTGAGCAAAGCTGATCTTGAAAGATTAGAAATGCTTCAAAAATCAAATGAGAAAGTTGGCAGACAACTATCAATAAACACAGAAAAGGGTAGTCTTGAAGAAATTGATGAGCTAAGGGTACTTATAGGAAATGATTTTGAAAATCCTGAAGAAAAATATAATTTATATTACAAAGGTATTCGTCAACTTTTAATGGATTATTTACCTAAAGGAAAAGAATTCAAAGAAGTCAGAAATATCATATATGATGAAAAAAACATATTCTTAAACCTTGGTAAAAGAAAATCTGACAATAATGGTATTAGAAAATCTGACGGGAGAATGACGTTTCAGCCTGTTATGAACGAAATACTAGATATTATTATTAAATGGATAGGAGATTCACAAAATCCATTTGACATTTATCGGCAATTTTATGAACTAAACGAGAAACACAAATATGGTCACGAAGAATATGATAAAACTACTTTAAGTGTTGCTAGGGCTATGTATAAAATGAGTGAAAAATAATTAAATGCTATTCTAAAATAGTTATATATTTACAATAAATAAAGAAGAAATGAGCGCAGAAAAAGAGGCGAAACTAAAGGCATTACAGCTTACGCTGGATAAATTAGACAAGGCTTACGGTAAAGGAACGGTTATGAAACTGGGCGACCAGGCTGTTGAAGAGGTAGAAGCCATCCCTTCCGGCTCTCTTGGGGTAGACCTTGCACTTGGTGTAAACGGGTACCCTCGCGGCAGGATAATAGAAATATATGGCCCGGAATCTTCGGGTAAAACAACATTAACTTTGCACGCTATTGCTGAGGCCCAAAAGGCCGGTGGCATTGCTGCTTTTATAGATGCAGAGCACGCTTTTGATCGTGGCTATGCCGAGAAACTGGGTGTAGATGTGGTTAACCTTATCATCTCTCAGCCGGACAATGGTGAGCAGGCGCTGGAAATTGCCGAGAACCTTATCCGCTCCGGCGCGATAGATATTGTGGTAATTGACTCGGTTGCTGCCCTTACCCCGAAAAGTGAGATAGAAGGCGAAATGGGCGACTCTAAAATGGGTCTTCATGCCCGTTTAATGAGCCAGGCGTTGCGTAAGCTTACCGGTACCATTAGCAAGACTAACTGTACGGTATTCTTTATTAACCAGCTGCGCGAAAAAATAGGTGTTATGTTTGGTAACCCGGAGACTACTACGGGTGGTAACGCACTTAAATTTTATGCATCGGTACGTATAGATATCCGTCGTTCGTCTCAAATTAAAGACGGCGAAAATGTAATTGGTAACCGCACCAAGGTTAAGATCGTTAAGAACAAGGTGGCGCCACCGTTTAAAACTGCCGAATTTGACATTATGTATGGCGAAGGTGTAAGTAAAACAGGCGAAATACTGGATCTTGCGGTAGAGTTTGAAATTATACGTAAGGCAGGTTCATGGTTTAGCTACGGCGACACCAAGCTTGGCCAAGGCCGCGATGCGGTAAAGGCACTTATTAAGGATAACCCGGAAATGGCCGAAGAGCTGGAACTTAAAATAAAAGACTCGATTAAGCAAAATATGGCTTAACATTAAAACCCGATTTATTTCGGGTTTTTTTTTACCTTGTAACGCAACCTTTACCTTTTTTTGCATCTAATGCTTGTAAGGAAATTCCATTTACTATTGAAACGATTTATGAAAAAGTGCTTACTTCTTTTTGCCGTGCTGCTAACGCTTGCCTCATGTTCTATTGAAGATAATGAAAGGCCCGATTTTAATATGGTATTTATTGCTGCAGATAGTATTACCGCGCCAGAATATGTTGTACCGGGACGTTCTTATCCTATTAAACTATATTACACAAGACCCTCTAATTGTTATTATGTAAATGGTATATATACAGAGGGAAGTGGCTACACATTAACACTGGCCATACAGTCTATTGTTATTGAAGATGCTAACTGCACAAATGAAACGGTAGAACAGGAAGAAGCGACTTACACTTTTGATTGCCCTATGAATCAGGCTACAAGCTATGATTTACAGATTTACAATGGCGACGACGCACTTGGTAACAGAAAGTTTTTAACCGTAACATTGCCGGTGCAGCAATAATAAACAGGAAGCTAATTGGGTTTAGAACAGCTCATAAAAGATTGTCAGGAAAACAGCATAAAAGCACAGGAGCAATTGTACCGCCTTCTTGCCCCAAAGCTGTTTGCGGTGTGCCTAAAGTACTCCCGCAGCCGCGTTGATGCCGAAGACAACCTGCAGGATGGTTTCCTTTTAATTTTTAAAAAGATAGGCCAGTACCGCTTTGAGGGCTCGTTTGAAGGATGGGCCAAGAGGGTAATGGTAAACAACGTGCTGCAAAAATACAGAACCGAAGGCATCTTTGAAATTGTAACAGAGAACATGCCCGAGGAGGCTGAAGTTGAAATAGAGGCCGATGATATACCTATGGACTATCTTATGGCTATTATACAGCAACTGCCAGACCGGTACCGCATGGTCTTTAACCTTTATGTTATAGACGGGTATTCGCACAAGGAAATCGCAGCGATGCTTAACATAACTGATGGCACATCTAAATCTAACCTTGCCAGGGCAAGGATGATATTAAAAGAAAAAATTGAAACCCGCCAGGGCAATACGATACCGACTGCAAAATGAGCGAGAGAAAAAATATAGACAGGCTTTTTCAGGAAAAGTTTAAGGACTTTGAAGAAAATCCTCCCGAATTTATCTGGGATAATATACGGGAAGAACTGGAGGAGAAAAAGAAAAGGAGAGTTATCCCTATCTGGCTGCGTTTATCGGGCGTTGCTGCTATTCTTGTAATGGGCTTGTTAACGGGCATTTACTTTATTAATAGTAGCACTACTAACAATAATCCTGTGGTTATAGACGAAAACACAACACAGACACCGGCAGAACCGCTTAAAATATTGCCTACGGATAAGAGGCCTAAGAGTGATATTAACGCCGATAATGTATATGACAGGTCTGAGAAGTCTGATATAAGCAGGCGAATTGTTGATGCCGATGGAGAAAGTAAAAATGATGGCCCTGCTGCAGTTGAAAATAGCAATCCACTGAAAAACAGTACCCCTGATGGGAATGCCGTCCCTTCGCGAAATTCTTACAACAAAGGTACTGTAGCTTATGGCAGCAAGAAAAATGAGGCTAATGACACCCGTTTAACAGGTACCGTTAATAATGCGCAAAATAGCCCCTTACCAAACAACAATGTAACAACTGCAGGTAACGCTAGCAAAAATGAGGTATCTAACAGTGGCAACATGCATAACAGTGCTGTTGCACACAACCCGACAGGTCCTGCAAAAAATAATGGGGCACCATATGGTGATAAAAAATCTAATTTTAGTAACAGGGCGGTAGCTACTAATTCAGCTCCAGTGTCGGATAATAAGAGTGCCGGCATAGTTGAGAGCACTAATGTGGCCTTGCAAAATTTTGCCAACAAAAACAACAATGCGGTTGCTAATAATAAAGCTGCTGTTACGACTAATGGGGGCCCTATCGGCGCTATTAAAACGGGTAATGACAACCCTTCTGTAGCAACTGTTAGCAATACCAAAGGCACATCGCTTAATAACAGTGCCGTTACAAATGCAAACTCCAATACTACACCTCCTGCAAATGTAGATAAGGGCATTTCTTTAACCGAAACAGCAATTGCAGCTATAGATACCGTTAAACCGGAAAACGAGCTTGAAAAGCTTTTAAAAGAGAAGGAAGCTGGTAAAAAAGAAGAGAAAGATAAAGCCCTTGCCGATAATGTTAAAACAAACAAGTGGAATGTAAAGCCGCAGCTGGCTCCTGTATTTTATAATTCGTTGTCTCAGGGCTCTCCTATAGACGGGCAGTTTGCAGGCAACTCTAAAAGTTATGAAAATGACCTTAGTTATGGTGTAGGTGTTAATTATGCTATTACCAAAAAAATAACGATACGTTCGGGTGTTAATACGCTAAACCTTAATTACGAAACCCAGGGGGTAGAGTTTTATGCCTCGCTTAATAAATCTACAACAAACGTTGCCGCAAGGACCAATGCAAATATTGTAGTACAAAACCAGGGCACAGGAAATGTTACACCTAATGCCTTTTTTGAAAACCAATTGCCCGCAGGAACTTTTAATGGCTCGATGATGCAAAAAACGGGCTATGTAGAGGTACCTGTAGAAATGGCCTATGCACTACTCGACAAAAAATTTGGTATAGATATTATAGGTGGTGTAAGTACGCTATTCCTAAACGGCAATAATGTAAGTGTTGTTTCTACACAGGGTTATACCACTAATGTAGGACAGGCACAAAACCTTAACAGCATACACTTTAGCACTAATGTGGGTGTAGGTTTTAAGTACCGTTTCTTTAAATCGTTCGAAGCTAATTTCGAACCCATGTTTAAATATCAGGTAAATACCTTTAGTAGAGATTCAGGTAATTTTAAACCTTATTTCATAGGCCTTTATTCAGGCATAAGTTTTAGTTTTTAGGCTCTTGTTGGTTAGAGCTTAGTTAAGTGTAAAAGCATTCCATGAGGGGGATGCTTTTATTTTTTTGGCTATATAGCGCTACCCCATGAAAACTTTCTAAATGGAATTAAATAACGCATATTATTTGAATTAGTAAAAGCTAATCCACGCAAATCAGGGATTTTAAAACATATGTGACGTGGGCGTTACATTTGTATTGGCATCACATCTTCTGGTATTCTACAAGCTGGTTGTAAATAACCTGCCTTACCCTTTCTTTAAGTTCTTTACGGTCGTCTATTGTTAAGCCATCGGTTTCTATAAAGCGGTGCACTTTAGCACGCATAATACCGGGGCTTCCGCTAAAAAAGGTAAACGAAAATCGCTTTTTATTATCAGGGAACGTCATGGGTACAATAGGTATCTGGTGCTCTACCGCAAGCCTGAAGGCGCCATCTTTAAACTCGTCTAACAGGATATTTTCATCCGGTACTCCACCTTCAGGAAAAATACAAACGCTAAGCCCGCGGTTAAGCCTGTTCTGCGCCTGGGCAAATACCTCTACCCTGCTCTTAGAGTTATTACGATCTACCAGTATAGAGCTTTTCCTGTAAAAGAACCCAAAAATAGGAATCTTCGTTAACTCCGCCTTACCTACAAATACAAACGGGTTCTTAGATATTACGAGCATAAGCATAATATCTGTCATAGAGGTATGGTTGGCCACCAGCATATAGCTCTTGCCCTTTACCAGTTGCTGTTCGCGTTCTATCCTGTAATAAAAACCCATGCCATACAGTATAAATTTAGACCACAGGCGTGCCATTGCAAAAAACACAGGATAGGTAGCATCAAATGATACAGATATTATTAAAAATGGCGAAAGTACAAGTATGGGTATCGCCATAACTATATAAAACCAAATGCGCCATAGTGTCCACAAAAAATACTTTACCACTTTCATATAGCCCAAATGTAAGAATTCAAACAATATTATAATACCAAAAAAGCTACCTTTGTGAAAATTCTATTAGTAAACAATGGCAAAAATCCTAACCGGCATTCAGAGTACAGGAACCCCACACTTGGGCAACCTGCTGGGTGCTATCCTGCCGGCCATAGAAATGGCCAACAAACCCGAAAATGAATCGTTCCTGTTTATAGCCGACCTTCACTCTGCCACGCAGATTAAGGATGGTAAAAGCCTGCGCGAAAACACCTATAGTGTTGCTGCAACATGGCTGGCCTGTGGCCTTGATATAAATAAGGTGGTTTTTTACCGCCAGAGCGATGTACCGCAAACGGCGGAACTGTCGTGGTACCTTAGCTGCTTTTTCCCGTTTCAGAGGCTTACACTGGCGCATTCGTTTAAAGATAAGGCAGACAGGCTGGATGATGTTAATGCAGGTTTGTTTACCTACCCTATGCTTATGGCTGCCGACATACTTTTATATGATGCCGAATTCGTACCTGTAGGCAAAGACCAGTTGCAGCATATAGAGATTACAAGGGATGTTGCAAGCCGTTTTAACCATCAAATGGGTGAAACGTTTGTACTACCAGAGGCAATATCTAACGAGGACACCAAGATAATTCCCGGTACCGATGGCGAAAAGATGAGTAAGTCGCGCAATAATTTCATCAACATTTTTCTTGATGATAAGGCGCTGCGCAAAGCCGTGATGAGCATACAGACCGACAGCACACCGCTGGAAGAGCCTAAAAACCCGGATACAGATAATGTGTTTGCCATTTACAGGCTACTGGGCACACCGGAGCAAATTGAACAAATGCGTGCAAATTATACCGGCGGTAACTATGGCTACGGCCACGCCAAGCAGGCACTTTTTGAGTTGATAGTGGAGAAGTTTAAAACGGAACGTGAAAAGTATAATTATTACATTAATAATTTGCCGGAAGTAGATGCTTTACTTAAAAGCGGTGCTGCAAAAGCGGCTGTTGTAGCTAATGAGGTGTTGGGCAGAGTGAGGCAAAAAATGGGGTACGAATAAATCAGTATTCAGCCTCCAGTAGCATTAAGGCAGAAAGTTTCCCGCAAGTCGGCTGTCAGGGGCGATTGCAATTACAAGTCACAGTTACAAAATATAAAAGCCACGAATTACAAATGACCACTCGTAGTGGAAATTAGGTAATTCGTGGCTTATTTTTTTGACTATTTAATAACTAGATTACGTCGTGCTCAATTATGGTACGCGAAGAAAGGAAGCTTAATTAGATGAAATTCCGAAACTAAACACTGTAAACTGTCACTGCGACTTAAAATTTTCTACCTACTGCGACTGTAAACTAACTCTATTTAGAGATCTCAAGAGAAACTTTTATTTCACCGTGGTTCTTGTTATCGGCAATTTCCATAAACGCTTTTCTTGAAAGGTCTATATCCCGCCCGCCGCCAAAGGGGCCCCGGTCGTTAACAACTACCACAACCGATTTTTTATTGGCAAGATTAGTAACCTTAAGCTTTGTCCCGAAGGGAAGCTTTCTATGAGCAGCTGTTAATTTGTTGTTGCTAAAGGTTTCTCCGCTGGCTGTCTTTTTACCATTAAACTTATCTGCGTAATAGCTGGCAACAGCTTTTTTATCATAAGAGGAGTAGGTGCCCTTGCGGGAGGTACAGGCAATAAAGAAGGAAGTTATAAGTAGTAAAAAAGCAATCCTTTTAATCATGATTGTTTTTTATCTAACACCTCTATTTTAACTTTAAAGCTACCGGTATTTTTATTAGAGGCAATTTCCATATAGGCCTTTTTGGTAAGGTCTATCTCCAGCTTTTTGCTAAAGGGGCCACGATCATTAACTTTTACGTCTACAAATTTGCCATTGTTTTCGTTAGTTACCCTTACTATGGTTCCCATAGGAAGTTTCATGTGGGCTGCAGTATATTTTGTATTATGAAAACGCTCTCCACTGGATGTTTTCCTGCCGTTAAATTTATCGGCATAATAAGTAGCCAGGCCGCTTTTTTTGTAAAGCGTAAGCAAAGGCTCACTTGTTTTTGCAATCTCAATTTTGGTTTCTGTGGAGTCTGCAGCAGCGGCTGCAAGTACTTCCTTTGGTTTAAGTGTGGTAGACTGGCTACCCGACGAAAATCCTGAAATAATGAATAACAATACGGCTGTACTGAAAATGATACTACTATTCCTCATAATACTATAATTTTTTTGTTCGTGCGTTACGTTTACCCAATAAACATGCCGTAGAACAAAAGCACTCTCAGAGAGGCTTTACCTGCCGGTTAACTTAACCATGCACTCCATGGTATCCTGCTTAAAAGCAATACCAGGGCTACAGCATATAAATATGCAATAAACTTAAATTTCTTTGTGTCGTCTTCTGTCTTTTTGTGTTTAGACCATCCCACTGTTATTAATGCAATAGCAATAATGTTTATAAGCGGGTGCTCTACAACATACAATCTTAAAGTACTGTCTTTCATTGCAGCGCCCATACCACTTGCTTTTACAGCATCGAGGTAAGGCGATGTAAACAGCATTATAAGCCCCAACACCAATTGTATGTGCGAAAATATAAGCGCTATTAAAGCGATACGCCTGTCCTGCAGGTTAAATGGCCTCTTTCTTGATAGCCCTACAAACGAATTTAATATCGTTAATACTAATAAACCCAGTACTGCAAATGCAAGGTAAGAATGCAGTTCTTTAATCTCTGAATACATAGTTTTTGTGATGTTGGAAAAAACAAATATAGGCAAAACATGTAATAAAAAGTGCACTAAACTTATGCTAATTTCCAGTTTTAACACAATCCGGATTTGCAAAATAAATTAATATCGCCTAACAAAACACTGTAATACAGTAACTTACATACCGCTACTTAACTAACTGTTGTATAACAAAAAAGGTTAGCTTTCGCTAACCTTTTTTGTGCATATAAATGCAATTTACATCTGTTTTATGAGGTATACATACACCGGAAAGTGGTCGCTAAAGCCCACATTGCCGTTGCTGTTTCTTAGTGGATAACCTTTATAAGCACCGGTAGGCTGGGTCATAAATGTTTTGTTATAAACCCCTGCTTTCCAAAAGCGGTATGATGAGTAATCTTTCTCTACCAGTGGCTCTGTCATGATCATTTGGTCAAAAAGATCCCATGCATCACGATAAGCAAGAGTACCTATACCTTTTCTCGACATTTCTTCCATAGGGTTGTAAAGCCCGCCAGGCTTTACATCCTCTTTAAGCGCCTTGGCACCCAGAATGACCTTTACACTATTATTATAAGGGCCATCATTAAGGTCGCCCATTGTAATAACTTTGGCTTTAGGGTTAACTCCATATAAAGAGTCTATTATCTTTTTGTTTAAAGCTGCAGCAGCTTCTCTAAACGGGCTGCTCACTTTTTCGCCCCCTGCGCGCGATGGCCAGTGGTTTACAATAAAGCTCACTTCTTCCCCATCAAGCATACCGGTAACAAGTAGTTGGTCCCGGGTGTAGCGCCTTCCGCTGTTATCAATATTAATAATTACACCGGCTTCCTCTTTATCTTCTTCTGTTTCTTTACCTGCTACTTTATCAGCCTCGGCTTTTTTCTTAGCCTTTAAACCCGCCTGGTCAAATATAATAAGCGGAAACGCTTTGTAGCTTGTAGGCTTAAAGCTCTTTTTCTGGTATAAAAGGGCAACATCTATACCACGCCTGTCGGGCGAATCAAAGTGTACAATACCATATCCTTTATCGGCTAAAAGTGGCTGTTTAATAAGGTCTTCAAGCACACCACGGTTCTCTACCTCGGCCATACCTAATATAGTAGGAGCATTAGGGTTATTTGTCGTACCGATTTCTGATACCACGCGCGACAAATTAGCCAGCTTTTTCTTGTATTTTAAACCGCTCCAGCGTTGTGATCCTGAAGCCAGCCACTCTTCGTCGTTAATCTTAGGATCGTTTATAGTATCATATAAATTTTCGACATTATAAAAGGCTATGGTGTGCACTTTAAATTTTTTGTCCTGTGCGTGCACTGCCATATTTAAGCATAGCAAAAGGGCGAGCGATAAGAGCTTCTTAATCATTATATAACAAATATTAATTTAACATCAAGTTTTGTAACAAACCGGATGCCAAAAGTAGATAATATTTTTAAATGTTATACATTTGCCGCCGTTAAGAAATATTTAACTTAATGCCGAACTGGAATAATTTTAATTTATCTATGAAAAAACTAGTACTCAGTCTTTTATTTGTAATGCAGGCAGTTTGCGCATGGGCGCAACAAGCATCTATACAGGGCAAGGTGGTCGATTCTAAATCGCAAAAACCGGTAGAAAACGTTGTTGCCACCCTGGAGGCAACAGGCCAGACGGCATTAACAAATGCCGAAGGTATTTTTGTATTTCCCGAAATTAAATCAGGGAGCCATGTTTTAACAGTGGGCAGCACCGGGTTTGTTACCCAAACCTTTACGCTCGAAGTTGCCGAGGGGAGACCGTTAGATATTGGCGTGGTATCGTTGGAATATGACATAACATCTGAACAGCAGCTGAGTCTTATTACTATTACAGATAACGACCTTGGTGATGACAACAGCGGATCTGAAAATACGGCCGGCCTTTTGCAGGCATCAAGAGATACCTACCAGCAGGCAGCAGCTTTTAACTGGGGTATAGCACGTTTCAGGATTCGTGGTTTAGATAATGAATATGGTACAACCATGATAAACGGTATTGTAATGAACAAACTGTATGATGGAAGGCCACAATGGAGCAACTGGGGCGGACTAAATGATGCAACACGTAACCAGGAATTTACAATGGGATCTGCGCCGTCCGACTATACTTTTGGCAGCATACTTGGTACACAGGAAATTAATACACGCGCCTCTATATTCAGGCCGGGTGGCAGGATTTCCTTCTCTGGTACAAATACAAACTATAGTTGGAGAGCTATGGCAACTTATGCTTCCGGCATGAACAAAGACGGATGGGCATATGTAATTTCGGGTTCGAGAAGATGGGCACAGGAAGGTTATTTTGAAGGTTCGGATTATGCCGCAAATTCATTTTTTGCAAGTGTAGAGAAAAAGATAAGCGACAGGCACAGCCTGAACTTTACTTCTATATATGCACAAAACAGCAGGGGAAAAAACTCTCCTAACACAAAAGAAGTTAATGCTATAGCAGGCGACAAATACAGTTCTTACTGGGGATGGCAAAATGGTGAGAAACGCAACTCGCGCGATAAAGATGTAGAGGAGCCGGTATTTATGCTGACGCACTACTGGAATATGACCGATAATACATCGCTTACAACCACCGCTTCCTATCAGTTTGGCCACATAGGCAACAGCAGGCTGGATTACCAAAATGCAAGTAACCCGGATCCTACGTATTATAGGAACCTGCCAAGCTATTATAACAACCTGGGTGGCGATAATGCTACTAATGCTAATTCTCTTGCGTCTTTTAACAGGAACAGGCAGCTTAATTGGGATTTTTTATACGAAGCTAACCAAAACACAAAAAATGGACGTAGTGCCTATGTGTTGTATGAAGACAGGGCAGACGATAAGACTTTCACTGCAAACAGTATATTTCGCTCACAGCTTTCAGACCACATTGTATTAAATGCAGGCGTAACATTTAAAAATTTAAAATCACATAACTTTCAGAACCTTCTTGATCTTTTAGGCGGGGCTTTCTTTGAAGATATAGATAATTATTACACAGGTAACTTTGCGCAGAGCGATCTTAATAACCCCGACAGAACTGTTGTTGTAGGAGACACTTATGGCTATAACTATAACCTGCTTGCCACAAATATTGACGCGTTTACACAATTTAAATTTAGCTATAATAAGGTAGACTTTTACCTTTCAGGAAACTATTCAAGATCAGACTATCAGCGCGAAGGCCTTTACAAAAATGGCCTGTACGCTAACAACTCTTTTGGAAAAGGAGCTAAAGAAACTTTTGATAACTACGGTGTTAAAGGGGGCTTAACTTATAAACTTGACGGCAGGAACTCTATAGTATTTAATGGTGTGCACATGACAAAAGCACCCTCGTTAAGAAATACATTTCCTAATGCAAGGTTAAATAATAATGTTGTAAGCGGTATAACGAGCGAGAATATAAACAGTGCTGACTTAAGCTACGTTATCAGGACTCCAAAAGTTAAAGCCCGTCTATCTGCCTTTTACTCTACTATAGAAGATGCTACAGAAACGTCTTTCTTTTATGGAGAAGGTATTTTTGAGGGAGATGATGCAGATGCTTTTGTGGCAGAGACTGTTACAGGTGTAAATAAAAGAATGTATGGTGGCGAGCTTGGTATAGAGTATAACCTTACATCTACTATTAAGGTAAACGCTGCTGCATCTTACGGCCAGTACAGGTACAGTAACAACCCAGATGTAAGCATTAATAACGATGCTCTTGCTGCAGTTAATATTAATGATGAGGGTACAGGTACTGTTGATGCTATTATAAGCCCTACGACAAGTGTAGCATTTGGTAAAGCATCGCTTAAAAACTACAGGCTTGCAGGTATGCCTCAACAGGCATACTCGATAGGCCTTGAATACAGAGATCCGCACTTCTGGTGGATTGGCGGTAATGCAAATTATCTTGCAGATAATTACATTGACGTATCTGCGTTAATACGGACCGAAAACTTTTTCGAAGACCCAAGACAACCGGGCATACCTTTTGCTCCAATAAATGCCGCTGAAGCGAGAAGCCTTTTAAAACAGGAAAAATTTGATAACTTCTTTTTGTTTAATCTTCAGGGTGGTAAATCCTGGAGAGTTGGTAAGCAAACTATAGGTTTCTTTGCAAGTATAAATAACGTGTTAGACAAAACTTATAAAACAGGTGGTTTTGAGCAATCCCGTGCTGCTAACTATCAAAACCTCAAGTTAGATAATGCTAATGGTACACCGTCATTCGGGTCTAAGTACTTTGTTGGTTACGGCAGGACTTTCTTTGTAAATCTTTATCTAAACTTTTAATTAATTGCTATCATGAATAAATTTAGAACACTTTTGTTCGCTGCCTTAACGGCTATTATGGCGGTAGGATGTACAGACGACGGCGATACTCAATTATCTTATTACGATGTCTTACCGTTATCTCAGGGATTTGACAGAAAACCGGACTATAACCCAATACCAGACAATACACTGCTCGAGATACCTGGGTGGTATAATATTGCACAAACAGGTACTGCTTTATGGAAAGTGCAGGTATACCAGGGTAATGGCTATGCAGAGCTTACAACGTTTCAGTCGGGCGACGCTGTAAATGTAAGCTGGCTGGTATCTCCGGAATTTATACCAGAGGATGACCACTCAACTTTAGTTTTTAGAGTTGCACAAAGTTATGTTACTAACATTAACAATAAACTTGAGGTATTTATATCGGAAGATTTTGACGGAACTAACGTAGCGACAGCAACATGGATTCCTTTAAATCCAGCATTACCCGGCACAACTGCCGTATACTTTGAATTCATGGATTCTGGCGATATTAGCCTTTCAGAATATATAGGCACACCGCTACACCTTGCTTTTAAGGTGACAGGATCTGGAACGAACACTAATCTTGATGGTTCTTACCAGATTGATAACGTTAATGTAAAATAACTGCTAATTAAGAATCTATGAAAAACTATATAAAAACTACCGCCGCTATTGCATTGCTGGCAACATTTACAGGCTGTGTAACCAACGACGATTTTAATATACCTGCTACAGTAACCGAGTGTGTAGAGCCGCAGGTTACTGCAAACAAAACTGTTGCAGAAGTTGTTGCAGCAACAACATCTGCAGTGAGGAAATATACTGATAATGATATTATAGAGGCTTACGTAACATCGAGCGACGAGCGAGGAAATTTCTTTAAAATAATTTCTTTACAAACATTGCCAACAGACGGTACAGCCCCAATAGGGTTTAGCGTTGCTATAGATGCTAACACCCTTTTTGGCCATGGCTTTTACCCTGGCAAAAAAGTGTATCTTAAATTAAAAGATCTTTATTATGCTAAAGTAGAAGGATCTGCTATTTACGGTGCAAAATATAATGGGTCTACAGGCCTTGAGGCTGACTCTGTAGGCAGGATTGCAGAATCTGCATTTAAAAACAGTGTATTGCCGTCATGCTCTGAAATAAGCGAAGAACAGCTTGTTAGGCCATTAACAGTTGCCCAGGCGCTAAACGACAGGAATATAAATACACTTATAGACCTTCAGGATGTACAATTTGCCGATGAGTTTGTGGGAGGTACCTACTATGATGAATCTGACGAGGGTAATACTGCCGGCGGCGCTACAAACAGGCTTTTAATAGATCGTACCGGCAATAGTATAGTATTTAGAACAAGCAGCTTCGCAAATTTTTCGGGTAATGTTATCAGTGGTAAAAGGGGTACTATAAGAGGTGTCTTATCAAAATATAATGGAGCGTTCCAGTTTGTAGCGCGTTATGAGTCAGATATTATGCTTACGCAAGACAGAGTAGATGCTACACCTCCTCTTACAGGTAATGCTATTACTTACGGCCTTTATAACGAGACATTCGAAAGCTATGCAGTTAATACAAGATTGTTTCCTAATGCCATTAATGATGCTGCAATAGGTACTAAATACTGGGATGTAAGAACTTTTAACGGTAATAAATATATTCAGATGTCGTCTTTTGGCGGAGTGGGTGAAACAAACAGGACATTATTTATTGTACCCGTAGATATGACTGCTGCAAGTACACTATCATTTAGGACTGCCGCAGGTTATGACAAAGGCCCTGTATTAAAAGTTTATTATTCTACTAACTATGTACCCGGAGGTAATATTAATGATGCAACTTTAGTAGATATTACTTCGAGTTTTAATATTCCTGCCGGCCCTACAGATGGTTACGCACCTGGTTTTACCCCAAGTGGTGACTATGCTATACCTGCTACCGTATCGGGTAATGGTTTCTTTATCTTCGAATATAAAGGTAGTTTTAGCGCTGGTCGTACTACAACTATGCAAGTAGACAACATTTTAGTTAACTAAAACACATTTTTATACTTTCAAAAAGAGGCTATATGCCTCTTTTTTTCTGCCTGACAATTTTTATAGCTCTATCGGCATTATCTGTGGCAGTATTCTCAAACTATTATAAATAATTGAAAAACAAACACTTAAAATGATTTTTGTTATAAAAATATCCTTTTATAATAGCGTAAAACAACTGGGTAAAAATTTTAGATTAATTCTAAATAGCTGATCCTGTTTGGTTTATTCAGAATTTACTTTACATTTGCACTCGAATTAACAAAATAAACAGAAACCATGCGTTTTACAATATCTACATATAAGCTACAAAGTACAGGGAACGACGTTCCGGGTATGGGTACAGGGGTATTGGTATGCAACAGGTTTAGATAGAAGATAAGTCTAACACTATATACAAACCCCGGTACCCAAAAAGTATCGGGGTTTTTTTATGCTTATGGCACAACACAATTTACATATATGGCAAATAGAATGCGCCAATATTTTTGGGCAGGATACCTATGCCCATGAACCGCATACGCCCTCATGAAAGGAGGAGTACTACCTGTGTAAAACAGGTAAAAAGCCCGGTTCTGTACAAGACCGGGCTTTTTTTATATCCCTTTTTTAAGGACTTTAAGATTTTAGACTAACAACTTTAGACATTAATAAACAGAAATACATGTTCAAAAAAACAACAGGCAAGACATAGCACGTGTGTTGCCGCAACTCTAAAAAGCAATGGAAACACAAAACACAGCAGCAGTATACACAAATAGGTTTGAGGCTTTTGTAGAGCGCCTGTACCACGAGCAGCCCACATTGCAGGGTTGTGAGGGTACGCTCGAAAGCGTAATACGTACTCATTTTGCACAAATGAGTACACAAAACCACATCTGGAAGAGAGATACCTTCAGGGACTTGTTATTGCTTATGCATACAAAAAAATGTTATGCTGTGTTGCGCAATCCGGCTTTTATAGAGGTGCTTGCAAACATAAGTGCCTTTGGCAACAAAATCGTTCGCCCTGCAAATACCTGGGTTAAAGACAGCCTTACGGCAGAGGGTCAATTGGCATCATTACTGCGCCACTGCTTTGCAAAGTTTGACGTGCCAGAGTTTATGGAGTATGTTTTTGCCGAAGGTAACAAGGTGCACATGCACTGGTACATACAATTGGGCCGTGGCGATAGTGTACAGCAATTAAGTGCATTCCCTGTAACATTTACAAAAACTATGGCGTACGAGTTCAGGCAAACGCCTAAGCATTTTACAGTGCATCAGGCAATACGGCGGGCACAAGCTTTGGGTTATGGCGCTACGACACAAACGGCAGAAGCTATAGCATGGTCTTCCACTATAGAAGAAATGGGTAATCCCGTTTTCAGGTCGGCTGTAATACAGTTTATCGCTAAGGTTAAAGAGCCAATAGCGTTTGATAAGTTACAGCAGGTAGTAGAATACCTTGTAGAAATGTACCGTCAGGACTCGTCGTTCAGCTTTAAAGGCAGGACGTGGACAGCACTCTTAAGGCTTGCTGTGGCGTACCATACAGAATTAGCCAAAAGGCTTGCTGCAGAAAGCTACAACGGCTGGGAGCCCTGTGCCATAAGCGACTTTCGGGTTGAGAAAGGCTCAACTGTTTTCAGGATCGTGCAATTAACAAACTCTGAAGCCCTTTATGATGAGGGCCATGAGATGGCGCATTGTGTGGCAGAGTATGACGAAGAATGTGCAGAAGGTACGATAGCGATATTCTCTTTACGAAAGTTTACAGAGGGTATAGAAGTCTATGAAACGCTTGCCACACTCGAGGTACAGCTTACAACTTACGAGATCGTTCAGGCAAAAGCAAGGTTTAACGAGATGATAAGCACCGAGGCAAGCGAGTATATAACGCAATGGGCTATAAAAGAGCAACTGACTATAGATTATGACTTTTATACAGAGCGCCATGCTGCACCAGCTGCTCCCGCACCAGTAGCGGCAGCAATAAGGGCACAACCGCAAGAATACAGGCCAATGCGCAATGAAGATTTCGACAGGCATCGTTACCAGCCTGCCCGTTACAGCGGTGACGGTTTAAGTGGTGGTGAAATAGCAAAAATAATTTTGATAGTGCTAAAAGTATTATGGTTACTATCAAGAATGCGGTAAGGCGGCACTTTACTGGCTTACCTATTATTAAAAAATTAAAATTATGGCAAAATTAAAATTAAGGGGCAACGACCTCATACAAATAGGATTCCCGCAAACTAAAGCAATAAGCATTGCGCTTGCCGCTATGCGAAAGCATTTTAAGAGCGAAACTAAAGAAAAAGTACAGACACTTTTAAAAGAAGTTCTTAAAGACCCGCAGCGCTTTATGGGCGATGGAATATTTGGCAAAACTGCCGAGGCTTTATTATCCGACAAGAAAACAGAGCCGCAAAGGTTAGCCACCACACGGGCACCATTTACCATTTTTGGTGAAAATGATATAGAGGCCGGTGCTAAAGACCAGTTGTATACTGCGCTAAAATTACCTATAAGTGTAGCCGGTGCCTTGATGCCTGATGGGCATCAAGGATATGGATTGCCTATTGGCGGGGTACTCGCAACAAAAAATGCTGTAATACCCTATGGTGTGGGTGTAGATATTGGCTGCCGCATGTGCCTTAGCCTGTATGATATTAACCCGTCGTTTATAGAGGGGCACAAAGACAAGTACGTGGGCATATTGCAAACGCATACAAAATTTGGCCCTAACGAAGTGCACAAAAGCCCTAACGACCACGATGTTTTAGACCGTGCAGAGTTTAACGATATTCCGTTTTTAAAGCGGTTAAAAGACAAAGCTTTTAAGCAGTTGGGCAGCTCTGGCGGTGGCAATCACTTTGTAGAGTTTGGTATTGTAGAGGTACTGGCTAAAGATGATGTTCTTAAAGTTCCGGCAGGAAGTTATGTGGGAGTACTCTCGCACAGCGGCTCACGCGGACTTGGCGCTAACATTGCCAAAGAATATACGCATCTGGCTACTAAGCAAACACCTTTGCCAAAAGAGGCAGGGCACCTGGCGTGGCTGGACCTAAATACCCACGACGGACAGGAATACTGGCTTGCAATGAACCTTGCCGGCGATTATGCATCGGCATGTCATCATGATATACATAAGCGCATTGCTAAGGCGCTGGGTATGCGGCCGCTTACAATGGTAGAAAACCACCACAACTTTGCGTGGAAGGAAATGATAAACGGCGAAGAACTTATAGTACACCGCAAAGGGGCAACACCGGCACAAAGCAATGTGCTGGGTATTATTCCCGGTAGCATGACTGCTCCCGGCTACATCGTTAAGGGTAAAGGTAATGCGCTGTCTTTAAATTCGGCATCGCACGGTGCGGGCAGGCAAATGTCAAGGTCGGCAGCAAAGCAAAATGTTACGCAAAGCGAACTTAAAAAAGTGCTTAAAGACCACGGTGTAACATTGCTTGGCGCAGGCCTGGACGAGGCGCCTATGGCATATAAAGATATTACTAAAGTAATGGCAAACCAGACCGAACTTGTTGATGTGGTGGGAACGTTCCTGCCAAAGATAGTGAGGATGGACAGGGGGTAAAAAATTCCAGAATTGAGATTTTAGATTAGTAGCACAATTCCTTCTTGATCATCGGATGTGCCAGATATCCTGCAATGCCTTCAAGACATTGCAGGTATCACTCTTTAAAAATAGAAATACAAGATCCGGAACAACGACAATAATAACAATAAAGCCTACGGGCATAAAGACAATAACAATGGGAATTAATACCTATGAAGTGATGTACATTCAGGCAAGGGATAATTACCCTTATAATGTGGATGAATGCATAGAAAAACTGCAGTATGTAATTGCTGCCGACGATGAGCATGCAGGGGCGCACTACCTTATGGGGCGCATTTATGAAGAGCAACTGGAAGATTATAAGCAAGCCGAGTACTATTACCGGATGACGCTCTACCTTAACAGGGAACACCTGCCGGTTTACTACCAGTATGCTAATATGCTTATTTTGCGTAACCGTTTAGACGAAGCGTTAGTTATAATTAATGCAGGTCTTAAAGCATCGGGAGCAGACATAGCGCAGCTGGCTTATTTACAGGGCTTGCTGTATGAACGTTACGAAATGTTTAGCACGGCTATAGGCTACTACAAAGATGCCCAACGATCGTGCCTGGAGACAAGCTACCTCAACGCTATGGACGACCACATAAAAAGGGTTAAGGCAAAAATTGCCCTGAATAAAAAATCAAAGAAAAAGGAAAGCAAAAAAGAAAAAGTTTCCTGATTAGAAAGCCGCCATTGTGCGGCTTTTTTCATTTAAACCAGATGAATACCACAGACAGCCTGAGTGAAGCTCCGGTACACTGTAACTGTAACTGAAAACTACTTTTTAACCGGAAACAGAAAAGACGATATTACAGACACAATTAATATACCGCCCACTACAGCTAACGATACCGGCGAAGAAATGTGCACAAATGGCCCTATGAGCATTTTTACACCTATAAAGGCAAGTATTACTGCGAGTCCGTAATGCAGCCTGCTAAACATATGCATAAAATTAGCCAGCAGGAAATATAAGGCACGCAGGCCCAATATGGCAAATATATTTGAGGTATATAATATTAAAGGATCATTTGGAGCAATGGCAAATATGGCAGGAATAGAATCTACAGCAAAAATAAGATCTGTAAATTCGATTACAGCTACCACAACAAGCAATGGTGTGGCCATGCGTATACCATTTTCTATTACAAAAAATTTACCCCCCTCATAGTTCTTGGTTACTTTAAAAAACCGGTATATAATCCTCGCGCCCGGGCTTTTTGAAAAATCTTTATTTTCATCAGTATCTTCATGGGCTGCCCACGATTTTATACCAGCAATTACTAAGAAAATGCCAAATATAGATAGCACAGCATTAATTTGCCTGCTTTCGCCAAAGATGGTAACAGGAGGTAAATAGGTTAAGTTAATTAGCTCTACACCGGTAAATATAAATATTGCCCGAAAAACCAATGCCCCTATTATACCCCAAAACAATACTTTATGGTGAAGTTCTTTAGGAACATTAAAAAACCCGAAGACGAGTATAAAGACAAAGAGATTATCTACAGATAGCGCTTTTTCTATCCAGTATGCGCTCTGAAATTTTGTAAAGGCATCAAAATCCATTACATAATAGATAACGCCACTAAATACCATAGAAAGTGATATCCAGACAACAGACCAGGCCAATGCCTCTTTACTGCTTACTACATGGCTTTTTTTGTTAAAAACACCAAGGTCGAGCAGCAGCATAACCACAACTGTAATGCCAAATAAAGCTAATATGCCGGGATGGTTTATTAAGTGGTCATGATTCATGGCATATAGTATTAGTCGAGTTTATCAGTAAGTTTTTTAAACACCTGCTTGGCATCTCCGCCTTCGTACAAAATACTGTAAACAGCATTTATAATGGGTGTTTTGGCCTTGTATTCTTTATTAAGCTTGTACGCACTTTTAGCGGCATAGTACCCTTCGGCCACCATACTCATTTCCATCATGGCGCTCTTTACAGTGTATCCCTTCCCTATCATATTACCAAACATACGGTTACGCGAAAAGACAGAGTAGCCCGTTACAAGTAAATCGCCCAAGTATGCCGAATCGTTTATGTTACGTTTCATTTTATGCACCTTGCGGATAAACTTTTTCATTTCCCGCACGGCATTACTCATAAGCAGTGCCTGAAAATTATCGCCATAGCCCAAGCCATGAGCCATACCGGCGGCAATGGCATAGATGTTTTTAAGCATTGCTGCATATTCTGTGCCAATGATATCGTCGGATATTTTTGTTTTGATGTAATGGCTGTTAAGGTTTTTTGCCATAGTGCTGGCCTTCGTCTCACTTCCACAGGCAATGGTTAAGTAAGATAGCCTCTCGAGGGCTACCTCCTCGGCATGGCAAGGACCGGTTATAACGCCTATGTTATCAAAAGGTATGTTGTAGGTGTCGTGAAAATGTTCACCCACAATTAGACTGGTTTCCGGAACGATACCTTTGATAGCCGAAAATATTATTTTGTCTTCCAGGCTTACTGTAAGCTTTTCAAGCTCCGTACTTAAAAATGCCGATGGTATGGCAAAAATTACATAATCAGCATAGGCTATTGCCTCATTAATATCGTTAGTAAGCAGGAGTTTGTTGGTGTCAAATTCTACAGAACTCAGGTAATTAGGGTTGTGCTTTTGTAGCTTTATATGTTCAATAGCAGATGTATTGCGCATATACCACGCAATTTTATCTACATTAACACATAGCATCTTTGCTATTGCCGTTGCCCAGCTTCCGCCGCCTATTACCGCGAACTTAGGAGTATCACTCATTATTTAAAGTTTGTTTCTGAAGGCCAAAAGTACTCAAATTTAACACAACTGCGATAAAGGGATACTTTGCATTGTTCGCTTTCACAAATATTAACATTTTATTATGACAACAAATGCAATGATACTTTTTACCTGGCGTTATTTCATTGAATACACTCCGTAGGATTATAACAAGGTTAGTAAATTTTTTGTTTTTGGTGTTTTTTTTAAAAGGCACTCATGTAAAAACATGAGTGCCTTTTATACTATAAAGATATTAAAGCAATCTTACAATTATTATAAGTATTTCATAATTGTACCTTGTCTGCACGATTTCTTCTGGTATAAGAAAAGAGTTTTGCGGCGGCGACACCGTAAAATACCATACAGATAGAAGAAGTGCTCTTAGTTTGCTGAGCTCTGTACCAGTGGTATTCTTTTTCCGTCAGTATTCTAATAACTTCCCCTCGATTTTCTAATCTATATTGTCCATTATTTATGGTAACAATTCCGCTATGATGAAAATCAAACTGTATAAAATTTATAAATGCATATACAACGCATACCATTGTAATTATTGCAATCCAGACAGGTGTATTTTTGAATAGAATTTTATATTGTGAGACCGGGTTCATGCGGTTAAGAATTCCCGATTGCCTGTGTGCTATGTAATCCTGATCGTTTTGTTGGTCTAAAATGACGGCTGATATTACTATAAGTGCGCCAACATATAAGAGATAAATAAAAGATATGGTTTGCCGTACATCTACATTTTGAACAGAAAGAATATTCACTGTTACAGAACTTAGCCAGCCAAATATAGCCAGGTAAAATAATAGTCTTTTCATAGTAGTGTTAGCATTACTTCTTATAAAACAAATTGTGCGCTACATATTGCCAAACTTTATCCGGTAATAAAGGGCGCACATTTTTATTTTCTTTTATGCTGTTGCGTATAAAGGTTGAAGATATCTCTATAACCGGCGCATCAACTTTATGAATGCGGGCAGCAATAGCAATATCCGGATTGATCGTTTCGGTATTTATGCGGGGGTACACGTAAATATCATGGTTTTGCAGTAGTATTTCATAGTTTTTCCACTTATGCAGGGAGTTAAGGTTGTCTTCTCCCATTATAAGCGAAAACTCGTGCGTGGGGAATTTTTCCTGTAAATGGGCCAGCGTATTTACTGTGTAATTTGGTTGCGGCAGCCGGAATTCGATATCGCTTGGCTTAAGATTTGGGTAATCTTCGGTAGCCAGGAAAACCATTTGTAACCTGTGATGGTCATCCAGCAGGGTACTCTTTTTTTTGAGTGGGTTGTGTGGTGTAACAACAAGCCATATCTGGTCGAGGCCACTATATTCTGCCATGTGGTTGGCAATAATAAGGTGCCCAGCATGTATAGGGTTAAACGTTCCGAAATAAAGGCCTATTTTCATTATTATTTATTCTAAATGGAACGCGGATAGCACGGATGCTGCGCAAACGCGGATTTTACGGATAGATACATAGCCTGACCTGATTGATACTATTTGTCATAATGTCCACAGGTCATTGCGAGGAACGAAGCATTCTCATTACAATTGAGGTGGAGCTTTATAAAATTTCAAAAAATCCTCCGCTTCTTCTAAAGTTTTGGGATATTGCATTCTTTTAGAATCACGGTAAACTGCACCAAATCTGAATCCGTTATCAATTAATAATTTCGCTAACTTCCAACCTGAACTATCACTCTTTTTAGGAGGTCGAAATTTATGATTAACTAAAATCATCATCTCTTCGCACTTAGTACATTTAGCCGATCTTATGCGATCATAATCCATCCCCGTACTAAATGCAGTTTTGCAATTCAGGCAAACATTTTTGTAGCCCATGACACATAATTATTAGATTGCTTCGTACCTCGCAAAGACGTAGTCTACTACGTTTCTACTGAGTCACAAAATGTTTTACCAGTTCGTACGCCTCCTCCTTGGCCGTATCAAGATCGTAATTTTTTATAATGGTATCAAACTGCGGCGCTGTGGCAAGCTCTACCGATGCCTTTGCAATGCGCATGTTTATCTTATCTTCGCTCTCTGTGCTGCGCTTTTTAAGGCGTATTTTAAGTTCGTCTATACTTGGCGGCTTTACAAAAACTGCAAGGGTTTCGTTAGGAAATTTCTTTTTAATGCGCAGTCCGCCAGCCACATCAATATCAAAAATTACGTTTTTTCCTTCAGCCCAAATGCGTTCTACTTCGCTTTTAAGGGTACCATAAAAATTATCGCGGTAAACCTCTTCCCACTCTACAAAATCTTCGGCCTTAATATGCTTTTTAAATTCTTCGAGCGATATAAAATGGTAATGTTCACCATGTGTTTCTCCTTCGCGCGCCTCACGGGTTGCTGCCGAGACAGAAAATGCCAGGTTAAGCTCGGGGTGTTCTAACAGATAGCGTACTATAGTTGTTTTGCCCGACCCTGAAGGCGCCGAGAATACTAATAATTTTCCTTTCTTCATGTAATTGGTTGTCAGTTGAGGGTTGTTGGGTTGATGGCCGCACTAACAACTGGCAACCATCAACTAATAACTAATTAAAGCACGTTAAGCACCTGCTCTTTTATCTTTTCGAGTTCATCCTTCATCTGCACTACAAGTTTTTGCATCGTGGCGTGGTTAGACTTAGAACCCATAGTGTTTATTTCGCGGCCCATTTCCTGGGTTATAAAGCCAAGCTTACGCCCATTAGCCTCAGTACCCGCTACAGTTTCTAAAAAATAATTAAGGTGGGTTTGCAGGCGTACCTGCTCCTCCGTAATATCCATTTTTTCAAGATAAAAAATAAGTTCCTGCTCAAAACGGTTCTCGTCTACATTAACCTTAAGCTCCTCTATGCTGGCAAGCAAGCGGGTCTTAACGGTTTGTAAACGCTCGCCATCAAGGGCAACCGCCTGGTTCATTAGCGAGAGTATGTTAGTTATCCTTACAAGAAACTCTTTCTCCAGCGATACCCCTTCAGATACCCTGAAGTTATATATATTCTGGAGCGCTTCTTCTATAACACCCTGTATTTGCGCCCAGTCGTTCTCATCTATTTCTTCTCGCTCTGTTTTAAGAGCGTCGGGCATGCGCACAGCCATTTTAAGCAGCTCTGTCTCATCGCCATCTACCACTTCTCTCATCTGCTTAATGTAAGCCTTAATAATGGGCACATTAATTTTAGAAGATGTTTCTTCGCCGGTTGCCTCTACAAAAAGGGAGAAATCTATTTTACCGCGTTCCAGCTTAAGCGCAATCTTGTTTCGAAGGCCAAGCTCCATTTCCCGAAAAACAGAAGGCATCCTTACATTAAGGTCGAGGCCTTTACTGTTAAGCGATTTAATTTCTACGGTAATCTTTTTTGTGGGCAGTTGCAGGGATGCTTTCCCAAAACCCGTCATCGACTGTATCATTCAGTATGTTATATGAAACAAAGATAATAAAAATAACCGAGTGGCTTTATTTGGTGCAAATTAGACGGATGCCGACATTAGCCTAAAGGACTTATTTATTCAATTCTTGTATAGCTGCCTGAACCGTTTTAGGGCTGTTGCCTACAAATACCTTATCGCCTAAAACAATAACCGGACGGCTTAAAAAGGTATAGTGCTCCATAATAAGTTTTTTAATATCATCTTCACTAAGCTGCTTGTCTTTTAACCCGCGCTCCTTGTATAATGTAGCCTTACGGCTAAACAATGCTTCATAGCTGCCCGCCATATCTTTTAGATGATCTACCTCAGCTTCTGTCATTGGTTCTTTTTTGATGTCGTGCAGCGTAAAACCATCTACAGATGGCAGCGACTTTATTATTTTACGGCAGGTATCGCAGGTACCTAAGTGGTATATTTTTTTCATCGATTTTGTTTTATGTTTTACACTAATTTCACTTTAGCTTACTCCAATACTGCATGATTTTATACTTAGTGAAATTAGTGTCTGGGATCTACCCAATCATCACGCCCTCTTTAAATAGAATAGGCACCTCAACAGTATTATTTTCGTTAATGGTACCGGCTTTAAAAACATAATTTTTATCATACAGGGTATTGCCTATAAAAAACGTAACCATAAACGAATTGTCCAGTACCAGCACACTATCTTCTATCAGCTCTATTTTAACTACACTTACACCTTCAACCTTTACAAAGGCATGGCGCAGCATACTAGTTTTACGTTCTTCGCCGTCTATAATGCCAGAGGCATTGCTAACCACCAACACCGACTCGAGGTCGAAATCGCCATCGTTAACCAGATAGGCATACCAGGTTTTCTGCATAAAATCGTCATTCCATTCCTGTACAGCAGCAACATACACGTTCTCTACCTGCGGTATTATTATATCTTTCTTCATATTTTTAGGGATTTATGTTACCAAACCTAAGCATGGATATCTTGGCACGCAAAGCTATAAAATTTTTGTTTTGGTTAGGTGTGCTTATAGATGTATAGCCTGTTTTAAGACACCTTTGTGATTTTATTAATAAGTGTACTGCTTCATTTTTAATATCTTTACTACTAACCTTAAATGATAAGACCATGAAAACCATCCAGATATTATGCCTGTCGGCACTACTTACGTTTGCCATAGGCTGTAAAAAAGATAACCCGGCAGAGACAAAACCCAGTGTAGACCAACAGGAGCAAGGCACGTTGCCAGATGCTACTGCCATGGATACTGTAACGCCTGCAACACGTGATACTGTTGCGGTAGATAGTATGCCCGCGCAAAAATGACTGGGTAACTATTCCGGAGTGCTGCCTTGTGGTGGCGATTGCAAAGGAATTAAAACCGAAATTACATTAAAGGCTGATAAGACGTATACGTTATCATCTCAGGCTATGGGCCGTGATGCAAAACCTGCGCTTTACAAAGGGACGTATTACCTGGATGAAGCAAAAAATATTATTACACTTGATGCCGAAGGCGACCACCTGAAATTTAAAATTATTGATGATGGTGCCGATGGTATGCTGCAAAAGCTGGATAAATTTGGTGCTGAAGAGCAGGGAGGCCCGCCGGCAAGATATTTTTTACATAAAGTACAGTAAACAAAAAACCCACCATATCCGGTGGGTTTTGTATTATATACTTGCTTTGAATTGCTCCAGGAAGCGAACATCATTTTCATAGAACATACGTATGTCTCCTATTCCGTATTGTAGCATTGCTATACGCTCTACGCCCATACCAAAGGCAAAACCGTTATATTTAGCGGCGTCTATACCGCAATTTTTAAGTACGTTAGGGTCTACCATACCGCAGCCACCTATTTCCAGCCAGCCGGTACCTTTTGTAATGCGGTAATCAGTCTCTGTTTTAAGGCCCCAGTAGATATCTATTTCGGCACTTGGCTCTGTAAAAGGGAAGTATGACGGGCGAAGGCGTATCTTGCTTTTACCAAACATTTCTTTAGTAAAGTACAAAAGCGTTTGTTTAAGATCTGCAAAAGACACATCCTTATCTACATACAAACCTTCTATCTGGTGGAAGATGCAGTGCGAACGCGACGAAATAGCCTCGTTGCGAAATACCCTTCCTGGAGAAATAGTACGAATAGGCGGTTTATTTTCCTCCATATATCTAACCTGTACCGATGATGTATGCGTGCGCAAAAGCACATCGGGATTAGTCTGGATAAAAAAGGTATCCTGCATATCGCGCGCCGGGTGGTATTCCGGCAGGTTAAGCGCTGTAAAGTTATGCCAGTCATCTTCTATCTCCGGACCTTCGGATACATTAAACCCAATGGTAGAAAAAATATCAATTATCTGGTTCTTAACAATAGATATAGGATGGCGCGACCCTACAGCAAAAGGCTCGCCCGGGCGGGTAAGGTCGCCATAAACGCCCTTAGCCTCCTCCTTGCTTTCAAGGGCCTCTACCGTAGCAGCAACCTTATCTTCAGCCGTTTTTTTAAGGTTGTTTATAACCTGGCCAAATTCCTTTTTCTGGTCATTGGGCACGTTTTTAAACTCGGCAAAAAAATCGTTTAAAACTCCTTTTTTACCTAAAAATTTAATCCTGAAAGCCTCCAGCTCTTCTTTATTCTGTGTAGAAAAAGCTTCGGCTTCGGCTATATATTCTTTAATCTTATCTATCATCACTCTTTACTAAAAGTCTGCAAATTTAGGTATTTTAAAATTGTCGTCCCACTACTTTTTAGTGTATAATTTTACATATATTTTTATACCCTGATTTATACAACAATCGTTGGTAAAAAATTCCTAAAGTTAATTAACCCACTATTACAAAAAACTCCGGAAGATTAGCAACTGCTTTACCTCCGGAGTTTAAAAATTTGTAGGATATAAATTACTTTATAAGCCCTTTTTCTAAAAAGTAGCTCACAATGGCATCCTTCATAAGTATACTTTGCTCGCCGGCCTTAAGCGGTGGCAGTTGTTCTTTAACGGTATAATGCGGCCATCCGGCATCGTCAAAATAATCAAAATCATAGTAACCGTAAGGCTCTAACAGCCTGCATATGGCAATGTGCATAAGGTCGAGCTTTTCGTCCTTTTTAAATTTACGGTTAAACTGGCCTAACTCCTGTACACCAATAAGGTAAATTATAGCATCAAGGTCGAGGGTATCGCCATCGGCAAACCGATCGGATAATATGGTTACAAGCTGTTGCCAGCGTTCTTTAAGTTGTTCGTCTCTGGACATGGGTATATTTTATACTGCAAAGATAGTAACTTACAATTTAATAGAAATTCGCTTAAATTCAGGTTGCCACAAGAAATAAGCTGCTTGATAACCTTACATTAAATGGGCTGAAAAAAGCCGCCAAAACACCCAAATAACATTGCTTATAATTCAGCTTCCTATAATAGGCATCGACCTTATATAATGCGGATCTTCAATTTCATGTAGTAAAAATTCGGCAATGCGTTTGCGGGAAATACTAAACGATACCGGGGTATCGCCAAAAGTGACTTTAGCAGGTTTGGTTTCTTTATCTACAGGTGCTATAAAGCGCACAACCGTCCAGTCTAATTCCGATTCCTGAACTACTTCCCCTATACTAACGACTTCCTTATATGGTTTAGGGTAGACAAATTTTGCTACCAGCCCCGGAATTATAGTAGTAAGCGATGCTTTATCTTCCCAAAATTTAATACTTGGTGTACCTATGGTTATAAAACGCTTAACGCCGCTCCACTTCATGAGGCTCATAACAGCCTTGTGGCCATCATAAACCGGAAGCATATAATACGTTCGTTTAAGCGGCGGGCCAAGGGTGCTAACCACAACTTCGCTATTCTCTATTACGCTCTTAAGTCGGGGTATATTATTTAGTTCGCCCTCTATAGTAGTAAGGTGTGGGTGCGATACTCTAATTTTACTACTGTCTCTTACATAAGCCACAACATCGTGGCCATCTTTAAGGGCGAGGTCAAGCAATTGAGAGCCAATTTTTCCGCTTGCACCCAGGAGGGTAATCTTCATTGCAACAAATTTATAAGGTGCAAAATTAATAATTACACTATAAAATTTAATTACAGGATAACCTTATATTCTTGCATCATTCGGGCTATTTCGCTATACACGAGTATAGTTACGACTAATAGTCTTGTAGATCGGCACATAGATAATTTGCTCAGAATTGGCTATTGCCGCGAATGTAATAGTGCTACCTTTGCCTGTAATGAAGTTTATAGATTTAATACTCGGTGGCTTGCTGTTATACGGTTTGGGCAAAGGTTTGTGGAAAGGCCTCATTGCCGAACTCGCCGCATTGGTATCTCTTTTTGTGGGTATTTTTGTTGCTATAAAATTTTCCGGGTACGTAGGCACTATGCTTGCAGGCCATATGGAGAATCCTAAATACATAAGTATTACTGCTTTTGCCATTACCTTTATAGGAGTGGTAGTGGGTATAATTCTGCTTGCAAAAGTGTTTACCAAACTTGCCAGTGCTTCAGGATTAGGCTTTACAAACCGGCTGCTCGGCGGCCTGTTCGGACTTATGAAGATGATTCTTATATTGAGTGTCTCGCTTAATTTTTTCCTGAAGCTTAACAGCACTAATGTTTTCGCCGAAAAGAAAACTCTTGATGAGTCTGTTTTCTTTTACCCTGTACTTAGCGTTTCTAACCTCATTTTTCCGGTGCTGGAAGACTGGTTTAAAGAGTATAAAAAATAGTTTTTATTAATTAACCACAAAGTCCACGAGGTTTTTCACTAAGCACACAAAGCTGCATGTATAATGGCTTATTCAGGCTACAAGGAACACAATGCTGTTACGCCAAGCCTTGTGTTCTTTAATCCCCCGGATTGTTGTCTTAGCGGTCAAAATTATAATCCTGACTTTGTGCACTTCGTGAAAAACCTGGTGCACTTTGTGGTAAAATATAGTAAATAGACTATATCGCCTCAAATAATTTACCCGGCAAAGGCCGTATCAATCCTTTTAACTCCATAGTAAGCAATAACGAAGACAGGCGGTAAATTGGCAAATCGCAATGCAGGGCAATAATATCCATTAGTTCCTTTCCATTCTTTTGCAGGTAGTCGTATATGGTTTGCTCATCGCCTTCAAGCTGTACAAATAGCTGCTTTTGTACCGGTTTGTGTTTTTTTTCTTCCAGCTCCCAGTTAAGCATATAAACAAGATCTGCAGCGTTGGTTAGCACATTAGCACGCTGGCTTTTTATAAGGTTGTTGCAGCCTATGCTGTATTTATCGGTTACACGCCCCGGCACCGCAAATACATCTCGGTTATAGTCGTTAGCCAGGGTAGCTGTAATAAGCGACCCGCCTTTTTCGGCACTTTCTATAATAATAGTGGCTTCGCTAAGGCCGGCCACAATGCGGTTGCGCTTTACAAAATTCTCTTTATCGGGATTAGACGTACTCCAGAATTCAGTAAAGAAACCACCATTCTCCTCCATCCTGGCTACATACCTTTTATGCACCTTAGGGTATATCTGGTTAAGGCCATGCGCCACTACGCCTATAGTTTGCAGGTTAAGGTCCATGGCTATCTGATGGGCAAAAATATCTACCCCATAAGCAAAGCCACTTATAATAATTGGATTAAGAGGAGATAGGTCCTCTATAAGTTTACGACAAAAATCGGCACCGTAGCTGGTCATCTGCCGGGTGCCTACAATACTAATTGTTTTGCGGCCTGCCATCTCGATCCTGCCCGAACTAAACATAACAACCGGCCCGTCTATGCAATGTTTAAGCCTGTCAGGGTAATCAGCATCTAAAAAATATAAGGGTTTTATACCCTGTTGCCTAATAAACTTAACCTCGCTTTCGGCTAGCTTAAAAACATTAGTATTCTTCAGGTTGTTGTACAATACCTCTCCCACCCCTTCTATGGCCAGCATTTGCGATCTTTTAGCGTTAAAAACGGCTTCGGCACTGCCCAAATGGTTTATAAGCTTTTTTGCAACAATATCGCCCACTCCCTCCACACGCATAAGCGCCAGTGCATTAAGTAAATCTGTATCGGTCATCAATAAATGTAAATACCAGTTAATTAAACTGTTAGTATTGTTAATAAAATTTGTGGATAAAATTTTGCATTCATCCCTTTATAGTTAAATTTGTTGCTATGATGATAGAGAAACATATATCGGCTTTACTATACCGTTACCAGTGCGTTACCGTTCCGGGCCTTGGCGCATTTTTAACCGAAATTTGCCCTGCATACCTGGATTCCGGCACGCATACGTTCTATCCTCCTAAAAAACTCGTTTCCTTTAACGCGAATGTAAAAAATAATGATGGGCTTTTAGCCAATCACATAGCTTTGCAGGAAAAAATTTCATATTCGGAAGCCGTGGCTGCAATTAATGCAGCTGTAGACCGATGGAAACAATCATTGAATAACTTTGATGTTATAACGCTTAAAAATCTTGGCGAAATGGGCCTTAACAACGAGGGCAGCCTTGTATTTAGCCCAGATACCCCCGTTAACTACCTAACCGAAGCATTTGGGCTTAGCGCGATTGCATCGCCGGCTGTAAAACGCGAACTTTATAGGCCAGAGGCCGAAGCTGCTGAAGAAAAAGATGTGGTTGTATTTGCTCCGGAAAGAAGGCGCAGTTACTCCTACCTTAAATATGCGGCCGTATTTGCAGTGCTTATGAGCGCGGGTGGTGCCGGCCTTAAAGTATATAATGACAACCGTGTAGCTAACCAAACCCTTGCGGTACAAAATGCAGTACAACAAAAAGTAGAGCAGCAAATACAACAGGCTACTTTTTTTATCGATAATCCGTTACCCGCAGCAGTAACGTTGCCACTTAAAGAAGCTGTTGCTGTAAAAATGCCTTACCATGTGGTGGCCGGTGCTTATAAAAGTGAGGCTAATGCAGATAAAGCCATGGCCGACCTTAAAACCAAAGGATTTAAGGCGCGCAGGCTTAAGGCTAATAAATTTGGGCTTTTTCCGGTACTGTATGGCAGTTTTGAACATTATAGTGAGGCAAAGAAAACCATGAGAGAAATACACACCACAGGCGATAAAGAAGCCTGGATACTGGTACAAGACCTATAAAATGTAATCCTCCTTTTTAAGGGGGATTTTTTTGGCCCAAATTTTAAATCTGCACACTGCAATATTGCATTTTAGCCAGGACATATAATTACATGAAAAGTTAGCGCTTTGAATTTTCACATCTTTTGTTTCAGTACGAAAGAAGAAGATTATCTTTGCAAAAAAAACTGCATGACTGAAAAACACCCATCCGACTCGATATGTATAATGACCGATATGGTATTGCCCGGAGAAACTAACCCGCTTAATAACCTTTTTGGGGGGGAGCTCCTTGCCCGTATGGACAGGGCAGCCAGTATCGCGGCACGCAGGCACTCAGGCCATATTGTAGTTACAGCATCGGTTAACCATGTGGCTTTTAACAGTGCCATACCGTTAGGCAGTGTAGTGACCATAGAGGCAAAGGTGTCGCGAACTTTTAAATCAAGTATGGAGACCTATATAGATGTATGGATAGAAGATCGTATATCTGGCGAAAAAACGAAAGCTAATGAGGCTATTTACACGTTTGTTGCAGTAGACGAAACCGGTTGCCCTACACAGGTGCAACCCATTGTACCGCAAACAGAACTCGAAATAAAACGCTTTGATGCCGCTTTGCGACGTAAGCAACTTAGCCTTGTCCTGGCAGGTAAAATGAGCCCGCATGAAGCCACAGAGCTTAAAGCACTGTTTATGTAGTAATTACATAAAATGCAAAGCCTCCCATTGCGGAGGCTTTTTTTTTGCTGAATTGTTACATATATTACAATTTACCGTTAAAATGTTTAATGTTTGTAATACGGCGACTTTTTGAAAATTGAAGGTAGGGTATCGTTGTGGTTAGCTGTTATACGCGAAAAAAATTACACTATGAAAACACAATTACGTTCATTGCTTGCAGGGTGTGTCCTTGCATGCAGCCCGGCATTTGCCCAGACAGCAACAACAACCCAAAGTACAAACAATGTCTTATTATGCACACCGCCTGTTGCAGAAGAAAATCAGTCGCTTTGCAGCGGATCTAAAGTGGGCGATATTATGGCTGAGACAAATGAAGGAGCTATAGTGCAATGGTACTACGTAGGCTTTGTAACACAACCTGTTGCTCTTACAGACAATGTGACCGATGGCAGGTATACCGTTACCCAAACCGTAGACGGCTGTACAAGCCAGGCAACTACGGTATTTGTAAGCATCCTTATCTCGCCTGAAGAACCGACTGGAGAAGCTCTTCAAACTTTTACAACCGGAGAAACTCTTGCTGCGCTCGAAGTTACGACCGAGACAGGGAATTCTATTAAATGGTATACAAGAAATGAGGCTTTAGAGTACACCGCGGCAGAAAGCACAACGGCGCTTGTTAACGGCGTGACCTACTATGCTGCTCAGTTTAACGGTACTTGTGAGAGTGCTTACTTAGCAATTACAGTAAGCGAGATCCTTTCTACAGGTAACGCAGTGCTTAAAAACATAAGTTTATACCCTAACCCCGCAACCTCAACTGTTACAATAAACAGTAACGATGTGATTTCTCAAATTACAGTGAGTAACCTTTTAGGCCAGAGAGTACTTTCTCTTACAAACAATGCAGCTGTTGCAAGCGTAAATATGGCTTCGTTACCTACAGGTACATATGCTGTACAGGTATATACTGCAAAGGGCAATGCAACGGTAAAAGTTATTAAACAATAAGCTAAGCATCGTGAAACATTTAAGGCTGTCTTTTAACTAAGGCAGCCTTTTTTAATTTATTGTATGCAACAATTGGGCAACAATAAACACCGTCTAACAGTTATTACAACAATAATTCTTTCCCTTAACCACAACACCTGCACAACATAACGATAATATAGCGGCCCGTTTTTTAATTCCTGCAAAATATACCTACTTTTGCCTATATTAAAATAAACCTTTGAGCCTCTATAAAAATCTTTTTAAGCAAACAGCCGTTTACGGCTTAGCTACTGTTATACCCAGAATTTTTAGTTTCCTGCTAACACCTTTATATACTGGTGTATTGCTGGAAAGTGACTATGGTAACACATCGCTGGTGTTTGCAGGCATGGCATTTTTTAACGTGCTCCTGGCTTATGGCATGGAAACAGCTTTCTTTAGGTTTTACCATTCAGAAAATAAAAACAGTGTATTAAACACATCTACTATATCATTATTTTGGTCGTCCATAGCGTTTTTAGTTGTTGCACTGCTTGGCCGAAAATATTTAGCACAGGCGGGAGGTATAGATACAGAATACGTAACTTATACGATATGGACACTCGTGCTCGACGCACTGGTTATCATACCATTCTCTAAACTTCGCGCCCAGGGAAGGCCTATGCTTTATGCAGCCATAAAAATAGGTAATGTCCTGGTCTTGCTGCTCTTCAACTTATTTTTTCTAATCTGGCTTAAAGATCTTGCAGCTGCCTCGCCCGATGGTTTTTGGTCTACCATTTACATTAAAAACTTTGAGGTAGGCTATATATTTGTCTCTACACTTATAGCAAGCCTGCTTACTTTTATAGTACTCCTGCCCCACTACCTTAAAACCGACTGGCATTTTGATTTTAAGTTATGGAAACGGATGATGCGCTATAGCCTTCCGGTTTTAGTGGCCGGGATAGCATTTATAATCAACGAAACTTTCGACCGCTTTTTCCTGGAACATCTGTTGCCGGAAAGCATTGCTAAATCAGAGATTGGTATTTACTCTGCCTGCTACAAGCTTGCTGTATTTATGACACTCTTTTCTACCGCCTTCAGGCTGGGTATAGAGCCATTTTTCTTTAGCCATGCAAAGAATGAAAATGCGCCTCAAACCTATGCAACAATCACTAAGTATTTTGTAATATTTGGCTCGGTTATACTATTAGGTGTTGTAGCCTTTGCCGATCTTCTCAAATTTTTAATGCTAAGAAACGATGTATACTGGGTAGGCATGAAGGTGGTGCCGCTTATAATCCTGGCTAACTTCTTTCTTGGCATTTACACCAACCTTTCGGTGTGGTACAAACTTTCAGATAAAACTAAAATTGGGGCAAACATTTCTATAGTGGGTGCGGTAATTACCATAACTTTAAATTTTATACTAATACCTTACATAAGCTACATGGGATCGGCTATTGCTACCATAGCCGCTTACGGAACCATGATGGTCGTGTCTTACTATCTGGGCAACAAATACTACCCAATACCTTATGACATGAAAAAGATATGCCTTTATCTTGGCCTGTCCATCATTCTCTCATCTCTCTCATTTTATGTCCCGGTACTAAGGGAGACCTACATTTTCGGGATTGTTTCCCTTATAGGTTTCATTGCTTTGGTATATCGTAACGAAAAGCAGGTACTGCTTAAATTCATTAAAAAATAAATCATTATCTTACACAATACAATGACGGTTAAAATCATCAATAAATCATCGCACGCGTTACCTAATTACGAAACTATAGCATCTGCCGGGATGGATCTTAGGGCAAACCTTACCGAGCCGGTAGAACTTGCCCCATTGGGCAGGGCTATTATTAAAACAGGCCTGTTTTTAGAGCTCCCTATAGGGTATGAAGCCCAAGTGCGCCCAAGAAGTGGGCTGGCGGCTAAAAAAGGCGTTACAGTACTTAACAGCCCCGGCACGGTTGATGCTGACTACCGCGGAGAGATTGGGGTAATTTTAGTAAATTTATCTAACGAGGCATTTATTATAGAAAATGGCGAGCGCATTGCCCAGCTTGTTATTGCCAAACATGAACGTGCCGAATGGCTGGAAGCCGATGTGCTTACAGAGACAGTACGCGGAGAAGGTGGCTTTGGCAGTACGGGGGTTAAGTAATCAAAAAGGTCTATAACATGAAAACTACTTATTTTTTAACTGCATGCATCCTGGTATTTCTTAATGCCCTAAATGCAAATGCTCAGGATGACGAAAAAATAAAAATACTTGCAGAAGAAGCCTGTGTTTGTAGCGATAAAATAAGTATCGAAATTCCAAGAGATTCTATCATTGCTAAAATAAACGGTTGCATTACTTCTTCTATAACGATGAACCAGATGAAGGATGTTATAGGCGATGATGTTAAAGAGTTGGTTAAAAATGTAGGGAAGGGTATAGAAAAAGATACAACTTTCATTGCTGATAAAACTTATACGATTGTAGTTGACGAAAATTTTGATGAGATACAAAAGTATTTGTTTGTTAACTGCACCAATGTACAGAACCTTATGGCTACTAACAATGTGCTGCTGGATAATTCGATGTCTAAAAATAAGAAGGCATTAAAGCTATATGAAGAAGGGGTGGCTTATGAACAGCGGGAAATGTACGACATGGCTATTGTGAGCTACACAAAGGCATTGAAAATTGATTCTAAATTTAGCTTTGCCTGGGATAATCTTGGGCTATGCTACCGTAAAATGGGCAATTATAAAGAAGCAATAAAAAGTTACCAGAAGTCATTAGACCTGGATCCAAAAGGCACAACGCCGTTGCAAAATATTGCAGTTGCTTATGAATATTTAAAAGATTATAAAAATGCATCGGCTACATACGAGAAATTTATAGTATTACATCCAGACAATCCTGAAGGATATTTTGGTGCAGGGCGTACGTTATATTCTTTGGAAGATTATGCTAAAGGCGTGGATAATATGTTTAAGGCATATCTATTATATACAAAAGCGAAATCACCTTATGTAAATGATGCCACTCAAAATTTACATTATTACTACGCCGATCTGGAAAAGAAAGGCAAGCTTGAAATATTTAAAGAAGCTGCAAAAAACAATAAAATAGACATTAAATAAACGGATGAAGATAATAGTTCCTATGGCAGGCCGCGGATCGCGCCTTCGCCCACACACACTAACTGTACCTAAACCACTTATACCCATAGCAGGCAAGCCTATCGTACACCGCCTTGTAGAAGATATTGCAGGTGTTATTAACCAGGATATAGAAGAAATAGCATTCATTATTCATAAAGATTTTGGCGAAACTGTAGCTCAGGAGCTTATCGCAATTGCAGAGAAACTGGGCGCTAAAGGCACCATTTACTACCAGGAGCAGCCATTAGGCACGGCGCATGCTATTATGAGTGCTAAAGAAAGTATGAGCGGGCCGGTTGTTGTTGCCTATGCCGATACACTTTTTAGGGCAGATTTTACGTTAGATACTACAGCAGATAGTGTTATATGGGTACAAAAGGTAGACGACCCAAGCGCATTTGGCGTGGTAAAGCTTAACGACAAGAATGAAATTACCGATTTTGTTGAGAAACCAAAGGAGTTCGTGACCGATCTTGCCATCATAGGCATCTACTATTTTAAGAGTGGCGAAACACTTCGTGCAGAGCTGCAATACCTGTTGGACAACAATATTACCAAGGGTGGTGAGTACCAGCTTACCGATGGCCTGGAGAACATGAAGCAAAAGGGCATGAAATTTGTTCCCGGTAAAGTAGACCACTGGATGGACTGCGGCAACAAAAACGTTACGGTAGAGACTAACTCACGTATGCTTAATTTCCTGCATGAAGACGGGCAGGACCTGGTGTCTCCATCTGTAGTGTTAACTAACAGCACAATCATTCAGCCATGTTTTATTGGTGAAGGCGTAGTACTTGTAAACAGTACTGTGGGCCCTAATGTGTCGCTTGGCGAAAACACAAGAGTAGAAGACACTACTATAAAAAACAGTTTGGTGCAAACCAATGCATTAATTAAAAACGCAAACCTGGATAACGCCATGATAGGTAACCATGCTGTGTTTAACGGTAAGTTTACCGCAATAAGCATCGGCGATTATTCGGTATTAGAATAACATACATGAAATTTAAAATTCTTTTTTACGGTATAATGCTGTCAGGGTCTTTAACAGGCCCTGCGGCAGTTTATGCACAACAGGAGCCCGACGAAATTGCCCTTGCAAACACAGAGTTTGAAAACAATTTTTATGAAGCCCTTAAGCAAAAAGGAATCGAAAATTATGATAAGGCGTTACTGTCGCTACAAAAATGCCTGCTTAAAGAGCCGGAAAATTCGGTAATTTATGGCGAATTGGGTAAGAACTACCTGGCGCTACGCAACTTGCCGGAAGCCGAAAAAGCATACCTTAAAGCCACCCAGATAGATCCTAAAAACCGCTGGTACTGGCAGGGCCTCTATGACGTGTATTACGAAACCAAGAACTTTAACAAGTCTATTGTTGTGGTGCAAAAACTGATGGAGTGGCGCAAGGAGCAGTACCAGGAAGACCTTGTGTCGCTGTACATGTATACCCAGCAGTATGATAAGGCGCTTGCACTTATTAATGAAATGGAGGAAACCGTGGGAGTATCTGAAAAGCGTACTATGTACAAGACCCAGATAATGAGCGAGACCAAGTACAAGGAGCCACAAAAAGAAGTATTGGAAGCTGCCATAAAGAAAAATCCAAAAACAGAGTCTAATTACCTGGATCTTATTTATTTATATTCGGAGAGTAATCAGGAGGCCAAAGCAGAAGAAGTAGCCAGGAGGCTGGAAAAGGAAATTCCGACATCGGACTGGGGACAGGTAAGCCTTTTTAAATTTCACCTGAATAACAATGATGGCGACAAAGCATCAGAATCTATGTTCCGCGTTTTAGAAAGCGAAAAAATAGATGGCAAGATTAAGCATCGTGTGCTTAATGAATTCCTTATTTTTGCCACTAACAACCCTAAATATGGTGCAAACCTTAGTAAAGCGGTAGATTACTTTGAGAGTGATAAAAACATAAATGTTGCAAAAGAGGTGGGCAAGTTTTACCTTAACAAAAAGAAATATACTGAGGCAGCCCAGTATTTAGAAAAAGGCTTGGTAGTTAAAGCCGACGATATTGAGGGTATAGAGCTGTTGCTATACACGTATGCAGAGACAGGGCAAAATGATAAACTGCTTAAAGCAGCCACCGGTTATATAGACAGTTACCCTACCCAGGCAAGCCTGTACTATTATGCAGGGCTTGGTGCAAACAGGCTTCAGCAATATGCAAAGGCTAAAGATTGGCTTTCTAACGGATTAGATTTTGTGGTAGATGATCCTGAGCTTGAAGCAAGTATAGACCGGCAGTTAGGCGAAGCCTACGGAGGTTTAGGAGATGTTAAGAAAAAAGAATCTTATTTTGCGGCAGCAGATAAACTTGCAAAAAATAAAAAACAATAATGAAAAAAAGTGTAATAATAATGTTTGCCATGACGGCCCTTTTGTCTTCGTGCAAAAGTAAGCAGGCGGTGGTAACAGAGCAGGCTGCAGAGGGAGATAAAGCCTCGATGGAAATTATACAGGGGCATTATAAAGCACCGCGTAATTTTGAGACCCTGCTTATAAAGGCAGATGCAGCTTATAAAGATAAAAAGATATCGCAAAGGGTATCTGCAGAGATACGTGTTAAAAAAGACGAATCGATACTTGTAATAATCCGCTTTTTAGGCATTACAATGGCTAAGGCGTATATAACTCCTAAGGAAGTGAGCTATTACGAAAAGCTAAACGGTACTTATTTTAAAGGCGATTATGTGGGGCTGAGCCGCTGGCTGGGTACAGAGCTTGATTATGCAAAGGTACAGAACATGCTGACCGGCGAATCGCTCGACGATCTTAATAAAGGTACCTACAAAGCATCTTTAGAAGAAGGCCTGTATAAACTTACCGGCAAAGAAAAAGGCGGCATCATTAAAGAGTTCTTTTTTGAGGGGGCTAATTACCTGCTTAAAAAACAGCATGTAGCCCAGGATGGGCAAACGCCGCGTAGTTTAGACATACAATATCCGTCGCATAGCGAGTACCAACAGGCAGTATTGCCGGCGGCTATAAAAATAGAAGCGGAGCAAAAAGACAAAGTAAGTATTGATATTCAATATACATCGGTTAAATTTGACGAAAAATTGACTTTCCCTTACGAGGTACCCGAGGGATACGAGCAAATCTTTATAGATAAACCATCACAATAGTTATGACCAGATTTTTCTTTACCATTTTATTTCTCAGCATCAGCACTTTAATGCTGGCGCAGGGCAGCGACCAGCAAAAAAAACTGGAACAGCGCAAAGCCGAAATCCAGAGAGAGATAAGGGAGCTTAACGATCTTATTAAGGATGAGAGTTCTAAAGAAAAATCAGTGCTCACAAAAATTTCTGAGCAAAACACTAAGATTAAGCTTAGCGAGAAGTTAATTAGCATGACCGCTAAGCAAACCAAGTTGCTTACAGATGACATTTATACTAACCAGATAAAATCGAACAAGCTTAACCGCGAGCTTAAAGTGCTTAAGGAAGATTATGCTAACATGCTTGTTAGCGCTTATAAAAGCCGGTCTGACCAAAGCCGTATTATGTTCCTGCTTTCGTCTGAAGGGTTTTTGCAGGCCTATAAAAGGCTGCAGTACATGAAGCAGTATGCGAGCTTCAGGAAAATACAGGGCGATGAGATACGTGGCAAAATGGCTCAACTGGACACAATACAACAAAAGCTCGTAATACAGAAAAAGGATAAGGTAAAACTTCTTGCCGAAAGCGAAACTGAAAAGAAAACCCTTGAAAAGGATCGTGTAGAACAGGAAAAACTTGTTAAGAGCATTCGTAAAGACAAGAAAAAATATGCCGGCGATATTGCTAAGAAGAAAAAAGAATCTAAAGCTATTGAGCGTAAAATTGACGCTATAATACGGGCAGCAATTGCCGAAGCAAATAAAAAAACCGCCAGGAAAGCGGGAGAATCTAAAACTACCAAGGCAGCAGCAGCAAAAGAATCTACCACAAAAATTACGCTTACTAAAGAAGGTAAAATAGTATCGGATAACTTTAAAGCTAACAAGGGTAAGTTGCCATGGCCGGTTGTTAAAGGGTATATTTCTGACAGGTTTGGTACCCACCCCCACCCTTTAGAAAGGGGTGTAGAAACACACAATAACGGAGTAGACATTACTACAGACCCAGGCGCTAATGTAAGGGCAGTATTTGGCGGTGAAGTTTTAAGTGTGCAGATTATTAAGGGAACCCGTAATAAGATCGTGTTTTTACAACATGGAGACTTTATAACGGTTTATTCTAATCTGGCCACAGTAAGTGTTAGTGTGGGCGATAAAGTGTCTTTAAAGCAGTCCCTGGGCACCGCAGGAACTAATGCCGCATCTGGCGAAGCAGTGGTTAAATTCTTAGTGGTACAAAACACTACTTATTTAAACCCGTCGTCCTGGATAGCGCAACAATAGCAGTTTACAGTATAAATATAGAAGCCTTGCAACTCATTACAGTTGCAGGGCTTTTTTTGTTTGGTTTGATAATCTCTTATGTGTTTCTGGTAAAAACCCTTTCAGCACCTTTTCAGCACCCTTTCGATAGCTGTTTGTGTAAAGCGCTTACAATGCCTGCCCTGTCAAATAAAATATAAGTCGTCTAAACGTAAAAAAGGCCATCCGTCAGGACAGCCTTTTTGTATATATATCTAAAAAACTATTGCTTTATTACTTTAGATGCAGCAGTGCCGGCGGCAGTTGTTACATTCAGGATATAAGTCCCTGCAGGTAATGAAGTCATATCTACCTGTGCAATAATGTCATTTGCTTTTTGCATCATAACCATTTGGCCTAAAACATTGCTTACCGTGATTTGAGAAATGGCATCATCATTCTTAACTGTCACACTACCTGTAGCAGGATTAGGATAAACAACAAGGCTGCTTTTTGAAATATTTTTAATCCCGGCTGTGCTGCTTGCTGTTATGGCATGGTACTCGCTCATGCAATTGCCGTTAGACTGTGCAACAAAGTAAGTTACCCCATCTTCAAGAACCGTTGTAGAAGGCACGGCTACGTATTCGCTTTGTTCATTAAGCACATACCAGTTTGCTATATTGCCTGCGGTAATAGATATTTGTAAATCGGCAACGGTATCTCCTGTTGCAAATTCCTGTTGTGCTGGTCCGCCCGGCTCTCCAAGTGTATCTTCTACAGTTACAAATACCGTGGTAGGATCGCTTGTGCAGTCGCCCACAGTCTGTGTTACAGTATAGGTAGCACTAATAACATTATCTGTTAATGCAACTGGCTGAGGGATGAAGCCCATAAACCTCCATTGCACCGTTGCCCCGTCGATAGTTTCCGCAACGATATCGCCAATTTTAGAACCCCTGCACAATGTTTGTTCCTGTGCTGCGGTAGGAGCAGGTATACCAATTACAATGGTAATTAACTTAGGCTCGCTGCTGCATTCCCCGATAGTTTGGGTAGCGGTAATTACGCCAGCTGTTAAAGTATCTGTAGCAGCAACAGGTTGTCCATTAATTGTAAAGGTAACTGTACCCGTAGTTACACCTGTCGCTTCAACCTCAGCTACAGTTGCTCCCTCGCAAAAGTATTGAGTAGCCGCCCCTTCAGGTTGTGGCACAACGGTAACAGCTACTTCTACCGGAGTTCTTGTACTCTCGCACGTACCTACTATTTGAGATACATAGTAAATGCCACTTGTTACTTCTGCAGTAGAGGCCAAAGGTGTACCTTCTGTAGCAGTCGTATACCACCTGTATACAGCATCCTGTACCGCGCCTGATGCCGTTAACTGTGAAGCTGTTGTAGCACCACAAAAGTTTTGCGTGTCGGCAGTTGGTGCATCAGGAGTAACGCAAGGGTTATCAGTTTGTAAAGCCGAAACACCAAATACATTAAGCACACCTTCTACAGTAGACGTTTTAGTAAATTGTACGCTGCTTACATATTTTGCCTGATTAGCAATAGTAACATCTATTGTATACATATATATCCTTGGCTCATCGGTATCGATTTGTATATCGTTGTCTGTGCGGCTTACACGGCCAATGCCTTGTTTAACTATAGGCAGTGCAGTACTGTAATACCAGTCTGGTATTGTACCACCGGTTACCGTTTGGTTAGTGCCATCTGTAAAGTTAATAACCGTGGTCATTGTTACAGGGCCACTCCCTCCGGTTGCCATAACATATAATTTTGTTGCCGGTAACTGATTGCTAAAGCTTAATGTGCCCGTATTGGTAGTTTCCTGCAGCCTCAGGCAATTATTAGCCGTAAATGATGCAAGTTGAAATGTAATGGCATTGTTTGCCTGTGCTGTAATAAGCCCGTTTGTGGGTAAGGCACTAGCAAATGTGCTCGCTCCCTGGTAAGCCCTAAAATCAGTACTGATAAAGGCATAGTTTGCGTTATCTACAGCAGATGTGGCAGATAGCGATGCTGCACCGGTACCATTTGCGATAACATCGGCATTATAGCCGGATGAGACAGTTAGAGGCTGGTATACTTGAGCAAAGGCGCCGCCAAAGCTTAATAATGACCCAAAAATAAGTGTGCGTAGTGTTACTTTCATAGTTTAAGGTTGGTTTTTTAACGTATTAATTAAAGTATATAATCTATATACACTAAAATTAACAATAATAATTTAACACCTTACAAAAAACCACAAAAAATTACTAAATAATATTACTGCGCGAAGTATATGGCACCCCAAATATAAAAAAAGGCTGCCCATGGGGCAGCCTCTCATCAACTATGTTTGTTTTGTATTGTATTAGTTTGCAAGCGCATTAGCTCCACCAACAATTTCAAGGATCTCGTTAGTAATAGCAGCCTGACGTGCTTTGTTGTAAGTAAGCTTAAGCTGGTTTCTAAGTTCAGTCGCGTTGTCGGTAGCTTTATGCATAGCCGTCATACGGGCACCGTGCTCAGACGCAAAAGAGTCGCGTACCGCTTTATACAACTGAGTCTTTAAAGACAGTGGTATGAGGCTTAAAACGATTTCTTCTTTTCCAGGCTCAAAAATATAATCTGTAGGGGTAGCGCTTACATTTTCTGTGGCAATAGGTGCAAGTGGCAAAAATTGCTCTGTAAGGACAACCTGCGTACCGGCATTTTTAAAGTGGTTATACACCAGCTCTATCCTATCATACTCACCTGCAGCAAATTTTTCCATAAGCGACTGTGCAATAACGGCAACATGCTCGAAGGTAAGGGCATCAAAAACGCCGCTTTCATTACCAGTAACATTAGCAGTTTTTCTTAATGCGTCATTACCTTTTTTACCAATGGCAAGAATATCAACCTGTTTGCCCGAATATGCAGCTTCGATTAATTTCACCTGTTTGATAACGTTGGCATTAAACGCACCACACAAGCCCCTGTTAGACGTTATGGCTACAATAAGTACTTTATTTACCGGGCGCTGCTCGGCAAATACACCACCGGTATTGCCTTCAAGGGTAGCGCTAAGATTTTGCAATAACTCAGTCAGCTTTTGCGAGTATGGCCGCATCGCTGTAATAGCATCCTGTGCTTTTTTTAGCTTTGCTGCCGACACCATTTTCATCGCACTCGTAATTTGCATTGTCGATGAAACCGATGTAATCCTGTTACGTATTTCCTTTAAGTTTGCCATTTTTTATTAGTATTGAGTAGTGAGAATTTAGTATTGAGAAGTAACTCTCATAACACCCCTCGTATAGTATTAAGCATTAAGATGTGAGGATTAAGATTTTCAATCTCACATCTTAATACTAAAATCTAATATCTAAAATTAATATTTAGAAGAAACCTCTTTTGCAGCTTTCTCAAGCACATCAGTAATTTCGTCTGTAAATTTACCGGCTTTAAGAGCGGCAAGCGTATCTTTATGAGCACCTTTAAGGTACTGTATGTAATCCTTCTCGAATTCCTTAACCTTGTTTACCGGCACTTTACGCAACAGGTTTTTAGAACCTGCATAAATAATAGCAACCTGGTCTTCTACAGTATAAGGGTCGTTAACCGCCTGCTTAAGTATTTCCACATTCCTGCGGCCTTTCTCGATAACGCTAAGTGTAGCTGCATCAAGATCTGACCCGAATTTAGCGAAAGCTTCAAGCTCACGGAACTGTGCCTGGTCTAATTTAAGAGTACCGGCAACTTTTTTCATTGATTTGATCTGAGCGTTACCACCTACACGGGATACAGAGATACCTACGTTGATAGCAGGGCGCACACCAGAGTTAAACAAGTCTGACTCAAGGAATATCTGTCCGTCAGTAATCGAGATTACGTTAGTTGGGATATATGCAGAAACGTCTCCCGCCTGAGTTTCAATAATTGGTAACGCAGTAAGCGAACCACCACCTTTAACAAGAGGCCTTAGTGACTCCGGAAGGTCGTTCATGTTCTTAGCAATATCATCATCGGCAATTACCTTAGCAGCACGCTCTAACAACCTTGAGTGAAGGTAAAAAACGTCTCCAGGGTAAGCCTCACGGCCCGGTGGCCTTCTTAGTAGAAGTGAAACCTCACGGTATGCTACAGCCTGTTTAGATAAATCATCATAGATGATCAAAGCAGGACGGCCAGTATCACGGAAGTACTCGCCTATTGCAGCACCTGCAAACGGAGCATATACCTGCATAGGAGCAGGGTCTGAAGCATTTGCAGCAACAATAACGGTGTAAGCCATTGCGCCTTTTTCTTCAAGTGTTTTTGCAATACCTGCAACAGTCGAAGCTTTTTGCCCAACAGCCACATATATACAGAATACCGGTTTACCGGCATCATAAAATTCTTTTTGATTAAGAATGGTATCGATACAAACAGTAGTTTTACCTGTCTGGCGGTCGCCAATAACAAGCTCACGCTGTCCGCGGCCTACCGGGATCATGGCATCTACTGCCTTGATACCTGTTTGCATAGGCTCTGTAACCGGCTGACGGAAAATAACTCCCGGAGCTTTACGCTCAAGAGGCATTTCATATAGTTCGCCGCCTATAGGGCCTTTACCATCTATAGGTGCACCAAGTGTATCTACCACACGGCCCACAATTTGCTCACCCACTTTAAGGGATGCAATACGCTGTGTCCTTTTTACGGTAGAGCCTTCCTTAACACCCGATTGAGGGCCAAGCAATACTACGCCCACATTGTCTTCTTCAAGGTTAAGCACGATCGCTTCTAACCCGTTTTCAAACTGTACTAACTCGCCATATTGCGCGTTAGATAGCCCATATACACGGGCAATACCATCACCCACGTTAAGAACAGTACCTACTTCTTCAAGCGTAGCACCAGTTTCGAACCCGGACAATTGTTTCTTTAATATTGCTGAAATTTCAGCAGCGTTAATCTCCGCCATAGTTAGTTATAATTTAAACACTTATGTGTGGTAAATACTAATTACTTAATTCTCTTTTTAATGTAAGCAGCCTGTTTGCAATTGATGCATTGTACTGCTTGTCGCCTATTCGTATTATAAACCCGCCAATGATAGATGGATCTATAATGTTTTTAAGCGTAATTTGTTTATCGCTGAATTCTTTTATTTTAGCAAGCACTTTTTCCTGCAGTTCCGGCGTAATTTCTACTGCGGTTGTAACCGTAGCTTCTTCTATGCCATTAGCAATATCAAACTGCGTTTTGTACTGGCTTGCAATAGCGTGCAAAATACCAAACCTTTTGTTCTCGTGCAACAGGTGAAATAACCCCTGCGTAATGGTTTGTGTATTAGCAAATATTTCTTTTAAAGCATTCTCTTTTACATCAGCCTTAATTGTTGGGCTGTTAATAAAGTCGTTTAGCTCTGTATTACCGTTTATGGTCGTGGCAATAAGCGTCATATCTTCACCCACTTGTTGTGCAGTGCCGGCAGACTGTGCCATTTGTAATATCGCCCTGGCATATCGTATAGCAGCTCTTGATCCTGTCATGACTAATTACGGATTAGTTTAATTTAACGTCTTCAAGCATTTTCTCAACCAGGTTGTTCTGGGCTTCTTTGTTTGAAAGTTCTGTTTTAAGCAACTTCTCTGCAATCTCTACAGATAGGCTCGAAACCTGATTTTTAAGTTCGGCTATAGCAATGTTTTTTTCGCTTGCAATGCTTGCTTTAGCAGCTTCAATAAGTTTATCACCCTGAAGTTGTGCTTCATTTTTAGCATCAGCTATTATTTGCTCTTTTATTTCGCGCGCTTCTTTCATCATAGCATCTCTTTCGGCACGGGCTTCCTGTAATATAACTTCGTTTTGTGCTTTAAGGCTCTGCATCTCAAGGCGTGCAAGTTCTGCAGCAGCAATAGCATTTGTAATACCCTCTTCGCGGGCAGCAAGAGAGGCAAGAATAGGTTTCCAGGCAAATTTTGCAAGAAGGATAATAAGGATTACTAATATGATAGCTTGCCAAAAGAACAAACCATACGAAAAATCATTAATTAACTTATCCATTATATTATATTTAAACTGTTTGTTGTTTTAAAGTAAAAACAACACCTGCAACCAACCGTTACAGGTATTGCTTAGATTTTTTCTTAGTTTTTACCAAGGATAAGTGCACCAAAGGCAAGACCTTCAAGTAGTGCACCGATGATGATCATCGCTGTTTGGATTTTACCAGCAGCTTCTGGCTGACGAGCGATAGCATCCATTGCAGAGCCACCAATTTTACCAAGACCTACACCAGCTCCGATAACGATAAGACCAGCACCAACTAAATTTGGAATTTCCATAATATATAAATTAAATTAAGTTTCTAATTAAATGTTTGTAACGATTAGATTACAGGGATTTCAGGATCTTCTGTATGATGATCATCGTGGCCGTGTGCATGGTCATGATGATGGTCATGCTCATGTTCCTGTACTGCCATACCTATAAACAGCGAAGACAGCATTGTAAAGATAAACGCCTGAAGGAATGCCACAAGCAGCTCTATTACAGAGATAAATAGTGTAAGCAGTAAAGATGTACCTATGCTACCGCTTACTCCAAGCTGGGCTTTACCAACAAATATAATGGCTATAAGACCCATAACAACGGTGTGACCCGCGGTAATGTTTGCAAATAAACGTATTAAAAGCGAGAAAGGCTTTGTAAACATTCCCAGTATCTCTATTGGGGCAAGAACTATCTTCATAGGAACCGGTACGCCCGGCATCCAGAAAATATGTCCCCAGTACTCTTTGTTAGCACTAAACTGAGTGATTACAAATGTAAATAATGCAAGACAAACCGTTACAGCAATGTTTCCAGTTACATTAATACCAAGTGGCGTAAGGCCCAGCAGGTTTAATACCCATATAAGGAAAAACACTGTAAGCAGGTAAGGCATGAACTTTTTGTATTTATCTTCACCTATGTTTGGCCTGGCAATTTCGTCTCTTACATATATTACAAGTGGCTCAAGCACGCGGTTAAAGCCTGTAGGCAGCGCATTTGGTCCCTTCTTTTTGAAACCTTTTGCAAGGCTGCTGAATAAAAGGAATATAAGTAATGATGTAAGCAGTAAAGAAACCACATTTTTAGTGATTGAGAAATCTAACGGCATAGCGTTGGACGGGTGGTGGTGCTCGTCTAATTTAAGTTCGCCGGCAGCATCTGTTTTATATATTTTACCGTGAAAAAGCTTATAATAATTGCCATCTGCTTCCGCTACACTTTCACCATGGTTAAATTTTGCCGAAGAAAACACTTTAAGACCATTATCAATAAGTATAACGGGCAGTGGGAAACCAAAATGCTCATCGGTAGCTTCATCAGAAAAGAAAACAAACTCATGAGCATCCTGTAAGTGATGGCTTATGTGGTCGTTAATTTTTTCTGCCGGGCTTGCCTCATGTGCAGTTTCATGTTGTTCACCATGCTTTTCCAGTTTTGCAGTATGGTACGCTTCCTCACCTCCGTGAACAGAGTCCTGCGCAGTATATGCAAATGAAATAAGGGGTACAGCAACAATAAGGGCTGTTAATGAGTTCTTTAAAAATTGTTTGTTAAACACCATCTTGCTAACTTTCTTAATTTTACAGTCCTGAAATTTTGCGCAAAGGTACATTTTAAATT
>Ga0265798_10000084_pt1 | contig 189698 bp, 159 predicted proteins | sample P3T30metagenome_FD_192430 | JGI IMG/M metagenome (GOLD analysis project Ga0265798, IMG submission 192430) | Plant litter microbial communities from East Loma Ridge, Irvine, California - P3 T30 | ecosystem: Environmental > Terrestrial > Plant litter > Unclassified | place: USA: California... | reverse complement strand
TGCGCCGATGATAGTGCTGCAACCAGTGTGAAAGTAGGTTATCGTCAGGCTAGTTATATAGAAAAGCCCACTCAGTGATCTGAGTGGGCTTTTTTGCTTTGGGAAAGCGAAACCCCACTGCTCGGATTCGCACTGCGCATCGCTCGGATGCGCACTGCGCATCCTCGCTCTTTCATACCAGTAGTCCTCCTCTGAACGGGATTTTGCTTCGAAAATCCCTCTCTCTCTTCAGCTCGCTACACTTCAAATTCTCCTTTGTAAAGCGGATGCAGCCTCATCTCGTTTGATCTATATCGAGCTCTGCATCACCCTGAACCTGATGATGAATTCTTTGTCTACATTTCTTGCGTGCCACGGGCTACAAGAAAATAAAAACGAGGATACACATGAGATGCTCCATCCCTGTCCTGACCGCCATCCTGCTGGCCTCCGGACTCACCGCCTGCCATCGTGACCACGACCGCGATCCCCACCAGCCTCAGCCTCCCGCCGCCACCTACAGCGCCGACGTGGCGCGCACCACCCACGGCGTGGTCCACGTCAACGCCAGGGATTTTCGTGGCCTCGGCTATGGCCTCGCCTATGCCCAGGACAACCTGTGCATGTTCGCCGACTCCCTGCTGACGGCGCGCGGCGAGCGCTCGCGGTTCTTCGGCCCGGATGCGCGTGCGACCAAACGCGTCGGCGACGAATATGGCGCCGCCAGCGGTTTCATGGACCTGCCGAACCAGGACAGCGATTTCTTCTTCAAGGGCTACCTCGACCTCGAGCAGCTGCGCGCCGGCTATGCGTCCGGCGCCCGCGAGCAGCGTGACGCCCTCGAAGGCTACGTCGCCGGCTACAACCGCTACCTGAAGGATTATGCCGGCAGATACCCGGCCGCCTGCAACAACCCAGATGGGTGCGGCCGATCACGGTCGACGACATGATCCTGGTCCTGGCCGAAAAGGCGCTGCACGCCTCCGGCGAAGTCTTTGCGAAGGAAGTGGTGGCCGGTGCGCGCGATCCCGGCGTCACCGGTCCGGCCGTGGCGCGCAGGCTTGCGCCTGCCGCCGGCAAGCTCGATTCATCCTTCCTTGCCGCGCGCCTGGAACAGCTCACCTATTCGGGCTTCGGCAGCAATGGACTGGCGGCCGGCAAGGACATGTCGGCCAGCGGGCGCGGCCTCCTGCTCGGCAATCCGCACTACCCATGGACCAGCACCGACCGCTTTTACCAGGTCCACCTGACGGTGCCCGGGCGCTACGATGCGATGGGCGTGATCCTCGGCGGCCTGCCGGCGGTGGTGATCGGCTTCAACCACGATGTCGCCTGGACCCATACCGTCACCTTCGCGATCCACTTCACCACCTTCCGGCTCGCCCTCGATCCGGGCGATGCCAGCGGCACCACCTACCTGATGGATGGCGCGCGGCTCAAGATGACGTCGAAGACGGTGACGGTCGACATGCTCATGCCCGACGGCAGCATGGCGAAGCGCAGCAAGACCTTCTATGCCAGCCGCCAGGGCGCGGTGATCGTCAGGCCGGAGGCGGGCCTGAACTGGACCGGCAGCGCCGCACACGTCCTGGCCGACCCGAACCGCAACAACACCCGCATGCTGGAACAGTGGCTCGCCATCGGCACCTCGACCAGTGCGCAAAGCCTGAAGGCCGCGCTCGACCGGGTGGCCGGCCTGCCCTGGGTGAACACGCTCGCCGCCGACCGCGACGGCAACGTGCTGTACGCCGATGCCAGCGTGGTGCCGCACATGGGCGCCGATAAATTCGCTGGCAACTGCCTGATCATGTCGGCGCTGGCCCTGTTCGACGGTTCGCGCTCGGCCTGCGACTGGGGCCAGGACCCGAACACGCCGGCCGGCATCTACAATCCGGCCAACGGTCCGTGGATGCTGCGCACCGACTACGTCGCCAATTCGAACGACAGCTACTGGCTGACCAATGCCCGCGCCCTGCTGACCGGCCCGGCGCCGTTCGGCTATTCGCCGCTGTATGGCGGCGTCGGCGTCGAGCAGCGGTTGCGTACGCGCATCGGTTTCCGCCAGTTCGAGGACATGGTCCAGCAGCGCAAGCGCCTGCAACCGACTGACTTGCAGGAACTCATGTTCGCCAACCGCATCTATGCGGCCGAGGTCGTGCTGCCGGACCTGCTGCCGGCCTGCACCGGCAGCAGCGATGCGATCCTGGCCCGGGCCTGCGCCGCGCTGCAGGCCTGGGACCGGCGTGCGAACGTCGACAGCCGCGGCGCCGTGCTGTTCCGCGAATTCTGGAACAGCGCCGCCACCATCCCCAACAAGTGGGCGGTCCCGCTGAATCCCGCCGACCCGGTGAACACGCCCTACGGCGTGGCGCCGGCCGCGATGCCGGCGATGCTGGCCGCGCTCAAGAGCGCCGCCCTCAGGCTGCAGGCGCTGAACATCCCGTTCGACGGCCGCCTCGGCGACTATCAGGGAGAAACGCGGAATGGCGTGCGGGTGCCGCTGCACGGCGGCGCCGGCGACATCGACGGGTCCTATAACTCGGTGCGCATGAATCCGGAACTCACCGCCACCGGCTACAACAACGCCTACTGGGGCGCGAGCTACATCCAGACCGTCACCTTCGACGCCAATGGCCCGCAGGCCCAGGGCATGCTGGTGTACGGGCAGTCGGTCGACCCGACTTCTCCCTGGTATGCGGACCAGATCGGGGTCTACGCGCGCAAGGACTGGCCGGCGCTGCCCTTCACCCAGGAGAACATCAGGTCCGACCCGAATTACAGGAACACCAGGCTGTCCGAATAGCCCGCGTCCGGCCTCAAGCCTGCGACAGCGGCGCCGGATCCTGCGCCACCGCGGTGGCGGCCTTGCCCTTGCTGATGCTTTCGCCATCGCTGCGGCGCAGGCGCCAGAACACGATCGAGGACAGCATGGTGGTGATCGCCAGCGTCAGGAAGGCGTGATGCAGCGCCTGCGTCACCATCACCTGGTCGGTTTGCGGCACCCGGCCCAGGAACCAGCCCGTCACCAGCGAACCGGTGGCCAGGCCGAAGCTCATCGACAGCTGCTGGAACGAGCTTGCCATCGTGCTGGCCATGCTCGAATCCTTCTGCTCGACGTCGGAATAGGCCAGGGTGTTCATGCTCGAGAACTGCAGTGAATTGAAGAAGCCCTGCAGCAGCGCGATGCCGGCGATCGCATACCAGGGCGTGCCCGGCCCGACCAGCGCGAACAGCCCGATGGTAAGGCCGATGCAGATCGTGTTCGCCACCAGCACCTGGCGATAGCCGAAGCGCGCCAGCACCTTGGGCGCGATCAGCTTCATGCCCATCGCGGCGGCGGCGGTCGGCATCATGAGCAGGCCCGACTGCCAGGCCGGCAGCTTCAGGCCGAGCTGGTACAGCAGCGGCAGCAGAAAGGGCAGGCCGCCCACGCCCAGGCGCGTGATGAAGCCGCCCAGCACCGAGATGCGGAAGGTACGGATCTTGAATAACGCGAGGCGCAGCAGCGGATGCGCCTCGCGGCTGGCATGCCAGACATAGGCCGCCAGCAGTGCGATCGACAGCACCAGCATCAGGCCGGCGGTGACGCCGTCCAGCGTGTGTTCGCCGAACACTTCCAGGAGCCAGGACAGGATCGCGGTGCCGGAGCTGAACAGGATCAGGCCGACGACGTCCAGCGGGCGCGTCTCGGCGCCGCGGTAGTCCGGCATGTGGCGCAGCACGAAATACAGGGCCAGCAGGCCGACCGGGACGTTGACGAAGAAGATCGCGCGCCACGAGATCCAGTGCACGATCAGGCCGCCGACCGTGGGACCGAGCAGGGGACCGATCAGGGCCGGCAGGATCACGAAGTTCATCGCGCCCAGCAGTTCGTTCTTGGGGAAGGTGCGGATGATGGCCAGGCGCCCGACCGGCATCATCATCGCCCCGCCCAGTCCCTGCAGCAGGCGCGCCGCCACCATCATCTGCGGATTGAGCGCCAGGCCGCACAGCACGGACGCCAGGGTAAAGATGGAGATCGCGGTGGCGAACACGCGGCGGGTGCCGAAACGGTCTGCCATCCAGCCGCTCACTGGAATGCCGACGGCCAGGCTGAGGATGTAGCTGGTGGCGACCGACTTCAGGCTCAGCGGCGTGACGTCGAGGCTGGCCGCGATGCTGGGAATGGCGGTGTTGAGGATGGTGGCGTCGAGCTGCTCCATGAACAGGGCAGCCGCCACCAGCCACGGGAGGTAGCGCTTGACGGTGCTGGTATCGGTCATCGGTCTTGGTTCTGTCGCGACGCACGGGACAGGCGCCGCCTGACCAGATTGTTACACGAATCGCAAAGCGCCGACGTTAATTAGTCCCGCGGCCCACTGCCGCTTCGCGCAACCCTCGTCGTTCCCGCGGAGGCGGGAACCAAGTTCCGCAAGTGCCGGTAACGACGTATCAGAACTTGTACGTCGCCCTGACCAGCGCCAGGTTCACGCCGCCGTTCGGCTGCTTGATGCTGCCGTTCGAATAATGCTGCAGCCTGACGCCCACGTCCCACTTGTTCGCGAACACATAACCGGCGCCGATGTGGTCGGCGAATTCGAACGCGGTCGACAGCTGGCGGTCGGTATTCCGGTACACGTGCGAGAACAGGCTGACGCCGATGCCGGCTTCGCCATAGAAACCGAGCTTGTTGTCGGCTTCCCAGCGGAACACCGGGGTGACGCCGACCACGGCCAGGTTCTTGCGCCGGTCCGGCACGTCGTTCCACTGGTTGGCGCGCCAGTAGGCGACGTTGGCATCCCAGTAGCCGGACAGGTGGTAGCCGCCGCGCGGGAACCAGTTCTTGTTCCAGTCCGACTGGGCCGAGAGGCGCGCCACCTGTACGTGTTCGCCGCCGCCGCCTTCCAGCGCGATCGAGTCGAACCAGCCATCGGCGGCCAGGCTTGCCTGGGATGCCGCCAGCCCGGCCACGGCGGCCAGCGCCGTCAGGATTTTTTTAGTGGAAACCATATTCTGTATGCCTTTTGTGAAGTAGCGCCGAGGAAAGGGGAGAGAAATCGGCGAATACCGATATTTTAGCGGCGGTGCGATTTTTACGTGGCTAGGCTGCCAATTGCTAGAATCTGCATGACATTTTTACCACTAAGCTCAACGACTGAGGACACAATGACGCTCCCGACCCTGGCATTTCTCGGCATCGGCCTGATGGGCAAGCCGATGGCGACCCGGCTGGCGCAGGCCGGCTATCCGCTGCGCGCATGGAACCGCACGCCCGCAAAGGCCGAGCCGCTGCGCGAGGCTGGCGCCACGCCCTGCGCCAGCCTGGCGGATGCCGTGCGCGACGCCACCATCGTGATCTCGATGCTGGAAGCGGGGCCGGTGGTGAGCCAGGTGATCGATGCCGCGCTGCCGGCGCTGGCGCCGGGCGCCTTGTGGATCGACATGAGTTCCACCCGCCAGGACGAAGCCCTGGCCTTCCAGGCGCGCTTGCTGGAGCATGGCTGCCGCTTCCTCGACGCCCCGGTGTCCGGCGGCGTGGCCGGCGCCGAAGCCGCTACGCTGGCGATCATGGCGGGCGGCGATAGCGCCGACTTCGCGCGCGCCGAACCGGTGCTGCGCGCGATGGGGGCGCCAACCCGGGTCGGTCCGGCCGGCAGCGGCCAGGTGGCAAAGTTATGCAACCAGTTGATCGTGGGCGCCACCATCGGCGTGGTGGCCGAGGCGCTGCTGCTGGCGCAAGCCGCCGGCGCCGATCCGGCCGCGGTGCGGGCAGCGATCCGCGGCGGCTTTGCCGGCAGCCGCATCCTGGAACTGCATGGCCAACGCATGCTGGAGCGGAATTTCGTGCCGGGCGGGCAGGTCAAGACGCAGTTGAAGGACCAGAAAAATATCCTGGCCGCGGCGCAGGCCGCCGGCGTCACCCTGCCGCTGACCGCGCTGGTGACTGGCCACTACGAGACGCTGGCGGCCGACCTGCCGGCCGCCGACCACGCGGCCGCCCTGATCGCGCTGGAGCGGATGAACCCGGGCCGGCGCCTGGGAGAGGCGCCGGACCAATTGCCTTAAGCTGCCACCGGCAAACTCATCTCCACCAGCCTGGCCCAGAAGCTGGCCCCGATCGGCAGCAGCTGGTCGTTGAAGTCATAGCTGCCGTTGTGCAGCTGGCAAGGACCGAGGCCATGCCCGCCGAGGCGATGGTCGCCGTCGCCGTTGCCGATGAAGACATAGCAGCCCGGCTTGGCCTGCAGCATGAAGGCGAAATCCTCGGCGCCCATGGTCGGTTCGACATCGGTATCGACGTTGTCCGTACCGACCACGGCACGCATGGCTTCCACCGCGAACGCGGTTTTTTCGGGATCGTTGACCAGCGGCGGGTAATTGCGCTTGAACGTGAAACCGATGCTCGCGCCAAAGCCCGTGGCGACGCCGCTTGCGACTTCGTTCATGCGCCGTTCGATCAGGTCCAGCACCTCCGTGGAGAAGGTGCGCACGGTGCCGATCAGCACGGCTTCATCCGGGATCACGTTGGTGGCGCTGCCGGCGTGGATCTGCGTGATCGACAGCACGGCGGTGTCGAGCGGGTTCTTTTCGCGCGAGATGATGGTCTGCCAGCTTTGCGCGATCTGCACCGCCACCATTACCGGATCGATGCCGCGGTGCGGCTGGGCGGCGTGCGCCCCTTTGCCTTTCACGACCACGCGGAACTCGTTACTGGATGCCATCATCGGGCCGGATACCACGCCGAAGGTGCCGGCCTTGATGCCGGGCCAGTTGTGCATGCCGTACACCGCGTCCATCGGGAATTGTTCGAACAGGCCGTCCTCGATCATGCGGCGGGCGCCGGCGCCGCCTTCCTCGGCTGGCTGGAAGATCACGTACACGGTGCCGTCGAAGTTGCGGTTCTGCGACAGATAGTGGGCTGCGCCCAACAGCATGGCGGTATGGCCGTCGTGGCCGCATGCATGCATCTTGCCGGCATGGCGTGACGCATGATCAAATGTGTTCAGCTCCTGCATCGGCAAGGCGTCCATGTCGGCGCGCAGGCCGATCGCGCGCTGTGAAGTGCCGTTCCTGATGATGCCGACCACGCCGGTGACGCCCAGGCCACGCACCACGGGGATGCCCCATTCGGTGAGGCGGGCGGCGACCACGTCGGCGGTGCGCCGTTCTTCGTAGCACAGTTCGGGGTGGGCGTGGATGTCGCGCCGGATCGTTTCGAGCTCGGACTGGAAAGCGAGGATGGGTTCGACAAGTCTCATTCGGTTCTCTCCCTTGTGAATGCCTGCCTCGATGGCAATGCATGTTTTGAACTATTTTAGCCCTTCCTTTGCGCGGAAAGCCAGCGTTGGGGAAGGACGGACACGGCAGCCCGCGGAATCGTATAAAGTATTGGTTTCTCGACGTTTTCCCCCGGATGAATTCAATGACCAAGACCCTCGTCAGGGCCGCCTGCCCGCATGACTGCCCCGATACCTGCGCCATCCACGTGACCGTGGAAAACGGGGTGGCGACCGAGATCAAGGGCGATCCGGAGCATCCGACCACGGCCGGGGTATTGTGCACCAAGGTCTCGCGCTACATCGACCGCACCTACCACCCGGACCGCCTGTTGACGCCGCTGCGCCGGGTCGGCCGCAAGGGCGAGGGGAAATTCGAGCCGATCAGCTGGGAGCAGGCGCTGGACGAGATTGCGGCGCGCCTGACGCCGATCGCCGCGCGCGATCCGCAGGCGATCCTGCCGTACAGCTATTGCGGCACCATGGGCCTGGTGCAGGGCGAAGCCATGGCCATGCGCTTCTTCAACAAGCTGGGCGCTTCCTTCCTGGACCGCACCGTGTGCGCGACGGCGGGTTTTACGGGTTACAAATACACCATCGGCGGTTCGATCGGCACCGACATGGAGCAGTTCCAGGATGCCAAGCTGATCGTGATCTGGGGCGGCAATCCGATCGCCTCGAACCTGCATTTCTGGATGCGCGTGCAGGAAGCCAAGCGCCGCGGCGCGAAGCTGATCGCGATCGATCCCTACCGCTCGCTGACCGCGGAAAAATGCCATCAGCACATCGCGCTGATGCCGGGCACCGACGCCGCGCTGGCGCTGGGCCTGATGCACGTGCTGATCGAGGAAGACCTGCTCGACCACGACTACATCGAACGCTACACGGTCGGTTTCGAACAGCTCAAGGAGCGCGCCGCCGAATGGACGCCCGAGCGCACCGCCGCCACCTGCGGCATCAGCGCCCTTGAGGTGGTCAACCTGGCGCGCGACTACGGCCATGCCGCCATGCGCGGCGAACCGGTGGCGATCCGCCTGAACTACGGCGTGCAGCGCGTGCGCGGCGGCGGCATGGCGGTGCGTAACATCACCTGCCTGCCGGCGCTGGTCGGCGCCTGGCGCCATCCGGCCGGCGGCGCCCAGCTGTCGACCTCGGGCTCGTTCCCGGCCAACCGCGCCGCGCTGCAGCGCCCGGACCTGCTGGCCGGCCGCCAGCCGCGCACCATCAACATGAACACCATCGGCGACGACCTCCTGAAGGACGCTTCGCCGGAGTTCGGCCCGAAGATCGAAGCCGTCATCGTCTACAACGCCAATCCGGTGGCGATCGCGCCGGATTCCTCCAAGGTGGCGCAGGGTTTTGCGCGCGAAGATTTGTTCACCGTGGTGCTGGAACACTTCCTGACCGATAGCGCGGATTACGCGGACATCGTGCTGCCGGCCACCACCCAGCTCGAACACGTCGATGCCCACCTGGCCTATGGCCATTTGTACATGATGGCGAACAACGCGGCGATTGCGCCCCTGGGTGAATCCAAGCCGAACACCGAGATCTTCCGCCTGCTGGCCAAGCGCATGGGCTTCGACGACCCGCTGTTCGACGAAACCGACGACCAGCTGGCGGCGCAAGCCTTCAACAACAAGGACGCGCGCGCCATCCACTTCGATTGGGAGTCGCTCAAGCGCACCGGCTGGAGCAAGCTGAACATGCCGGCCGCGCCCTTCGCCGAAGGCGGTTTCCCGACCCCGTCCGGCAAGTGCGAGTTTTATTCAAGCTCGATGCTGGCCGACGGCCTCGATCCGTTGCCGGCGTATATCCCGAACTACGAATCCGTGGCATCCAACCCCGAACTGGCGGCGAAATACCCGTTGGCGATGATTTCTCCGCCGGCCAGGAACTTTCTTAACTCAACCTTTGTCAATGTCCAGAGCCTTCGTGCCACGGAGGGCGAGCCGCACCTGGACATCCACCCCGACGACGCCGCAAGCCGCGGTATCCAGGACAAGGACATGGTGCGCATCTTCAATGACCGTGGCGCCTTCGTCGCGCGTGCCCGCGTCACCCCGAAGGCACGGGCCGGCCTGGTGGTCGGTTTGTCCATCTGGTGGAAAAAGCTCGCCAGCGACGGCAAGAACGCCAACGAAGTAACCAGTCAGCGCCTGACCGACATGGGCCGGGCGCCCACCTTCTACGACACCCTGGTGCAGGTCGAGAAACATGTGGCATAACCTTCTGCGCACCATGAACAACCCCACACATGACATTCCTATCGCGATTCACCCCGTGGTTGCGCCCCGTGCTGCTCGCCGGCACGGCGGCGGGGCTGCTGGCCAGCTGCTCCACGCTGAACTACTACACCCAGGCGGCCCAGGGCCAGCTTGAACTCCTGTCGGACGCCCGTCCGATCGACGACTGGATCGCCGACCCCGGCACCAGTATCAAACTGCGCCATCGCCTCGAGACGGCGCGCCAGATCCGCCGCTATGCTGTTAGCGAAATGGCTTTACCCGATAACAACAGCTACAAGAACTACGCGTCGCTCAAGCGGCAATACGTGCTGTGGAACGTGGTCGCCACCCCCGAGCTGTCATTGAAGCCGCTGCAGTGGTGCTTCCCGGTGGCCGGCTGCGTGAGCTACCGCGGCTACTACAGCAAGTCCGCGGCCCAGTCGTATGCGAAGCAGTTGCAGGCCGAAGGCAACGACGTCGAGGTCGGCGGGGTGGCGGCCTATTCGACCCTGGGCTGGTTCAGCGACCCGCTGATCTCGACTTTCATCAACTACCCGGACGGCGAACTGGCGCGCATGATCTTCCACGAACTGGCGCACCAGGTCGTGTACGTGGCGGGCGACTCCCAGTTCAACGAAGCCTTCGCCAGCACGGTGGAAGAGGTCGGCGTGGAGCACTGGATGGAGCGCTTCGGCAACGCGGCGATGCGCGACGCCTACGCGCGTTATAAAAGCCGCAAGCACGACTTCCTGGCGCTGCTGATGAAGTATCGCAAGGCGCTGGAGCAGAACTATGCCATGGTCGACCGCAACGATGCCGAAAAACGCACGGTCAAGGTACGCCTGTTCCAGGAACTGAAGGACGAATACCAGGCCCTGAAAGGCAGCTGGGGCGGCTATGCCGGCTACGACCGTTTCTTCGAGCAGCCGCTGTCGAACGCCCACCTGGCCTCGATCGCCACCTACGAGGACTTCGTGCCGGCCCTGCGCGCCATGCTCAAGCGCGACGGCAGCTTCCCGCGCTTTTACAAGTCGGTGCGCCGGCTGGCCGAGCTGGAGCGCGAGGACCGGCACCGCGTCCTGAAGGCGCTGGCGCCGCCGCTGCACCCGGCGCCGCTGATGGTGCAGCGCAGCGACGCCCCCGCGGCGCCGAGCACGCACTAGAATGCATGTTCGAATTGCTTTAAAAATGCTTGCTATCGGGCGCAGTGCCCGATAGCATCATATTGTGTAACACAGCACGACCGTGCGTTTTTTTCGGTCGGGCGGCCGACACCCCAGAATGGAAAATAAAATGACGGAGACAGAGGCACCCGATGGACAGAATATGGCTCAAGTCTTACCCGCCGGGCGTTCCCGCGGAAATCGATCCCGACCGCTACGCGTCGCTGGTGCAGCTGCTCGAAGAATCGTTCAAGAAATACGCGGCGAATAAGGCCTTCGTCTGCATGGACAAGTTCCTCACCTATGGGGAACTGGACCGCCTGTCGGCGCAGATGGCGGCCTGGCTGCAGAGCCGCGGCATGGCGCGCGGCGCGCGCGTGGCGGTGATGATGCCGAACGTGCTGCAGTATCCGGTGGCGCTGGCCGCGATCCTGCGCGCCGGCTATACGGTGGTCAACGTCAACCCGCTGTACACGGCGCGCGAACTCGAGCACCAGCTGAAGGATTCCGGCAGCGAAGCGCTGATCGTGCTGGAAAACTTCGCGGCGACGGCGCAGCAGGTGCTGGGCCGGACCGCGGTGCGCCACGTGGTGGTGGCCAGCATGGGGGAGCTGCTGGGCGGCGCCAAGAGTGTGCTGGTCAACTTCGTGGTGCGCCACGTGAAGAAGCTGGTGCCGGAGTTCTCGATCCCGCACATGGTGCGCTTCCATGACGCGCTGGCGCAGGGCGGCAGGATGCCGTTCCGGCCGGTGCAGCTGCAAGCAAATGACATCGCCTTTTTGCAGTACACCGGCGGCACCACCGGCGTCTCGAAGGGCGCGACGCTCACGCACCGCAACGTGATCGCCAACGTGCTGCAGACCGAAGCGTGGGCGATTCCCGCGCTGAGCCGCCCGCCCGCGGTCGAGTTCCCGACCATCGTCTGCGCGCTGCCGCTGTACCATATCTTCGCGCTGACCGCGTGCGCCCTGTGGGGCATGCGCGCGGGGGCGCTGAACATCCTGATCCCGAACCCGCGCGACATCCCGGGCTTCATCAGGGAGATCTCGAAGTACCGGATCAACATGCTGCCGGCGGTGAACACGCTGTACAACGCGCTGGTGAACCATCCGGCCTTCCGGCACGTCGATTTTACGGGCCTGAAGGTGAGCAATGGCGGCGGCATGGCGGTGCAGCGGGCGGTCGACGACAAGTGGCATGCGATCACCGGCACCCACATCATCGAAGGCTACGGCCTGTCCGAAACGTCGCCGGTGGCCACCTGCAACCGCTGCGACACCGACGGCTTCACCGGCACCATCGGTTTGCCGGTGCCCTCGACCGAGATCGCCATCATCGACGACGATGGCCGGGAGCTGCCGCTGGGGAGCATCGGCGAAATCGCGATCCGCGGGCCGCAGGTGATGGCCGGCTACTGGAACCGGCCGGACGAAACGGCGAAGGTCATGACGCCGTCGGGCTTCTTCAAGTCGGGCGACGTCGGTATCATGGATGCCGATGGTTATGTGAAAATCGTCGACCGCAAGAAGGACATGATCCTGGTGTCGGGTTTCAACGTCTACCCGAACGAGCTGGAAGAGGTGATCATGGCGCACCCGGGCGTGCTGGAGTGCGCGGTGGTCGGCGTGCCGGACGAGCATTCCGGCGAGGCGGTGAAGGTGTTCGTGGTGCGCAAGGACCCGGACCTCAGCGCCGAAGGGCTGATGGAGTATTGCAGGCGCGAGTTTACCGGCTACAAGAAACCGAAGTACATCGAATTCCGCGACGAGCTGCCCAAGACCAACGTCGGCAAGATCCTGCGCCGCGCGCTGCGCGAGGAAAAGCAGGCGGCGTAAGCACTATTTGAAGATTCAAGCAAAACAAGAAACGAGGCAAACACATGGACAAATTCTGGCTGAAGTCGTACGAGGAGCGCGTGCCGACAGACATCGACTGGACGCAATACCACTCCCTGACGCACCTGCTGGAGGAAGCCTTCCGCAAGTACGCGGACCGCAAGGCCTATGCCTGCATGGGCAAGTCCATGACGTTTGCCGAACTGGACCGCATGTCGCGCCACATGGCCGCCTGGCTGCAAGGGCGTGGCCTGCAGCCGGGTGCGCGCGTGGCGATCATGCTGCCGAACGTGCTGCAATACCCGGTCGCGATGGCGGCCGTGCTGCGCGCCGGCTACACCATCGTCAACGTCAACCCGCTGTACACCGCGCGCGAACTGCAGCACCAGCTGGCCGACTCGGGCGCCGAAGCGATCGTGGTGCTGGAAAACTTCGCGCACACGGTGGCCGACGTCATCGCCCACACCAAGGTCAGGCACGTGGTGGTCGGCGCCATGGGCGACCTGCTGGGCATCAAGGGCGCAGTGGTCAACTTCGTCGTGCGCAGGGTCAAGAAGCTGGTCCCGGCCTGGTCGCTGCCGGGCGCGGTCGGCTTCAAGCGCATGCTGGACGAGGGCGCGCGCATGACCCTGCAGCCGGTCAAGGTCGGGCATGACGACGTCGCCTTCTTGCAGTACACCGGCGGCACCACCGGCGTCTCCAAGGGCGCGGTGCTGCTGCACAAGCAGGTGATCGCCAACGTGCTTCAAAATGAAGCCTGGTTCGGCCCGACGCTTTCGAAACTCAAACCGGGCGAGCAGGCCCAGTTCGCATGCGCGCTGCCGCTGTATCACATCTATGCGCTGACCGTGTGCGCGCTGCTGGGCCTGCGCATCGGCGGCATGAATTTGCTGATCCCGAACCCGCGTGACATCAAGGGCTTCATCAAGGAGCTGGGCGGCTACCGCATCAATATCTTCCCGGCCGTGAACACGCTGTACAACGGCCTGCTCAACCAGCCGGAATTCGCCAACCTGGACTTCTCCGGCCTGCTGGTCTGCCCGGGCGGCGGCATGGCGGTGCAAAAGCCGGTGGCCGACAAGTGGCTGGCGCTGACCGGCATCCCGATCGTGGAGGGCTACGGCCTGTCCGAAACCTCGCCGGTGGTGACCGCGAACCGCTGCGACATCAAGGAATTCACCGGCACCATCGGCCTGCCGCTGCCCTCGACCGAGATCCGCATCCTCGACGAAGCCGACAGGGAAGTCCCGTTCGGCACCCGCGGCGAGATCGCGGTGCGCGGCCCGCAGGTGATGGCCGGCTACTGGCAGCGCCCGGACGAAACGGCGAAGGTCATGACGGCCGACGGCTTCTTCAAGACCGGCGACATCGGCGTCATGGACGAACTGGGCTACACCCGCATCGTCGACCGCAAGAAGGACATGATCCTGGTCTCTGGCTTCAATGTGTATCCGAACGAGGTCGAGGAAGTCGTGATGGCCCATCCGCGCGTGCTGGAAGTGGCCTGCGTGGGCGTGCCCGACCAGCACTCGGGCGAGGCGGTCAAGCTGTACATCGTGCGCCGGGACAAGACGCTGTCCAAGGATGAGGTGCTGGCCTATTGCAAGGAGCAATTGACCGGCTACAAGCGGCCGAAATTCGTGGAATTCCGCGAAACGCTACCCAAGACCAACGTCGGCAAGATCCTGCGGCGCGAACTGCGCGACGAGGAACAGGCCAGCAAGCAGACCGCCTGATACTGAACGGTACGAAACCGGGATTTACTTTAGACTGCGCCCATTACCTTACGTCGACCCACCGGGGCACTGGATGCGCAGCCTGCTCGTCATTTTCATCATCTGGGCAACCGCGGCCCGCCTTGCCGCGGCCGCCGAGCCGGCGCTCATCCTGACCACGCCGGAAAACATCCTGGTCTACACGCTCGACGACAAGTCGGCGCAGCTGAAGGAAAAGCGCAATTTCATCCACCCGGAAGCCGAGCCCACCTCGGGCGCCCAGGCGCTGGAAGACCAGTCGGACCGCACGCGCCTGCTGGCCGCCTACCTGAACGGCTACCTCGCCTGCGGCAACGGCGCCGACCGCATGGAGGGCAGGGCCGGCGAACAGGCGCCGCTGGCGCGCTGGATCCGCCAGCAGACCGCGTCGCCCGACCAGACCGCGCGCCGCTACGCGGAACTGGTGGTGCTGCCCTTGAGGCGTGGCATCGTGGTGGTGGCGACCCAGGCCGGCAACCATGCGGTCGCGCTGGTGCGCAAGACCGGCAAACGCCTGGCCGGCTCGCCCTGCGGCGCGGCCAACCGCTTCTATCGCGTGTCGCCGGACCGCCAGCGCGTGGTGCTGGTGTCGCAGGACGTCAACGGCATCGAGTTCAGGGTGTCGGGCGAGACCGGCGAGAACGTGACCTGGGAAGGCAACTACGCCGACACCATGTCGGTGCAGATGTACGACCTGGCGGCGCCGGACAAGCCGCTGCTCGACGCCAGCAGCGACGAGGAACCCTTCGACGTCTACCTGCCCGACGAGGGCAACTGGCGCCTGATCAGCGCCAGGCACGGCACCAACTGGTGGAATCCGGTGAACTGGCTGACGGTGATCGGCGGCCATGCCGAACGGCGCTCGGACGTGTTCCTGAAGACCTATGACGCAGCGGGTGCGCCGGTCGGCGTGCAGAAGATCGCGAAGGGCGTGGGACTGGTGCAGGCGCATTTCGTGGCCACGGCGCCGTGACCCGGCCTACGCAGAGATGATCTCGACGCCAGCCTTGCCGTGTTCAACCCGGAACGCCGCCAGCGCCCGTACCGGCGTGCGCGCATCGCGCACGTCGTCCAGCCCCATGAAATAGGTTTGCGTGGCGTGCGGCCGCACTTCCAGCAGCATGTAGCCGCGCCGGTCGCTGCGGCCGTATCTGATGTGCGGGTTCATGGCGACATATTCCAGCGTGCGCTGCTGCGGCCGCGAGCTCGAGGTCACCGAGGTGCCGACGAATTCGGTGGCGAGCACCGGGTTGCGCTTCGACGGCGCACGCGCGGCGTCAAGACGCAGCTCGGCCGCATAGAAGGTATGGACGTCGCCGCCCAGCACCAGCGGATTGGCGGCGCGCGACGCCGCCAGCGTGTCGAGCAGGCGCTTGCGCGCCGCCGGATAACCGTCCCAGCCATCGGTCCAGAAGCGGCCGCCGTCCTGCGCCAGCGGCACCTGGGTCGACTGCGCCATCAGCGTCTGCTGGGCCAGGATGTTCCAGCGCGCCCTTGACGAGCGCAAGCCGGCTTCCAGCCAGGCTTCCTGCTCGCGGCCCAGCATCGAGCGTTTCGGGTCGAGGAGGGCAGGGCAGGCGCGCGGCGTGGCCGAGGACGAGCCGCCGGCACCGGGGCGCGGGCAGGCCTGGAGCGCGCGGTACTGGCGGTCGTCCAGCACATGGAAGCGCACCAGCCGGCCCCAGTCGAGGCGCTGGAACATGCGCACGCTGGCAAAGCTTTTCGGCGGCGGCAGGCGCAGCGGCATGTGCTCGTAGAAGGCCTGGTAGGCGGCGCCGCGGCGGCGCATGAAATCCGCGGACAGGCGCTCGTCGCGTCCGGCGGCGTAGTCATTGGCGACTTCGTGGTCGTCCCAGGTGACGATCCAGGGCGCGGCCAGGTGGGCCGCCTGCAAATCCGGGTCGGATTTGTACTGGGCGTAGCGGCGCCGGTAATCGTCCAGCGTGAACGATTCGTCGCGGCGCACCGCGCGCTGCGGATGGCGCAGCTGGTAGGCGCCCCATTCGTAGATGTAGTCGCCGAGGAAAGCCACCAGGTCGGGATTGGCCTGCGCGATGTGGCGGTGCGCCGCGTAGCTGCCGAATTCCCAGTGCTGGCACGAGGCCACGGCCAGCTTCAGCAGGTCCGGCATCGACCCGGGCGCCGGCGCGGTGCGGGTGCGGCCGGCCGGGCTGACCGCATCGCCCAGCATGAAGCGGTACCAGTACCAGCGCGCCGGCTGCAGGCCGGTCACGTTGACGCGCACGCTGTGCGCCAGCTCGGGCGTGGCCACGATTGAACCCTTGGCCGCGATGCGGCGAAAGCCTTCGTCGTGCGCGACTTCCCAGCGCAAGGGCACCGCCAGCCGCGGGCTGGAGGCGCTGTCGAGCGGATCGGGCAGGATGCGGGTCCAGAGGATGACCGAATCGGGCAGCGGCGAACCGGACGCCACGCCCAGGCTGAACGGATAGCCGGCCCGGTTGGCCGGCGCCGCGTCCACCAAACGGCTGCCGGCGGCGCCGGCCGCGGCTGCAAGGCGCGCGGCACCGAGCAGGAACAGGCGGCGGTCCGGCTGCATCGGCATCGAGGTCGGCGTCCGCTGCGGGCTCAGTGCGCAATCAGCGATTCCAATGGCGGCAGCTGGCGCGGCTTGCGGTCCGGACCGGTGGCGACGTAGGTCAGGGTCGCCTCGGTCACCTTCACCACGTCGGTCTGCAGGCGGTTGCGCTCGGCGTAGACTTCGACGTAGACCGTGATCGAGGTATTGCCGACCTTGACGATATCGGCGTAGAACGACAGCAGATCGCCGACGAAGACCGGATTCTTGAACAAAAAGGAGTTGACGGCGATGGTGGCGACCCGGCCGTTGGCGCGACGCACCGCCGGCAGCGAACCGGCCACGTCGACCTGGGCCATGATCCAGCCGCCGAACACGTCGCCGTACACGTTGGCATCGGAAGGGGCGGGCATCATTCGCAGTACCGGCATCTTTCCTTCAGGCAGGCGCAGGGCGGACGGGGTCGGGTTTTGGGGCTGGGTCATCGTGAATTCTCGGTAAAAGCTACAATCGACCTGAATTGAACCATAAAACTTGAAGCCCTGTCATGCGACGCTCTCCTGCAAGCTCATCCCTCCCGCCGCCGGCCGACCCCAGCGCGCGCGGCCGCGACTGGGCCACGATCAAAACCCTGCTGCCCTACCTGTGGGTCTATAAATGGCGCGTGCTGGCCGCCCTGGCCTGCCTGATCGGCGCCAAGATGGCCAACGTCGGCGTGCCGCTGGTGCTGAAGCGCCTGATCGATGCGCTCACCATCGACCCGGCCGACCCGCACGCGCTGCTGGTGCTGCCGCTGGGCGCGCTGGTGGCCTACGGCGCGCTGCGCTTCTCGACCACGCTGTTCACCGAACTGCGCGAGTTCCTGTTCGCGCGCGTCACCCAGCGCGCCGTGCGCACCATCGCGCTGCGCGTGTTCCGCCACCTGCACGCGCTGTCGCTGCGGTTTCACTTGAACCGCCAGACCGGCGGCATGACGCGCGACATCGAGCGCGGCACGCGCGGCGTCAGTTCACTGGTGTCGTATTCGCTGTTCTCGATCCTGCCGACGCTGGTCGAGATCACGCTGGTGCTGGGCTACCTGGCGCTGCACTACGACATCTGGTTCACGCTCATCACCGCCGGCGCGCTGGTCACCTATATCGCCTTCACCGTCACCGTCACGGAGTGGAGGACGCACTTCCGGCGCACGATGAACGAGCTCGACTCGAAGGCCAACACCAAGGCCATCGATTCGCTGATCAACTACGAAACCGTCAAATACTTCGGCAACGAGGACTACGAAGCCAAGCGCTACGACGAAGGCTTGCAGCATTACGAGCGCGCCGCGGTGCGTTCGCAGACCTCGCTGTCGTTCCTGAACACCGGCCAGTCCCTGATCATCGCCGCCGCCGTCACCGCCATCCTGTGGCGCGCGACGCAGGGCGTGATCGACAAGACCATGACCCTCGGCGACCTGGTGCTGGTGAATTCGTTCATGATCCAGCTGTACATCCCATTGAACTTCCTGGGCGTGATCTACCGTGAGATCAAGCAGAGCCTGGCCGACATGGAACGCCTGTTCGGCCTGCTCGAGCAGAACCGCGAAGTGGCCGACTCTCCGGATGCGAGGCCGCTGGTCACGCGGGGCGCGCACGTCGAATTCTCGCACGTGGAATTCAGCTACGACCCCAAGCGCCAGATCCTGTTCGATGTCGATTTCGCCATCCCCGCCGGCACCACCACTGCGGTGGTCGGCCACAGCGGCTCGGGCAAGTCGACCCTGTCGCGCCTGCTGTTCCGCTTCTACGACGTGCAGCAGGGATCGATCAGCATCGACGGCCAGGACCTGCGGGGCGTGACCCAGGATTCGCTGCGCCACGCGATCGGCATCGTGCCCCAGGATACGGTGCTGTTCAACGACACCATCGAATACAACATCGCCTATGGCCGCCCGGGCGCCGGCCGCGCCGACGTCGAGGCGGCGGCGCGCGCGGCCTCGATCCACGAGTTCATCGAAAGCCTGCCCGACGGTTATGCGACAATGGTGGGTGAACGCGGCCTGAAGCTCTCCGGCGGCGAAAAGCAGCGGGTCGCCATCGCGCGCACCCTGCTGAAGAATCCCGCGATCCTGATCTTCGACGAAGCGACATCCGCGCTGGACTCCAAGTCCGAGCAGGCGATCCAGGCCCAGCTCAAGGAAATCGCAAGGCAGCGCACCACGCTGGTGATCGCGCACCGCCTGTCGACCATCGCCGATGCGCACCAGATCCTGGTCGTGGACCACGGCCGCATCGTCGAGCGCGGCACGCATGCGGCGCTGATCGCGGCCAATGGCCTTTATAAACAGATGTGGGACCGCCAGCAGGCGCGCCAGGACGAGGCGCTGGCTTCGCCGCTGCCACTCGAACAGGACTAGCAATACCGGGCAACCCCGGGCACTACCCGAGCAACACCTCTACAACCGAGCAACAACATGGAAAATCAAATCGTCGAAATCGACATGGCCGACCTTGGCCATGGCAACCCTGCCTGGATCGCCGCACTGGAAGCGGGCAAGGTGCTGTACTTCCCGAATTTCGGCAACTACGACAAGGCAGGTTTCTCACCCAGGAAGGAAGAACTGGCGCTGTTCCGTGAAGACATCCGCGACCCCGGGAGCCGCAACATCAGCCTGGATGCGGGCGGCAACCTGAAAGGCGCGGCCGGCGGCGACGCCGACAAGGCGATGCTGGCCGGGATGATCGGGCGCTTCCGCGCCGAAGCGGAAAGCCTGCTGGGCAACCTGGTGCCGCGCTACGGCGAGCACCTGCGCCGCGGCGCCACCAGCTTCCGGCCGTCGACCGTGCAGACGCGCGTGCAATCCTGGCGCGCCGACGACCGGCGCATGCACGTCGACGCTTTCCCGTCGCGCCCGAACCGCGGCGAGCGCCTGCTGCGCGTGTTCGCCAACGTGAACCTGGACGGCGAACCGCGCGTGTGGCGCGTGGGCGAACCGTTCGAGAACGTGGCAAAACGCTTCCTGCCGCGCGTGAAGCGCTACGCCGCATGGCAGGCCAGGGTGCTCGACATGCTGCACGTGACCAAGTCGCTGCGCAGCGAGTACGACCACCTGATGCTGCAGCTGCACGACGCCATGAAGGCCGACCTGGATTACCAGAAGAACGCGCCGCAGGAGACTTTCGGCTTCCCGCCGGGCTGCGCCTGGGTGTGCTTCTCGGACCAGGCTTCGCACGCGGTGATGGCGGGCCAGTACATGATGGAGCACACGCTGCAGCTGTCGCCGGTGCACCAGTACGACAAGCAATCGAGCCCGCTGGCGATCCTGACGCGGCTGCAGGGGCATGCGCTGGTGTGATGCCGGCTCATCGCTTGCCGGCGGCTTCGAGCACTGCGTCGGCCGGCAACGCCGGGGCGTACAGGTAGCCCTGGTAGGCGTCGCAGCCGTGCTCGAACAGGAAGTCGCGCTGGGCCGCCATTTCGACGCCTTCCGCCAGTACCCGCAAGCCCAGGCTGTGGCCCAGCGCGATGATCGTGCGGGCGATCACCGCGTCGTTCTGGTTGGTCAGTAGATCGAGTACGAACGAGCGGTCGATCTTGAGCATGTCCAGCGGCAGCTGCTTGAGGTAGGCGAGCGAGGAATAGCCGGTGCCGAAATCATCCAGCGCAAAGCTCACCCCGTGCGACTTGAGCGCATTCATCTTGGCGATCGTATCGTCGACGTTCTCCAGCAGCGACGTTTCGGTCAGTTCGAGCTTGAGCCGGCGCGCATCGATGCCGGCCGCCGCCACCAGTTCCAGCACTTGGGCGACAAACCGCGGATGATGGAACTGGCGCGCGCTGACATTGACCGCGATCTCGATCTGCGCGGTCGCCGGGGTGGCCGCCCAGGCGAGCAGCTGGGCGCAGGCTTTCTTCAGCACCCATTGCCCGAGTGCCACGACCAGCCCCGTTTCCTCGGCCAGCGGGATGAACTCGACCGGCGAGATCATGCCGCGCGTCGGATGACGCCAGCGCACCAGCGCTTCGACGCCGGTGACCCGGCCATCGCGGTCGATCTGCGGCTGGTAGTACAGGTCGAATTCGTGTTCGCACCGGTCCATGGCCTGGCGCAGGTCGTTCTCGAGCGCCATGCGCGCCGCCAGCGCGGCCTGCATGCGCGGATCGAAGAAGCGCAGCGTGCCGCGGCCCGAGTTCTTGGCCTCGTACATCGCCATGTCCGCGCGCTTGAGCAGCTCGCCGATGTCGTTCCCGGCGTCTTTGGCCAGCACGATCCCGATGCTTGCCGTGCTGTGGTGCGTGTACTGGCCGAGGTCGTACGGCTGGCGCAGCGTCACGAGCATGCGCTCGCCCACCCGCCGGGCCTGGACGCATGCCTGCTCCAGCTCCATGCTCAAGCCCTCGAGCAGCACCACGAACTCGTCGCCGCCGAAGCGCGCGACCGTGTCCTGGCGGCTGACGCAGGTGCCCAGGCGCTGCGCCGCCTGCCTGAGCAGCTGGTCGCCCACCGCATGTCCGAGGGTATCGTTGAGCGACTTGAAATTGTCCAGGTCAATGAAAAACAGCGCGCTGGCGGCGCTGCCCTGCGCGCAGTCGTCGAGCGCCCGCTGCAGCCGCTCCATCATCAGCTGGCGGTTCGGCAGCTCGGTCAGCACGTCGTAGTAGGCCAGGTATTCGATCCGGTGTTCGGCCCGGCGGCGCTCGGTCAGGTCGACCATGGCGCCGATCATGCGCGTGGCGCGCCCGCCGGCGTCGCGGGTGATGTAGCCCCGGGCCAGCACGAAGGCGACCAGGCCGTCCTTGCGCAGGAAGCGGTATTCGTCCATCCAGTGGTCATCAAAGCCCTCGATGGCGGACCGGATGTGGCTTAGGACGCGTTCCCGTTCGTCCGGATGGATGCGGTCCGACCATGCCCGGATCGACCCGCAAAAATCGGCCGGCGTGTAGCCGAACAAGGGCTCGATGCTGTCGCTGGCCCACAGGCTGTCGTCTTCCAGGTTCCAGTCCCATACCACGTCCGTGGTGGCGCGCACAATGGTGCGGAACCGTTCTTCGCTCAGGCGCAGCGACTCCTCGGTCTTGCGCACTGCGGTGACGTCGCGGAAGTAGACGGTGAGACCTTCTTCGGAAGGATAGGCGCGCACCTCGGACAACGCCTGGTACGGCGCGTAGTATTCCTCGAACACGACGGTGCGGTTCTCGCGCATTGCGCGATGGAATTCGCGGTAGCCGATCCGGCCCTTGAGCGCACTGAACTCGTCCCACAGCACCTTGCCGAGCAGTTGCACGCGCGAGCGCTTGAACAGCCGCTCGGCCTCCGCGTTCAGGTAGGTGAAGCGCCATTCACGGTCCAGGGTGTAGAACGCGTCGGTGATCGACTCGAGCGTGGCCGACAGCCGCTCGGCCATGCGGGCCGCCTGTTGTCCCGCATTGCGCTCGTTGCTGATGTCCTCGACCGTGCCCAGGTAGCGCGCGCTGCCGTCGTCCGCGCGCAGCAGCTCGGCGCGCATCCGCACGTGCCGCGCCATGCCCGAGGGATGCGCGATCCGGTACCCGAGGTCGAGCGGCGCGCCGGCCTGCAGCGCCGCCTGCACCGCGTCGCTCACGCGCCGCAGCTCGTCCGGGTGCACGCGCTGCAGGAAGTCGTCCAGGCGCCGGGTGGCCGGCCCGAGACCGTGGATGGCGCAGGTCCGGTCCGACAGGGTGAGCGTCATGTCGGACAGGGCCATTTCCCAGCAACCGAACTGGCCTGCGGATTCGCCGCTGTGCGGCGGATCATCTGGAAGCTGGTCTGGAAGCATGGCAAATCATGTATTGACAGGATGCCTCCATTGTAAACCGCCAGCCCACGAGTTCGCTATCGCGCGCGTGCGCGCCATCGCGGAAAATGAAAAACCGCGTGGCGCGCCTGCGCCGGCCGGCGGCCCCTACGGCGCGAACACCGCCCGCACGCAGCCGTCCTTCTTGTGCTTGAACATGTCGTAGCCGCGCGGTCCGTCCTCGAGCGAGAAGCGGTGCGTGGCGAGGTAGGCCGGGTTCAGCTCGCCCTTCTGCGCGTGCGCAAGCAGCCGGTCCATGTAGGCTTGCCCGTGCTGCTGGGCGGTGCGCAGCGTCATGCCCTTGTTCATGAGGGCGCCCATCGGGAACTTGTCGAGCACGCCGTAGACGCCGAGCACCGACAGCGTGCCGCCCTTGCGGCAGGCCATGATGGCTTCGCGCAGCGCCTGGCCCCGGTCCGTCTCCAGGCGCAAGGCCTGCTTCACGAGGTCGTAGGCGTATTGCGGCCCGGTGCCATGCGCCTCCATCCCGACCGCGTCGATGCAGGCATCGGGACCGCGCCCGCCCGTCATTTCCTTAAGCGTGTCCAGGACGCTGTCGACCTGCGTGTAGTCGATCGTTTCGGAACCGGCATGCTCGCGCGCCATCTGCAGGCGCTCGGGGAAACGGTCGATCGCGATGACCCGCTCGGCGCCCATCAGGCGCGCGCTCTGCTGCGCCATCAGGCCGACGCCGCCGCAGCCCCAGACCGCGACCGTGTCGCCCGGCTGGATGTTGCAGAAATCGGCGCCCATGTAGCCGGTCGGCGCCGCATCCGAGAGGAACAGGGCGGTGTCGTCCGCCACCCCGTCGGGCACCTTGAAGCAGTCGTTGTCGGCAAACGGCACGCGCACGTATTCCGCGTGCGCCCCCGCATAGCCGCCGAAGGCGTGGGTGTAGCCGTAGATGCCGGCCGTGGTGTACCCGCCGAGCAGGGGCTCCTGCAGCTCGGGCTTGGGATGCGTGTTGTCGCACAACGAGTACAGGGCATGCTGGCAGTACCAGCATTGGCCGCACACGATGAACGAGGGGACGACCACGCGGTCGCCCTTCTTCACGCGCTTCACTTCGCTGCCGACTTCCTCGATCACGCCCATGAACTCGTGGCCGATCACGTCGCCGGCCTTCATGGTCGGGATGTAGCCGTCGATGAAGTGCAGGTCCGAGCCGCAGGTCGTCGACAGGCTGACGCGCAGGATGGCATCGCGCGGGTTCAGGATCTCGGGGTCCTTCACCGTGCCGACCCGCAGGTCGTTCACGCCGTTCCAGTACAGTGCTCGCATGGTCTGCTCTCCTTCAGTGTGTGTCGGCGCGCGCGGCGGGCTGGCGCGCGGTGGTCGGGATCTCACCGGTCTCGACGAGGTTCTTGAAGCGCCGCAGTGCCCCTTCGGCGACCAGGTTCAGCGGCGTGGCGCCGAACAGCTTGAGGAGCCCTTCGCCAAGCGCACCACCGGGGGGATCGAAGCGCACGCGCAGCGTCACCACGGTGCCGCGGCCGGCCGGGGCAGGGCGGAAGCGGACCGCTCCCTCATTCGGGATGGCGGCGTCGGGCAGCGAGCGCCAGCCGATGCGCTCGCCGGACCGGTCGATGGTCTCGGCGTCCCATTCGTAGGCGTGGCCGAGCGGTCCCTCGAGCGTCCAATGCATGCGGCCGTCACCGGTGGCGCGCACGCTCGCGAAGCGTGCCATAATTTGCGGCAGCGTCCTCGGGTCGAGCCAGTAGCGGCGCAGCTCGTCCTCGGTCTTGCCGATCGTGATCGAGCGCTCCACCTCCATCCGGCCGCCGGCGGCGCCCTGCTTGCCGCCCGTTGTCCTGCGGCCAGCCTGCACGCCGCGCAGCGCGCCCAGCGCGCCGACGCCGGCGACAGCGGTGAGTGCGAGCGCCGCGGCGCCCTTCTTCCGCCCGCCGAGGCCGGCCACGACGGCGGCGGCGCCCAGCGCGATCGGAATCCAGCCAAGGTTTCTATCGCGTTGCGCAGCATCGATAGTGCTTGCCATGATCAAACCTCCCTGTGCTGAGGAATGGTCGGACGCCTGCGCCCCATGTCGGGCATGCGCCCGGATTGCGGAACCGCGCCGCCGCCTGCATCGCAATGGCGGTCGTGGCCATGTCGCCTTAGTCTAGACACCTTTATGCAGGGTGCAAGCCGTTTTTGTTACAGAGCATTCAAGCGGAAAGCTGCGCCGCCGGCGTGGAGGCGGCCGGCGCAGGCGGACCGCAAAGGATCGATGTTGCCAGCGAGCCGTGTCCCAAAGCGACTCAGCGGGCGCCACTTTCGCGCACGCCGCTCCACATGAGGCGGCTAGCGAATCGCCGCTTGCCATCGCCTGGACCTGTGTCTAACCTGTGTCGATCCACCCGCGGTGGGTAAGCGCAGCCGTTGTGGACAAGGGCCGCGGGTACGCCTGCGGATTTCACCAACAACTGCCAGGATGCGGCACCGCGTCCTGTCATGAGGACATGCTATTTCCTGGCGGGTCATAGGAGTAGATGATGAAAGCTGTTGTCTATCGAGGTCCCCGGCAAGTCGCGGTCGAAAACGTGCCGGATCCAAAGATCGAACGTCCCACGGATGCGATCATCAAAATCACCAGCACCAACATCTGCGGCTCGGACCTGCACATGTACGAGGGCCGGACCGATTTCGAGCAGGGTCGCGTGTTCGGGCACGAGAACCTCGGCGTGGTGATGGAAGTCGGTCCGGCGGTCGAGCGGCTCAAGCCCGGCGACTGGGTCTGCATGCCCTTCAATATCAGCTGCGGCCACTGCAAGAACTGCGAACGCGGCCTGACCAACTACTGCCTGAACGCGAACCAGCCGGGCGTGGCCGGCGGCGCCTTCGGCTTTGCCGACATGGGTCCATGGCAGGGCGGCCAGGCCGAATTCCTGCGCGTACCCTGGGCCGACTTCATGTGCCTGAAGCTGCCGGACGATGCGGAGCAGAGGCAGGCCGACTACGTGATGTGCGCCGACATCTTCCCGACCGGCTGGCATGCGACCGAACTGGCCGGCATGAAGCCTGGGGACGCGGTAGTCATCTACGGCGCCGGCCCGGTGGGCCTGATGGCGGCGCACTCGGCGATGATCAAGGGCGCCTGCAGCGTGATGGTGGTCGACTGCCATGCCGACCGGCTCAAGCTGGCCGAGTCGATCGGCGCGATCGCGATCGATTATTCGAAGGAGGACCCGGTGCAGCGCGTCATGGACCTGACCCATGGGCGCGGCGCGGACGTGGGTTGCGAATGCGTCGGCTACCAGTGCCACGACCATCATCACCACCGCCAGGAGCGCCCCAACCTCACGATGAACAACCTGGTCAATTCCGTCAAGTTCACCGGCGGGATCGGCGTGGTCGGCGTGTTCGTCCCGCAGGATCCGGGCGGCCCGGACGATCTGGCGAAGGAAGGCAAGATCGCGCTCGACTGGGGCATGCTCTGGTTCAAGGGGCAGCGCGTCGCCACCGGCCAGTGCCCCGTCAAGGCCTACAACCGGCAGCTGCGCGACCTGATCCACGCCGGCCGCGCCAAGCCCTCGTTCATCGTGTCACACGAGCTGAAACTGGACCAGGCGCCGGACGCCTACCAGCACTTCGACGAGCGCGACCACGGCTGGACCAAGGTGATCCTGCATCCGGGGGCCTAGCGCGGCAGTGCGCTCCCTGCGGGGACGGCATCGCCACGGGGCAGGCTTGAGAGCAGGGTGGGCGCGGACGTCGATCCGGTTTCAGACCCACCCTGCCTCGTCAAATGACCAGCAAATCCTTCCCGCGCGCACGCAGGATGTTCGCCACGCGCGCCGCCACCGGTGACAGATAACTGTTGTTCCGGTAGGTCAGGCTGAAGCGGCGCCGCATCTGCGTCTCGGCCAGCACCACCTCGCGCACCCGTGCCCGCGCCGCCACCAGGTTGAAGCGCGTGACGAAGCCCAGCAGCGGCGTCCTTTCCAGCACCGGCATGATCGAATTCAGCACGTTGGATTCGATCTGCACCTGGGGCCGCGCCAGAGCGTGGCGGTCGAAGGTCTGGTCCAGCCACTGGCGCGAGGCCACCGTCCGCGCCGGCAGCATCCACTTGTAGCGCAGCAGGTCGGCCAGCGTGTGCGGCGCGGCGAACACCGGGTGGTCTTCGCTGGCCATCACGACCATCGTGTCTTCCGCGATCTGCTCGCAGACGATGTCCGGGTCGGTGTCCGGCATCGGCCCCACCACCAGGTCGAGTTCCCCGTCGCGCAGGCTGGCCAGCAGGTTGTCGTTCATGCCCACGGCCAGGTGCACGGTGATCCCGGGCGCCTCGGCCAGCAGCTGCTCGAACACGCCGGGCATCATGTGCTCGGCCAGCGTCGGCACGCAGCCGATGCGCACCTCGCCCTGCAGGCCGCCGGCATGATCCTGCATCTCGCGCGCGGTCTCCTCGACCATGAGCGTCATCTGGCGCGTGCGCTTCACCAGCACCGCGCCGGCGGGCGTCAGGCGCATGCCGCGCCCATCCTTTTCGAACAGGCGCGCGCCCAGGTCTTCCTCCAGGCGGTCGATGCATTTGGTCAGCGCCGGCTGGGTGCGGTGCAGGCGTTCGGCGGCCCGGCCGAGGTTGCCTTCGGTGGCGATCACTTCGAAATACTTCAGGTCGCGGAAGTCCATAACCTATTCCTGAAAGTTTAGAATTTTCAAAAATAAGTGAATATACATTATGGATTGTGCTTCCTATACTCGGTTAAACAAAGCTTTCACAAGAAAGCACCGAGGAGACAGGCAACACGATCCACCCGGCGCCATTCGGCGCCGCTGGCCTCCTCGCGGCTTTCCGTCACCACGACAACCGAGGAGATTCCATGCGCCACCCATCCCCACCCGACGTGATCCGCGACATCGAGCGCATCGATGCCGACCTGGTCGCGCGCGCCGCCCAGTACCCTTCGTCCATCCTGGCCGACGTCGCCGGCCGCCGCGGCGCCCTGAGCAGCCGCATCGCGCCGCTGGCGCCGACCATGCGCCTGGCCGGCCCGGCGCTGACGGTCGAGGTGCGCCCCGGCGACAACCTGATGATCCACGCGGCGATGGCGCTGGCGAAACCGGGCGACGTGCTGGTCATCGACGGCAAGGGCGATGAATCCTGCGCCCTGATGGGCGAGATCATGGTCTCGCAATGCATGGCGATCGGCATCGCCGGCGTGGTGGTGTACGGCGCCGTGCGCGACACCGAAGCCATCCGCGCACTGGGCTTCCCGATGTACGCCACCGGCGCCAACCCGAACGGTCCGAACAAGCTGGCGCCGGGGCGCATCAACTGGCCGGTGTCGGTCGGCGGCGTGACCGTACAGCCGGGCGACCTGGTGGTGGCCGATGGCGATGGCGTCGTCATCGTCGAGCCGGCCAAGGCGCCGGCGGTGCTGGACGCGGCCCGCAAGAAGCTGGACGACGAGACCACCCGCATCGAAGGCATCCGTAGCGGCAGGCAGCTGCGCCCGACCTGGCTCGACGGCTCCCTGCGCAAGGCCGGCGTGCTGGCCGAAGGAGAAACGCTGTGAGCGCCGTCCTAGAGCAAATAACCGGGCAAGCAACCGGGCAAGCAAACGGGAAGCCGTCCCGGCGCGGCGTCGTGCTGGTCACCGGCGCCGACCTGGCCGGGCAGGCGGTCGAGCTGCTGGCGGACTTCGACGTGGTCTACGCCGGCAAGACCCCCGGCGAGGATGACCTGGTCGCCCTGTGCCGCCAGCACCAGCCGGTTGCGATCATCGTGCGCTACGGCCGCATCACCGAGCGCGTGATCGATGCCGCCGCCGGCCTGCGCGTGATCTCCAAGCACGGCACCGGCACCGACACCATCGACAAGGATGCGGCGGCCCGGCGCGGCATCGCGGTCAAGGCGGCCGTCGGCGCCAACGCGGCGGCGGTGGCGGAACACACCTGGGCGCTGATCCTGGCCTGCGCCAAGGACGTGGCGGCGCTCGACCGCCGCATGCACGACGGCCATTGGGACAAGGCGACCCACAAGAGCCTGGAACTGCGCGGCCGCACGCTCGGCCTGGTGGGCCTGGGCGCGATCGGCGCGCGCGTGGCGCAGGTCGGCACGGCGATGGGCATGACGGTGATCGCGCACGACCCGTTCGCGGCCCAGGCGCCGGACGGCGTCGCGCTGCTGCCGCTGGCCGAGGTCATCGCCGGTGCGGACGTGCTGTCGCTGCATTGCCCGCTGACGGAGGACAACGCGAACATGCTCAATGCGCGGACGCTGGCGACCATGCGCCCCGGCGCCATCGTGGTGAATACGGCGCGCGGCGGCCTGGTCGACGAGGCGGCGCTGGCCGGCGCCCTGCACCGCGGCACCCTGCGCGCGGCGGGCCTGGACAGCTTCCAGGTCGAGCCGTTCGCCCCCGGCCATCCGTTCACGGCGATCCCGAACGTGATCCTGTCGCCGCACATCGGCGGCGTGACCGGCGATGCCTACGTCGGCATGGGCACGGCCGCGGCAAAGAACGTGCTGGCGGTGCTGGAACAGGCAGCCTGAGGCCGGATAGCGAACAAACAGCGAACCCAAAAAAGCGCGCACAAAGACGCGCAGTAAGCGCGCACCAAGCGCACATTACGATTAGTATCGGAGACGACATGAGCGACATCGATCACAACGCACGCCTGGAAGCGGACACTGTCCGCAGAATCACCTGGCGTCTCATCCCCTTCCTGATGGTCTGCTACCTGCTGGCCTTCATCGACCGCGGCAACATCGGCATGGCGTCGCTGCAGATGAACCAGGACATCGGCATCTCGCCGAAGGTCTTCGGCTTCGCCAGCAGCCTGTTCTTCATTTCCTATTTCCTGTTCGAGGTACCCAGCAACCTGGCGCTGCAGAAGTTCGGCGCGCGCCGCTGGATCGCCCGCATCATGATCACCTGGGGCCTGGTCTCGGCCGCCACCGCGCTGGTGCAGGGCCCCATCTCCCTGTTCACCCTGCGCTTCCTGCTGGGCGCGGCCGAAGCCGGCTTCTTCCCGGGCGTGCTGCTGTATCTCACGTACTGGTTCCCGGCCGCCTACCGCGCCCGCATCGTCGCCATCTTCATGGTGGCGGTGCCGATGGCCAGCTTCGTCGGCTCGCCCCTGTCGGCGCTGCTGCTGCAGGCCGACGGATTGCTGGGCCTGCGCGGCTGGCACTGGCTGTTCATCCTGGAAGGCTTGCCGACGGTGGCGATGGGCATCGCCTGCCTGTTCTTCCTGACCGACCGTCCGCACCAGGCCAAGTGGCTGAGCGAGGAACAGCGCAACTGGCTGGTGGCGCGCCTGGACAAGGAGCGCAGCGAGAAGAAGGCGGCGGGACCGCATCCATCGCTCTGGAAGCTGTTCCGCAGCAAGGAAGTGCTGGGCATGGCGCTGGTGTGCGCCACCGCCTCGTCGGCCGGCACGGTGCTGGGCGTGTGGCAGCCGCAGCTGATCAAATCCTTCGGCCTGACCGTCATGCAGACCGGCCTGGTCAACGCCTTGCCGTACGTGATCGCCGCCGCGCTGATGGTCTGGTGGGGCCGCCATTCCGACCGCAAGAATGAGCGCCGCTGGCACACCGTGATCCCGCTGGCGCTGATCGCCGCCGGCATGCTGTCGACCCTGTTCGTGGATTCGCTGGCGCCAACGGTGCTGCTGCTGGCCTGCGTGCTGATCGGCGCCTATTCGTTCAAGGGACCGTTCTGGGCGCTGAGCTCGACCTGGCTGCCGGCGTCGTCGGCGGCGGCCGGCCTGGCGGCGATCAACGCCACCTCGAACCTGGTCGGCGGCGGCCTGATGGTCAACGCCTACGGCTGGATCAAGGAGGGAACCGGCAGCCATGCACTCGGCCTGCTGCCGATCGCGGTCCTGGCGCTGGCCAGCATCCTCACCCTGCTCACGCTGAGCAACGACGCCCACCGCAAGGCGCGCAACGCCGCGGCAGAGGGCAAGGCCAAGGCGGCCGTCTGAGGCAGGAACACCGGGCGGCGCTGCATGTGCTGCCCGCTGCGTTTCCGTGATCATCCCATCCGTTTTCACCGGCAGCCGGCCGGGGCCTGTCCACGTCCCGGCTGCCACATAACATCCATAACGAGACAATGAAGACCCAAGCACCCCTGATGCCGGCGCTGGCCGCCGCATTACTCGCTACGCTATTGCCGGCCGCGGCCCAGGCCCAGGCCACCGTATCGATCTACGGTTCCATCGACGCCGGCCTGCGCTACCAGACCAATACCGATGCCGCCGGCCGCGGCAAGCTGACCATGAGTTCCGGGAATTTTTACTCGAACCGGCTCGGTTTTCGCGGCGCCGAGGACCTCGGCAACGGCCTGAAGGCGCGCTTCCAGCTCGAGAGCGGTTTCAACGCCAAGACCGGCGCGCTGGACAACACCAACAACGTGCTGTTCAACCGCACCGCCGCGGTCGGACTGGGCGGGAAGTGGGGCTACATCGACGTCGGGCGCCAGTACACGATCGGCTTTCGCACCGAAAAATTCCTCGACCCGTTCGATCACCACTTCACGCCGATCGTGCCGCTGTCCTCGGGCGCCGGCACCACGCTGCCGCCGGCGGCCAGCGCGGCCGGCCTGAGCGCCTCCTCGTCCTCGGGCACGCGCTTCAACAACGACGTCCAGTACAGCGGCAGCTTCGACAAGCTGACCCTGCGCGCCGAATATGCGCTGGGCGAGAATGCGGAAAGCAGCAAGCGTGGTGCGGCCCGGGCGCTGGGCTTCAGCTACAGCGGCGACACGCTGCTGGCGGCGGGCGCGTACACGCAAAAGCAGACGCAGGCCGGCTTCGACAACCGCGCCTTCGTCGTCGGCGGCGGTGCCAAGGTGGCTGGCGTGACCGTCAAGGCCGGCCTGTCGCGCGAGCGCCAGCAGACCGCTACCGCGGGCACTTACCAGAACGAGACGCGCTTCGGCGGCGCCAGCTACCGGATCGCGCGCGCGCTCGACCTGACCGCGGCGGTGTACCGCTCGGTGTACGACAGCGCGGCGGGCGGCGGCAAGCGCGACCTGTTCCTGCTCGGCGCCAGCCATGCGTTCTCCAAGCGCAGCAATTTGTATGTGGAGTTCGATCTCAACCGCTATGGCGGGGCGCTGGTGCCGGCGTCGAAGCAGACTTCGCAGCGCGGGGCGTCGATGGGCTTGATGCACATGTTCTGACAGGTGCTCCGGATGTGAAAAAGCCGCCCGAAAAGAGCGGCTTCCACGTCGTTCCCGGCACTGCCGGAAACGACTTCCCGCGGAGGCGGGAACCCAAGGTCTGCATCCGCAGCCCGAAGATTGGCCTACCGCCAAGAGGAGCCGAAGCTGGGACGACGGGCTTGAGTGACTAGTGTCACCCATAAATCTTAATAAGTGTAAAACATCCGCTGAATCTCCCTGGTGTCGCTGGTCTTCGTCAGCGCCAGCATCAGCAGGATGCGCGCCTTCTGCGGATTCAGCGTATCCGACACCACATAGTCCAGCTGGTCGTCATTGGCTTCGCCGTTGCGCGCCAGGATGCCCTGGCCCACGCGGCTGGCGCGCACGATGATCACGCCCTTCTGGCGCGCGCTGGCGAGGGCGGGACGCACCTTGGCCGGCAGGCTGCCGTCGCCGACGCCGGCGTGGACCAGGCCCTTGGCGCCGGCCGCCACCAGCGCGTTGACCGCGGTCGGGCCGACGTTGGCGTAGGTGTAGGCGATGTCGACCTGCGGCAGCGCGTCGAGCTTGCCGACGTCGAATTCGGACTCGAACGTGTGCTTGCGCGTGGAGGCGCGGTAGAAGTGCGGCTGGCCGCCGACCACGTAGCCCAGCATGCCCAGCTCGGTCGCCTTGAAGGTGTCGGTGGTGGTGGTGTTGGTCTTGCTGACATCGCGCGCGGCGTTGATCTGGTCGTTCATCACCACCAGCACGCCCTTGCCGATTGCCTCCTGGCTGCCGGCGGTGATCACCGCGTTGTACAGGTTGATCGGTCCGTCGGCCGACATCGCGGTCGACGGACGCATCGAGCCGACCAGCACCACCGGCTTCCTGCTCTTGACGACCAGGTCGAGGAAGTAGGCGGTTTCTTCCAGCGTGTCGGTGCCGTGGGTGATCACGATGCCGTCCACGTCCGGCTGCGCCAGCAGCGTGTTGACGCGCTTGGCCAGGACCAGCCACTGCTCGTTGCCCATGTTCTCGCTGGCGATCTGGAACACCTGCTCGCCGCTGACGCGCGCCACTTTCTGCAGTTCCGGCACGGCCTTGATCAGCGATTCCACGCCCACGGTGGCGGCGGTGTAGCCGACCGTGGTGGTGCTGGTGGCGCCGGTGCCGGCGATGGTGCCGCCGGTGGCCAGGATGGTCACCCTGGGCAGGCGGGCGGCTGCGGCTTGCGTCGTGGACGCCGCTTGTGCGGCTGGTGCCGGTTGTGCGGTTTGCGCCTGGACGGCCGCGGCGGCGCCCAGGCACAGGAAGGCGGCGCACAGGGCGCGGGTGGATTTCAGGTACGACATAAGAACTCCTTCGGGAACGACGTAATAAAAAAAGGCTTTCCGGTCAGGGAAAGCCTCGAATCGGGGCAGCGCCCGCTCAGCGCAGCGGCGCGGTCGAAATATCCTTTTCCGGCGCGGTCGGCTCGGTCAGTTCGCCCTCCCACTTCGCCACCACGGCGGTGGCGATGCCGTTGCCGATCACGTTGGTGGCCGAGCGGCCCATGTCCAGGAAGTGGTCGATGCCGAGCAGGAGCAGCAGGCCGGCTTCCGGGATATTGAACTGGTTCAGGGTGGCGGCGATGACCACCAGCGAGGCGCGCGGCACGCCGGCCATGCCCTTCGAGGTCAGCATGAGCACCAGCATCATGGTCAGCTGGGTCGCCAGCGGCACTTCGATGCCGTAGGCCTGGGCGATGAAGATGGTGGCGAAGGTGCAGTACATCATCGAGCCGTCCAGGTTGAACGAGTACCCGATCGGCAGCACGAAGGCGGCCAGGCGGTTCTTCACGCCGAAGCGCTCCAGGCCTTCCAGGGTTTTGGGGAACGCCGCTTCCGACGAGGCGCAGGTGAAGGCCAGGATGGTCGGTTCGCGCAGTTCGGCGATCAGTTTCAGCAGGCGCGGGCCGACGAAGAGCACGCCGACCGCGATCAGGATGATCCACAGCAGCGCGATGCCGAGGTAGAACTCGGCCATGAACACGCCGTAGGTGGCCAGCACGCCGACGCCGCTCTTGGCGATCACGCCGGCGACCGCGGCGAACACCGCGAACGGCGCGAAGTTCATCACGTAGCCGGTCACCTTCAGCATCACGTGGGCGGCGCCGTCGATGGCGTCGATCAGCGGGGTGGCGCGCGCGCCGACCGCGGCGGCGCCGGTGCCGAAGAAGATCGAGAAGATCACGATCTGCAGGATCTCGTTCTTGGCCATGCCGTCCACGATCGAGGTCGGGACCAGGTGGGCGATGAAGTCCTTCAGGGTCAGGCCGGAGGATGTGATGCCCGAGGAGGCGTCGGCCGCCGGCAGGCCGCCGGCCAGCGCCATGGCGTCGCCCGGACGGAACAGGTTCACCAGGATCAGGCCCAGGGTCAGCGAGAGGATGGAAGCGATGACGAACCAGCCCAGCGCCTTGACGCCGATGCGGCCGACTTCCTTGGCGTCGCCCATCTTGGCGATGCCGACCACCAGCGTGGAAAATACCAGCGGCGCGATGATCATTTTAATCAGGCGCAGGAACAGCGTGGTCACCAGCGACAGCGTATCCGCGAAGCCGGTCGGATCGGCCAGGCTGATGTTGGCCACGTAGCCGGCGGCGATGCCAAGCACCAGGCCCACGAGGATGTAGGTGGTGAGGCGGTTTCGATTGGTCATAAAGGCTTCCTCTGGTGATGGCGGCGCGGCGGTCTGGAGGAGATCGTCCGTCCTGTTCCGGCGGATTCCAGGGCGGTTCGGGGTATGCCGCCCGTGGGTTTATCTTGTACTGGTCCGGCACTGATGATATTGACAAGTTCCGCAGTATCCTAGGCGTTGATGGTGCTGTCAAGCACGCTCAAGTCCCTGTAAATGCACGACAATACGGGTCATAACGCATCCCGCACGAAGGCCGAACGATGATCGAAATCGAGAATGTCAGCAAATGGTACGGCGCCGTCCAGGTGCTTGATGGATGCAGTGCCGGCGTGGCGCGTGGCGACGTGGTCGTGGTGTGCGGCCCGTCCGGTTCCGGCAAGTCGACCCTGATCAAGACCGTCAACGGCCTCGAACCCTTCCAGCAGGGCGGCATCTGCGTCGACGGCGTCCCGGTCGGCGCGCACGGCACCGACCTGACGGCGCTGCGCGCCCGCATCGGCATGGTGTTCCAGAATTTCGAACTGTTCCCGCACCTGTCGGTGCGCGACAATTTGAACCTGGCCCAGATGAAGGTGCTGAAGCGCTCGCGCGACGAAGCCACCGCCAACGGCCTGAAATACCTGGAACGGGTCGGCCTGCTGGCGCACCAGGACAAGTTCCCGTCCCAGCTGTCCGGCGGCCAGCAGCAGCGGGTGGCGATCGCGCGCGCCCTGGCGATGGACCCGGTGGCGATGCTGTTCGACGAGCCGACTTCCGCGCTCGACCCCGAGATGGTGGGCGAGGTGCTGGACGTGATGGTGGGTCTGGCGCGCGACGGCATGACCATGATGGTGGTGACCCACGAGATGGGCTTTGCGCGCAAGGTGGCCGACCGCGTCGTGTTCATGGATGGCGGGCGCATCGTCGAGGACAGCGCCACGGAAGACTTCTTCAACGCGCCCAAGTCGGAGCGGGCGCGCGAATTCCTGGCGCGGATCATTCACTGATCCTGCCGGGACAGGTTCTCGTTCATGAGGTTTTCGTTCATATATTACGGACGATTAGACTGACCCCGCTGGCGATCAGCACCACCCAGATCGCCTGTATCACGCGCGCCGCCGGCAGGTACGCGTGCAGGCGGTTGCCCAGGTACAGCCCGCCCATCGCGAACGGGAACAGGGTCGCCGCCAGCCGCAGCAGGTCGGGCTGGCCGTACAGGCCGGCGCCGGAAAACAGGACCAGCCGCGCCAGCGCGCTGACGAACAGCACGCCGCCGATGGTGGCGCGCAGCGCCAGCTTGTCGGCCACGCGCCGGGCCAGGTAGATCGTGTAGAACGGGCCGCCGGCGCCGAAGGTGGCGGTGAAGAAGCCGCCGATGGTGCCGAAGGGCGCGGCCCAGCCGGCCCTGAACGGCTGCGGCGGCGCCCGGCGCAGCAGGCTCCAGGCCGAATAGCACAGGATGGCGATGCCGAGCACCAGCATCAGGATCCTTTCTGGCGCCCGCACCAGCGTGACCACGCCGAGCGCCATCCCGGCCAGCATGAAGGGCAGGATGCGCAGCACTTCGCGCCGTTCGATGGCGCGCCGGTTCTTCAAACCCAGCAGGATGCTGGAAGTCAGGTCGAACACCAGCATCAATGGCACCGCCATGCGCAGCGGGACCACCTGCACCAAGAGCGGCATGGCCGTGATGGACGAGCCGAAGCCGGTCAGGCCGAACACCGTGTAGGCAAACACGATGATGAAGGCCAGCGGCGCGATCGTATCGAAATCGAAGTTCATTTACGTTTTTATTAATTCTTTTTAGCAACGTATCCTACACGCTCCATGCGGCGCGTGCCGCCCGCTTTGGCTGCGGGTAAAATGTCGGGGTCCGCAATCCGAGAGCCGCCATGTCCATCAACGAATCCCCCGATACCCTCACCATCACCCGCCCCGACGACTGGCACCTGCACCTGCGCGACGGCGCGGCGCTGGCCAGCGTCCTGCCGCACAGCGCGCGCCAGTTCGCACGCGCGATCGTGATGCCGAACCTGAAGCCGCCGGTCACCACCGCCGCCCTGGCGAGCGCCTACCGTGACTGTATCCTGGCGGCGCTGCCGCAGGGGATGAACTTCGAGCCGCTGATGACGCTGTACCTGACCGACAACACCGACCCGGACGAGATCCGCCGCGCCCAGGACACCGGCTTCATCCACGCAGTGAAACTGTATCCGGCCGGCGCCACCACCAATTCCGCGGCCGGCGTGACCGACCTGCGCAAGTGCTACAAGACGCTGGAAGTGATGCAGGAGACCGACATGCCGCTGCTGGTGCACGGCGAAGTCACCGACAACGAGATCGACCTGTTCGACCGCGAAGCCGTGTTCATCGAGCGCGTGATGCGCCCGCTGCGCCGCGACTTCCCGGAACTGAAGATCGTGTTCGAGCACATCACCACGCGCGACGCCGCCCAGTACGTGGCCGAAGCCGAAGGCCCGATCGCCGCCACCATCACCGCGCACCACCTGCTGTACAACCGCAACGAGATCTTCCGCGGCGGCATCCGCCCGCATTACTACTGCCTGCCGGTGCTCAAGCGCGAAGAACACCGCCTGGCGCTGGTGACCGCGGCCACCAGCGGCGACGAGCGCTTCTTCCTCGGCACCGACTCGGCCCCGCATGCCGTGCACGCCAAGGAGACCGGCTGCGGCTGCGCCGGCTGCTACACCGCGCTGCACGCGATGGAACTGTACGCCACCGCCTTCGAGCAGGCCGGCGCGCTGGACAAGCTGGAAGCCTTCGCCAGCCTGAATGGTCCGGGTTTCTACGGCCTGCCGGTGAACCAGGGCACCATCACCCTCAAGCGCGAAGCCTGGACCCTGCCGGCCACCGTCCCGATGGGCGAGCACGACCTGGTGCCGCTCAATGGCGGCGAACAGATCGGCTGGAAGATGCTGTAAGCGCGCATGGCCCCGAAGTTCGCGGAGAATGCGGAGATCGCGGCGATCGACTGGACGCGCCCGTGGTACGGCGCGGTGCGTCCCGCCTTCGACCGCCTGGAACCGGCTGCTGGCGGCGCCGGCTTCATCGACGCCTTCAATGCCAGCGCCATGCGCCTCGGCCTGCAGAACCACCGCGGCCAAGCGATCCGCTTCGTGCCGCAGGCGGCGCTGCCGCCGGATACCGCCTATGAACAGTTCATCGGCGCCACCGGCGGCGTGCCCACGCGCGACAACCTGCACGACTTCTTCAATGGCCTGGTGTGGCAGACCTTCCCGCTCATCAAGCGCGAGCTGAACGCGCTGCAGGCGGCGCAGATCGCCGCCGCCGGCGTCGGCACGTCGCGCGGCGCGGCGCGTGACGCCGCCACCATCTTCGACGAGAACGCGGCGCTGCTGGTGGTGCGAGACAGTGAACAGGGCCGCGCGCTGGTCGAGGACTTGCGCGCGCACCGCTGGGTCGAGGCCCTGTGGACGCGCCGCGCCATGTTCGGTCACGCTGACGGCGGCGAGCACAACGGGGACAACAGCGGCGGGGATGCCGGCGGCGGCGCCGAGCTGTGGCTGTTCGGCCACGCGCTGATGGAAAAGCTGGTGGCGCCGCGCAAGGCGATCACCGCCCATACCCGCGTCGTGTTCGCGTGCGATGCCTTCTTCTCCCTGCCGTGGCAGGAACGGCGCGTCTGGATCGACTTCACGGTGGCCGGGCTGCTGGCCGCCGAAGGCTTGACCACGGCCGCCTTCATGCCGCTGCAGGTGCTGGGCGTGCCCGGCTGGTGGCCGGGGCAGGATGAAGCCTTTTACCTGGACCAGACCGTATTCCGGCCCAAGCGGCTCGGACACCCTTTTCCACCCGACCACAAGGAGACGTGATGAGCGCAAGCGTACGATGGGGCATCCTCGGCACCGGCAGGATCGCCAAAGCCTTTGCCAACGCACTGAAGGACACGCCGGATGCCGTGCTGGCCGGCGTCGGCTCGCGCACGCTCGAGAGCGCGCAGGCGTTCGCCGCAGAGTTTGCCGACGCATTCGGCGCGGATGCGGACATCAAGGCGTATGGCTCGTACGCAGCGCTGGCGCAGGCCGATGACATCGACCTGATCTACGTCGGCACGCCGCACCCGATGCATGCCGCGAACGTGCGCATGGCGCTGGAGGCCGGCAAGGGTGTGCTGTGCGAAAAGGCGTTCACGGTGAACCGGCGCGAAGCCGAGGAACTGGTGGCGCTGGCGCGTTCCAGAAAACTGTTCCTGATGGAGGCGATGTGGACGCGCTACCTGCCGGGCCTGCTTGAAGTGCGCCGCATCGTGGAGGACGGCGAGATCGGCAAGCCCACCCAGGTGATCGCCGACCTCGGCTTCACGTCCGCCGCCGGTCCCGAGCACCGCCTGTTCAACCCGGAGCTGGGCGGCGGCGCGCTGCTCGACCTCGGCATCTACCCGCTGTCGATCGCGGTGGCGCTGCTGGGGCCGGTGGAATCGGTGGTGGCGCAGGCGGAGCTCGGCGCCACCGGCGTCGATGAGCAGACCAGCTTCATCCTCAAGCACCGCGGCGGCGGCCTGTCGAGCTGCAGCTGCTCGCTGCGCGCCAGCCTGCCGAGCGAACTGACGATCGCCGGCGCGCGCGGGCGGGTGCGCATGCACACCAAGTTCCACCACGCCCAGACGCTGACCGTGACCGGTCTCGATGGCGCCGCCCGCACCGTGGCCACGCCCTATATCGGCAACGGCTACGTGCACGAAGCGATCGAGGCCCAGCGCTGCTGGCGCGGCGGCCTGGTCGAAAGTCCCGGCATGACGCACGAGGACACGCTGGCGCTGATGGGCGTGATGGACGAGATCCGGCGCCAGATCGGCGTCGCCTATGCGGCCGACCGGGCCTCCGGCGCTGCATGACCAACAACGAATGACCAACAAGGAGAACCCATGAAACGCGATCCCCGTTCCACCACCCGCCTGCGCCGCCTGACGGCGCGCCAGCGCAAGAAGCTGCGTGTCGGCGAATTCAAGGAACACTGCTTCGACGTGGAACTCGTGTTTCACAACCCGATGCGCGGCGAGCCGTACCACGACTTCATCAATGACTTCTTCGGCTTCCTCGAGCAGCGTGGCCTGCTGGGCGGCGGCTTCGGCGGCAAGGATGCGTTCAGCGAAACCGAAGGCGTGATCGCCCGCATCGAGCGCGGTTCGCCGAGCGAGGAAGACCGCGAAGCGGTGGTGGGCTGGCTGCGCGCGCGTCCGGAAGTGGTCGATGCGCGGGCGCAGGACTTCAAGGATGCGTGGCACGGCCACGGCATCTGATAGAAAAGCCCGCATGATGCAGCCCGCGCGATGCGGGCTTTTTTATGGGCGCCGATATCTTGATCTGTAAGGTTTTGGGTTTACCGGCAAGTGTTTGCAAAGTCTGTCAACAAGGTGATGCCTGAGCGCGTTTCAGGCACAGGTGACACGCTGACGTGCGCCAATTGATGTGCTCCGACTCCCAACTCTACCGAGGACCATCCATCATGAAAAAGATCGCTGCCACCCTGATCGCCGGCCTGTTCGCTACCGCAGCCTTTGCCCAGACGCCGGCGCCGGCCGCCCCGGCGAAATCGGTGCCCGATTCCGTCGTGTCGCCGGCCATCGGCAAGGCGCAGGCAACGCATGAGAAGGAGGCCGCCAAATCGGAGGCCAAGGCGGGCAAGGGCGACCGGAAAGCCGCCAAGCACCCGAAGAAGCATGCACCGGTGAAGACCGACCAGGATGCGCCGGCCGACGCGCAGGGCGCCACCGTCGGCCCGACCGGCACCAGCGCGTCGCCCACGACCGGCCAGTGATGCCCTTGCAGTCCACGACCAGGCCCGCGCGATGCGGGCTTTTTTCATGCTGGATGCGGTGGCGCTGGCCAGGACGGAATGAGCGTCGCTTCAGCTCTGCAGTTGTAAGCACTTGTCAGCACGGTAAGCGTTTGTAAGGCCGGTCAACAGATGAGCGACGGGCTTCGTTGAAGGCTCAGGTGACACGCAAGGCGCGCACCGAACCCTACAACGACTTCGAGGACCACACCATGAAAAAGACCATCGTTACCCTGATCGCCGGCCTGTTCGCTACCGCAGCTTTCGCCCAGACGCCGGCGCCGGCAGCGGCCTCGACGCCGGCAGTGGCCAAGGCCGAAGCCAAGCAGGAGAAGCAGGCGGCGAAGGCCGAACTGAAAGAAACCAAGGTGCAAGCGAAGGCCGAGGTCAAGGAAGCCAAGGCCGATGCCAAGGCCAAGGAAGCCAAGGCCGAAGCGAAAGCGGATGTGAAGGAAGCCAAGGCCGAGGCCAAGCATGACAAGGTCAAGGCCGAGCACAAGGCGGCTGTGAAGGCCGAGCACAAGGACGCCACGGTGGCCGTGGCTGCGCCGGCCAAGTAAGTAGCAGCGTCGTTTCTACTGAACGTCGTTCCGTAAATAGCACGTCGTCCCCGCGCAGGCGGGGACGACGAATTAAACGCGGGGGCGACGTAATGAATCGCGGGGGCGACGTTTTGGAGCGGCAGGCCGCCTCACACCTTCAGGAATTCCTCCCGCCCGCCCAGCCACCTCGCCAGGTGCGCCTCCACGATCGCCTCCGCTTCCGGCGTACCCGCATCCAGCAGCCACTGCGCCACGTCGCGCGCCTGTTCCACGATCCACTGGTCGGTTTCCAGGTCGGCAAAACGCAGCATCGCCTGGCCCGACTGGCGCGCGCCGAGGAATTCGCCGGGGCCGCGGATTTCCAGGTCGCGGCGGGCGATCTCGAAGCCGTCGGTGGTTTCTCGCATCGTCATCAGGCGCTGCTTGGCCACCTGGCCCAGCGGGCTCTGATACAGGAGCAGGCACACGCTGGCGGCCGAACCGCGGCCCACGCGTCCGCGCAGCTGGTGCAGCTGCGACAGGCCGAAGCGCTCGGCGTGCTCGATCACCATCAGCGACGAATTCGGCACGTCGACGCCGACCTCGATCACGGTGGTCGCCACCAGCACGTGCACCTCGCCCGCCGAGAAGGCGTCCATGATCACCTGTTTTTCGGCCGGCTTCATGCGTCCGTGCACCAGGCCGACCACCAGGTCGGGCAGGGCCGCGGCCAGGGTCTCGTAGGTGTCGGTCGCGGTCTGCAGCTGCAGCGCCTCCGACTCTTCGATCAACGGGCACACCCAGTAGGCCTGGCGGCCTTCGAGCGCGGCCGCGTGCACGCGCGCGATGACTTCGTCGCGCCGGTTCTGGTCGATCGCGCGCGTGACGATCGGCGTGCGGCCCGGCGGCAGTTCGTCGATGACGGACACTTCCAGGTCGGCGTAGTAGGTCATCGCCAGCGTGCGCGGGATCGGCGTGGCCGACATCATGAGCTGGTGCGGCACCAGGCCTTCGCTGCCCTTGTTGCGCAGGGTCAGGCGCTGGCCGACGCCGAAGCGGTGCTGTTCGTCCACCAGCACCAGGCCCAGGCGCGCGAACTGCACCGTGTCCTGGATCAGGGCGTGCGTGCCGATCACCAGGTGCGCCTCGCCCGATTCCACCAGTTCGTTGGCGGCCTGCTTGTCCTTTTTCTTCAGGCTGCCGGTGAGCCAGGCCACCTTCACGCCGAGCGGCTCCATCCAGGAGGCGATCTTGCGGAAGTGCTGTTCGGCCAGGATCTCGGTCGGCGCCATCAGCGCGGCCTGGTAGCCGCTGTCGATGGCCTGCGCCGCCGCCAGCGCCGCAACCACGGTCTTGCCGCTGCCGACGTCGCCCTGCAGCAGGCGCTGCATCGGATAGTCCTCGCACAAATCGGCGCTGATTTCCTTTACCACGCGCTGCTGGGCATTGGTCAGTTTGAACGGCAGGGCCTTCAAAAAGGCCTCGGACAGCGCGCCCACCGCGCCAAGGCGCGGCGCGCCTTTTTCGCGGCGCGCCTGCTGCGCGCTTTTCAGTGACAGCTGCTGCGCCAGCAGCTCGTCGAATTTGACGCGGGTCCAGGCCGGATGGCTGCGTTCGACCAGTGCGTGTTCGTCGACGTCGGCCGGCGGGTAGTGCAGCAGGCGCACCGCCGGCTGGAATTCGGCCAGGTTCAGGCGTGCGCGCACCGGCTGCGGCACGGTGTCGGTCCAGTCGACGCGCTTCATGGCGTCGGCGATGGCACGGCGCAGGATGGTCTGCGACAGCCCTTCGCCGGACGGATACACCGGGGTGAGGGAAGTGGGCAGCGGCGCGCCCTCGTTGATGACCTTGTAGGCCGGGTGGACCATCTCGGCGCCGAAGAAGCCGTGCCGCACTTCGCCGCGCGCGCGGATGCGCGTGCCCTCGGCCAGCTGCTTGACCTGGCTGCCGTAGAAATTCATGAAGCGCAGCTGGATGTCCGAGGTCTCGTCGGCGATCGACACCAGCAGCTGCTTCCTCGGCTTGTAGCTGATTTCATTCTTGACCACGACGCCCTCGACCTGGGACACGTGGCCGCCGCGCAGGCAGGCTTCGCGGATGGGGACGACTTGCGTCTCGTCCTCGTAGCGCATCGGCAGGTGCAGCACGCGGTCCATGTCGGTGCGCAGGCCGAGCTTGACGAGCTTGCTTTCGATGTTGTTGGCTGTCGAACCAGCTTCGACTTTGGGTTTGGTGGCAGGCATAAAGGCTTCGTTGGCGCGTGTTGTCGATGCGTCAGGATGGACATTCACATGGCCCGCCTGCGCCCTCTGCCCGGAAATCAAGAGTAAAATAGAGGGTTCGCCGTACACGCTTGAGTCCCTATTGTAAAGGGGCTGGTCCTGTTTTCCCATATTGAGCAGAATGTATTCCCTCTCCGACTTCGATTTTGACCTGCCGCCCGAGCGCATCGCCCAGGTGCCGCTGCCCGACCGCAGCGCTTCGCGCCTGCTCCAGCTGGACGGCGCGCGCATCACCGACCGTAAATTTTCCGATATCGTCGATCAGCTCCAGGCCGGTGACCTGCTGGTCATGAACAATACCCGGGTGCTGAAGGCGCGCTTCTTCGGCCAGAAGGACACCGGCGGCCAGGTCGAGGTGCTGGTCGAGCGCGTGCTCGATCCGCGTACGGTGCTGGCGCAGGTGCGGGCATCGAAATCGCCGAAACCGGGCACCCGCATCCGCCTGGCCGACGCCTTCGAGGTCGGCGTCGGCGAACGCGCCGGCGAGTTCTTCACGCTCCATTTCGATGGCGACGTGTTCGAACTGATCGAGGCCCATGGCCGCCTGCCGCTGCCGCCCTATATCGAGCACGACGCCGACGACTTCGACGAGCAGCGCTACCAGACCGTGTACTCATCGGCGCCGGGGGCAGTGGCGGCGCCGACCGCCGGCCTGCACTTCGACCAGCCGCTGCTGGACAGGCTCGCGGCGAAGGGCGTCAACATCGCGTATGTGACGCTGCACGTGGGCGCCGGCACCTTCCAGCCGGTGCGCGTCGAAAACCTGGCCGAGCACCAGATGCACAGCGAGTGGTACACGATTCCGCAAGAGACCGTGGATGCGGTGCGCGCGGCGAAAGCGGCCGGGCGCGACGTCGTGGCGGTCGGCACGACGTCGCTGCGCGCGCTGGAATCGGCGTCGCAGTCCGGCGAACTGGTGGTTGGCAGTGGCGACACCCGCCTGTTCATCACCCCGGGCTACTTGTTCAAGACCGTGACCCGGTTGATCACCAACTTCCACCTGCCGAAGTCGACGCTGATGATGCTGGTGTCGGCCTTTGCCGGCTACGACGAAATCCGCAGCGCCTACGCGCACGCGATCGCGAGCGAGTACCGCTTCTTCAGCTACGGCGACGCCATGCTGCTGACCACGCAAGCGCGCGCCGGCTGAGCCGCGCGCGCATCCGAAACGAACGGAATATTTACGAATGCTGGAATTTACCCTCCTTAAGAAAGACACCAGCGGCCTGTCGCACGCACGGCGCGGCCGCCTCAAGCTGAACCACGGCACCATCGAAACCCCGATCTTCATGCCGGTCGGTACCTATGGCTCGGTCAAGGCGATGGACCCGAACGAGCTGAAGGCCGTCGGCTCGCAGATCATCCTCGGCAATACCTTCCACCTGTGGCTGCGTCCCGGCACCCAGGTGCTGGACAAGTTCGGCGGCCTGCACGGCTTCATGGGCTGGGACAAGCCGATCCTGACCGACTCCGGCGGCTTCCAGGTGTTCTCGCTGGGTGCGATGCGCAAGATCACGGAAGAGGGCGTCAAGTTCGCTTCGCCGATCGACGGCTCGCGCCAGTTCCTGTCGCCCGAGATCTCGATGCAGATCCAGCGTTCGCTGAACTCGGACATCGTGATGCAGTTCGACGAATGCACGCCCTACGAAATCGACGGCCGTCCGGCCACCGCGGAAGAGGCGGCCAAGTCGATGCGCATGTCGCTGCGCTGGGCCCAGCGCTCGATGAACGAATTTAACAAGGGCGAGAATCCGAACGCGCTGTTCGGCATCGTCCAGGGCGGCATGTACGAGCGCCTGCGCGACGAATCGCTGGCGGGGCTGGAAGAGATCGACTTCCCGGGCCTGGCTATCGGCGGTTTGTCGGTGGGCGAGCCGAAGGAAGACATGATGCGCGTGCTGGAACACGTCGGCCCGCGCCTGCCCGAGAACAAGCCGCACTACCTGATGGGCGTGGGCACCCCGGAAGACCTGGTGGCCGGCGTGGCCAACGGCGTCGACATGTTCGACTGCGTGATGCCGACCCGTAATGCGCGCAACGGCTGGCTGTTCACCCGCTTCGGCGATGTGAAAATCAAGAATGCGCGCTACAAGGATGACCAGGCGCCGCTGGATGAGTCCTGCACCTGCTATTGCTGCAAGAATTTCTCGCGCGCCTACTTGCATCACCTGCACCGCTCGAAGGAAATCCTGGGTGCGCGCCTGAACACCATCCACAACCTGCATTATTACCTGAACCTGATGCAGGAAATCCGCGACGCGATCGACGCCGACCGCTTCCACGCATTCCGCCTGCAGTTCAACGCCGACCGCGCCCGCGGGGTGTGACCACGATATTTGAACGCGTGGACAGCCAAGCTGTCCACCCTGCCGGCAATGCCGCATGCCGGTGGACGGATCTTCCGCCCACGCGTTCGACTATTGCTCGCCTATTCGGGAATTAATTTCCTGTCAACGTCTTGCAATCAGGCATGACAATAACAACATGCCGGGAAACTGGCTGTTGCCTTTTTGAGGGTGCTAGAATACAGCGCTCGTTTTTTAACCACCGTATTCAATACTTACAATCGGGAGTCCTTGTGTTCATTTCCAACGCTTACGCGCAAACCGCCGGTGCCGCCGACCCAGGCATCATGGGCAGCCTCACCACGTTCGCTCCGCTGATCCTGATGTTCGTGGTCATGTATTTCCTCATGATCCGCCCGCAGCAGAAGCGCCAGAAAGAGCTGCGCACCATGATGGACGCGTTGGCCAAGAACGATGAAGTGATCACCGTCGGCGGCGTGCTGGGCCGCGTGACCAAGGTTTCCGACACCTACGTCACCATCGAAGTGGCGGCCGGTACCGAAATGGTGGTGCAGAAGAACGCCGTCACCGCCCTGCTGCCAAAGGGCACCCTGAAGTCCCTGTAAGCCGGACGCGCGGTGTGCGCCGCGCTCCAGCCCGCTGCCCATTCTTGAACGCTGGAACATCATGAATCGCTATCCCCTCTGGAAATACATACTGATCCTCGTGGCAGTACTGCTCGGTTTGCTGTACACGGCGCCCAACTACTTCGGCGATTCGCCGGCGTTGCAAGTGACCACCGGTAAGGCAACGGTCAAGGTCAACAGCGACACGGCAAGCCAGGTCGCCGAGGCGCTGAAACGCGAAGGCATCGCCGCCGACGCCGTCGCCCTCGAAGGCGCCGGCGACAGCAGCGCAGTGCGCGCCCGCTTCACGAGCACCGACGCCCAGTTCAAGGCCAAGCTGGCGCTGGAGCGCAACCTGAACCGCGACCCGTCCGACCCCGACTACATCGTCACCGTCAACCTGGCCAAGAACACTCCGGCCTGGATGGAAAAGCTGGGCGCCAAGCCGATGAACCTGGGCCTGGACCTGCGCGGCGGCGTCCACTTCCTGCTGCAGGTCGATGCCAAGGCGGTGCAGGACACCCGCATCAAGACCACCCTGGCGTCGGTTCGTTCCCAGCTGCGCGACCAGGGCGTGCGCCATGCCGGCATCGACCGTGTGGGCGACACCATCCAGATCAACTTCCGCGACCAGGCCACCCGCGCCAAGGCGCGCAGCACGCTGGCCCAGAACGCCGACCTGGCATTCGCCGAAACCGCCGACGGCACCGACCTGAAGCTGATGGTCACGCTCAAGCCGGAAGCGCTGCAGCGCGTGGTGGAAGAGGGCGTCAAGCAGAACATCAGCTCGCTGGGCAAGCGCATCAACGAGCTGGGCGTGACCGAACCGATCATCCAGCAGCAGGGCCGCGACCGCATCGTGGTCCAGCTGCCGGGCGTGCAGGACGTGGCCCATGCGAAGGACATCATCGGCCGCACCGCGACCCTCGAATTCCGCGTGACCGACGATACGGTCACGCCGGGCACCGAGCTGTCCGCCGCGATCCCGCTGAATTCGGAACTGTTCACGCAGGGATCGGGCGCGCCGGTCGTGGTGTCGAAGGACGTCCTCGTCAGCGGCGACTCGATCATCAGCGCGGTCGCCGGCTTCGACCAGAACCAGCGTCCGGCCGTGAACCTCGAGCTCAACGCCGAAGCCGGCCGCAAGATGCGCGCCATGACCCGCGAGCGCGTGGGCAAGCGCATGGCGACGCTGCTGAAGGAAAAGGGCAAGTACACCGTGCTGCAGGTCGCGACCATCCAGGGCGAATTCGGCGCCAACTTCCAGACCACCGGCATGCCGAGCCCGGCCGCCGCGGCCGAGCTGGCGCTGCTGCTGCGCGCCGGCGCGCTGTCGGCCCCGATGGAATTCGTCGAAGAGCGCGTGGTCGGCCCGCAACTGGGCGCCGAAAACATCAGCAAGGGCCTGCATTCGACCCTGTGGGGCTTCGTGGCGATCGCGATCTTCATGGTCATCTACTACCAGCTGTTCGGCTTCTTCAGCGTGATCGCGCTGGCCTGCAACCTGCTGTTCCTGCTGGCCCTGCTGTCGATGCTGCAGGCGACGCTGTCGCTGCCGGGTATCGCGGCAATCGCGCTGGCGCTGGGCATGGCGATCGACTCGAACGTGCTGATCAACGAACGTATCCGCGAGGAATTGCGTGCGGGTAATACACCACAGGCGGCGATTTCGGCCGGCTTCAGCCACGCCTGGGCCACCATCCTGGACTCGAACGTGACCACCCTGATCGTCGGCCTGGCGCTGGTGGTGTTCGGCTCGGGCGCGGTGCGCGGCTTCGCGGTGGTGCACTGCCTGGGCATCCTGACCTCGATGTTCTCGGCCGTGTTCCTGTCGCGCGGCGTGGTGAACCTGTGGTACGGCCGCAAGAAAAAGCTGAACAAGATCGCCATCGGCACCGTCTGGGCGCCGGGCATGACCGCCGCCAACACCGGCGTCAAGCCGTCCACGAAGCAATAAGGAAAACCGGGGTTAAGACATGGAATTTTTCAAGATTAAACGGGACATCCCGTTCATGCGCCACGCGTTGATCTTCAACGCGATCTCGGCGCTGACCTTCGCCGCCGCGGTGTTCTTCCTGGTGACCAAGGGCCTGCACTTCTCGGTCGAGTTCACCGGCGGCACCGTGATGGAACTGCGTTATCCGCACGCGGCCGACCAGGAGAAGATCCGCGGCAGCCTGGTCAAGCTCGGCTACGAGCAGCCGGAAGTGTCGAGCTTCGGCACCGCGCAGGACATCCTGCTGCGCCTGCCGATCCGCGAAGGCACGGCGGCCGCGAACGCCTCGGCGGCCGTGTTCAACGCCCTGTGCGCGGCCGAGAGCGGCACGCCGAAGCAGGTCCAGCACACCACCGACAAGGGCGAGAGCGTCACCCGCACCAGCTGCGTCAACGCGGCCGGCGCCGAAGTCGTGAGCCAGCAGCGGGTCGACTTCGTCGGCGCCCAGGTCGGCGACGAACTGGCCCAGAACGGCCTGAACGCGCTGATCATGGTCGTGGTCGGCGTGATGATCTACCTGGCCGTGCGCTTCGAGTGGAAGTTCGCGGTGGCGGCGATCATCGCCAACCTGCACGACATCGTGATCATCCTGGGCTTCTTCGCCTTCTTCCAGTGGGAATTCTCGCTGACCGTGCTGGCGGGTATCCTGGCGGTGCTGGGTTATTCGGTCAACGAATCGGTCGTGATCTTCGACCGGATCCGCGAGACCTTCCGCAAGCAGCGCAAGATGAGCGTGACCGAGGTGATGGACCATGCGATCACCAGCACCATGTCGCGTACCATCATCACCCACGGCTGTACCGAGATGATGGTGCTGTCGATGCTGTTCTTCGGCGGCCAGAGCCTGCATTACTTTGCGATGGCGCTGACGATCGGTATCCTGTTTGGTATCTATTCGTCGGTGTTCGTGGCGGCCGCCATCGCCCGCGCGCTGGGCGTGAAGCGTGAAGACCTGATCAAGCCGGTCAAGGAACGCGACGAAACCGACGGCGCGGTCGTGTAACCACGAGCCGCGGCGCCACGGCGCATGCCGATCGAAAAGCCGCCCGGCCCTGGCCATGGCGGCTTTTTTTACATTAACGTGAAATCTTTATGGCGGGAATTTAAAGATTCTGGACTTGTGTGAAGCACCGCACAGAGGACACGCTTAAGCTTGCCATACCATGGACTCGTCTCTTTCAGGACATCCCTAGTTTTGGACTTCACCCGTTGCGCTGCAGCGGGTTTTTTTTTGCCTATTAGTTTATTGATGACTTGTTAATGGCGTCAAATCAAACAAACGTCAAAAAATTTAACAAGTGTGAGACAGCGCACAGAGTGTGCACATAAGCGGAACTAATATGGACCTGTCTCTTTCAGGACATCCCTAGTTTTGGACTTTACCCGCTTCCACGAGCGGGTTTTTTTTTGCTCAGGCCAGGGCGGCACTGAGGCCGCGCACTTCGTCGGCGGACTCTTCCAGGATCAGGGCCAGGGTGCCTTCACCCACCGAGAAATCGATGGTGGCGGCGCTGCGGATGCCGGCGCCGCCGGGGCGTTCCAGCAGCGGCGAAGCCACCGGCGACAGATCGTTCGCCAGCAGCAGGGTGTCGCCCAGGGTTTCCGGGGGCAGGGCGCGCATGCCGTTCCACAGCGCTTCGATCGCGCCCATCACCGGTGCCGGCACGCCCAGTTTCAGCAGGACGCCGCGCCCGATCGCGGTCTCGCCATAGTCGATCCATTCGTCGGCGCCGCCGTCGAGCAGGCCCGGGAATTCGGCGGCGCGCGACAGCAGGTAAAAGCCGCCGATTTCGTGCACGATGCCGGCGAACATGGCGGTGTCCGGATCGACATACGAGACGCGCCGGGCGATCACCTGGGACAGGGCGGCGACATGGGCCGAGTGCTGCCACAGCTGGTCGGCCTTGAAGCGCAGTCCGGGATCGGTGATATTGCCGGCCAGCTGGCGCACGATGACCGAGGCGGCCAGCGCGCCCAGCACGCGGAAGCCCACGCGTCCGATGGCGGCACGCACGTTGGTGACGTCGCTGCCGGCACGGTTGTAGGCGGCCGAGTTGGCGATGGCGACGGTGCGCGCGGCCAGCAGCGGCTCGCTCTGCACCAGGCGCGCGGCCTCGTCGATATGGCAGTCGGGATCCGCCAGCGTACGCTGGAGCTTGAGCGTCGCATCCACATGGGTGGGGAAGCTGAGCTCGCCGCGCCCGGCTTGCGCGGCAATGCTCTTGAGGGCGTCGAGTCTGTCCATGGCAAAAAATTATACCTCCAATCAACAGCTCGACCGCCCTTGAAAACCCTTAAGGTTCGCTGAAGATGGCGTCACAGCCGTCTTTCGGCTCTTCGGTATCCTGCAGTTCGTCGACCAGGCCCAGGTCGAACAGTTCCTCGACCGCGTTCATGAAGCTGTTCAACGTGGCCGCGCCGATCAGGCGGTAGATCTCGCCGGCTTCGTTGCGGACGCCGATCTGCATCGGTTCCTGGCGCACCTCGTCGGGCGTGGCGACGTCGAGCAGCAGGTTGCCGATGATGTGCTTGTCGAAATGGGCTGGTTTCTTGCCTTCGAGCAGGGCTGTGTTCACGATATTCCTTTTATGGTCGTCGAAATGAGGGTGGGGATGATATCGGATTGCGCACGCTCCCGCCATATCGTCCATCTCAAGTATCATAGTCAGCCATTCGCATTCCACAAGCCGCCTGTCCAGCAATGACCCCGATCCACCTGCATGCAGCACGCTGAATTGTCCCGCCTGGCGCAGGAGGCGCCCCTGCGCGTGCTGCTGCTGAATGCCGGCGAGCCGGATGCGCTGAGCTGGTCCGGCCTGATCCAGCCGCTGCGCCTGGCCGCCAAGCTGCTCGGGCCGCAGCGCCTGCACGTGGACGTGCGCAGTCCGGACAAGTTCGCCGGCGAAGCCCTGCGTCCCTGGCACCTGGTGCTGCTGGTGGCGGACGAGGCCGAGGCCGGCCTGCGGCCCGCCAATTTGCGCAGCCTGGCCCAGCGCTGCCGCAGCGCGCCGTGCTGGGGCGGGGTCGGGGCCGGCGTGCTGTGGCTGGCCGAGGCGGGCGTGCTGAACGGCGTGCGCACCGCGCTGCCCTGGTCGCTGTACCCGGACGCCGACGCGATCGCCGAACAGGCCCTGTTCAGCCCGCACCTGTTCGAAATCGATGGCGCCCGCCTGACCTGCTGCGGCGGCGCGGCCAGCATCGACTTCGCCCTGACCCTGGTCGATTTGCTGTTCGGCGCCACGCTCCAGGCGCAAGTCAAGGAAATCCTGTGCGTGGACCGCGTGCGCGGCCCGGAAGAGCGCCAGCGGGTGGCGCTGCAGGCGCGCTTCGGCGCACTGCAGCCCAAGCTGAGCGAAGCCGTGACCCTGATGGAAGCGAATATCGAGGAACCGCTGTCCACCGACGAGATCGCGCAGCTGGCCGGCATCTCGCGGCGCCAGCTGGAGCGCCTGTTCAAGCAATACCTGGGCAGCCTGCCGTCGCGCTACTACCTCGAACTGCGCCTGAACCGGGCGCGCCAGTTGCTGCGCGATACCAATTACTCGATCGTGCAGGTGGGCTTGATGTGCGGTTTTTCCTCGGGATCGCACTTTTCGACCGCATTCGGGGCGCTGTTCGGCAACACACCGCGGGAAGAACGCCAGCGCAAGTTGAGCGAATAATGACGTTCGTCAAACCGGGGTCAGAGCCCGATGTTTGGCAATTTCCTTGAAGATATTTCCAAATTTCGGGCTCTGACCCCGGTTTGTGGTTGCGCAAAGGGTTTTGTTGCCAGTCCAAAAATGAAAATGCCTGTCGCAGATTGAAAAGAACTGCAAGGATGGGCTTTTTATAATGAGGCGCTCGGCGCGGCTGTTGTAGTTCGCGCGACCCTTTATTTGGATGAGGAACAACGTCATGAATGCCAAGCTCGATTCCGGTGTCACCACGCGGCCTGTCACACGCCAGACTTTCGACGAGGTCCTCGTCCCGACCTACGCCCCGGCTGCGATGGTGCCGGTGCGCGCCTCGGGCCTGGACGTGTGGGACCAGGAAGGCAAGCATTACCTGGACTTCACCTCCGGCATCGCCGTATCGAGCCTGGGCCATTGCAACCCGGTCGTGGTGGAGGCGCTGACGCGCCAGGCCAACACCTTGTGGCACGTCGGTAACGGCTACACCAACGAGCCGGTGCTGCGCCTGGCCTCGAGCCTGATCGAAGCCACCTTCGCCGACCGCGCCTTCTTCGCCAACTCGGGCGCCGAAGCCAACGAAGCGGCCCTGAAGCTGGCGCGCAAGTACGCGCACGGCAAGTTCGGTCCGCACAAGTCGCGTATCGTGTCGTGCTACTCGTCGTTCCACGGCCGCACCCTGTTCACCGTGTCGGTGGGCGGCCAGTCGAAGTACACCGAAGGCTTCGAGCCGCTGCCCCCGAGCATCAACCACATCACCTACAACGACATCGACTCCGCGCGCGCGGCGATTACCGACGACGTGGCCGCCGTGATCGTCGAGCCGATCCAGGGCGAGGGCGGCGTGATCCCGGGCGACATCGAATTCCTGAAGACCCTGCGCGAACTGTGCGACCAGACCGGCGCCCTGCTGGTGTTCGACGAAGTGCAGTCCGGCGTCGGCCGCACCGGCACCTTCTACGATTACATGAACACGGGCGTGACCCCGGACATCCTGACCTCGGCCAAGGCGCTGGGCAACGGCTACCCGATCGGCGCCATGCTGACCACGAACGAGATCGCCCAGGCCTTGAACGTCGGTTCGCACGGCACCACCTACGGCGGCAACCCGCTGGCCACCACCGTGGCCCTGGCCGTGGTCGAGCAGATCAACCAGCCGGCCTTCCTCGAGCGCGTGCGTGCCGCGTCCGCCAAGGTGTTCGCGAACCTGGAAAAACTGGTCGCCGACTACCCGCAACTGTTCGCCAAGGCGCGCGGCAAGGGCCTCCTGATCGGCGTGCCGATGGCCGATGCCCATAAAGGCCGCTCGAAGGACTACACCAAGGTCTGCGAGAAGCTCGGCCTGATGCTCTTGATCGCCGGTCCCGACGTGGTGCGCCTGGCACCGGCGCTGGTGGTGTCGGACGAGCAGATTGCCGAAGCCGACCGCATCATGCGCGCGGCGGCCGACGAGTTCCTCGCCGCCTGACGCCACAAGCCATGACACCGGCTGGCCGGGCACGCGGATTCGCATTCCGCCGCCCGCCAGCCATGATTTCCCTGTCGTCCCGACCGATGTCTTTCCGGGAGTATCCATGTATGTTGTCCGTCCGGTAGAAGCCGCGGATGTCGGCGCCCTCGAGTCCCTGCTCGCCGCCTCCACGCCGGGAGTGCACACCCTGCCGCGTACGCGCGAGAAGATCGTGGCGCTGGTCGAACGGTCGAACGCCTCGTTCGCGGCCCACGTCGACATTCCCAGCGAGGAAACCTATCTGTTCGTGCTCGAGGACATCGAGCGCCACGAACTGGTCGGCACCGCCGCGATCCACGCCTCGGCCGGCTCGAACGGCACCTATTTCGCGTTCCGCAACGACGTGATCCAGCAGGTCTCGCGCGACCTGAACATCAGCCACAGCGTACACGCATTGACGCTGTGCTCCGAGCTGACCGCGTATTCGCAGCTGTCCGGCTTCAGTATCCGCCACCGTGACAGCGCCGGCCTGGAAGCGGCCCTGCTGTCGCGCGCGCGCCTGCTGTATGCGGTATTGGCGCCGCACCGCTTCGGCGACCGTTTCTTCGTGCCGCTGGCCGGCGTCACCGACGACAATGGCCAGTCGCCGTTCTGGGATGCCTTGGGGCGCAAGTTCTTCAAGATGGATTTCCTGGACGCCGAACGGACCATCGGCGGTGCGCGCAACCGCACCCTGATCGTCGAGCTGATGCCGCACTATCCGGTCTACGTGCCGCTGCTGCCCGGCCCGGCGCAGGCGGCCATGGGCCAGATCCATCCCAACGGCCAGCTGTCGTTCGACCTGCTGACCGAGGAAGGTTTCGAAGCCGACGAGTACATCGACATCTTCGACGGCGGCCCGATCCTGCAGGCGCACAAGAACGCGCTGCGCTCGTTCCGCGGCTCGATGGTGCGGCGCGTCGCCACGCTCGAGCATCCGCCGGCGGCGCCGGACGCGCTGGTCAGCTACGCCGTCGCCAGCGGCGAGCGCAACTTCCGCGCGATCGTGCTGCCGTGCGCCCCGGCCGAGAGCAGCGAGCACCTGTGCCTGCCGGCCTGGGCCCAGCAGGCGCTGGGCGTGGCCGCGGGCGAATCCGTCATCTGCGTCCGCATTTAAGAGAGAACCCCATGCTCGTCATACGCGCAATCACCCAGGACGACGTCGATCCGCTGATCGCCATGGCGCACCAGGTCGGCAGCGGCATGACCACCCTGAAGCCGGACCGCGCCATGCTGGGCGAGCGCGTCGGCATCGCGGTGGCCTCGTTCGCGCAAACCATCCCGCCCGAGGAACGCGACTACATGTTCGTGATGGAAGACACCGCCAGCGGCCGCCTGGCCGGCGTCTGCGCCATCAAGGCCGCGGTCGGCCTCACGGAACCGTTCTACAACTACCGCATCGGCACCCTGGTGCATTCCAGCCGCGAACTGAACGTGTTTACGCGCATGGACACGCTGTACCTGTCGAACGACCTGACCGGATCGAGCGAGCTGTGCTCGCTGTTCCTGATGCCGGAATACCGCACCGGCGCCAACGGCAAGTGGCTGTCGAAAAGCCGCTTCCTGTTCATCGCCCAGTTCCAGCAGCTGTTCACCGCGAAGATCATCGCCGAGATGCGCGGCTACCAGGCCGAGGATGGGACCTCGCCGTTCTACGAAGGCCTGGGGCGCCACTTCTTCAAGATGGATTTCGACCACGTCGACGGCCTGACCGCGGTCGGCAAGAAGTCCTTCATCGCCGAACTGATGCCGCGCCAGCCGCTGTACGTGGCCTACCTGCCGGACGATGCCCAGGAAGTGATCGGCCAGGTGCACCGCTCGACCCTGCCGGCGCGCAAGCTCCTGGAGCAGGAAGGCATGCACTACGAAGGCTACGTCGACATCTTCGACGCCGGCCCGGTGCTGCAGGGCCGCGTGGCGGAACTGCGCGCGGTGCGCGACAGCGTGCTGACCGTGGCCGACGCAGGCGGGCCGGAAGGCGAGTGCGAGACCACGCTGGTGTCGAACACGAAGCTCGACGATTTCCGCATGATCCTGACGCAGGCATGCTCGGGCGGTACGAAAGTGTCGCTGTCGGCGCGCGAACTGCAGCTGCTGCATTGCCAGGCGGGCGACCCGGTGCGCACGCTGTCCATCAACGCAAGGAAGAACGTACATGGCTAACCTGTCGAACTACATCAACGGCGCATGGCTCGCCGGCAGCGGCGAACCGCTCGTCACCATCGATCCGTCCAGCGGCCGCCAGACCTGGACCAGCAACGCCTCCACGCTTGATGACGTGGCCCGCGCCGTGCAGGCCGCGCGCGACGCCTTCGAGGACTGGGCCCTGAGCCCGCTGGAGACCCGCATCGCCGTGTGCCAGCGTTTCCGTGATCTGCTCAAGGAGCACAACGAGGACCTGGCCGCGATCATCGCCGAGGAAGTCGGCAAGCCGCTGTGGGAAGCGCGCACGGAAGTGACGACCATGGCCAACAAGGTCGACATCTCGGTGCAGTCGCACGCGGCGCGCACCGGCGAGACCCATGCCGCCGTGGCCGACGGCAGCGCCGTGCTGCGCCACCGTCCGCACGGCGTGTTCGCGGTGTTCGGCCCGTATAACTTCCCCGGCCACCTGCCCAACGGCCACATCGTGCCGGCCCTGATCGCCGGGAACACGCTGGTGTTCAAGCCCAGCGAATACGCGCCGCGCACGGCAATCCGCACGGTGCAGCTGTGGGAACAGGCCGGCCTGCCGAAGGGCGTGCTGAACCTGGTCAACGGCGGGCGCGACACCGGCGTCGCGCTGGGCCAGGCCGAGGTTGACGGCATCCTGTTCACCGGCAGCAGCCAGACCGGCGCCGCGCTGCACCGCCAGCTCGCCGGCCAGCCCGGCAAGATGCTGGCGCTGGAAATGGGCGGCAACAACCCGCTGGTGGTGTGGGACGTGAAGGACGACGGCGAGCACCTGGACGCCGCCGTGCACCACGCCATCATGTCGGCCTTCATCTCGGCCGGCCAGCGCTGCACCTGTGCGCGCCGCCTGGTGGTGCAGGACACGCCCGAGGGCCAGGCTTTCATCGAGCGCCTGGTGCAGGTCGCGGGCAAGCTGGCGGTCGGCCCGTCGAACGCCAATCCGCAGCCCTTCATGGGGCCGGTGGTGTCGAGCGCCGTCGCCGCGCGCCTGGTGCAGGCGCAATCGATGATGGAAGAGAAGGGCGGCAAGGTGCTGCTGCGCATGCGCCAGCTTGACCCGGAGGCCGGCTTCGTCACCGCCGGCATCGTCGACGTCACCGATGCGCAAGGCATCCCCGACGAGGAATGGTTCGGCCCCCTGCTGCAGGTGATCCGCGTCGAGGATTTCGACGCCGCGATCCAGGCCGCCAACGCCACCCAGTTCGGCCTGGCCGCCGCGCTGCTGTCGCCCGATGAAAACCTGTGGAAGCGCTTCGCCGTCAAGGCGCGCGCCGGGGTGCTCAACTGGAACCGCCCGACCACCGGCGCGGCCAGCTCGGCGCCGTTCGGCGGCGTCGGTAAATCCGGCAACCACCGCCCCAGCGCCTATTACGCCGCCGATTACTGCGCCTACCCGGTCGCATCGATCGAAACCGCCGCGCTGGAAATGCCGGCCAAGCTGTCGCCAGGATTGAATTTCTGATTATGTCCAACGCACGTGAATTCAACTTCGATGGCCTGGTCGGGCCATCGCACAACTACGCCGGCCTCTCGTTCGGCAACGTCGCTTCGTTCAGCAACGTGAAGAGCGCGTCGAACCCGCGCCAGGCCGCGCTGCAGGGCCTGGCCAAGATGCGGGCGCTGGCCGCACGCGGCTTCGCGCAGGCCGTGCTGCCGCCGCAGGCGCGTCCGAACTTCCGCATGCTGCGCGCGATCGGCTTTGCGGGCAGCGATGCCGACGTGCTGGCGCACGCCTGGCGCGAGGCGCCGGTGATCCTGGCCTGCGCCTATTCGGCGTCGCCGATGTGGACCGCCAACGCCGCCACGGTCAGCCCGTCGAGCGACACCCTGGATGCCCGCGTGCACTTCACCGCCGCCAACCTGAACAACAAGCTGCACCGCGCCGAGGAGCACCTGCAATCCACGCGCACGCTGCGCGCGCTGTTCGCGGACGAACGACACTTCGCGGTGCACGCGGCGCTGCCCTCGACCCCGGCCTTCGGCGACGAAGGCGCGGCCAACCACACGCGTTTCGCCCGCGCCCACGGCGATGCCGGCGTCGAGTTCTTCGTCTACGGCCGCGTCGAGTTCGACCCGTCCGCGCCCGCACCGAAAAAATACCCGGCGCGCCAGACCCTGGAAGCCTCGCGGGCGATCGCGCGCCTGCACCGGCTGGACCCGGCGCGCACCGTGTTCGCCGCGCAGAACCCGGACGTGATCGACCAGGGCGTGTTCCACAACGACGTGATCGCGGTCGGCAACGGCAACGTACTGTTCTATCACGACCAGGCCTTCCATGACGAAGCGGCCACGCTGGAAGCGTTGCGCCGCGCGCTCGGCGGCGTCGGCGCCGAGCTGCAGGCGCTGCGCGTCGAGTCCGGCATGGTGCCGGTGGCCGATGCGGTGGCCAGCTACCTGTTCAACAGCCAGCTGCTGAGCAAGCCGGACGGGGGCATGGCGCTGGTAGTGCCGCACGAATGCCGCGAGAACGCCAACGTGGCGCGCTACCTGGAACAGATGATCGCGTCCGGCGGCCCAATCGACGAACTGGTCGAATTCGACCTGCGCCAGAGCATGCGCAACGGCGGCGGCCCGGCCTGCCTGCGCCTGCGCGTCAGCCTGACCGACCTTGAAGCGCAAGCGATGCACCAGGGCGTGGTCATGACCGAGGATCTATATGCGCGCCTGGTGCCCTGGGTCGAACGCCACTACCGCGACCGCCTCGAACCGCAGGACCTGGCCGACCCGCAGCTGGCGATCGAATGCGCGCAGGCGCTGGAAGCACTGGAACGCATCCTCGGCCTGCCGGGGCTGTACGACCTGTCGTAACAAGACATACCCAAGCGCGCAGGCCATGCGCGGGATTCGACACAGTTCACTCGACCCGCGCATGGCATGCTTTAATACCGGATCAGCTTTCGGGACAAGAAAGCACGGCATTCTGGACGGGACAACCCCGTCCGCATCAAGGCCGGAGACGAGCGGCCACAAGCCGCGGCGGACCCGGTGCATACAATCAGAGATGGAGATGTACATGAATAAAGACATGCCTCAGGACCTGCGTACCCGTACGCTGGCACTGGTCAACGAGAACAAACCGGCTGGCGCTACCGCACAGGTCGGCGCACTGGCCGGCGCCTGGCTCGGCGCCCTCGACGACGAGGACCTGGCCGGCGTCGCGCCGGAAAGCCTGGCGGCGATCCTGTGGGACGGCTTTGCCCAGGTCGCGCAGCGCAGCGCGCCGGGCTGCCAGATCGCGCAGATGCGCTACACCGATGGCAGCCGGGGCATGTCGACCGCCTTGCTGATCCTGAACGAGGACATGCCCTACCTGGTCGACTCCTTCGTGATGGCGCTGCGGCGCCAGCGCGTGGTCGCCGCGGGCGTGATGAACGCCGTGCTGCCGGTGGCGCGCGACGCCAGCGGCGCCGTCACCGCCGTCGGCGAGGCCGGAGCGCCGCTGGAATCGTATGTACTGTGCCTGCTGGCCGAGGACCTGCCGCAGGATGAACTGGACGCGCTGGTCGAGCGCCTGCAGATGGTGGCGCGCGACGCCGCCGTGGTGCACCGCGACGCCGTCGCCATGCGCGACCGCATGACCGCCGTGGCGGCCAGCGCCGCCGAACAGGGCACGCCGGGCGGCCAGGAAGTGGCCGCCTTCCTCGAATGGGCCAAGAACGAAGGCTTCGAGCCCTTCGGCTACGCCTATTACTTCGTCAAGCCGGGCGTGCGCGAACTGGAACGCGACATCCCGAGCCGCATCGGCGTGCTGCAGGACACCGCGCACCCGGTCTACGGCACCAGCCTGAAGAACATCCCGGGCGACTTCGAGATCCTGTCGCGGCGCGAAGAGACGCTCTCCATCGTGAAGGCCGACGTGGCCGGCACCCTGCACCGCGACCAGCCGCTCGACTTCATCGGCGTGCGTGACACCGACACCCAGGGCAACACCATCGGCGAGCACTGCTTCGTCGGCCTGTTCACCCGCGCCGCCACCTCGACCCCGCTGGCACGTTTGCCGTTCGCGCGCGGCCGCGTGGCCAAGGTGCTGGGCATCGCCGGCGTGCGCCAGGAAGGCTTCCGCGCCGAGAAATTCATCGAGATCCTGGAATCGCTGCCGCGCACCGAGGCGCTGGAAGCCGATCCGGAATGGCTGGCCCAGGTGTGCAGCGCCGTGGTGTCGCTGTACAAGCAGCCGCGTGCGAAAGTCTTTGCGCGGCGCGACGTGTATGCGCGCCACCTGAACGTGCTGGTCTACCTGCCGCGCGAGCGCTACAGCGGCGCGGTGGTGGCATCGCTGGCCCAGGCCCTCAAGGACAGCTCGGGCGCCAGCGACGTGCGCACCCAGACCCTGGTGGCCGACGGCCCGCTGGCGCGCGTGTACCTGATCGCGCAGGCCGCGCGCAACCCGCTCGACCTGGCCACCGACATCCAGCAGCCGCTGCTGGGCGTGCTGGACGGCTGGCACGACCGCTACACCCGCCTGACCGAGGACATCGAGGACGCCGTCACCCGCAACGCGATGCGCAAGCTCCTGCCGACCCTGCCGGTGAACTACGTCGCCGCGACCGCGCCGGAAGTGGCCTTCCGCGACGTCGACGCCATCCTCAACAACGGCAAGCCGGGCCACGTGTCGGTGCGCATCGAGGATGACGCCAGCGGCGCGCCGTCGATCCGCCTGTACTCGAGCGGCAGCGTGCCCTCGCTGTCGCGCATCCTGCCGGCGCTGCAGAACGCCGGCGTGGCGATCGACCGCGAACAGGCCTTCGCCATCACCACCACCGACGGCGCCCGCCACTTCGTGACCAGCCTGCTGGTCGATGCGGAATCCGCCGCCAAGCTGGCCAAACCCGGCATCGCCGAGGCGGCCGGCAACCTGTTCGCCGCCCTGTTCAACGACGAGGCGGAAGACGGCCGCCTGAACGGCCTCACCATCGAAGGCGGCCTGTCGACGCGTGAAGTGCAGCTGGTGCGCGCCTACATCAGCTACTGGCGCCAGGCCGGCAGCAAGTTCTCGACCCGCTACATGGCCGAAACCCTGCGCGTGCGCGCCGGCCTGGTCAAGGAACTGGTGGACGGTTTCAAGCTGCGCTTCGATCCGGCGCGTTCGCCCGAGGAGCGTGAAGCCGGCACCGCCAAGCTGGCCGAGCTGAAGGCCGGCCTGGCCAGCGTCAACCATGCCGACACCGAGGAAATCATGGCCGCGCTGGTCGACCTGGTGATGGCGACCGTGCGCACCAGCTACTTCCAGAACGCGGGTGAAAAAATCATCTTCAAGTTCGACACCAGCAATCTGGCCCTGGTGCCGGAACCGCGCCCGTTCCGCGAAATCTACGTGTTCTCGCGCCGCTTCGAAGGCGTGCACCTGCGCGGCGGCCCGGTCGCGCGTGGCGGCCTGCGCTGGTCGGACCGCATGGAAGACTACCGCACCGAGGTGCTGGGCCTGATGAAGGCGCAGGTGGCCAAGAACGCCGTCATCGTGCCGACCGGTTCCAAGGGCGGCTTCGTGTGCAAGCAGATGCCGAAGGACGCCGCCCGTGAAGTGGTGGCGGCCGAGGGCGAAGCCTGCTACCGCCTGTTCATCTCCAGCCTGCTGGAAGTAACCGACAACCGCGTGCACGGCGAGATCGTGCCGCCGGCCGACACCGTGCGCTACGAGCAGGACGACCCTTACCTGGTGGTAGCGGCCGACAAGGGCACCGCGACCTTCTCCGACATCGCCAACAGCATCGCCGTCTCGCGCGGCTTCTGGCTGGGCGACGCCTTCGCCTCGGGCGGCTCGAACGGCTACGACCACAAGAAGATGGGCATCACCGCGAAGGGCGCCTTCGAGGCCGTCAAGCGCCACTTCTACGAGATGGGCCACGACATGGACACGACCCCGGTCACCATGGTCGGCGTGGGCGACATGTCGGGCGACGTGTTCGGCAACGGCGTGCTGCTGTCGCGCCAGCTGAAGGTGCTGGCCGCGTTCGACCACCGCCACATCTTCCTGGACCCGAATCCGGACGTCATCGTCTCGTTCAAGGAACGCCAGCGCATGTTCGCGCTGCCGCGTTCCTCGTGGGAAGACTACAACAAGGAACTGATCTCGGAAGGCGGCGGCGTCTACCCGCGCAGCAGCCGCCACATCGCGCTGTCGCCGCAGGTGCGCGCGGCCCTCGACATCGAGGAGACCAGCTTGAGCCCGGAACAGCTGATGCACCGCATCCTGCTGGCGCCGGTCGACCTGTTCTACAACGGCGGCATCGGCACCTACATCAAGGCCTCCACCGAGACCCACGCGCAGGTCAAGGACCGCGCCAACGACAACATCCGCGTCAACGGCAACGAATTGCGCTGCAAGGTCGTGACCGAGGGCGGCAACCTGGGCGCGACCCAGGCCGGCCGCATCGAGTTCGCACTCGGCGGCGGCCGCATCTTCACCGATGCGATCGACAACTCGGCCGGCGTGGACTGCTCCGACCACGAAGTCAACGTCAAGGTCTGGCTGGACACCGAAGTCAATGCCGGCCACCTGCCGGAGCTCGAGCGCAACCGCATCCTGAACGAAATGACCGGCGACATCGAGAAGCTGGTCCTGCGCAACAACACGCTGCAGACCCACCTGCTGGTGCGCGAAGCCCAGGCCCAGGGCAGCGCCGCGGTGGTGGACGGCTATGCCACCCTGATCGCCAGCCTGGAAGCCGAGGGCACCCTGTCGCGCGAGCTGGAGCAGCTGCCGAGCGAGACCGAGCTGCAGCGCCGCAAGGCGCTCGGCCAGGGCTTGACCACGCCGGAACTGGCGGTGGTCGTGGCCGCCGTCAAGAACCGCTTCAAGCGCACCCTGGCCGTGCTGCCGCTGACCGGCCTGCCGTGGGCCGCGACCATCCTGCGTCCGTACTTCTCGGAACAGCTGGTGGCCTCGCGCGATCCGCTGGCGCACCCGCTGGCCAACACCATCCTGGCGACCGTGCTGGCCAACGACGCGGTCAACCGCTGCGGCCCGCTGATGCTGCGCGACCTGGCCCAGGAACACCGCATCGACGACACCGAGGTGGTCAAGGCCTGGGGCCAGGCCTGGGCCGCGCTGCACCTGACGCCGGTGTTCGAGGCGCTCGACAATGACGCGCTGGTGGTGCCGCGCGACGTGTCGCAGGCGGTCGACGCCCGTGCCCGCGTGATGCTGCGCACCGTGATCGAAGGCGTGCTGTCGCTGCCGCTCGAACAGGCCGGCGCCGGCGGCATGGACGAGCTGTCCAAGCTGTTCGCCCAGCCCGAGCAGTTGCGCAGCCTGAACCAGACCAAATCGGACGCCGACACCCACGCCGGCCTGCCGTCTTCCTTCGTGCAGGCGTGGAAGGCGATCGACACCGTCGAATCGCTGGCCGCCTTCCTGTTCGCGGCGGTCTCGGTGCAGCGTCCGGAAGGGATGTCGCTGGCCGAGTTCCTGCAGGTCGGCATGGCATTGCGCGCCGCCGCCGGCATCGACCTGCTGGAGCGCGGCCTGAAGCTGCCGGCCACCAGCAAGTCGCAGGAACAGCTGCGCAACTACGCGCTGCAGGCCCTGCGCCGCACCCAGCAGCGCCTGCTGCTGCAGGTGCTGGACCGTTGCAAGCAGGGCGCCGGCACCGACGATGCGGTGCAGGCGCTGACCGAAGCGATGGGCCTGAAGGGCTTTGCCCAGCCGACCGACCTCGAACAGGCGATGCTGGACGTCTGGTCGCTGTCGGAAGGCTCGAGCCCCGAACGCCTTGCGGCTTGAGGCGGACATGAGCGCCGGCATGCATGATGCTTCGTTCGACGCGCTGCCGGAAGCGGTGCGGGCCCTGGCCCGCGCCGACTTCGGCCAGGTGGCCGCGCGGTTTACCGGCGCCGGCTTCGCGGTCGGGCTGCCCGCCAGGGGCATCCTGACGCTGAAGGCGGCCCGGCCGATATCATCGGCGCAGTCGGGCCGGAGCCGTCCGGCCGTGCTGCTGTCGGTGGGCGTGCACGGCGACGAGACCGGGCCGCTGGAGATGGTGGCGCACGCCATCGAGGCGCTGTCGCGCACCCCGGACGCGCTGGCGGTGGACCTGATGCTGTGCGTCGGCAGCATCGACGCGATCGCCGCCGGCAAGCGCTTCATCGACGCCGACTTGAACCGCATGTTCCGCAAGGAACGCGGCGACCTGGCCGGGACTTTCGAAGCGGCGCGCGCGGATGCGATCATCGCCGCCACGCGCGACTTTTTTGAAGGCGCCGGCCCGCTGCGCTGGCACCTGGACCTGCACACCGCGATCCGCGCTTCGCGCTATCCGAAGTTCGCGATCGTGCCGGAACTGATCGAGCAGGATGCACGTGAAACCCTGATCCGCTGGCTCGGCCTGGCCGGCATCGAGGCGGTCATCATGAATCCGGCGTCCGCCGGTACCTACAGCTGGTGGACGGCCGAGCAGCACGGCGCCGCCGCCAGCACGGTGGAGCTGGGGCGCATCGGCACGCTGGGACAGAACGATCTGTCGCAGTTCGCCGAAGCCTCGGCCGCGCTGGCCGGGCTGCTGCGCGGCGCGGCGCAGGCGCAGGGCACGAGTACGCCCGGGATACCGCTGGTGTTCAACACGGCGCAGTCGATCACCAAGCTGTCCACCGCCTTCAGCATGAATTTCGGCCGCGCGACCGAGAACTTCACGCCCCTCAAAAAGGGCGACATCATCGCCACTGACGGCGACACCGTCTACACGGTGCGGCACGACGAGGAGTTCGTCGTGTTCCCGAACCCGGACGTGCGCGTGGGCCTGCGCGCCGGGATCATGGTAGTGCGCGCGGACTGAGCGGCAATTTTCCCGCCGCCCACGAAAAGCGCGTTTCAGCCGTGCGCGCTAGACTACCCCCTTTGAACCACAGGGGGAGTCCCACCCATGAGCAAACTGTTTTCTCCAATCAAGCTGGGCCCGCTGGAGCTGCCCAACCGGATCACCGTCGCACCGATGTGCCAGTACTCGGCCGAGCAAGGCCTGCCGACCGACTGGCACATGATCCACCTCGGCCAGCTGGCGCTGTCCGGCGCCGGCCTCCTGATCATCGAAGCGACCGCCGTCACCGAAGAGGGGCGCATCACCTACGCCGACCTGGGCCTGTGGTCGGACGAGCACGCGGCCGCGCTGGAGCCGGTCATCAACGCCATGCGCCGCCACTCCCCGGTCAAGATCGGCATCCAGCTGGCCCATGCCGGGCGCAAGGCGTCGAGCGAGGTGCCGTGGCAGGGCGGCGCCAACCTCCCGGCCGACCACGCCAACGGCTGGCAGACCGTCGCGCCGTCAAGCCTGCCGCATGCGGACGGCGAGACCGTGCCGCAGGCGCTGGACGCCGCCGGCGTGCAGCGCGTGAAGGACGGTTTTGTTGCCGCCGCGCGCCGCGCCGATGCGCTGGGCCTGGATGCGATCGAGCTGCACGCCGCCCACGGCTATCTGCTGCACCAGTTCCTGTCGCCGCTGTCGAACCGGCGCGACGATGAATATGGCGGTTCACTGGAAAACCGCATGCGCCTCACGCTCGAGGTGTTCGAGGCGGTGCGCGCGGCAGTGTCGCCGGAGATGGTGGTCGGGGTGCGCATCTCGGCCACCGACTGGGTTGACGGCGGCTGGGAGATCGAGCAGAGCATTGCGCTGACGCGTGAGCTGGAGCAGCGCGGCTGCCAGTTCATCCACGTCTCGAGCGGCGGCCTGTCGCCGCAGCAGAAGATCCCGGTCGGTCCCGGCTACCAGATCGAGTTTGCCGCCCGCATCAAGGCGCAGACGGCAATGCCGGTGATCGGCGTGGGCCTGATCACGCAAGCCAAGCAGGCCGAGACCATCGTGCAGACCGGCCAGGCCGACATGGTCGCACTGGCGCGCACCATGCTGTACGACCCGCGCTGGCCGTGGCACGCGGCGGCGGAACTGGGCGCCAGCGTGAGCGCGCCGCCGCAGTACTGGCGCTCGCAGCCGCACGAATATAAAAACCTGTTCGGCGATACCCGGCTCGGCCAGCGCTGACGCGGGGTGCAGGGAGCAGCGGGCGCGCGGGCGTACCAGCGGCGCCGCATGCCGGCCGCCGCTGCGCTGGTCCCTGCAATCGTTCACGCCGTTGTTCCTGCGGTTCGTCGCACGTCCTCCGCCGGCGCCGGACCGTCTTGTCAGAGTGCAGTATCGGCCTGCGCAGGCCTTCATCCCGACAAGAAAAGGTCCATCATGCGCACTCTGTCCGTCATCGCCGCCGTCACCGTCTACGCGATCGCGCGCCTGGACGGCTCGGGCCAGCTGCGCGTGGGCGGCGCGGTGCGCACGTTGACCGCCCGCTAGACAGGAGCCGGGCACCTCGACCTGGTCAATCTCGCCAGCGAGCAGGCGGATTGTCATCGACCGGGTCGGGCGGGATTCGGGTGTATGGGAATCCGGTGCAGCGGTCGGTGAGTGGGAGGCTGGTGCAGCTGGTGAATTGAACCCGGCGTTACAACACGCTACTGGCTGAACACCGGGGGCATGAAACAAGCCGCTGGCTGAACACCGGGGTCAGAGCCCTTTTAAAAGCAACACCGGGCTCTGACCCCTGCGCTGACCCCTGCGCTGCCCCCTGCGCTGCCCCCTAGAGCAGATGGTCCAGCAGTTCCGGACCGAACACCTCGCGGTGCAGGCGGGCAGCCGGCACACCCGCGTCCAGCAGCGCCAGCCATTGCGCCCGCATGAACTTGTGCGGGCCGCACAGGTAGACGTTCGCTTCCTCGCGCGGCCAGGCCGGCAAACGGGCCACGTCCATGCGGCCCGGAAGCGCGTCCGCGGCGCCCTGCGCGTCTTCATGGAAGGTCACCAGCGACAGATTCGGCATCGCGGCCTTGAGCGCGGCCACCTCGGCATGCAGCGGATGATGGCCGGGCGAGCGTGCGGCGTGGGCGAAGATCACCTGGCGCTGCGGGTTGACCTCGGCGATGCGCTTGAGGCTCGAGACCATCGGCGTGATGCCGACGCCGGCCGACAGCAGCACGATCGGTTGATCCGACTCGGTATCCGGCGTGAAGTCGCCGAAGGGATGCGACACCTGCAGGATCGAACCCACCGCCACATTGGCATGCAGCCAGTTCGAGATTTCGCCTGCCGGCGCGGTATTGGCGATGTCGCCGGCGCCATCGGCCGGCGCATCCTCGCGCTTGACCGAGATGCGGTAGCTGTCCTTGCCAGGCGCATCGGACAGGCTGTACTGGCGCAGCTGGCGGCGGCCTTCCGGCAGATCGACCGCGACGCTGACATACTGGCCCGGCTTGAAGGACACCAAAGGCTTGCCGTCCGCGGGAGTAAAACGGATCGACAGCACGTCGGCGCTGTCGCGCGTCACCTCGAGCACGCGCATCGGACGGGTTTCGCCCGGCTCGATGCCGGCCGTGCTGTACATCTCGGCTTCGGCCGAGATCAGGAGCCTGGCCAGCGAATTGTAGGCTTCCTTCCAGGCGTCCAGCAGGGCAGGGGTGGCGGCATCGCCCAGTGTGGTGGCGATCGCTTCCAGCAGGTGCCTGCCGACGACCGGGTAGTGCTCGGCGCGGATGCCGACCGAGACGTGCTTGTGAACGATGCGGTTGACCACCGGGCCGAGCGCCGCCGGATTGCCGATGTTGGCGGCATAGGCGAACACCGCCGCCGCCAGCGACTGCTGCTGCGCCCCGCGCGCCTGGTTGCCCATGTTGAAGATGCGGGTCAGTTCCGGATGGGTACCCAGCATGTTCGCATAGAACAGTTTGGTAATCGTCAGGCCGTGCTCGCGCAGGACCGGGACGCTGGCGTCGATGTAGGGGCGGGCAGCTTCGGAGATCATGGTTGTTCCTTAAATGTGCATTTAAAATGCATGTTTAACGCTCAAAAAAACGCCCGCGGTGCGAGCGCTTGCTTCTGTGGCGGCGCCCGGCTCAGGCGCCGGCCGTCGTCTCATCCTGTCGTGTGCCGCCGTCCCAGAACATCCGGTGCATGCGGATCACCTGCTCGCCGGTGCTGCCGGAGGTGACCTGGGCCAGCGTGTAGCGGTCCATCGCCTCGTAGAAGGCGCGCATCCCGGCGCGCAGCATGCCGCGCAGCTGGCAATCCATCTTCAGCGCGCAGTTCGTGCCCTCGCAATCGGCCAGGTCGCCGCCGTCGCCTTCCAGCTTGCGCAGCACCTGGCCGATGGTCAGGGTTTCCGGGTCGGCCAGCAGGCGCAGGCCGCCGTTGCGCCCGCGCGTCGCCTGGATCCAGCCCAGCTTGGCGAGCTGGCCGACCACCTTCACCAGGTGGTTCAACGGGATGTCGAACTGGCTGCCGATCTCGGCCGCAGTGACCGGGTGCGAAGACGGCCGCTCGCCGGCGCGTTCAAGATAGATCAGGACGCGCAATCCAATATCGGAAAAGCGGGTGAGGCGCATGGGTTCGACATCGGACTATTCATTAAGACGTTTTTATTCTACCCAAACCTGCATAAAAAATGCATATTTAAATAAACTATTTTTTTCTTGCACGGAAGATAGTCCTATAATCCCAGACTTTGGGCGCGGCGATCCTGCGTCCTTATTCTATCCAGTGCGACCAGAGGACATGCCGTGAAGCAGACATTGGGCCAAAAGCTGTTACGAACCAAAACGGCAGAGCGCAAGCTCGACGAAGGGCACGCCCCCGGCGGCGGCCTGGGCCGCAGCCTCGGCCTGTTCCCATTGACCATGATCGGCGTCGGCGCCACCATCGGCACCGGCATCTTCTTCACGATGGTCGAGGCGGTGCCGAAGGCCGGCCCGGCCGTCATCCTGTCCTTCCTGTTCGCGGCGATCACCGCCGGCCTGACCGCGCTGTGCTACGCCGAACTGGCCGACCGCGTGCCGGCATCGGGGTCTTCTTATTCCTTCGCCTACGCCACCGTGGGCGAGTTCGCCGCCTTCGTGGTGGCGGCCTGCCTGTTGCTGGAGTACGGCCTGGCCGCCAGCGCGACCGCGATCGGCTGGTCGGATTACCTCAACAACTTCCTGCAGAACGCGATCGGCTGGCAGATTCCGGATGCGCTGCGTTCGCCGATGATCGTGTCGGGCAAGAACGGCATCGAATTCCACGCCGGGCACATGAACCTGCCGCCGATCCTGCTGGTGGTCATGTGCTGCGCGCTGCTGATACGCGGCACCAAGGAATCGGCCACGACCAATGCCATCATGGTGCTGATCAAGCTGGCCATCCTGGTGTTCTTCGCCGCGATCGCCTTTACCGGCTTCGACATCAACAATTTCCACCCCTTCTATGCGTCCGCCAGCAGCCACGGCCTGGGCGGCATGGCCGGCGTGACGGCGGCCGCGGGTACCGTGTTCTTCTCCTTCATCGGCATCGACACCATCGCCACCGCCGGCGAGGAAACCCGCAATCCGACGCGCGACGTGCCGCTCGGGATCCTGGCGGCGCTGGTGATCGTGACCGTGTTCTACATGCTGGTGGCGGTGGCCGCCATGGGCGCCCAGCCGGCCCACGTGTTCGAAGGGCAGGAGGCCGGCCTGGCCGTGATCCTGCAGAACGTGACCGGCAAGGCCTGGCCGGCGCTGGTGCTGTCGGCCGGCGCCGTGATCTCGGTGTTCTCGGTGACGCTGGTGACGATCTACGGCCAGACCCGCATCCTGTACGCGATCTCGCGCGACGGCCTGATCCCGAAGACCTTCCAGAAGGTCAACCCGCGCACGCTGTCGCCGGTGTCGAACACCCTGATCGTCAGCGTGGTGGTCGGCATCGTGGCCGGCCTGGTCGACGCCACCTTCCTGTGGGACATGGTCAGCATGGGTACGCTGGTCGCCTTCATCATGGTCTCGCTGGCGGTGCCGGTGATCCGCCGCAAGCAGGGAGAGACGGGTCGCAAGGGGTTCCGCGTGCCCTTCGGTCCCTACCTGGTGCCGGGCCTGTCGATCCTGGCCTGCCTGTACCTGGTGCACGGCCTGTCGGCGGTGACCTATACCGTGTTCGCGATCTGGATGACGGTGGCGGTGCTGACCTATTTCGGCTATGGCATCCACAACAGCCGCCTGAACAAGGCCAGTAGCGGCCAGGCCGAACTGACGCATTGATCAGCGCATTGATCAGATTTTTGACTGATATGGGCCTGCGTCGACAAGGAATGCGCCATTCCTGATTGATGCTTCTACAATCCTTCCGCCACGTCCGCGCGCGCCGCGCGGACGCCCCGACCGGAGGAAGGATGTCCCGCTTTCCGCATGCCCTGGCGGCCTTTGCCGCCTTGTCCTACCTGCCCGCGGCGCTGGCCGTCCAGGCGGCCCAGCCCGCACCGGCAGTCCAATCCGCGCAGCCGGCGCAGTCCGCCCAGCCGGCACAGTCCGCGCAGTCCGCACCAGCAGCACCAGCAGCACAAGCAGCACCCACAGCACCAGCAGCACCAGCAGCACAAGCAGCGCCGCCCGCCCGTCCCAAATGGCCGATGGATGCCTGGCTGATGACCTCCTTCCGCGGCCGCGGCGACGGCCTGCACCTGGCCGCCAGCGAGGACGGCAAGACCTGGCGCGACCTCGACCGCGTCTTCCTGACGCCCAAGGTGGGCAGCGGCCTGATGCGGGATCCGCATCTGCTGCGCGGGCCGGACGGCGTCTATCGCCTGGTCTGGACCACCGGCTGGAAGGACAAGGGCATCGGTTACGCGTCCTCGACCGATCTGGTCAACTGGTCGGAACAGGTCTACCTGCCGTTGCTCGAGGACGTGCCCGGCACGAAGACGGCCTGGGCGCCCGAGACCGTGTACGACGAGGCCAGCGGGCAGTACGTGATCACCTGGTCGTCGGACATTGACGGCCGCTTTCCCGAGACGGTGTCGGCCGAGCGGATGAACCACCGCACCTGGTACGTCACCACGCGCGATTTCCAGACCTTCAGCAAGCCGCAGCTGCTGCTCGATCCCGGCTTCGACCACATTGACACCACCTTGAGCCGGGTGGACGGCAAGTGGATCGCCGTGTTCAAGGAAGGCGACCAGCAGCGCAAGAAGATCTGGGGCGCGCTGCGCTGGGCGGTGGCCGACAATGTGCTGGGCCCCTACACCTTGATGCCGGAGCCGCTGCTGCGCGAGCATGCCGAAGGCCCGACCCTGATGCGGGTAGGCGACAAGACCCGCCTGTTCGTGGATTACTATGCGAACGGCCGCTACGGCGTGTACGAATCGAGCGACTGGAAGACCTGGAGCGATGTGTCGCAGGAAGTGAGCGTGGTCAAGGGCCAGCGCCACGGCACCGTGCTGTGGACGCCGCCGTGGTTGGTGAAGAACCTGGAAGCCGCGCCGCAGGCATCCGCGGCCGTGCAGGATGGCGCGGCCCGTACCACGGCCGCGCCGCAACCGGCACCGCCGCCGGCGCTGGAAGGGTTTACCGCCGATCCGTCGATCCGCGTGTTCGGCGACACCTATTACCTGTACCCGACCTCGGACAAGGCGAACTGGCAGACCACCGATTTCTCGGTCTGGAGCTCGAAGAACCTGGTCGACTGGAAGAAGCAGCGCATGGTGCTGGATGTGACCCGCGACCTGAAGTGGGCCAGCATCGAAGCCTGGGCGCCGGACGCGATAGAGCGCAACGGCAAATACTATTTCTACTTCTGCGCCGCCCAGCGCATCGGTGTTGCCAGTGCCAACAGTCCGCTCGGCCCCTTCGTCGACGCCCTCGGCAAGCCGCTGATCCAGAAGGGCAGCGGCCTGCAGACCAATACCATCGACCCTTACCCCTTCATCGACGACGACGGCCAGGCCTACCTCTACTACGGCAACGGCCGCATCGCCAACGCCTATAAACTCAAGCCGGACATGGTGACGCTGGACGGCCCGGTGGTCGGCATCCCGCTCAAGGACTTCCGCGAAGGGATCGTGGTGTTCAAGCGCGCCGGCAAATATTATTTCATGTGGTCGATCGACGATGCGCGCAGCCCGGATTACCGGGTCGGCTGGGGCACGGCCGATTCGCCGCTCGGGCCGGTCAAGGCGGCCGAGAAGGATTTCATCGTGCTGCAAAAGCATGGCGCCGCGGTCGGCACCGCCCACCACAGCGTGGTCAATGTCCCCGGCACCGACCGCTGGTACGTGGCTTACCACCGCCACGCGCTGCCCCGGGGCGGCGGCTACCAGCGCCAGACCGTGCTGGCGCGCATGGAATTCGACGCCGACGGCAACATCAAGCCGATGGACCCGCTGGCGGCGCCGTTCAAGCCGGGCGACATCGGCGAACCGATCGTGGGCGGGCGCGGCGCGCCCGGCCCGTAGGCGGCATCCCGGCAGGGCAGGGACGCCACCGCGCGCTTTTACTTGGCCATGCTGTAGCGTTCCAGCCAGTGCGCGTACGGCGCCGGCAGCACCCAGGTCGGACGCTCCACGCCCAGTTCCTTGGCGGCCTGCAGCGGGTAGTGCGGATCGGCCAGGTGGGCGCGGCCGACCATCACCAGGTCCAGCTGGCCGTCGGCGACGGCGCGTTCCGCCAGTTGCGGGCCGTCGAAGCCCCAGGCCGACGCCACCGGCAGGCCGGCCTGCTCGCGCACGCGCTTGGCGACCGGACCCAGGAAGGCCGGGCCCCACGGGATGTTCACGTCCGGGATGGTGAAGTTGACGCTCACGCTCAGCATGTCCAGGCCGCGGGCGCGCATCATGCGGGTCAGCTCGATCGACTCGTTCAGGGTCTGCTCGTCGTTGCCGTCGTATTCGATGACGCCCATGCGCGCGGTCAGCGGCAGGTTGGCCGGCCACACTTCACGCACGGCTTCCAGGGTCTCGAGCAGGAAGCGGCTGCGGCCGGCGAAGTCGCCGCCGTACTGGTCGGTGCGCTGGTTCGAATGCGGCGACAGGAAGCTCTGGGCCAGGTAGCCGTGGGCGAAGTGCAGTTCCAGCCACTCGAAGCCGGCGGCGAGCGCGCGGCGGGCGGCGTCCACGAAGTTGGCCTTGACGCGGGCGATGTCGTCCAGCGTCATCTCTTTCGGGACTTTCGGCAGGTTCTTGCCGAAGGCGATCGCCGACGGGGCGATGGTGTCCCAGCCGTACGCGTCTTCCGAGGGGATGTGGTCGTCGCCTTCCCACGGGCGGTTGGCGCTGGCCTTGCGGCCGGCATGGCCGATCTGGATGCCGGCGACGGCGCCGGCGGCCTTGATGCGGGTGGCGATGTGGGCCATGCCCTCGACCTGCGCATCGTTCCACAGGCCGGCGCAGCCCGGGGTGATGCGGCCTTCCGGCGACACGGCGGTGGCTTCGACGATCACCAGGCCGGCGCCGCCGCGCGCGATGCCGGCGTAGTGGACCTGGTGCCATTCGTTGACGAAACCGTCATTGGCTTGATACTGGCACATCGGTGGCACCGCGATGCGGTTGCGCAGGGTGACGTCCTTGAGTTCGAAAGGGGTAAATAAGGCTGACATGGGATTCCGTATCTGAGGGTCTGGCCGCGGTCCATGCCGCGGCGGGGTGATGAGTATAAAAGGAATGCGCCAGGCGTGCTGGAGCGGCCCCGATTTGCGCGTCCGGCTTGTCAATACGCCCACTCGGGCCTTGCATTGACGGCGGCATCGAGGTCGGTCACCGACAGGCCGACGTGGGAAAACCTGCGCGGACAGCTTTGTCGGGCCATGGCCCGGACGCCTGCTGCATACCGATCCGGACAGCCTAAGCGTACTCGGTCATCATGTACACTAATGCCAGATAATACTATCCATAAAACCTGCTTATGCTCAATCCGCAATGGCTGCGCAGCTTTGCCGCACTGGCCGACACCGGCAGCTTTACACGCGCGGCCGAGCGCCTGGGGCTGACGCAGGCGGCGGTCAGCCAGCACATCAACCACCTGGAAGCGGCGCTCGAACCGCTGCTGATCCGCCGCCCGCGCCGGATCGAACTGACCCCGGCGGGCAGGGCGCTGCTCGACTATTGCTTTGAAATCGAGCAGGCCGACCGCCAGCTGCGCGCGCGCCTGAGCGATGCGCAGGCGGACAGCGGCGAAGTCAGCCTGATCACGCCGGGCAGCATCGGGCTGGCGCTGTACCCGATCCTGCTCGACCTGCAGCAGGCCACCCCCGGGCTGGCGATCCGCCACCGCTTCGCGCCCGACAGCGAGGCGCGCGACGCGGTGCTGCACAACACCTACGAGCTGGGCCTGGTCACGCTGAAACCCGACGATCCGCGCCTGGTGGCCGAACCCTTCATCGAGGAACCGCTGGAACTGATCGTGCCGGCCGCCGCACGCGTGGCGCGCTGGGACGACCTGGCGCGGCTGGGCTTCATCGACCACCCGGACGGGCCGGCGATGGCCACGCGCCTGCTCAGCCGCCACTTTCCGGACAACCCGGGCGTGCGCACGCTGCCGGTACACGGCTTCATCAACCAGATCGGCCTGATCCTGGAGCCGGTGGCGCGCGGCCTCGGTTTCACGGTGCTGCCGCGCCATGCGCGGCTGGCGTTCGCGCGGCCGCAGGCGATCCGGGTGATCGAAGGCATGGGCGAAAAAAAACAGCCGGTGATCGACCGGCTGTGGGCGATCTACCGGTCCGAATGGCCGCTGCCGGCGCGCGCGCAGCGGGTGCTGGCGCATATCCGGGCGGCCTGCCTGCCGGCCGGCTGATCACCAGATGCTGACGCGGTCCTTCGGCGCCAGGTACATCTTGTCCCCTGGCTTTACGCCGAAGGCCTGGTAGAAAGCGGGATGATTGGGCAGGGTGCCGTTGGTGCGCGCCTCGCCCGGCGAATGCGGATCGCTCTTGAGGATCATGACCAGCGTGTTGTCGCGCATCTTCTGGCGCCAGAGCTGGCCGAAGCCCATGAACAGGCGCTGGTCGCCGCTGAGGCCGTCGATCACGGGCGCCGGTTTCCCGGCCAGCGACACGTGGTAAGCCTTGTACGCGATCGCCAGGCCCGAGTTGTCCGCGATGTTCTCGCCCAGCGTCAGTTCGCCGTTGACGTGGTAACCCTGCAGCGGTTCGAAGGCATTGTAGCGGTCGACCAGCATGCGGGCCCTGGCCTTGAACTTCCTGCTGTCTTCGGCCGTCCACCAGTCGCGCAGGTTGCCGTCGCCGTCGTACTGCGCGCCCTGGTCGTCGAAACCGTGGCTGATCTCGTGGCTGATCACGCTGCCGATGCCGCCATAGTTGACCGCATCTTCCGCATCCGCGTTGAAGAACGGCGGTTGCAGGATCGCGGCCGGGAACACGATCTCGTTCGTTTCCGGCTCATAGTAGGCGTTCACCGTCTGCGGGGTCATGCCCCACTCCTGGCGATCGACCGGCTTGCCCAGCTTGTTCAGTTCGCGGTCGAATTCGAATTCGCGCGCGCGCCGCACGTTGCCGACCAGGTCGTCGCGCTTCACGACCAGGGCCGAATAATCCCTCCACTTGTCCGGGTAGCCGATCTTGCGGGTGATCTTGGACAGCTTGAGCTGCGCTTCCTTCTTTGTTGCCGGGCTCATCCAGTCGAGCTTGTCGATGCTCTGCCTGAACACGGCCAGCAGGTTCTGCACCATCGCATCCACGCGCGCCTTGCGCTCGGCCGGGAAGTACTGGGCCACGTACAGCTTGCCCAGCGCTTCGCCCTGCGAACCCTCGATCACGCCGACCCCACGCTTCCAGCGCGGCTCGTTTTCGTCGACGCCGTACACGGTCTTGCCGAAGAATGCGAAGTTCTCGTCGACGAAGGCCTTCGACAGGTAGGGACTGTACGATACGAGAACGCGCATGGCCAGGTAAGCCTTCCAGGTGTCGAGCGGCGTTGTCGTGGCGATGGCGGCGAAGGCCTTCAGGTAGGACGGCTGGCCGACGATCACGTAGGTGGTCTTGCCGGACAAGCCGATCGCGTCCTGCCAGCGCCGCCAGTCGAAGCCCGGCGCGCTCCCGGACAGGTCGGCCAGCGCGACCTTGTTGTAGGCCTTGACCGGATCGCGCCGCTCGACCGGGGTCCACTGGGCGCCGGCGAGGGCGGTCTCGAAGTCGATGATGGCTTGCGCGGCGGCGGCGGCGTTGGCATGGCCGCCCATGGCCAGCACCTTCTCGACGTGCGCCTGGTATTTCGCTTTGATACCGGCCAGTTTCTTGTCGTCCGCCTTCAGGTAGTAGTCGCGCTCCGGCAGGCCCAGGCCGCTCTGGCCGAGGGCGGCGACATATTTCGTGGCGTCCTTGTTGTCCAGGCGGATGTCCAGGTCGAAGGGCAGCCTCACGCCGGCCCTGTCCAGGCGCGCCAGCAGGGCCGGCAGTTCCGCATGGTCCTTGAGCGCCGCGATCCTGTCCAGCTCGCCCTGCAGCGGCGTCACGCCCAGTTGCTCCAGGCGCGCCTCGTCCATGAAGCTGGTGTAAAAATCGCCGATGCGGCGGATATCGGGATCCGTGGCACTGCGCCCGTCCGCTGACGCGGCCTGGGCTTTTTCGACGATGCCGCGCAGTTGCGTCATCGACAATTCGGAAAGGTCGATGAACGGGTCGAGGTAGGGCTTGTCGGCCGGGATCTCGACGTTCTTGAGCCATTTGCCGTTCAGGTAGCGGAAGAAATCGTCCTGCGGGCGCACCGCCGGTTCGAGGTATTCCATGGCGATGCCGGACGTCAGGGGCTGGCCCTTGTCGACGGCACGGTTCCCGGCAGCCTTGCCGGGCGCGGCCACGGCGTCTTCGGCCGCGTGTCCCAGGCTGGCGATCAGCGCCAGTGCCACGGCGCTCAATAAATGGCGTTGCATGATGATGCCTTCCCTCGTTTTATTTAATTCCGATCATTGCTTCAGTGAACTGATTTTGATTCTACGCTTGCTCTTAAATTATTGTAAACATATGCATGTTAAATATCTTTGCATGTATTTACCGGCATGTTGCGGGCATTTCGCTCCATATTCCTGGTTTGACTTGGGGCGTACGCATGAAAAAGCCACGCCGCATGTGCCAGCGTGGCGCGTCAGTCCCGCAGGGAATTGAACGGTGCGGCGCGTTCGCGTGCAAGCGCTTAACGATCGTCCGCCGGTGACGGGGAGTTTCCTTCAGTCGCGGCCGGCAGCAGCAGAACAAGCGTCGTCCCGGCCCGTGGGCTGGAATCGATCTCGATCCGACCGCCATGCGCATCGACGATTTCCTTGCATATCGTCATGCCCAGACCCGTGCCAGTCATGTCCGGCTCGCCTTGCGCGCGATAGAAGGGATCGAACATCCGGGCTTGTTGTTCGGGCGTCATGCCGGTGCCCTGGTCGATCACGCGAAAACCAATCATCGGGTTGGCGTCGACGTCGGTCTTGAACACCTCGACTTGTATCTGGCTGTCCGCATCCGAGTACGTGAGCGCATTGCGGATGATATTGGCCAGGGCTTGCCGTAGCCTGGCGCTGTCCGCAAGCACGCGCGGCAGATCGGGGGCAAGGCGGGTACGGATACGGCTGGATGCGTGCAGGACCTCCGGCGCGCGCAAGGCCTGTTCGAGCATCACGCCGCTGTCCTGCGGGCGGATATCGAATTCATTGCTGCCGCCGGATGCGATCCGCGCCAGGTCGAGCATTTCGTTGATCAAATTGACCAGGCGCGTCGCCTGGCGATGAACGATGTCCGTTATTTCCCGCCGTTCATCGGCCTCGAAATCGTTTTTGAGAAGCAGTTCCGAAAAGCCGAGCACGCTTGCCATGGGCGTGCGCAATTCGTGCGTGGCTGTCACGAAATAGGTGCGGCGGCGCGCATCGGCGGCCTGCGCTTTCAGTTCCGCCTCCTTGCGCGCGGAAATATCGCGTACCGCCAGGGCATAGCGGAAGGGGCCGGATGTGTCCAGGGTCTTGATCGAGAATTCCGCTGGAAATACGCTGCCGTCGACGCGCCGGGCGATCGCCTCCACCTGGTCGGTTTTTCCTGCCCTGAACGCCTCGCCCAAGCGGGCGGGATCCTCGCCCACGAAGTCGTTCGTGTGCCGGCCGAGCAGCCCGTTTTTGGTCGCACCATACATCGCTTCGGCAACTATGTTGCAGGAAAGAATGACGCCGGTGTCGCTCAGCATCATCACCCCTTCGGGCATGTGGTCGAACAAGGCGCGCGCCGCCTTCTCGCTATCCTGTTGTTCCAGGAAGCTGTGCTGCAGCGCAGTGGCTGCCAGTTCGCGTTCCAGCAGCAGCGCGAAGTCCGCCAGCATGAGGCGCCGGCTATCGTCGAAATGACGCGGGCGATGGTCGAGCACGCACAAGGTGCCGGCGCAATGGCCGTCCGGGCCGTGTACCGGGACGGCGGCGCAGAAGCGTATCCCGGGACCTTCCTCCGCCATGGCGAGGGCGGCAAGACACGGATCCGCGTGGATGTCCTCGACAACCGTCACCCCATCCGCGAGGATGGCGTCGGCACAACACCGGGCATACCGGGCATACCGGGCCGCTTGCGCCGGCGTGGCGCCGGCATGCGCGGCCAGCCGGTGCGTCGCGCCGCCGCCGAGCGAGAACAGCGCGACCGGCATGTCGAGTGCCTGTGCCGCGAGACGCGTGATGCGGTCGAGGCATTCACCGGCCGCGGCGTCCGGGTTGCATGCGTCGGGTGCGGGCAGCGTGCGTGACCGCCTTGCTTCGTCGTTCTGAAAGGAAGGTTCGCGCATGTGAAATCGATGGTCTGGTCAAGCCGGATGGTAACGCGCAGCGCCGGCTGCATCGTCCATCGACAGGGCGCCGGCGTGCTGCGCTTCAGTCAGTATAGGGCAACTTGCGAGCCGGAGCGGTACTGTATGTACGGCGTTGCCGGCCGCTGCCGGCCGGTTCGGCATGCCTGGCCATGACGGAGATGGCGGAGATGGCGGAGGGTGAAGCAGGCGCAAAAAAGCCACGCTCCTTGCGGAGCGTGGCGCGTCGATACGGCCTCGGAACGTTGAACGATTACAGCGCGTTCATTTCCTTCAGCAGGTTGTCGGCATGGTCGACGTGCTGCATGTTCCACAGGATGTAGCGGACGTCGACCTGGATGTCGCGCGTCGCCGCCTTGTTGAAGTCCCAGTCCGAGATGATCGAATCCAGGGTGCCGTCGAAGGCCAGGCCGATCAGCTCGCCCTTGGCGTTCAGCGCGGCCGAACCCGAGTTGCCGCCGGTGATGTCCAGCGTGGCCAGGTAGTTGACCGGCACGGTCTTCAGCTTCGGATCGACGTACTTGCCGAAGTCCTTGGCCTTGATCGCGGCCAGCTGGCGTTCCGGTGCGTTGAACTCGCCTTCGCCGGTGTGCTTCGCGACCACGCCCTTGATGGTGGTGAACGCGGTCCAGGCACCGGTGCCGTCGGCGCCATAGTCGCGGCCCTTGATGTTGCCGAAGGTTACGCGCAGGGTGCTGTTGGCGTCCGGGTAGACGGCCTGGCCCTTGCTGTTCATGTAGGCGATCTTGGCCTTCATGTAGCTGGCGTAGGCTTTCTGGATGTTGCCGCCCAGTTCTTCTTCGTCGGCTTCGTCCTTGCGGTCGGCGTCGTACAGGGCGACGGCGGCCTTGATGAAGCTGTCGTTGCTGGCCTGGAAGTCAGCCGGCGACTTGTTGACCCACGCGGTGCGCACGTCCTTGTTCTGCAGTTGCGAACCGGCGTAGATCTTGTCCAGCGCGGCCTTCAGCTCGGCTTCGCCCATGCCCGGCTTGATGCCGAGGGCGTTGTCGAAGGCGGTGTTGTGCTCGTTCGCCGGCTGGGCGTTGTACTGCTTCAGGAAGTTCAGCACCAGCGCCTTGTCGACCTTTTCGTCGTAGGTGCGGTCCTGGCCGGTGATGACCGAGGTCAGGCGCGGCATGTCGCGTTCCTGGTAGCCCGACTTGCGCTCGGCGTCCGGCTTGGCGCGCTCGTTCGACAGGCGGTACAGGGTGCGCGCCGAGTTCAGGAAGCGCGGGGTCGAGTAGCTCAGGAAGAATTCACGCTTGGTGCCGGCGTCGCGCTGGGCGATCAGCTTTTCGACGGTCTCGATGTCGGCGCCGAATTCGGCCTTGCGGGCCGGGGTCGCGTTGACCCAGGCCTTCAGGGCATTGTGCTCGGCGGTCTTGCGCGCCAGGATGTCGCTGTTCTCGTACGAGGTCAGCATGCCCTTGCGGTTCTTGTAGTAGTTGTTGACGCCGGCGATCTGGCCCGCGTACTTCAGCTTGGCGGCCGGGTCGTTCTTGGTCTCGCGCTCGATGATCGCCAGGGTCTCGCCCGACGCCTTCACGAAGGCCGGATAGTTCCAGTCGAAGGTGAACGCCACTTCCGACGGCAGGCGGTGGCGGTTGGTGCGGCCCGGGTAGCCCAGCACCATGATGAAGTCGTTTTCCTTGACGCCTTCCTTGGCGACCTGGATCACGTGCTTCGGCTGGTACGGGACGTTGTCCTTCGAGAAGTCGGCGGCCTTGCCGTCGCGGCTCACGTAGGCGCGGTAGAAGCCGTAGTCGCCGGTGTGGCGCGGCCACATCCAGTTGTCGGTGTCGCCGCCGAATTTACCCACGCCCGACGGCGGGGCATGCACCAGGCGCACGTCGCGGATTTCCAGCTGCTTGATGCGGTAGAACTCGAGGCCGCCGTAGAAGCTGGCCACGGTGCAGCGGTAGCCGGCGTCCTTCTCGCACTCGGCCACCAGTGCCTTCTGGTTCTTTTCCATCGCTTCCACGCGCGCCTTGCCGTTCAGCTTGGCGACGTCCGGGGAAATCACGCGGTTGGTGACGTTGGCCACTTCCTCGGTCACGAACACGCGGCTGCCCGGCGCGGCAGGCAGTTCCTCGCCCATGGTCTTGGCCAGGAAACCGTTGGTCAGCAGGTCGCGTTCCGGGGTCGAGTTGACCGCCACGCTGTTGTACACGCAGTGGTGGTTGGTGATCACCAGGCCCTGCTTTGATACGAAGGAGGCCGAGCAGCCGCCCAGGCTCACCACCGCGCCCATCGGGAATTCGGTCAGTTTGGTCAGGGTTGCCGGGTCAAGCTTGAGGCCGGCGGCTTTCAGTTGCTTGGCTACTTGTGGCAGCTGCTGCGGCATCCACATGCCTTCTTCAGCCTGTGCGGCAGTGAAGCTGGACAGAATGGCGAGCGAAAGAAGAGTTTTTTTCATTGCGTCTCTGATCGGTGGGTCGGTGGTCTCTTGGCTCTGGTGAGCACGCGACAGTATCGTGAAGCGTCAGACCAACGTCAACCACTTTTATAGCTGCGATCCGATCAGGTCCGCCAGTTCGCCGGCCGCCTTGTCGGTCAGCGGGCGGTTTTCCCACTGCTGCAGGGTGATCGGGCGGGCGCGCAGCCAGTCGGTTTCGAACACGTCTTCCTGCTGCCTGGCGAAGGCGCGGTCGAACACGTTCAGGTTGGCCTCGTCGTTCAGGCTGAACGAGCGGTTGTCGAAGTTGGTCGAGCCGACCGACACCAGCAGGGAATCGACCACCAGCGCCTTGACGTGGTACATGGTCGGCTGGTACTCCGCGATCTTCACGCCGGCGCGCAGCAATTCGCCCCAGCGCTCGCGCGAGGCGGCGCGCACCACGTCGGAATCGATGATCTCGCCCGGCGTGATGATGCGCACGTCGACCCCGCGTTTCGCCGCCGCGACCAGCGCCCTGACCGCCAGTTCGTCCGGCACGAAATAGGCGTTCGACAGGTGGATGGTGCGGCGCGCGGCGGTGATCGCCATCAGGTACATCAGGTGCATGCTCTCGCTGCCGCCGGTGGGCGAACTGGAAAACATCTGGGCCGGCATGTCGCCCTGCGGGCTCAGTGCGGGGAAATAATCCTCGCCGTCGAGGATGGCGCCGGTCGCCTTCAGCCAGTTATCCGTGAACACGGCCTGCATCTGCCCGACCACCGGGCCCTCGACGCGGAAGTGGGTGTCGCGCCAATGGGACTCGTCCTGCCCGTCGCCGCGCCATTTGTCGGCGATGCCGACGCCGCCGGTGAAGCCGATGCGGCCATCGGCAACGAGGAGCTTGCGGTGCGTGCGGTTGTTCATGCGCGCCAGCTTCCACCAGACCGGCTTGTGGTAGCGGTGGATCTCGACGCCGGCGCGGCGCATCTCGTCGAGCGAGGCTTCGTCGATCTTCATGCTGCCGATCCAGTCGAGCAGCACGTGCACCTTGACGCCGGCCCGGGCGCGTTCCGAGAGGGCGTCGGTGAATTCCTGGCCGATCGAGCCGGACCAGTAGATATAGGTTTCGAAGGTGATCGTCTTTTGCGCGCCGCGGATGGCGGCCAGCATGGCGGGGAAGATGCGGTCGCCGTTGAGCAGCACCTCGACCTTGTTGCCCTCGACGATGGGCGGACCCAGCAGCACGCCGAGCGAGCGGCGGAATTGCGGATCGTTGGTCTCGTACTGGCGGGTCAGCTGGGTGTCGATCTTCTTTTCGCTCGGCATGAAGTTCAGCAGCAACAGGCCGGCCAGCACGGTGCAGATGCAGGTAATTAAGATTAATACAGGTCTTTTGACACGCATAATTATTTTCGACGTAAAAAAACCAACGCCGGATGAGCGTTGGTTTTTAGAAGTCGCCTTGCACTTGCTTAACGAACGCGGCCGCGACGCAGCAGGTTCACGATGGCCAGCAGGATCACGGCGCCGAGGAACGACACCAGCAACGAAGAAACACTGAAGTCGTCGGAATTGATGGTGCCCGAGCCAAACAACGGCGAGAGCAACCAGCCGCCCAGGAAGGCGCCGACGATACCAACCACGACATTGAGAATCATGCCTTGTTCAGCGTCCGTTTTCATGACCATGCTTGCGAGCCAGCCGAGAATGCCACCAACGACGATCCAGATAATGAATAACATGTCGATTCCTCCTCAAAGTGAAAAACATACTCCAGGCCAATTGACTTAACCGAGGCCATGTACAAAGTCTAGTGATGGGAACAGGGCCGGGTCGGTGCGTTAACGAACGTTAGACGCGCAAACTGCGCCGGTGTTCTTTTGAGGTGCGGAATGTCCCAATAGGGTGCGTCACCGAACAGAACACTGCCGTTGTGCCGGCATATCGTGGCTCCACTCGCAGTACCCGAAATACAACGGATACAACGGATGCTCCGCACAACGACTATTTGAAAGGACTCATCATGAGCAGCTTCGACACGACGAACAACCAGAATCGCATGGTCACCGGCCTCTTCCCGGATCGCGCCAGCGCCGAACGCGCCTACAACTCGATCTCGACCCGCGGCTATACCAAGGATGACGTCAACCTGATGATGTCGGATTCCACCCGCAAGACCCACTTCGGCGATACCGAGACGGAACTGGGCAGCAAGGCCGCCGAAGGCGCCGCTGCCGGCGCCGGCATCGGCGGCACCATCGGCGCCGTGCTGGCCGGCGTGGCCGCGATCGGCACCAGCCTGGTGATCCCGGGCGCCGGCCTGGTGGTGGCCGGTCCGCTGGCGGCGGCCCTGGCCGGCGCGGGCGCGGGCGGCATCACCGGCGGCCTGATCGGCGCCCTGATCGGCGCCGGCATTCCGGAAGAGCGTGTCAAGCACTATGAAGAGGGCATCGAGAAGGGCGGCATCGTGATGGGCGTGAACGCGCGCTCGGAAGACGACGTCGCCCACATCCAGAAATCGTTCACCGACAATGGCGGCTCGCACGTGATCGGCGCCGGCATCGGCGCCGCGGCGGGTGCCGCGACCGGCGCCGCGATCGGTTCGGCTGCCGGCCCGATCGGCACCGTGGCCGGCGCCGCCATCGGCGGCATCGCCGGCGGCATTGCCGGCAAGGGCGCCGGTGAAGTCGTCAATCCGAAAGCCGGCGACGACCTGGGCGAACACCACCTGGCCAAGGGCGTGGGCGCAGGCGCCGGCGCGGCGATGGGCGCGGCGGCGGGCGCCGTTGCCGGTCCGATCGGCATGGCCGCGGGTGCGGCCATCGGCGGCCTGGCGGGCGGCGCGGCCGGCCGCGGCGCCGGCGAAGTGGTCAATCCGCACTCGGAAGACCGCCTGCAGGAACACAACCTGGCGCAGGGCACCGGCGCCGGTGCGGGCGCACTGGCCGGCGCCTCGCTGGGCGCCGTGGGCGGCCCGATCGGCTCGGTGGCCGGCGCGGTGGCGGGCGGCATCGCCGGTGGCATCGCCGGCAAGGGCGCGGGCGAAGTCGTGAACCCGAAAGCGGGCGACGAGCTGCATGAGCACAACCTGGCCGGCGGCGTCGGCGCGGGCGGCGGCGCGGCGGCCGGTGCGGCGCTGGGCGCGGTGGGCGGTCCGATCGGCATGGCGGCCGGCGCCGCAATCGGCGGCATCGCCGGCGGCATGGTCGGCAAGGGCGCCGGCCACCTGGTCAACCCGACCGAGGAAGACAAGTACTGGCGCGATTCGTACCAGACCCAGCCGTACTACAACCCGGGCTACACCTACGACGATTACTCGCCGGCCTACGCGCTGGGCTACAACAACGCGCGCCGCTTCCCGAGCTACGACACGGCCGAGCCGCACATGGCCGACGAGTGGGATCGCGTGAAGGGCCAGTCGCGCCTGTCGTGGGATCAGGCCCGTTCGGCCAGCCGTGCGGCCTGGGACCGGGTCGAGGGCACGACGCCGGGTGCGTCGGTCCGTGACGGCCGTTGATCGATAACGGCGCCCACCCTGCCCGAAAACAAAAAAGCCTCGCAGCCATACGGCCGCGAGGCTTTTTTTGTGCGCCGGTCCGACCGGCCAGATGCAAAATTACTGCTTCACGCCTTCCACCTGGATCGCCAGCTTGACTTCCGGATTGAAGCCCATCTGGGTGCCGTAGCTGACGCCGAAGTCGCTGCGGTTGAAGGTGGCCGACGCATCGGCGCCGCAGACTTCCTTCTTGTTCATCGGGTTGATCATGCACTTGAACTTGTTGATGGTCAGCGTCACCGGCTTGGTCACGCCGTGCAGGGTCAGCTGGCCGTCGACCGAGGTCGGGACGTCGCCCTTGAACACCAGCTTGCCCTTGTAGGTGGCGGTCGGGAATTTCGCCACGTCGAACATGTCCGCGCCCTTGGCGTGGTCGTTCATCTTGTCGTGGCCGAAGTCGATGGTGGTGGTGTCGATGGTGATGTCGACGGTGCCGGCCTTGGCGGCGCGGTCCAGCACGATGCTGCCTTCGGTCTTGTTGAACTTGCCGCGCCAGGTCGACAGGCCGCCGAAGTGGTCGGCTTCGAAGCTCGGGTAGGTGTGGTTCGGGTCGATCTTGTAGGTGTCGGCGGCGAAGGCGCCGGTGGACAGGGCGGCGGCCAGCAGGGCCAGGCTCAGGTGCTTGATTTTCATAGGATGCGTTTCCCTTGGTTGGATGTGGGTGGAACTTCGGTGCTGCTTGTTGGGTGCTTACTGTCCCGCGGCGACGCGGAACTTGATGACGACTTCATCGGCCACCATGCTGGTGTCCTTCCATTCGCCTTCGCCGATGTTGAATGCCAGGCGCTTGATCGGCAGCTGGCCCTCGAACACCTGCTTGCCGCCCTCCGGCTTGACGCTGAGCGGGAAGCTCACGTCCTGGGTGCGGCCCTTGATGGTCAGCTTGCCGGTGACGTTCAGCTTGCCGGCGCCGGCCGGCCTGATCGCGGACGACACGAAGCTCGCCTTCGGGAACTGGGCCGAATTGAACCACTCCTTCTTGGCGATCTCGCGGTTGTACTCGGGCGTGCCGATGTCCATGCTGGCGGTGTCGATGTCCACGCGCGCCGACGCCTTTTCCGGATGCGCGGCATCGTAGTCGATCTGCGCGCTGAACTTCTTGAACGGCGATTCGACCGGCACGTCCATCTGCTTGAACACGGCCGATACGTTACTGCGCGCGGCGTCGGTCTTGAGCGGGGCGGCGCCTGCCGCCAGGGTGGTCGTGGCCAGGACGGTGGCAAGGGCGGCGGCCAGGGTGGCGTGCGTGGATGTCATGGGTTTCTCCTTGATCTAAAGGGATCGGCCTGCAGGGAACGGCCGGGCAGCATGCGGCGCATGGTGCCGTCGCGGTCGATGAACGTGTGCTTCAATGCGGCCAGCACGTGCAGGCCGACCAGGGTGGCCATGGCCATGTTCAGCCAGTAATGCACTGCCTTCAGCGCCTGCGCCAGTTCCGGATTCTTGGCAATCAACACCGGCAGCTGGAACAGATTGAAGTAGACGACCGGGAAGCCGGCCGCCAGCGTATAGAAATAGCCCGACAGCGGTACCGCGAAGATGAACACGTACAGCAGGTGGTGCAGGCCGTGCGCCGCGCGCCGCTGCCAGGCCGGCATCGTCGCCGACAATTCCGGCGGGCGGTTCTTCAGGCGCCACAGCAGGCGCGCGGCGGCCAGGAACAGCACGGTCACGCCGGCCCATTTGTGCCAGGCGAAGTAGCGCAGCTTGGCCATCGAGAAGCCGGGGATGTCGGTCATCACCAGGCCCAGCGTGAACGCGCCGATGATCAGCACGGCGATCAGCCAGTGGAGCACGATGGCGGTCAGGGTGTAGCGCTGCTGCATGGTGTCGTCCCAATCGAAGCTGCGGTTGGCGCCGGGCCAATATTTGCCAGCGCTAAATCTTATCAAAAATCACTTGGCAAAAATTTCTTATTCAAAGCTCTCTATCGGAAGCTTTTACATCACCCGCTTTCCATGGCGGATGCACTTGCGATACAGACACTTTAGCGGTTCCATCCATCGTTAGCTAGCCAGGAGAACGGATAACATTGTTCAGTGAGCGGGACAATCGCGCGGATGGCCACACACCGTTGTCCTGCGCGCCGGGGTATTCCGGAGGACGACGTTACAATACGGATGAGGCAAATTTATTAACAAAAATTGTCAGTCAAAATTTTTTCGTTGGATAACAGATGACCCGGATCGTTCCCGGTCGAGCACGCCCAGCGTGTGCGCGTCCGCCGCTTTTGCCCTGTCTGCCGCCCTTGTTGACCCGGCTGCTGGGCGGACTGCTGGCCGGCGGACTGGCGGCATTGCCCGCCTGGGGCGGCGAGAACGACCCGCGCCTGCCGCCCGAGCTGGCCGACCTGTCGATCGAGGAACTGGCCAACATCGAGATCACCTCGGTGTCCAAGCGTCCCGAGCGCCTGCACCAGGCCGCCGCCTCGGTGTTCGTGATCACGGCCGAGGACATCCGCCGCGCCGGCAGCCGCAGCCTGCCCGAGGCGCTGCGCCTGGCGCCGAACCTGGTGGTGGCGCGCGCCAGCAATGCCGGCTATTTTATTTCTGCGCGTGGCATGAACGGCACCAGCAACAGCCCGGCCAACAAGCTGCTGGTGATGATCGACGGCCGCTCGGTGTATTCGCCGCTGTTCTCGGGCGTGTTCTGGGACGAGCCGGACGTGATGCTGGAAGACGTCGAGCGCATCGAGGTGATCAGCGGTCCGGGCGGCACGCTGTGGGGCGTCAACGCGGTCAACGGCGTCATCAACATCACGACCCGCCCCGCGCGCGACACCCGCGGCAGCCTGGCCGTGCTGCGCGCCGACGAGGATGGCGGCCAGCTGGCGTTCCGCCACGGCGCCGGCGAGGGTGGCGGCGATGACAATCGCAGCACCAACGGTGGCTGGCGCCGTGACTGGCGCGTCTACGGCAAGGTCTTTTCGGCCAGGCACGGCGAACTGGCCACCGGCGCCGCGCTGGACGACGAGTGGACCCAGGGCCAGGTCGGCCTGCGCGCCGACTTTACGCGCGGCGTCGATCGCTTCGGCGTCAACGCCAATGCCTGGCGCGGGCGCCAGGGCCAGCCGGCGCCGGGCGCGATCGCGGCGCCGGGCGTGGCTGCCGCCGGCCTGGGCGACATCGACACCCACGGCGCCAACCTGACCGGGCAGTGGGAGCGCGCGCTGGCCGGCGGCGCCAGCCTGTCGGCGCAGGCGTCCTGGGGCACGCGCTACCGCCGGGTGCCGCCGGCCTTTACCGATTCGGTGGACATCGCCGATGTGCAGTTCCAGCATGCGCTGGCGCCGGTCAACGCGCACAGCATCGTCTGGGGCGGCGAATACCGCCATATCCGCGACCACGTCGACAACAGCCGCTTCGTCGCCTTTTGGCCGGCGCACGACAACCAGAGCTGGACCAGCATCTTCGGCCAGGACGAGATCGCGCTGCGCGACGACCTGCGCCTCACCGCCGGCGCCCGCTTCGAGCGCAATCCCTACACCGGCACCGAATTCCTGCCCAACCTGCGCCTGTCCTGGCGCGCCGCGCCGGCGCACACCTTCTGGACCGCCGCCTCGCGCACGGTGCGCGCGCCGTCGCGGCTGGACGTCGACGTACGCGTGCCGGGCGCGCCGCCCTACCTGCTGGCGGGCGGCGCCGGCGTGCGCTCTGAAGTGGCGCGCGTGTTCGAGCTGGGCTACCGCGGCCAGGCCGGGCGCCTGGTCTCGTATTCCGTGACCGCCTACCGCAACCTGTACGACCACCTGCGCACCCAGGACATCAGTCCCGATGGCCGCATGATCGTGTTCGGCAACCTGATGGAAGGGCGGGCCAGCGGCCTCGAAGCCTGGGGCAGCCTGCAGGCCAGCGATGCCTGGCGCATCTCGGCCGGGTTCACCGCGCTGCACGAAACCTTCAGCCTGAAGCCGGGCAGCGCCGACCTGGGCAGCCTGGCCACCACCGGGCGCGACCCGTCCCATACCGCCCAGCTGCGCTCGGACTATGCGATCGATGGGGCGCGCGACCTGCAGCTCACGCTGCGCCGCGTCGGCGCCCTGGCCACGCCGGCGGTCGCGGGCTACACCGCGCTCGACGCGCGCTTCGGCTGGCGCGTGCGGCCGGGGGTGGAGGTGTCGGTGATTGGCACTAACCTGAATGGCGGGCATGCCGAGTATGGTTCGGCGCTGGTGCGCACGGAGGTGCCGAGGACGGTGGGGGTGAAGGTGGTGTGGCAGAGGTGAGGCGTGGGAGGAGGGAAACGCCGAGAGTGGTGTTACCCTGTGCAGGTCGTTCCCGGCACTGCCGGAAACGACTTCCCGCGAAGGCGGGAACCCAGGCTTTGTATCCGAAGCCGTACTGTCCGAAACGTTACAACGTTTCATGTAGACCGAATCCGCAAGCTCAGCTTGGGTCCCCGCCTGCGCGGGGACGACGGGTTAGATCGCCTTGGCCAGCTGCGCCGCCAGCCCGGTGTAATTCGCCGGCGTCATCGCCAGCAGCAATTCCTTGGCATCCTGCGGAATCGCCAGCGCACCGATGAACTCCTGCAGCGCATCCCGGGTGATGCCCTTGCCGCGGGTGAGTTCCTTCAGCTGTTCGTACGGGTTGGCGATGCCGTAGCGGCGCATCACGGTCTGCACCGGCTCGGCCAGCACTTCCCAGTTGGCGTCCAGGTCCTGCTCCAGGCGCGCCGGGTTGACTTCCAGCTTGTTCAGGCCGCGCAGGCAGCTGTCGTAGGCCAGCAGCGCGTAGCCGAAGCCGACGCCGATGTTGCGCAGGACCGTGGAGTCGGTCAGGTCGCGCTGCATGCGCGACACCGGCAGCTTGTCCGCCATGTGGCGCAGCACCGAATTGGCCAGGCCCAGGTTGCCTTCCGAGTTCTCGAAGTCGATCGGGTTGACCTTGTGCGGCATGGTCGAGGAGCCGATCTCGCCGGCCTTCAGCTTCTGCTTGAAGTAACCCAATGAGACATAGGTCCAGATGTCGCGGTTCAGGTCGAGCAGGATGGTGTTGGTGCGGGCGATCGCATCGAACATCTCGGCCATGTAGTCGTGCGGCTCGATCTGGATGGTGTACGGATTGAACGTCAAGCCGAGCCGCTGCTCGATCACGTCCTTCGAGAATGCCGGCCAGTCGAAGTCCGGATACGCGGATAGGTGGGCGTTGTAGTTGCCGACCGCGCCGTTCATCTTGCCGAGGATGTCGACGTCGGCGATGCGTTTTACCGCACGCTGCAGGCGCGCGACCACGTTGGCGATTTCCTTGCCGAGCGTGGTCGGGCTGGCGGTCTGGCCGTGGGTGCGCGACAGCATCGGCAGGTCGGCGTTGGCGTGCGCGATGTCGGTCAGCTTGGCGATGACGGCGGCAAGCGAGGGCAGCAGCACGCCGTCGCGCGCAGCCTTCAGCATCATGCCGTGCGAGGTGTTGTTGATGTCTTCCGAGGTGCAGGCGAAGTGGATGAATTCGCTCGCGGCCACCAGTTCCGGCACGTCCTTGACCTGCTCCTTCAGCCAATACTCGACGGCTTTCACGTCGTGGTTGGTGACGGCTTCGATCTCCTTGATGCGGGCGGCGTCGGTTTCCGAAAAACCGGCGGCCAGCTTGTCGAGCAGGGCGTTCGAGTCGGCCGAGAAGGGCTTCAGCTCGGCGAAGCCGGCCTGGGACAGCGCCTGCAGCCAGGCGATCTCCACCTTCACGCGGTGGTGCATGAAGCCGGCTTCCGACAGGATCGGGCGCAGCTTGTCGGTCTTGGCGGCGTAGCGGCCGTCCAGCGGGGACAGGGCCGACAGGGTGGAAGAGGATGCGGTAGAGGTCATGGCAGGGCGGGCGATGATTGCAAAGACGCCGATTCTACCATCCGTCCGCCGGGCCGGACCGCTTTGTCAAGCCCGGATTTCGCGACGTTGCATGGCGGTCGGCGCTCCCATCCCCGCATTCTGCCGGTCATATGCCGATGTTATACTGTCAGCCACCTCCTTAATCTGAGCATTTATGAAACTCATCGGTTCTGTCACCAGTCCCTATGTGCGCAAGGTGCGCGTCGTATTGGCAGAGAAGAAGCTCGACTACGGCTTCGTGCTGGAAAACGTCTGGGCGCCGGAAACGAAAATCGCCGACAACAACCCGCTCGGCAAGGTGCCGTGCCTGGTCATGGAAGACGGCAGCGCGATGTACGACTCGCGCGTGATCGCCGAATATCTCGATACCCTGACCCCGGTCTGCAAGCTGCTGCCGGCCAACAGCCGCGACCGCGCCAACGTCAAGGTCTGGGAAGCGCTGGCCGACGGCGTGCTCGACGCCGCGGTGCTGGCCTACCTGGAACGCACCTGGCGTCCCGAGGAACTGCGCAGCCAGGCCTGGACCGACCGCCAAATGGGCAAGGTGCGCGGCGGCCTGGCCGTGATGGCCGAGAACCTGGGCGAACAGCCGTTCTGCATGGGCATCCACTACACGCTGGCCGACGTCGCCGTCGGCTGCACGCTGGGCTGGCTGGCGTTCCGCTTCCCGGACATCGACTGGCGCACCGACTACCCGAACCTGGCGCGCCTGTTCGACAAGCTGTCCGAGCGCGCCTCGTTCCGCGACACCGTGCCCTTCATCCCGGCGTGAGCCCGGCCATGATGACCCCGGTCGCGGGCGCGCCGACCCTGGTGTTCGGCGAAGCGCTGGTCGACGAATTCCCTACCGAGCAGGTGGTGGGCGGCGCCCCGTTCAACGTGGCGCGCCACCTGGCGGCCTTCATGGCGCCGCCCCTGATGATCACGCGCATCGGCGACGACCGCAACGGCCAGGCCGTGCGCGCCGAATTCGAACGCTTCGTGATGCCGGACCGCGCGCTGCAGCTGGACCCGATGGAAGAAACCGGCCGCGTGGTGGTCGAGCGCACCGGCCAGGGCCACGGCCACCGTTTTACCATCCTGCCGCGCCAGGCCTACGACTTCATCGACCCGCAGGCCGCCGTGGCGGCAATGGCGGGCACGCGGGCCGATACCATCTACTTCGGCACCCTGGCCCAGCGCGAGGAACGCTCGCGCCAGGCGCTGGCCGCCGTGCTGGACAACACGGACGCCACGCGCTTCCTCGACCTCAACCTGCGCCCGAACCAGGTCGACGAAGCCATCGTCACCGCGGCGCTGCAGGCGGCCGACATCGTCAAGGTCAACGAGGAAGAACTGCAGGCGCTGTTCCAGTGGTATTTCCAGATCGGGCCGCAGGATGCGCAGCTGTCCACCGAAGAAGTGCACGCGGCCTGCCGCGCGCTGCTGGACCGTTTTTCCCTGGAAGCGCTGATCGTGACCCTGGGCCACCGCGGCTCGGTGTATTTCGGAGCGGACGGCAGCCTGGTCGCGCACCGCGACAATCCGGCGCCGCCGTTCGTGATCGACACGGTCGGTGCGGGCGACGCCTTCTCGGCGATTTTCCTGCTGGGACGGGTGCGCGGCTGGCCGCTGGATCTGACGCTGGCGCGCGCCAACGAATTCGCCGGCGCGATCTGCGCGGTCAGCGGGGCGGTGCCGCGGGATATGAACTTCTACGACAAGTGGGTGGCACGCTGGCGCGAGCCGGTCTGATACGTCGTTTTCGGTTGCACGTCGTTCCCGCGCAGGCGGGAACCCAAGTTTGTGCGCATCCAGGCAGCGCATGCAGAACTCGGGGCCGCGCCTGCGCGGGGGCGACGATCAGCTTCGCGGGGCGAAGCTAGGCGCTTCAGCCTTCGCCGATCTGGCTCTGCAGGTAATTCTGAATCCCGATCTTGACGATCAGATCCAGCTGGGTCTCCAGCCACTCGATGTGCTCTTCGGTGTCATCCAGGATTTCCAGCAGCAGGTCGCGCGACACGTAGTCGTGCGCCGCTTCGCAGGCGGCGATGCCGTCCTTGATCGTGGTCTGGGCGCCGCGCTCGAGCGTCAGGTCGCACTTCAGCATTTCCTCGGTCGATTCGCCGATCAGCAGCTTGTGCAGCGCCTGCAGGTTGGGCAGGCCGTCGAGCATCAGGATGCGGTCGATCAGTTTGTCCGCATGCTTCATCTCGCCGATCGATTCGTCGTATTCCTTCTTGCCCAGCTTGAAGAAACCCCAGTGCTTGTACATGCGCGCATGCAGGAAGTACTGGTTGATCGCGGTCAGCTCGTTGGTCAGCTGCGCATTCAGGTGCCGGATGATGTTGGGATCGCCCTTCATGGATTGCCTTTTCGGTGTGTGATGCCAGCATCATAGCAAACACGCGAGATGCCGGACAGCGTTGCGCCGCGATCGTTGGAAATGTCCTACGGGTCAGATGGCGCTCAGCGCCAGCCCCCCGGCCGCCAGCAGCGACACGGCGCCGATCGCGATGCCGACCGTGCGCCGGCGGCTGGTGAGCGCCCACAGCGCCACGCCCGACAATGACAGCAAGATGATCGAACCGGCCAGGGTATCCACCAGCAGCACCCAGCCGGCGCCCATGCCGACGCCCTTGTGCAGGTTGGACAGGGTGGCGAACAGGTTGTTGCTGCTGCGCGTGAGCGTGACGTAGCTATTGCCGACCCAGTATTCGGCCTGCACGCTGTCCGAGGGCGACGTGAAGCTGGCGCTCCAGCGCGCCGGCTGGACCACGGCGCGGTCGCCCCAGGCCACCGGACGCGCCGCCTCGCCCTGCACCCGGACGGGATCGCCGTCGAGTTTCAATGCGCCTTTCATCCAGGCGGCGAGGGCTTGCGGATTGGCCGGGGCCGGAACGGGCACGGGCACCTGCACCGTGTTTTCCTGGACTTGGGCGGCGGGAATCTTGAGGATGGCGCGGTGGTTCAGCAGGATGCCGGTGGCGCCGAACAGCAGGCCCAGGACGGCGCCCCACAAGCCGATCCAGACGTGCATCCTGCGCAGCCACTGAATGGCGATGGCGCTGCGCGACGGCGCCGGCGGCAGCTCGACCTTGAATGGCGCTCTTGGCGAACGGAACGGGATAACGGGCATGGGACCGGGACCTCGCTGCTGTGAAGGTCACATAGTACCAAGATGGGGCGACCCGGGTCGGGACCACGCATCGATATGTGCAACGCAACATTTCGATACGTGCAAGAGAAAATGCGGCGCCGGCATACGCCGCCACTGGCGCCATGGGTAAGGCGCCAGCCGGGAAGAGGCGGGGAGGGCGGCGCCGGTCAGGCGGCGATGCCGGCGGCCGGCGTGCGGCGCAGTTCGGTGACGGTGGTCTTGCTTTCCAGGTGTTCGTGCATCACTTCGCGTGCATAGCTGACGCACTTGCCGCAGCAGGTGCCGACGCCGAGTTCCTTGTACAAATCGGCCATCGAGGTCAGGCCAAGATCCACCGCCTGGCGGATTTCACGGTCGGAGATGTTGTTGCAGACGCAGACGATCATGGTGAGGGTTCCGTTGTTCGATCAATAATGCGAATCATTCTCATTCGTTTTGTATTCTCCGGAACTCCGTCCCCAAATGCAAGCGTTTTTGTGGTGCAAACGTACGAAGCGTCAGCAAGTAGACAAATCGCAAATAGAAATAATTCGCATTTAGGTTTATCATGCTCATAGTTGTCTCATCAGCGCTACACCCAGCGCACCAACCGGACGCGACATCATGACTCTTGCACCCACCCTGACCACGCTCGACGCCCTGAAAGCCGGCCAGAGCGCCACCGTGATCCACCTCGCACCAAGCGCAGGCAACGGCGAGGGCGCCGAGCGCGCCGATATTTCGCGCCGCCTGATGGAACTCGGCTTCGTACCGGGTGAACGCATCCGCATGCTCAAGCGCGGCCTGCCCGGCGGCCCGGTCGCGGTCAAGGTCGGCCAATCCACTTTCGCCCTGCGCCGCTTCGAGGCGGCTCTGATCTCGATTCAGCCGGAATAACGGAACGTATATATATGGGAGCTGTAGAACAGCAGGTTTCCGCGGCCGCGAAGACGCCGCTCATCGCCCTGCTGGGTAATCCGAACTGCGGCAAGACCGCATTGTTCAACCGTCTCACCGGTTCCCGCCAGAAGGTCGCGAACTACGCGGGCGTGACCATCGAACGCAAGGAAGGCAGTTTCACGCTCCCGGGCGGCAAGCCGCTGCGCGTGCTCGACCTGCCCGGCGCCTACAGCCTGACGGCCCACACCCCGGACGAAGCGATCACGCGCGACGTGGTGGCCGGCCTGCGCGCTGGCGAATCGGCGCCGGACGCCGTCATCTGCGTGGTCAACGCCACCAACCTGCGCCTGAACCTGCGCCTGGTGCTGGAAGTCCAGCGCCTCGGGCTGCCGATGGTGCTGGCCCTGAACATGGTCGACGTCGCCAGGAAGCGCGGCATCGAGATCGACACCGCGCGCCTGTCCGAAGAGCTCGGCATGCCGGTGGTCGAGACCGTGGCGGTGCAGGCCGGCGGCGAAAAGTCGCTGCTGGCGGCGCTCGCGGTCATGCCCTTCGACACCGCGGTCAAGCCGCAGCCGCTGTCCGCCATCGACACGGTCCCGGTCGAACAGACCCAGCGCGAAGTGCGCCGCATCATGGAAGCCACGGTCAGCTTCGACAATGACACCGGCAACCTGAGCGAGCAGATCGACCAGGTCGTGCTGCACCCGGTGGCCGGCCCGGTCATCCTGGCCGCATTGATGTTCCTGATCTTCCAGGCCGTGTTCAGCTGGGCGGCCACGCCGATGGACATGATCAGCGGCGGCGTCGAAGCATTCGGCGCCTGGGTCGGCGACAGCATGGCCGAAGGGCCGCTGCGCAGCCTGCTGGTGGAAGGCATCTTCGGCGGCGTCGGCAGCGTGCTGGTGTTCCTGCCGCAGATCCTGATCCTGTTCTTCTTCATCCTGGTGCTGGAAGACTGCGGCTACCTGCCGCGCGCCGCCTTTTTGCTCGACCGCATGATGGGCAGCGTCGGCCTGTCCGGGCGTGCCTTCATTCCGCTGTTGTCCTCGTTCGCCTGCGCGATTCCCGGCGTGATGGCGGCGCGCACCATCCAGAACCCGCGCGACCGCCTGGTGACGATCATGATCGCGCCGCTGATGACCTGTTCGGCGCGCCTGCCGGTGTATGCGCTGGTGATCGCCGCCTTCATCCCGGAGCGCAAGCTCGGCTTCGGCATCAATCTGCAGGGCCTGGTACTGTTCATCCTGTATGCGGCCGGCATCGTCAGCGCCATGGCGGTGGCCTGGTTCTTCAAGCGCGCCGCGCGCGCCAAGGGCCAGCACCCGCTGATGCTGGAATTGCCGGCCTACCACTGGCCGCATTTGCAGAACCTGTTCCTCGGCCTGTGGGAACGCGCGCGCATCTTCCTGACCCGCGTCGGCACCACGATCCTGACGCTGATGGTGCTGGTCTGGTTCCTGTCGAGCTTCCCGGGCGCCCCGGAAGGCGCGACCCACCCGCCGATCTACTATAGCATCGCCGGCATGCTGGGCCGCGCGCTGGCCGTGGTCTTCGAGCCGATCGGCTTCGGCTGGCAGATCTGCATCGCGCTGGTGCCGGGCATGGCGGCGCGCGAAGTCGCGGTCGGCGCGCTGGGCACGGTGTACGCGCTGTCCTCGTCCGGCGACGACATCGCCGGCTCGCTGACGCCGATCATCGCCGCTTCCTGGGGCCTGCCGACTGCGCTGTCGCTGCTGGCCTGGTACGTGTTCGCACCGCAGTGCCTGTCGACCCTGTCGGTGGTGCGCCGCGAAACCGGCAGCGTGCGCTACGCCTGGCTGATGGCCGGCTACATGTTCGCGCTGGCCTACGTGGCCTCCTTCATCACCTACCACGTCGCGCGCTACCTGGGAGCCTGAGATGAGCGCGGCGGTGATCCAGTACCTGGTAGTGGGCGTCGTCGTGCTGCTGGCGGCGCTGTACGCCGCCGCCAAGTACCTGCCGGCGTCCTGGCGCCGCCAGCTGGTCTACAAGCTGCGCGACCACGGCCGGGGCAATGGCAGGCTGGCGCAGTGGCTGGACAAGGACGGCAGCTGCGGCAGCGGCTGCGATACCTGCGGCAGCTGCGCACCGGCGCCGCTGCCCGAGACGGGGCAGAACGGGCGCAAGGTCATTCAGCTGCATGTCAAGAAATAGTTGGGTCGCTCCCGCCAAGTCCTGCTTGCGTTATCGAAATGCAGGCAAACCTGGATCCCCGCCTACGCGGGGATGACATTGATAACTGCGGGGGCGACGGTGAATGCAGTCCAGTTTCAGGCCGCGGGGTTCCAGTCCAATCCCAGCATTTCCATCAAACGCTTCGCATCGAACGGCGCCCGCACCTTGATGTCGTTGTCGAAGTAGCAGTACACATCCCGGCTGTTCCTCTGCTCCGGCGCCAGCGCCGATATCAGCCGCGCATCCGCCGGCTGCTTGCCTTCGCTCCACAGGCGGATGCGCTGCGCCCAGCGTTCCAGCGAATCATCCTCGTAGCCGCTCGCATACAGTTCATGCTCGCCGTGCAGGCGGATGTACATGAAATCCGCGGTCACGTCCTCGTCATCCGGCCACTTGCCGGCGGTATCGGCAACCACCAGCGCCACGTTGTACTTGCGCAGCAGGGCGATGAAGGCTTCGTTGCGGAAGCTCTCGTGGCGGATCTCGACCGCGTGGCGCAGCGGGCGCACCGCGTCGATCTCGAGCAGGGAACGGCCGATCATCTTGTCGTCGTGGCCGCGCGCCAGCGCCAGGGCCTGGCCGGTGTCGCGCGGCAGCTGGGCGAGGAATTGCTCGACCTTGTCGGCCTCAAAGCGCAGCTGCGGCGGGAATTGCCACAGGAAGGGACCGAGCTTGTCGCACAGGGCGAACACGCCCGAGGCCAGCACGTTGGCCAGCGGCTTCTCGATGCCGCGCAACTTCAGCATGTGGGTCAGGAAGCGGTTGCCCTTCACCGCAAACACGAAGCCCGGCGGCGCGGCCGCGTACCAGGCCGCGTAGCTCGACGGCCGCTGCAGCGAATAGAAGGAACCGTTGATCTCGATGGTGGGCAGAAAGCGCGCCGCGTAGTCCAGTTCGCGCGCCTGGACCAGGCCGGGCGGGTAGAACACCCCGCGCCAGGGTTCGTAGCGCCAGCCCGAGATGCCGATATAGATTGCGCCCATGCCGCCGATCTTAGGGAGATCGGCGGCAGGGCTCGGTGCGCTGCCGAACCGTGCGCCAGCGCGGACCTTCAGCGTCCCGCGGCCACCACCGGCAGCTCGATCGCGCTTTCCAAGCCCGGCGCGTGATAGATGCGCTGGGTCGCCTTGCGGTAGTCGCCGGCCCTGGCGTGGAAGATGTTCGGCACGAAGGTCTGCGGGTTGCGGTCGTACAGCGGGAACCAGCTCGACTGGATCTGCACCATGATGCGGTGGCCCGGCAGGAACACGTGGTCGACGTTGGGCAGCGCAAAGCGGTAGCGCTCGGCCTTGTTGGCGGGGATGGCGAGCGGCTTGTCCAGGCCCTGGCGGTAGCGGCCGCGGAAGATGTCCATCGAGATCGGCAACTGGTAGCCGCCCAGTTCCGGCTGCGCCGCGACTTCGTCCGGATACACGTCGATCAGCTTCACGACCCAGTCGCTGTCGGTGCCGGAGGTCGAGGCGAACAGGTTGACCATCGGCGCGCCGGCCAGCTGCAGCGGCGCGCCGAGGGGCGCACTGACGTAGGTCAGCACGTCCGGCCGGTCCGAGAAAGAGCGCTGGTCGTTCACCAGCCACGGCTTCCAGACGGTGGCGTCGCCCATGCGCACCGGGCGTGGCACGAAGGGCACCGGTTTCGATGGATCGGACACGTACTCGTCGAAGGCGGCGTTGTCGGCTGCATTGTTTGCGGACTTGCCGGCGCCTTTCTCGAAACCGAGCCCGAAGCCGGGCTTCAGGTACAGCGGCGTGCTGCTCGGCGCCAGCGGCCACTGCTCCAGGCGCCGCCAGCGGTTGGCGCCGGTCTGGTACGACCATACCGGCGGCGTGTCGAAGGCGGGCGCGCCATCCTTCAGGTACTGGTTGAAGAAGGGCAGCATGACCTCGCGCCGGAACTGCTGGGCGGTGTCGCCGCTGAATTTCAGGGCGCCCAGCGACGAGCCCTCGTAGTTCACGCCACTGTGGCGCCACGGGCCCACCACCAGGGAATTCAGCTTGTTCTGCGTGTCCTTCGGCTCGACCGCGGCATAGGTCGCATAGGCGCCGTAGATGTCTTCCTGGTCCCAGCGGCCGACCACGGTCATGGTCGGCACCGTGAGCGGGCGTTTGGCCAGGATGCGGTCCAGCGCCTGTTCCTGCCAGTAGCTGTCGTAGGCCGGATGCTCGAAGAGCTTCTTGGTGAAGTTCAGCTGGTCGACGCCGTATTCGCGGGCGAAATCGCCGGTCGAGCCGGCGCGCAGCCAGGCCTCGTAGTCGTCGTACACGCCGGTGACGATGGATTCGCCCTCGCCGCGCGCCGCGTTCTGGCCGGCGATATAGGCCAGGTTGGTGTTGCGGAAGGCGCCGTTGTGGAACCAGTCGTCGCCGCGCCAGCCGTCCACCATCGGGCTCATCGGCACCGCGGCCTTCAGGGCCGGGTGCGGCTCGACCAGCGCCATCAGCACCGTAAAGCCTTCGTAGGACGAGCCGACCATGCCGACCTTGCCGTTACTCTGCGGGACGTTCTTGACCAGCCAGTCGATGGTGTCCCAGGCGTCGGTGCTGTGGTCGACCTTGGTATCGTTGAGTGGACCGCGCACCGGGCGCGTCATCACGTAGTCGCCTTCGGAACCGTACTTGCCGCGCACGTCCTGGAACACGCGGATATAGCCGTTGTCGATGAAGGCGTCGTCGCCGTCGCCCAGGATGGACGTGATGTGCGGGCTCTTCATGCGGCCGGTGCGGCGCGCGGCGTTGTAGGGCGTGCGCGTCAGCATGATCGGCGCCTTGGCCGTGGCGTTCGCGACAGCCTTCGGGATCACGATCACCGTGTACAGTTTGGTGCCGTCGCGCATCGGGATCATGACTTCCTGGCGGATGTAGTCGGCGTTCGGCACCGTGGCGGCGAACCGGGAAGCGGGGATGTCGGGCGCCATCGGCGCGGTCTGGGCCGCCGCCGCGCCATGCAGGGCGGCCAGTAGCAGGGAAAGGACGGTCAGGGACGGCAGGCTGGGGCGCGACATCGGATCTCCACGGACGGTTAAATGAGCGGCAACATTGTTAAAAGTTGCAATAAAGAATATTACCGAAGCTGGCGTGCGGCCGCAATCGGCGCCGCAACCGGTGCCATACTCAGGGTGGATAACCAGGGCGCGAAGGTTCGCTTAATACGCCGCAAATCCTTGGCTGTTCGATTGAAATGCGGTTGGAAGCGGCGCTCGCTTGGCGTAGAGTGCTGTGTCCCCTGAATCAGACGAGATCGCCATGTACGCAACCAACTGGAATACCCTGGGTCCGCGCGAGGTGCAGGCCCTGAAGGACATGGACCGCAAGCGCCAGGCGCGCGGCCATCTGCTGGAACGTGTCGGCTACGGCCCGCAGGCCACGGCCTCGACCGTCATCCACACCGAACCCGGACTCAACGTGCGCCGCTTCGGTGGCGCGGCGGACGGTCCGGTGCTGCTGATCGTGCCGGCGCCGATCAAGCGCGCCTATATCTGGGACCTCTCTCCCGAGGTCAGCGTGGTGCGGCGCTGGCTCGAGCGCGGCTACCGCGTCTACCAGGCGGAATGGCTGCCGCTGTCCGAGGAAAGCCTGGACTTCGGCCTCGAGGATTACGCCAGCCGCCTGCTCGAAGCCTGCCGCCATGCGATCGAGGCGGATGGCGCCGCACACAAGAACGGCAAGAACGATGAAAGCGGCAAGATGGTCGTCGCCGGCCATTCGCTGGGCGGCATCCTGGCCGCGGTCTACAGCGCCCTGCATCCGGAGCACGTGCGCGCCACCATCCTGCTGGAGTCGCCGCTGCACGTCGAATCGGCGTCGTGCTGCTTCAACTCCCTGGTGAAGGCCACGCCGCATGCGCGCGAGGTGGCCGACGCCTTCGGCCACGTGCCGGGCGTGTTCCTCAATATGATGAGCGCGATCGCCGAGCCGCACGCCTTCCAGTGGGAGCGCGCCATGGACCGCTGGCTGTCGATGTTCGATCCGCAGGCGCTGGCCACGCACATGCGGGTGGAACGCTGGACCCATGACGAATTCCCGCTGCCGGGCCGGCTGTTCACGCAGGTCATCGAGTCGCTGTACCGCAACGATGAATTCATGCAGGGCAAACTGGAAGTCGGCGGGCGCACCGTCGGACCGGCCGACCTGCGCGCGCCGCTGGCGGCCGTGGTCGACCCGCGCAGCAAGCTGATCCCGTTGAAGGCGATGGCGCCCTTCGTGGAGGCCGCGGGAAGCGAGCACAAGCTGCTGCTCGAGTACATGGGCGACGTCGGCGTGAACCTGCAGCACGTGGGCGTGCTGGTCGGGCGCAATGCGCATGCCCGCACCTGGCCGGCGATTTTCGACTGGCTGGATGCCCTGCCGGCGCAGGACAAGGCGGAGGCGGCGGCATTGGCGCACTGAGCCGTGCTGAGCCGCGCTGGTGCGCCCGGCTCCGGCGCTGATGCGGTTGCCGGCGAATCCGCTTCAGGCCGCGGCGAGCGCGCGCCGCGCCGGGCCGGCGTCGTAACTGGTTCCGTCATGGGTGGCGTGAGCGGCATTGCGGCCGGCATCGTCATCCACCTTGAACACGCTGAACAATTCTCCCAGCCGCTGCGCCTGGTCGCTCATCGCGGCCGCCGCCGCCGCGGCTTCCTCGACCAGCGCCGCGTTCTGCTGGGTGGCGCTGTCCATCGCGGCAATCGCCTGGTTGACCTGCAAAATGCCGGCCTGCTGCTGGTCGCCGGCGCCGGCAATGTCCTTGAAGATGTCGTTCACCTGGGTGACGCTGGCGACGATGTCGCGCATCGTGCCGCCGGCTTCGCGCACCAGCGTCGACCCGGCGCCGACGGCGCGCATCGAATCGTCGATCAGCGTGCGCACTTCCTTCGACGCCGCGGCCGAGCGCTGCGCCAGCGCCCGTACCTCGGATGCCACCACCGCGAAGCCGCGGCCCTGTTCGCCGGCGCGCGCCGCTTCCACGGCGGCATTCAGGGCCAGCAGGTTGGTCTGGAAGGCGATGCCGTCGATGACGCCGATGATGTCGGCGATGCGGCGCGAGGCGGCGTCGATCGCCGCCATCGTGTCGACCATCTGGCCGACCACGGCCCCACCGCGCCGCGCCACCTCGGCCGCATCGGCCGCCAGGCGGCTGGCGTGACGCGCGTTGCTGGCGTTCTGCTGCACGGCGCCGGTCAGCTGTTCCATCGTCGCCGCGGTTTCTTCCAGCGCGCTGGCCTGCTGTTCGGTGCGGCTGGACAGGTCCTGGTTGCCGCTCGCGATCTGGCTGGAAGCACTGGCGATGGTGCGGATGCCGCTGTCGACCGCGCCGACGATGCCGGACAGGCTGGCGTTCATCTCGCGCAGGGCCTGCAGCAGCCTGGCGGTCTCGTCGTTGCCGCGGGCGTCGATCACGGTGGTCAGGTCGCCGGCCGCCACCGTGCGCGCCAGCGTCACCGCGCGCGCCAGCGGGCGCCGGATGCTGCGCGAGACCAGGTGCCCGACCAGCATCAGCACACCGGACAGCAGCAGGGCCGCGCCGGAGAACAGCCAGACGCGCGGCCAGAACGCGGCGTCGATCGCATCGACGTAGACGCCCGAGCCGAGCACCCAGTTCCAGCCCGGAATGCCCTTGACGTAGGACACCTTGGACACCGGCGCCTGGCTGCCCGGCTTGGGCCACATGTAGGCGACGAAGCCGGCGCCCTGGCTGCGCACCACGTCGACCATGGCACGGAACAGGTACAGCCCGTCCGGATCGGCGATGCCGCCCACGTCCTGCCCGTCAAGCTTGGGCGAGGTCGGGTGCATCAGCATGCGCGGCTGCATGTCGATCACGAAGAAATACTCCTGGCCGTCATAACGCAGGCCGCGCAGCGTCGCCAGCGCTTCGCGCCGGGCCTGTTCATCGGGCAAGGCGCCGCTGGCGGCCAGTTGCTGGTAGCGGGTCACGATGCCGCTCGCCACTTCCACGGCCTGGCGCACCGCGCGGTCGTGCTGGTCGGCGACCAGGCGCCGTTCGGATACCAGGAAGGCGGCGGCGACCGCGACGATGCCGAAGCCGGTGATCAGGGTGAGCAAAGCCAGTTTTTTCGCGATCGTCAGGCGAGATAGGGGATTCATGAGGAAGTGGAAGGCGCGGAAGGGATAATGCTTAATGAATGGAAACATCTATTTCATCAAAGACAATCATTCAGTATAGCAAGAAGTTTGCAGACAGGAATGGTAAATTGTCAGAATTGATGGTGGCTTTGGTGGATTGCACAACAGTGCTAAGCTAGCGCATTTGCCAACGTCAACAAGGCCGTCATGATCGTCGTCCACCACCTGAACAATTCCCGTTCCCAACGCATCCTGTGGCTGCTGGAGGAACTCGGCTTGGCGTACGAGATCAAAAAATACCAGCGCGATGCGAAGAGCATGCTGGCGCCGCCCGAGCTGCGCGCCGTGCACCCGCTCGGCAAGTCGCCGGTGATCAGCGACGGCGCCACGGTGGTGGCCGAGTCCGGCGCCATCGTCGAGTACCTGACCGGGCGCTACGATACCGATGCCACGCGCCTGGCGCCGGCAGCCGGCACGCCCGAGCGCCTGCACTACACGTATTTCCTGCACTACGCCGAAGGATCGCTGATGCCGCCGCTGCTGCTGAAGCTGGTGTTCGACCGCGTGGCCAGTGCGCCGGCGCCGTTCTTCGTCAAGCCGATCGCACGCGGCATCGCGAAGAAAGTCACCGACAGCTTCGTGCAGCCGCAAATCGCGGGCCACCTGGCCTTCCTCGAGGGCGAACTGGGCCAGCGCACCTGGTTCAGCGGCAGCGCGTTCTCGGCCGCCGACATCCAGATGAGCTTCCCGCTGGAAGCGGCCGCCTCGCGCGGCGGGCTGGACGGCAAGTACCCGAACCTGGTGTCCTTCCTCGAGCGCATCCATGCGCGTCCCGCCTACCGGCGTGCGCTCGAACGCGGCGGCCAGTACGACTTCGTGAAGTGACCGCATGGCCAAGCTGCTCGCCATCGATGGCCTGAACATCGTGCGCCGCGTGTACGAGGCCAGCCCGGAGCCGGATTCGGACCTGAAGGCCAGCATCGCGCTGCGCCATGCGCTGTCGTCGTTCCGCAAGCTGCTCGAGGCGCATGCGCCGACCCACGTGCTGGCCGCCTTCGACCACGGCGGCGAGACCTGGCGCCACGCCCTGTACCCGCGCTACCGCGAAGGCCGGGCGCCGATGCCGTCCGTCCTGCGCGACGCGCTGCCGGCCTTCCACGAGAGACTGCGCGACGTCGGTTTGCAGGTGCTGTGCATCCCCGGCGTCGAGGCCGACGACGTGATCGCCACCGGTGTGCTGCGCTGGCTGGCGGAAGGGCGGGGCGACGCCATCGTCGCCACCACCGACAAGGATTTGCATTATCTGATCGCCCACGGCGCGCTGGTGTGGGACCATTTCAAGGGCGAGTGGCACGACGACGCCTGGGTGCGCCAGCGCTTCGGCGTCGCGCCCGAGCACATCCACGATTTGCTGGCGCTGATGGGCGACGCCACCGACGGCGTGCCGGGCGTTTCCAAGATCGGCATGAAGACCGCGGCGCGCCTGCTGAACGCCTACGGCGACCTGGACGCGGTGATGGCCGGCGCCGGCATCCTCAAGACGCCGCTGGGCGAACGCCTGCGCGCCGAGCGCGACATCCTCGAGGTGTCGCGCCAACTGGTGCAGCTGAAGACCGACGTGCGCCTGGGTGTGACCTGGAAGATGCTGGCCTATGAAATGTATTGAACCGAACTGAAGGAACACGAGGACCGACATGCTCAAGGCGATCATCATCGATTCCAGCGCGGTCTCGCGCGGCCTGCTGGCCACCGTGCTGGCCGACGGCGGCTACCAGGTCGCGGGCCAGGGCCACACCAGCGCGCTCGCGTACGCGCTGGCGCTCAAGCACCAGCCGCATTTCATCTGCATCGCGCGCGAGCAGGTCGAGGACGGCAGCGACGTGGTCGAGCAGCTGCGCGCCACGCTGCCGAAATCGCTGATCTTCATGGTCTCCGGCACCCTGGACGCCCCCGCCATCCAGGCCGCGCTGGCACGCGGGGTGCATGGTTTCATCGTCAAGCCGTTCAAGGCGGAGACGGTGCTGCGCACGATACGCAATACGGTGCTTGCGGTCGTCAAGAAGATGGGGCCGAAGTAAAGCCGGCTTTCAGGTCCTGCGCCGCAGCTCTTCCTGCGCGATCGCCGCCAGTGCCTCCAGGGCCTTCAACTCCCGGTCGCGCAATTTGCGCGGCTCGCGGTCCAGCACGCACAGCGTGCCGAGCGGATAACCCGCCGCATCGCGCAGCAAAATCCCGCCATAGAAGCGGATGAACGGCTCGCCGGTGACCAGCGGGTTGTCGGCAAAGCGCGGATCGTGCCCGGCATCCTCGACCATGAACGGCCCGTCGTGCAGGATCGCATGGTTGCAGAAGGCCCAGTCGCGCGGTGTTTCCATCATATCCAGGCCGACGCGCGACTTGAACCACTGGCGCTGCGCGGTCAGCAGGGTAACCAGGGCGATCGGGCAGTCGGTGACCTGGGTTGCGAGCCGGGTCAGGCGGTCGAACACGTTTTCCGGCGCCGAGTCGACCAGGCCGCTGGCCTGGACCGCGGCCAGGCGCGCTTTCTCGTCGAGCGGCGCCGGGTGCGAACGCGGCGCCTGCAGCGCCGCGGACGGCGCCGGCATATCCGCTTCGGGTGCAGCGCCGGTGAAAGGCGCCGGCGTGGTGGCAGCGGCTGCCGGCGCCACGTCCGGCAACTCGCGCCGGGCGCGGTCCCCGAGCAGTTTCAATACCGCGCTGAGCCTGACGCGGCGGTGGCCGCCGGGCGTCTTCCACGACGGCAGGGCGCCGCTCTCCAGCCAGAGCTGGGCGGTGCTGACCGCCACGCCCAGCAGGCGGGCGGCGGCGGCGGTCGTCAACACGGGATCCTCGGGATTGTCTGATGCAGGGGGAAGCATGGGAAATGTGAACTGAAGGTGAAGGCATTCTACTTCTGCCGACCTTGCTGATCAATAAAATTGAGCAATTTGATGGTCGGGTACGGCGGTAAGCGGTGTCGCTTTCCTGCGCTGTTTCTGCAAATAAGTGGCGCGCACGTGAATACTAGTTGACGAACAGCAATTATACCGTCAAAATTCACTCAAATTCAATTATTTAATCAATTTCATCAAAGTTCGCGCCCGTCCAGTGATTCCACACCCGCCCCCGCCCCGCCCGTACGACGAAGCCGGCCGCCTCGACGCACTGCGCAAGCTGAACATCCTGGACACGCCGCCGAGCGAAGCCTTCGACCGCATCACGCGCATGGCGGCCCAGATGTTCAACCTGCCGATCGCCGCGGTGTCGCTCACGGACAGCAAGCGCCAGTGGTTCAAGTCGCGCGTCGGCGTCGATCACGATTCGATTCCGCGCATGAAGGCGCCGTGCGGGCAGGTGGCGGACGAAGCGCAGATCCTGATCATCCACGACCTGCTGGCCGATTGCGAATACCGCGACAGCCTGCTGGCCGAATCCGGCATCCGCTTCTATGCCGGCGCACCGCTGCTCACGCACGACGGCTATTGCCTGGGAGCGATGTGCGTGTTGGGCACGGAGCCACGCCAGATCACCGAGGCCGAATGCGCGGCGCTGCGCGACATGGCGGCGATGGCGATGGCGCAGATCGAACTGCAGCACGCGCTCGGGCGCACCGATCCGCTCAGCGGCCTGCCGAACCGCAACCAGTTCATCGACGACTTCACGGACCTGAGCGCGGACAGCACGCACGGCGAACAGCGGCTGGCGGCGCTGGTCAACCTGGCCAGTCCCGAGCAGCTCAGCAATGCCCTGCGCGCGATGGGGCCGTCCTACCTCGACGAGATCGTGGGCGAGGCGGTGCGCCTGCTGGCGGGCACCATCGGCCGCCGCGGTGTCGTCTACCACGTCACCCCGACCGAATTCGCCTTCATCGCGCCGCCTGGCCTTGACGCGGTCGAGTTCTGCACCGAGCTCGAGAACTGGCTGCGCCGGCGCGCCGCCTCGACCACCTCGCGTTTCGTGACCACGGCGCGCATCGGCGTGGCGCCGTTCTGGGTCGGCATGACCGGCCATGCCGAACTGCTGCGCAACCTGCATTCGGCGGTCCAGCACGGGTTCGAGCAGGACTGCGGCGTCTCGATGTTTTCGCAGGAACAGGATGCGGTGTACCGGCGCCGCTTCTGGCTGGTCAACGAATTCGGCGCGGCCCTGGACGGCGCCGCCGCCGGCCGCCCCGGCCAGCTGCACCTGGTATTCCAGCCGAAAATCGATCTCGCCAGCGGCGCCTGCATCGGCGCCGAAGCGCTGCTGCGCTGGACCCACCCGGAATTCGGCACGGTGTCGCCGGGCGAGTTCATCCCGATCATCGAACAGACCTCGATGCTGCGCGCCACCACCAGCTGGGTGCTGGAGTCCGCAATGCACCAGCTGGCGCAGTGGCGCCTCGAGGGCATCGAACTGCAGCTGGCGGTGAACGTCTCGGCGCTGAACCTGGTGGAACCGGACTTCTGCATCCGTGTCGTGGATGGCCTGCACCGCTACGGCCTGCCGGCCAGCAGCTTGGCTCTGGAAATCACCGAGAGCACCCTGATGCAGAATCCGAAGGTGGCGCAGGCCACGCTGGCGGCCCTGCACGCGGCCGGCGTGGGCCTGGCGATCGACGATTTCGGCACCGGCTACAGCAGCCTGGCCTACCTGCAGAGCCTGCCCGTCCAGGTGGTCAAGATCGACCAGTCCTTCATCCGCGGCATCGAGTCCGACACGCGCCGGCGCGCACTGGTCTCGAGCATGATCAAGCTGTCGCACGACCTGGGGCACCGCGTGGTGGCCGAGGGCGTGGAAACGCCGGAGGTGGCGCAGGTGCTGAAGCAGGCCGCCTGCGACGAAGCCCAGGGTTACCTGTACGCCAAGCCGCTGCTGGCGCCTTATTTCGCGCAATGGTTCGCCGCCAGCGCACAGCTGGCGTAGGACCTGGCGTCAGCGCACGCGGGCCGGCGCGTGCGGCGTTCCGGATTTACGACAGCCCGGACTGTCACCGTTGAACTATTAATTGACGTTTGGAAACAACGTCATCAAAATCAGGTGTCCGAGCTGCATCGTTCCACCCAACAGTAGTGCCATCCACGCGACCATGAGCCCATCCTTACCCCGTCCGTACAGCGAAGCCAGCCGGCTCGACGCCCTGCACAAGCTGAACCTGCTGGACACGCCGCCGAACGCCTCCTTCGACCGCATCACCCGCATGGCGGCCACGCTGTTCGACCTGCCGCTGGCGGCGGTATCGCTGACCGACAGCAACCGCCAGTGGTTCAAGTCGCGCGTCGGCATCGTGCAGGATTCGATCCCGCGCCTGAAGGCGCCCTGCGCCGAGATCTCGGAAAGCGCGCGCATGCTGGTCGTGAACGACCTGCAGGAGAGTGGTTCCTATGCCGATAGCCCGCTGGCTGCGGCCGGCATCCGCTTCTATGCGGGCGCGCCCCTCATCACCAGCGCCGGCTATTGCCTGGGTTCGATGTGCGTGCTCGGCGCCGAGCCGCGCCGGATCACCGAGGCCGAATGCGCGGCCCTGCGCGACATGGCGGACATGGTGATGGCGCAGATCGAGTTGCAGCATGCGATGGGCCGCGTCGACCCGGCCAGCGGCCTGCCGAACCGCACCCAGTTCATCGACGACTTCAAGGACCTGCAGCAGGACCGTCCCGAGGGCGAGGCGCGGGTGGCCGGCCTGCTCAACCTGGCCAGCCCCGAGCAGCTCAGCAGCGCACTGCGGGCGATGGGCGCCAGCTATCTCGACGAGATCGTCGGCGAGGCCGTGCGCACGCTGGCCGGCACCATCGGCGCGCACAGCACGGTGTACCACGTGACCCCGACCGAGTTCGCCTTCATCGCGCCGCCCGGCACCGACATCGCCGCCTTCTGCGCCGACATGGAGCGCTGGCTGGCGCAGCGCGCCAGTTCGGTGACCTCGCGCTTCGTGACCACCGCGCGCATCGGCGTGGCGCCGTTCACGATCGGCGGCACCGGTTCCAGCGACCTGCTGCGCAACCTGCACTCGGCGGCCCAGCACGCGTTCGACCAGGACCTCGGCGTATCGGTGTTCTCGCAGGAGCAGGATGCCGTGTACCGGCGCAGCTTCTGGCTGATCAACGAATTCGGCGCCGCGCTGGACGGCGCCAGCGCCGGCGTGGAAGGCCAGCTGCGGCTGGTGTTCCAGCCCAAGGTCGACCTGGCCAGCGGCGCCTGCATCGGCGCCGAAGCGCTGCTGCGCTGGACCCATCCGGAACTGGGCGAAGTCTCGCCGGGCGAATTCATCCCGATCATCGAACGGACCTCGATGGTGCGCGCCACCACCGACTGGGTGTTGCAAAGCGCGATGCGCCAGCTGGCGCAGTGGCGCCAGGACGGCATCGAACTGCAGTTGGCGGTGAACGTGTCGGCGGTGAACCTGCTGGAGCCGGACTTCTGCGAACGCATCGTCGACAGCCTTCTCCGCCACCGGCTGCCGGCGTCCAGCCTGTCGCTCGAGATCACCGAGAGCGCGCTGATGAAGAACCCGAAGCTGGCGCAGGCCACGCTGCGCGCGCTCGACGCCGCCGGCGTGCGCCTGGCGATCGACGACTTCGGCACCGGCTACAGCAGCCTGGCCTATCTGCAGAGCCTGCCGGCCCAGGTGGTCAAGATCGACCAGAGTTTCGTGCGCGGCATCGAACACGACGAGCGCAAGCGCTCGCTGGTCTCGAGCATGATCAGGCTGTCGCACGACCTGGGCCACCGGGTGGTGGCCGAGGGCGTGGAAACCGGGGACGTGGTGCGCGTGCTGCAGGACGCGGCCTGCGACGAGGCGCAGGGCTACTGGTATGCGCGGCCGCTGGCGCCGGAGGCGTTCATGCAGTGGTTTGCGGCGCAGGGACGGGTGGCGCAGGCGGCGTAGCCGGCGTGCCCGCCGGGCGCAAGCGCCCGGCGGGCAATCAGGCCGCGGTGGCCTGGTCGATGATGCCGCCGCCCAGGCAGACGTCGCCGTCGTACAGCACGGCCGACTGGCCCGGCGTCACCGCCCATTGCGGATCCGTGAAGCGCAGTGCGAACCGGTCGTCGCCGGAAGGCAGGACTTCGCAGGCCACGTCGGCCTGGCGGTAGCGGGTCTTGGCGGACAAGGCACGTGGACTCGGCGGTTCGCCGGCGATCCAGCTGGCCTGGCCGGCCTGCAGGCTGCCCGAGAGCAGCCAAGGGTGATCATGGCCCTGCACGATGTACAGCGTGTTGTTCGGGATGTCCTTGCGCGCCACGAACCACGGCTCGCTGGTGCCGTCCGCGTTCTTGTGCGACTTCAGGCCGCCGATGCCGATGCCCTTCCTCTGGCCCAGCGTGTAGAACGACAGGCCGACGTGCTCGCCGACGGTCTGGCCGTTGTCCAGTTTCATCGGGCCCGGCTTGTGCGACAGGTAGCGGCCGAGGAATTCGCGGAACGGGCGCTCGCCGATGAAGCAGATGCCGGTCGAATCCTTCTTGGCCGCGTTCGGCAGGTTCAGCTTTTCGGCGATCTTGCGCACTTCGGTCTTCGGTATCTCTCCCAGCGGGAACAGCGACTTCGACAACTGCGCCTGGTTCAGGCGGTGCAGGAAGTAGCTCTGGTCCTTGGTGTGGTCGAGCGCCTTGAGCAATTCATGGCGGTCGGTGCCGGCGTTGTGGCGCACGCGCGCGTAGTGGCCGGTCGCGATCAGGTCGGCGCCCAGTTTCATCGCGTGGTCGAGGAAGGCCTTGAACTTGATCTCGGCATTGCACAGCACGTCCGGGTTCGGCGTGCGGCCGGCCTGGTATTCGCGCAGGAAGTCGGCGAACACGCGGTCCTTGTATTCGGCCGCGAAGTTCACCGCTTCGATGTCCACGCCCACCACGTCGGCCACGCTGGCCGCGTCGATCCAGTCCTGGCGCGTGGAGCAGTATTCGGAATCGTCGTCGTCTTCCCAGTTCTTCATGAACAGGCCCACGACTTCGTAGCCCTGTTCCTTCAACATCCACGCCGCGACCGAGGAGTCGACGCCGCCCGACATCCCGATCACGACTTTTTTCTTGCTCATATTGCTTACGTTACGTCCGGTTTGATTGATAGTCCGCCATCGAATACTGAATAGTCGGTGTAGAGCAGATCCAGGGAGGTGCGCTTGCCGGCCAGGTAGTCGTCGATACAGCGCAGCACGATCGGGCTGCGGTGGCGCTCCTGGCAGGCGGCGATCTCGTCGCGCGTCATCCACAGGGTGCGCAGGATGCCTTCGTCGAGCGGCTGGTCGAACTGCTTGCCCGCCTTGCCGCAGAAGGTGAAGCGCAGGTAGGTGACGTCGGTGCCGCGCGACTTCGAATGGTAGCGCGAGATGTACATGCCGACCAGCGCTTCCGGGATGAATTCGTGCGCGGTTTCCTCCAGCGCTTCCCGGATGACTGCCTGTTCCAGCGACTCGCCGGGATCGAGGTGGCCGGCGGGCTGGTTCAGGCGGATGCCGTCGCTGGTCTCTTCTTCGATCAGCAGGAAGCGGCCATCGCGTTCGATGATCGCGGCGACGGTGACTGACGGTCTGAAGGTATGGGTCATGCGCGTCCTTGGAAATGAGCCGACATTCTACCTTGGCGGAACAAGCGTTGCTCGTGCGCACGCTGCGGCGCAACAGATTTCATCATGATTGGATGTTGATTTGATACAAAAAGGTTGGAGATAGATCTAGGTGTGTACCACGTCGAACCGGAAAATTGCATGTCTGTTTACGAAAAACTACGCATTGGTATTTACTGCTGCCCGATGTTTATTTTGCATGTTAGATTCTAGACAGTTTATCAATTAAACGGAGGCATCATGAGAATTGGTGTGCCGGCCGAGACACGGCCGGGCGAGACCCGCGTCGCAGCGACTCCCGAAACCGTCAAGAAACTGGCTGTCCAGCACGAGGTCATCGTGCAGGCCGGCGCCGGTCTTCACGCCTCCGTCCCCGACGACGCCTATGCCGCCGCCGGCGCCGCCATCGCCGGCGCCGCCGATGCCTTCGGCGCCGAGCTGGTGCTCAAGGTGCGCAGCCCGGACGCGGACGAGCGCGCGCTGATGAAGCCGGGCGCATCCCTGGTCGGCATGCTCAATCCCTTCGATGGCGACAACCTGGCCGCGCTGGCCGAGCGCCGCCTGAACGCCTTTGCCCTGGAAGCGGCGCCGCGCATCACGCGCGCCCAGTCGATGGACGTACTGTCGTCGCAGGCCAACATCGGCGGCTACAAGGCGGTCATGCTGGCGGCGAATGCATACGGGCGCTTCATGCCGATGCTGATGACGGCCGCCGGCACGGTCAAGGCGGCGCGCGTACTGATCATGGGCGTCGGCGTGGCCGGGCTGCAGGCGATCGCTACCGCGAAACGCCTGGGCGCCGTGATCGAGGCGTCCGACGTGCGCCCGCCGGTCAAGGAACAGGTCGAGTCGCTCGGCGCCAAGTTCATCGACGTGCCCTTCGTGACCGACGAGGAGCGGGAAATAGCGCAGGGCGTGGGCGGCTATGCGCGTCCAATGCCGCCCGACTGGATGCGCAGGCAGGCCGAACTGGTGCACGAGCGCGCCAGGCTGGCCGACATCGTCATCACCACCGCGCTGATCCCGGGCCGCAGGGCGCCGGTGCTGATTTCGGAGGACACGGTGCGCGCCATGAAGCCGGGCTCCGTCATCGTCGACATGGCGATCGAGCAGGGCGGCAACTGCCCGCTGACCGAGCTGGGCAAGACCGTGGTGAAGCACGGCGTGACCCTGATCGGCGAACCGAACCTGCCGGCGCTGGTGGCAGCCGACGCTTCCAGCCTGTACGCGCGCAACGTGCTCGATTTCCTGAAGCTGATCATCGACAAGGAAGGCCGGCTGGTGATCGACCGCGAGGACGAGATCGTGCGCGCGGTGCTGGTGTGCATGGATGGTCAAGTATTACGCAAGTAAGAAAACATCAAGGAGACGGGCATGGAAATCAGTCACACGATCATCAACCTGATCATCTTCGTGCTGGCGATCTACGTCGGCTACCACGTGGTGTGGACCGTCACGCCGGCACTGCACACGCCGCTGATGGCGGTGACGAACGCGGTGTCGGCGATCATCATCGTCGGCGCCATGCTGGCGGCGGGCCTGACCGAAGGCCTGACCGGACAGGTGGCCGGCACCATCGCGGTGGCGCTGGCCGCCGTGAACGTGTTCGGCGGCTTCCTGGTCACCCAGCGCATGCTGGAGATGTTCAAGAAGAAGGAACCGAAGGCGGCAGCGAAAAAGGGCGCGGTGGACGGCCAGGCCGGCAGCGTGGTCGGCGCCAAGGAGGCCGCATGAACATGATCAGCATGAACATGGTCACGCTGCTGTACCTGGTGGCCTCGGTGTGCTTCATCCAGGCCCTGAAGGGCCTGTCCTCGCCGTCGACGGCGCGCATGGGCAACGTGTTCGGCATGAGCGGCATGGCGATCGCGGCGCTGACCACGGTCGCCCTGATGTTCAAGCTGCGCGAGCAGATCGGCAGCGGCGGCATGGGTTTCGGGCTGGTGCTGCTGGGCGTGGTGGCGGGTGGCACGGTCGGCGCGGTGGCGGCGAAACGGGTCGAGATGACCAAGATGCCGGAACTGGTGGCGGCCATGCACTCGCTCATCGGCCTGGCGGCGGTGTGCATCGCCATCGCCGCCGTGTCCGAACCCTGGGCCTTCAACATCGCCGCGCGCGGCGCGGCGCTGCCGTTCGGGAACCGGCTGGAACTGTTCATCGGCACCTTCGTCGGCGCGGTGACCTTTTCCGGGTCCGTGATCGCCTTCGGCAAGCTGGCCGGCAAATACAAGTTCCGGCTGTTCCAGGGCGCGCCGGTGCGCTATCCGGGCCAGCACCTGATCAATTTGCTGGTGGCGATCGCCATCGTCGTCCTGGGCCTGGTGTTCTGCTTTTCCGATGCCGTGCTGCCTGCCTGGACCCCGTTCATCGTGATGGCGGTGCTGTCGTTCGTGCTGGGCGTCTTGATCATCATCCCGATCGGCGGCGCCGACATGCCGGTGGTGGTGTCGATGCTGAACTCCTACTCCGGCTGGGCCGCGGCCGGCATCGGCTTCTCGCTGAACAATTCGATGCTGATCATCGCCGGCTCGCTGGTCGGCTCGAGCGGCGCGATCCTGTCGTACATCATGTGCAAGGCGATGAACCGCTCGTTCTTCAACGTGATCCTGGGCGGCTTCGGCGGCGAGGCAGCCAGTGCCGGCGCCGCCGGCGCGCAGGAACAGCGTCCGGTGAAGTCCGGTTCGGCGGAAGACGCCGCCTTCATCCTGCAGAACGCGGAATCGGTGATCATCGTGCCCGGCTATGGCCTGGCGGTGGCGCGCGCCCAGCACACGGTGAAGGAACTGGTCGACAAGCTGACCGAACACGGCGTGACCGTGCGCTACGCGATCCACCCGGTGGCGGGACGCATGCCGGGCCACATGAACGTGCTGCTGGCCGAGGCCGAGGTGCCCTACGACCAGGTGGCCGAGATGGAAGACATCAACGGCGAATTCGGCCAGACCGACGTGGTGCTGGTGCTGGGCGCGAACGACGTGGTCAATCCGGCGGCCAAGGATCCGAAGTCCCCCATTGCCGGGATGCCGATCCTGGAAGCCTATAAAGCGAAAAGCATCATCGTCAACAAGCGCTCGATGGCGTCCGGATATGCGGGGCTGGACAACGATTTGTTCTACCAGCCGAACACGATGATGGTGTTCGGCGATGCGAAGAAGGTGATCGAGTCGATGGTAAAGGCGGTCGAATGATCAGCGCCGCCCGAACATCATCAGTTCCGCCAGCATCAGCCGCGCCGGCTTGACCGCATCCAGCGCGGCCAGCGCCAGCCCGAACAGCGCCTGTTGCGGCCCCTTGCCGGCAAACACGCGCGCCATCGCGTCGGTGCTGCGGATGATGGCGCCGCGGTCGCGTTCGCGCTCGCCGATGAAGCGGCCGATCGCATCGGCCACGCCACCGTCCGCATCGAGTCCGCGCGCCAGCAGGCGGCCCAGCACCGCGGCGTCGCGCAGGCCCAGGTTCAGGCCCTGGCCAGCCACCGGATGCAGGGTCTGGGCGGCATTGCCGATGGCGACCGTGCGGCTGCTCGCGCGCGCATCGGCACTCAGGCCGAGCGGGAAAGCCACGCGCTCGGACACGCGCGTGAATACGCCCAGGCGCTCGCCGAAGGCCTCGCCCAGTTCACGCAGGAAGTCGTCCGTGCCCAGGCCCAGCAATTGCTGGGCGCGTTCCGGGCGCACGCACCAGACCAGCGCATATTGATGGCCATCCGGCCCTTCCTGCGGCAGCAGCGCCAGCGGACCCTCGTCGGTGAAGCGCTCGAAGGCGCGGTGCGGGATCGGCGCGGCGCTGCTGACGCGCGCGATGACGGCGGTCTGGCCGTAGTCGCGCCCCTGCGCCTTTTCCGGCTGGGCGCCGAACACGCCGCCCTCGGCCTGCACCGCCACCCGCGCCTGCAGCGCGCGGCCGTCGTCCAGCTGCAGCAGGACATGATCGCGGCCTTCGTCCAGCGACGCCACGCGCAGCGGACGCAGGACCTGCACGCCGGCGCGTTCGCAGGCGCGCGCCAGCGCATCGACCACGTCGCCGTAGCGCGCCACGTAACCCAGCGCCTCCAGGCCGTGTTCGGCGCGGTCCATCATGCTGCGGCCCAGGTGGCCGCGGCGCGAGACGTGGATCTCGTGGATCGGCGTGGCCGTTTGCGCGATATGCGACCAGGCGCCCACGTCTTCCAGCAGCATGCGGCTGCCCCAGGACAGCGCGATCGAGCGCGGGTCGGAAATCGCCTGGCCCAGCGACCTGGCGTCGACCAGCGCGATGCGTTGTCCCGCGACGCCGCGCCGCGCCAGCAGCGCCGCCAGTGCGAGACCGACCGGGCCGGCGCCGCAGATCGCCACGTCGGCCTGCAGCGGCGCCGGGGCAGCGGTCACGGCGCCTGTTGCGCCGGCAGCCGCCGTGCCGGTGACCACGGCTTCGGCGGTGCCCGTATTCGAAGCCGCCGCTGCGTCGGTGGCGTGCCAGACGCCCTGGCCGTCTCCCGCGTTCTCGATGTCTTTCATGCTGTCGTCCTTCACGCCCCGCTCCCCACCAGTGCTTCGATCTCGGCCACGCCCTTGGGCGCCGCGCCGGTCAGGATGCGGTAGCCATGCTCGGTGACGATCACGTCGTCCTCGATGCGGATGCCGATGTTCCAGAATTGTTCGGGCACGCCCTCGGCCGGGCGCACGTAGATGCCGGGTTCCACGGTCAGCGCCATGCCCGCCACCAGCGGGCGCGACGGCTTGTCGGGCAGGTTCAGGTCGCGGTAGGCGCCGACGTCGTGCACGTCCATGCCCAGCCAGTGGCCGGTGCCGTGCATGTAGAAGGGGACATGGGCGCGGTCCGCGATGGCGTCGTCGGCATTCGCGTATTTCTTGCGGTCGACCAGGCCCAGGTCGAGCATGCCCTGGGTCAGCACGCGCAGCGCGGCTTCATGGAAGCCGCTGTACGGCCGCCCCGGAGAGATGGCGGCAAAGGCGGCGTCCTGGGCCGCCAGCACCAGTTCGTACAGCGCGCGCTGCGGTTGGGTGAAGCGGCCGCCCACCGGGAAGGTGCGCGTGATGTCGGCGGCATAGCCGTCCAGTTCGCAGCCGGCGTCGATCAGCACCAGGTCGCCGTCCTGCGTCCGGCGGTCGTTGGCGCTGTAGTGCAGCACGCAGGCGTTGGCGCCGGAAGCGACGATCGAGGAATACGCCGGGAACTGGGCGCCATTGCGGCGGAATTCGTACAGCAGTTCCGCTTCCAGTTCGTACTCGAACATGCCGGCGCGGGCGGCGCGCATGGCGCGCGCGTGCGCCTGGCCCGAAATGAGGCCGGCGCGGCCCATGACCGCCTGCTCATCAAGATCCTTGATGAGGCGCATCTCGTCGAGCAGCGGCAGCAGGTTGCAGAAGGTGCCGGGCGCCGTGGCGCCGCTGCGCGATTGCGCGCGCACGGCCTTGATCCAGCCCTGGACCCGGGCATCGAGCGCGGCGTTGGCGGCCAGCGCGTAATACAGCGCCGGGGCGTTCGCCAGCAACTTGGGCATCCAGGCGTCGAGTTCGTCGATGGCATGGGCTTCGTCGACGCCGAAGGCTTCGCGCGCGGCCTGCGGGCCGTAGCGGTAGCCGTCCCAGATCTCGCGCTCGGGGTGCTTTTCGCGGCAGAACAGGATCGAGCGTGCCGGCGCATCGCCATGCGGCGCGACCAGCACCAGCACGCTTTCCGGCTCCGTGAAACCGGTCAGGTAATAGAAATAGCTGTCGTGCCGGTAGGGGTAGTCGCTGTCGCCGTTGCGCGCCACTTCGGGGGCGGTCGGCAGCACGGCCACCGCGCCCGGCTGCATCTGCGCGGCCAGGCGCGCGCGCCGCGCCGCGTGGTTGGCAACGGCGCCGCTCATGCGCGCGCTCCGCCCTTGGCGCCGAACGGTGCGTTCAAGGCATCCAGCTGTTCCACCGTGCCGACGTTGACCCATTCGCCGTCATAGACCTCGCCGCCGACGCGGCCCTGCTCGATGAACTTGCGCAGCAGCGGGCCGAACTTCATGAATTCGCCGGCGCGGATCCCCTCGAACATCTCGGGGCGGTAGACCCCGATGCCGGCGAAATTCCACTTCGGCGAACCTTCGTTGGACAGCGTGTACATGGTCAGGCCGAAGTCGCCTTGCGGGTTGTGCCACGGGTTCGGCGTCAGGTACAGCCAGGCGATGTCGCGCTTGTCCTTCGGGTACGGGCGGCCGACGGCGTCCTCGTCCTTGAGCGCATCCTTGACCTGCTCGAAGTCGAAGTAGGGCGCGTAGATGTCGCCCGAGACGGCCAGGAAGGGCTCGTCGCCCAGCAGGTGCATGGCGTTGGCGATGCCGCCGGCGGTTTCCAGCGGCGCCGGCTCGTGCGAGTACACGATGCGCGCGCCCCAGCGCATGCCGTCGCCCAGCTCTTCCTCGATCATGTGGCCGAGGTGCGAGTGGTTGATCACGATATCCTTGATACCCGCGCGCACCAGGTTGACCACGTGATGGGTGATGAGCGGCCGGCCGCGCACCTTCAGCAGCGGCTTGGGGCAGGTGTCGGTCAGCGGGCGCATCCGCTCGCCGCGGCCGGCGGCGAAGATCATGGCTTTCATCGCGTGCTCCCGGTCAGAAGGTGTAGCCGACCTGGGGCGCCTTGTCCTCGAACGAGTCGAGCAGGCGCACCAGCGGTTTCAGTTCGGTGTAGCGGTTGGCGGTCTTGCGCACGTAGTCGATCACGGTCGGCAGGTCGCCCATGTAGATGTCCTTGCCGTCGCGGTAGTTCAGGCGGCAGAAGATGCCCAGGATTTTCAGGTGGCGCTGCAGGGCCATGTATTCGACGTCGCGGTAGAAGGCGTCGATGTCCGGATTGACCGGCAGGCCGGCCTTCTTGGCGCTCTGCCAGTAGCGCACCACCCAGTCCAGCACGAATTCCTCGTCCCACTGGATGTAGGCGTCGCGCAGCAGCGAAGCCAGGTCGTAGGTGACCGGGCCGTACACGGCGTCCTGGAAGTCCAGCACGCCCGGGTTGCCCTGGTCCAGGAACATCAGGTTGCGCGAGTGGAAGTCGCGGTGCATGAACACCTGCTGCTGGGCCAGCACGTTGGCGGTGATCGCCTCGAACACCTTGTCCAGCTGCGCCCGCTGGGCATCGGTGAGGGTGGCACCCAGGTGGCGGCCGATGAACCATTCGGGGAACAGGTTCATTTCGCGCAGCACGAAGGCGCGGTCGAATTCCGGCAGCACGCCTGCCTGGCTGGCCAGCTGGAACTTGAGCAGGGCGTCGATCGCGTCCGAGTACATGAAGGGCGCATTGTCGACGTCGAGGCGCTGCAGGTAAGTGGTGGTGCCGAGGTCGGACAGCAGCAGGAAGCCGTCCTCGACCTGGCGCGCCACGATCGCCGGCACGGTCACGCCGGCGTCGAACAGCAGGCCGGCGACGTGGATGAAGGCCGGCACGTTCTCGCGCTCGGGCGGGGCATCCATGGCGATCAGGGTGGCGCCGAGCTTGTCGCGTAGCGCCGGCGCGACGTCGAGCCGGAAGTAGCGGCGGAAGCTGGCATCGGACGAGGCAGGGCGCAGGCTCCCGACCTCGACCAGGTCCAGGGTGCCGAGCCAGGCGGTCAACTGGGCCAGGCGGGCATCTTTTTCGGCGGCGGTGGGGGTGGTTTGGGAGAGAGAAGACATGAAGCGTCCCGGGGGATCCGGTCGGTGATGAATAGGGAGAAGAAACGGTGTTGTAACCGTCAAGTTTAGAGCATGCACCTGAGCATGGCAATCGCGATGCGTTCCGGTGCATGTGCGCAGTACCTCCTGTTTTCGCAGCAATATGTTTGATGCGCGTCAATACAATCACCGGACTGATCCGGATGACGGGCGCCGCTCCTGCACAGGTGTAACAGTTGTATCCGCTGCTGGCGGCAAGCCCTTTAAGAATCAATGGCTTACGACATCGCGCCGTTTGCGGGCGCAGCGCCGCGCCACGGCGTTTTTGCGACCCCGGCGCGGATATTCCCATATAATAAGGAATTCAGTGCGACACGCAGTCGCTAGCTGCCGCTCTGCGGCACGTAGGTCAAAGCAGTTCATATCGAAAACATGCGCTAAGCCCTTGATTTTTCAGAGGATGTTAGCGTGGGCTGTATAGGTTCGTTTAGCGAATTCAATACTCTCCGGCCTTCAAATACTCAACCAAATAATCTTGGATCAACAAAGATCGCGCACAGGCTAGCCCTGTTTTGTGAGCTTTAGTGCATCCAATCTGGCTTTACAAATGGCTAAGTGTTGCCGAGTGGCAGCGAGCGAGAAAATTTCTTCGTGAGTCCGCGACTGGCAAGCCCATCAGGGCAATGAAGATGAACTGCCAGACCCGAGCGCAAGCTCTCAGATGTCTTGTCGTACCCGCAATTTTGGTGCTACGACCGGACGTACGACCGTCCGTCACCTACTTGGACATGCGTCACTGGCAACGGTGGGGTGTGAAGCTTCAAGGACAATGTACCCCTGCTTTCGCAGCGTTGGTGCCACGCGAGTGGTCTAGCGGAAGGTCTCAGCAGAAGGGATCGAGGGGCTAGGTGAGTGCTGCAAGGGTAACGGAAGTGAACCGTCGGGTGAACCCTCGTAAATATTGACAGGCCAAAGCTGCTGATAGGCCTCAACCAAAAGGTAACGTGGTCGGATATCCCTGTTGAATTTGGGGATACGTCGTCACTAAGACCACCGGGGGATAGGCGGACCCTAACCAGCTAAGTGTGATGCAGCTTAGTTGCACTGGCATCTGAGGGAACGTGGTAAGCCTGATTTCCCGCCCAAGGCCAAGCAACATCGGTCATGGGCAGGTAACTCGTGAGAGGAACTGACGGGGAAGCAGGTATGGGAGGATGGAAAAAGCGAAGGCTCCACTGTAATGGCGGGGATAGGGATTCAGAATTTGTCCTACCGTGAAAGCGGGCAGACTTCCATCTGGTGAAATAGTCGCCAAACGACTGCATAGACAACAACCTGACGAGGTTCAGCAATGATAGAAACCAAGCAACACGGTTCTGCGTCCTCGCACCTTCCTGACGAATGGAGCGCCATCAACTGGCGTCAAGTTCAAAAGAACGTGAGAGTCATGCAGCATCGTATAGCGAAGGCAACAATGGACGGCGACTGGCGCAGGGTGAAATCTCTGCAAAGGTGGCTGACCCGCTCGTTCTGCGCCAAAGCACTGGCCGTAAGACGGGTGACGGAAAACGAAGGCAAGCACACGCCAGGGGTGGACCGGCAACTATGGGACTCCCCGCAACTGAAACATGCGGCTATTGCCAACCTCAAGAAGCAGCGGTATCGACCCCTGCCACTAAGGAGGGTGAATATCCCCAAGCCAAATGGAAAGATGCGCCCGTTGGGCATCCCAACCATGAAGGACAGGGCCATGCAGGCACTACACCTGCTGGCACTTGACCCGGTCTTGGAGACGGTGAGTGACCAGAACTCCTACGGGTTCCGGAAAAGCCGCTGCACCGCCGATGCGATGCAACAGCTATTCATTAGGTTGTCCCGCAAGGGATCGGCCACGTGGGTGCTGGACGCGGACATTGAGGGGTTCTTCGACAACATCAACCACAACTGGATGATCGACAAAGGCCTCATGGACAAATCGATACTAAGGAAGTGGCTGAAGTCTGGTGTAGTCGATGGCAAGCAACTGCAGGCAACCAAGGCGGGAACGCCGCAGGGAGGCATCATTAGCCCTGCGTTGGCGAACTGGACGCTGAACGGGCTCGAAGCCGAACTCATCGCGCATCTCGATGCAAAGTGGGGAGTGGCCAAAGCAAAGAAACTGAAAGTTGGAGTAGTGCGGTACGCGGACGATTTCGTCATAACAGGAGCCTCGCAAGAGATCCTGTCCGACGAGATCCAGCCGTGGGTCGAGGCATTCCTTGCAGAAAGGGGGCTGAGGTTAGCCGGTGCCAAAACCAAGATCGTGCACATCGACGAGGGTTTCGATTTCCTCGGATGGAATTTCAGGAAGTACTCGACAAAAGACTCGAAGAAATTACTCATCAAGCCAAGTAAGAAGAACGTGAAAGCGTTCTATGAAAAGCTGAGGAACGTCATCAGCGGCAACCTCACGGTGACACAGGAGGAACTGATCCGCATGCTGAACCCGATGTTGGGGGGATGGGCGCGGTATCACACCTCAGCCGTGGCAAAGCAAACGTTCTCGCGCATGGACTCGCTGCTGTATTGGCGGTTGATGCGCTGGGCCAAGCGCAGGCACCCGAACAAGAATGCTAGCTGGGTCAGCCAAAAGTACTGGCGATCAAGTGGTGATCGAACTTGGGTGTTCGCATGTGACGTAGCAAAGGAGGATGGTACAAAAGGGACGAGGGCGTTGTACTCGCTTGCGAGCACAGCCATCGAACGTCATACCAAGATCAAAGGGGAATTCAACCCCTACGATCCCACCTGGGAGAAGTACGGTGAGTCTTTACGTCAGGATCGCATGAAGAAAAACATGCGCTACCGGAAGGAGTGGGCTCGACTGTATGCCGACCAAGGCGGCAAGTGTGCGTTGTGCGGAATCGAGATGGACCTCGACACTGGATGGCACGATCATCACATACAGTACCGTATGGATGGCGGCTCAGACAGCCTGGGAAATCGAGTATTATTGCACCCTGACTGCCATGCCCAAGTGCATAGCCACAAGTTACAAGTAACGAAGCCGGTTCCTGAATAGGAGCTTTTATTTTGCTCGAGCCGTGTGCGGTGAAAGTCGCACGCACGGTTCTACGGGGAGGGGGTTCCAGTAATGGGGCCTCCTTACCCTACATCCTCAAAATCGCCTCTATGGTGCAACGCGATCTTTCATGAGCTGGATTACGGCCCTTCCATTCCCGCGGCGGCGAGCAGTCGCCTTGTCCGCCCTCGTCACCGTGGCCGCAGGCCCGCTGCACGCGCAAACGGCGCCCGCGTCCGCACGTGCTGACGAACAGGAACTTCCGATCAACATCCAGGCCGAGGAAATCAATGGCCGGCCGGATCGCGAGCTTAACCTGCAACGCAACGTCGAGATCACGCGCGGCGCCACCGGCATCACGGCGGACACCGCCTGCTACCGGCGCGTCGAGGACGAGATCACGGCCGAGGGCAACATCAGCATGTGGCGCTTCGGCGACCGCTACAAGGGCGACGCGCTGCAGCTGAACCTGGAAACCGGCAAGGGCTGGGTCACCAACCCGACCTACCGCCTGCAGATGAACAATGCCCAGGGCCGGGCGGCGCGCATCGATTTCCTGGGTGACGAACAGGCGCTGGTCCAGGACGGCACCTACAGCACCTGCGAAGGACCGGACCCGGACTGGTATCTGAAGTCGAGCACGCTGCGCCTGGACCAGGGGCGCGACGTCGGCACCGCCGGCAAGACCATCATCTATTTCAAGGACGTGCCGATCATCGGCACGCCGGCGCTGTCGTTCTCGCTGTCGGGCGCGCGCCGCTCGGGCTGGCTGCCGCCGACCATCGGCGCCGGCTCCAAGGGCTCGGCCGAGATCATGGTGCCGTATTACTTCAACATCGCCCCCAACCGCGATTTGACGGTGTACCCGCGCATGATGTTCGACCGCGGCCTGCAGCTGGGCGCGACCGGGCGCTACCTGGGCGAGACCTCGGCCGGCCAGTACCGCGGCGAGACCCACGTCGAAGTGCTGCCGAACGACCGCCTGACCCATACCGACCGCTGGTGGATCGACACCCTGCACACGCAGCAGCTGGCGCCGGGCTGGACCTACGGCTGGAACGCGCACGCGGCGTCCGACGACGAATACCCGTCCGACTTCTCTCGCACGGTGGCGGCCAGCGCCGAGCGCCAGCTGCTGCGCGAGCTGCGCACCGACTACACCGGCCAGTACTGGAGCCTGACCGCGCGCACCCAGAGCTACCAGGTGCTGCAGGATCCGGCCGCGGCCTACAATCCGGCGCTGACGGTGCCGCGTCCGTACGACCGGCTGCCGCAGGTTAACTTCCACGTCGGCCGCTACGACGTGCTGGGCGGCTTCGACTGGTCGATGGATGCCGAGGCGGTGCGCTTCTCGCATCCGGACGAGGGCGTGGTGCAGGGCAACCGCGCCAACCTGGTGGGCCAGGTCAGCTATCCGGTCGTGCGTCCGGGCTGGTTCTTCACGCCCAAGGCGATCCTGCACGCGACCCAGTACGACCTGGACAGCAACCCGAACGGCGACACGAAAATCTCGCGCGTGCTGCCGACCGTGTCGCTGGACAGCGGCCTGATCTTCGAGCGCGAAGCCTCGTTCTTCGGCCGCGCCGCCACCCAGACCCTGGAGCCGCGCCTGTTCTACGTGCGCACGCCGTACAAGAACCAGGATGCGATCCCGAACTTCGACACCGGCGTGGCCGGCTTCAACTACGCCCAGCTGTTCACCGAGAACCGCTTCGTCGGCGCCGACAAGGTGTCGGACGCCAACCAGCTGACCGCGGCGATCGTCTCGCGCTTCATCGAGAGCAACGGCGTCGAGCGCCTGCGCATCGCCGTCGGCAGCCGCTATTACTTCACCGATCCGCAGGTGCGCCTGGATGCCAGCGAAGAGCGCAACCAGAAGCGCTCGGACGCGCTGTTCGCCGCTTCCGGCCAGATCTCCGAGAGCTGGAGCTTCGACAGCGGCGTACAATACGATGCGCAGGCGCGCAGCCTGTACAGCTCGAACTTCGGCGTGCAGTACCAGCCGGCGCCGATGAAGGTGCTGAATGTCGAGTACCGCTTCCAGCGCGACACCTTCGGCATCGTCAACGGCTTCCGCAATGCTGACATTTCCGGCCAGTGGCCGCTGTCGCAGCGCTGGTACGGCGTGACCCGGGTCAGCTACTCGGTGCGCGACAAGAAGCTGCTCGAGGGCCTGCTCGGACTCGAGTACAAGGCGGACTGCTGGGTGTTCCGGATGGGCGCGCAGCGCTTCGTGACCGCCGCCCAGACGGTTTCGACGCCGGTCTTCTTCCAGCTCGAGCTCAACGGGCTGTCGCGGCTGGGCTTCGGCAACCCGCTTGACACCTTTAACAAGAGCATTCCCGGCTACACCCGGCTGAACACCAACGTCGGCCGCCCCTGACCGGGCCATGGACAACTAGAACCCTGAAATGAGTGCTTCCCTGATTATGCGTACCACCCGTTTGCCCCTGCCTCACCTGCCCACGCTCCAAGTGCGCCGCGCCAAGCTGGCGGTGGCGCTGCTGTGCGCCTTCGCGGCCACCGACGTCCTGGCCCAGGCGCAGCCCGCCAAGCCGGCCGCGCCCGCCGCACCGGCGGCGGCGGCCGCGAAGCCTTCTTCGGGTTTCCTGCCGCCGGCGTCCAGCAGCGCCAAGGTGATCGACTCGGTGTACGTGATCGTCAACGACGAAGTCATCACCCGGCGTGAAGTCGACCGGCGCGTGAAGGAGATCGTCCAGCGCGCCCAGGCCAGCCAGGCCCAGCTGCCGGCCGAGGAAGACCTGCGGCGCCAGGTGGTCGAGGCGATGATCACCGAGCGCGCCCAGATCCAGCTGGCCAAGGAAATGGGCGTGCGCGTCGACGACACCACGCTCGACCGCACCATCGGCCGCATCGCCGAGGGCCAGAAGACCACCGTGCAGGACATGCGCAACGAACTGGAAAAGCAGGGCATGACGTTTGCCCAGTTCCGCGAGCAGATCCGCAACGAGATCATGATGCAGCGCCTGGTCGAGCACGAGGTCGACAGCAAGATCCAGGTGTCGGAAGCCGAGATCGACACCTACCAGGCCGCCGAGAAGGCCGCCGCGGCCGAGCGCGTCGAGATGGACATCGCCCAGATCCTGGTGCGCATCCCGGAAAACGCCTCGCCCGAGCAGATCGCCGCGCGCAAGGCACGCGCCGACGAGGTGGCGCGCCAGCTGCGTACCGGCGCCGACTTCGGCAAGATGGCCACCACCTATTCCGACGCGCCGGACGCGCTCAAGGGCGGTTCGATCGGCTGGCGCGACCCGGACCGCCTGCCGCCGGTCTTCGCGACCGAGCTGCGCAAGCTGAAGCCGGGCCAGGTGACCCAGATCATCCGTACCAACGTCGGTTTCCACATCCTGAAACTGGTCGAGCAGCGTGCCCAGGCCGCCGCCGAGCAGGCGGCGCCGGCCGTGGTGCAGCAGACCCACGCCCGCCACATCATGATGAAGCCGACGCCGGCGATGTCGGAAGACGACGTGCGCAAGCGCCTGGCCGAGCTGAAGGTCAAGATCGACGCCAAGCAGGCGACCTTCGAAGACACGGCGCGCCAGTTCTCCCAAGACAGCTTCGCGGCCAAGGGCGGCGACATGGGCTGGCTGATGCCGGGCGATACCGTGCCGGAAATCGAGAACGTGCTCAACGCACTGAAGCCGGGCGAAGTGTCGGACGTCGTCAAGTCGCCGTTCGGCCTGCACCTGGTGCAGGTCATCGAGCGCAAGAGCGAAGACACGTCCAAGGAACGCGAGCGTGGGCAGGCGCGCCAGGTGCTGACCGAGCGCAAGCGCCAGGAAGCGCTGGAAGACTGGGCGCGCCAGGTGCGCGACCGCGCCTACGTCGAGTTCCGCGAGGAACAATAACATCATGGCGACGGCAGGCACGCGCCCCACGCTGGCGGTCACGGTCGGGGAACCGGCCGGCATCGGCCCGGAAATCTCGATCCGCGCCGCCTGGACGCTGCGCGCTCAAGCCCGCTGCGTGCTGGTGGGCGATGCCGCCTTCCTGGCGCTGACCGCCGGCCTGGTCGACCCGGCGATCCGGCTGTCTGCCATCTCCACGCTGGCGCTGCGCCACAGCGGCGTGCCGCACTTCGGGCCGGACGTGATCCCTGTGATCGACGTCCCGCTCGGCGCCCACGTGGAACCGGGCCGGCTCGATGCGGCCAATGGCCGCGCGGTGCTGGCCACGCTCGACCTGGCGCTGGAAGGCGCGGTGGCCGGCGGGCCGGGCTGGTTCGACGCCATCGTCACCGCTCCGCTGCAGAAAAGCACCATCAACGATGCCGGCATCCCGTTTACCGGTCATACCGAATACCTGGCCGACAAGACCGGCACGCCCAGGGTCGTCATGATGCTGGCCGGTGCGCCGGGCAACGACCAGCCGTATCTGCGGGTGGCGCTGGCCACCACCCACCTGCCTTTGAAAGATGTTCCGGCGGCGCTGACGCGCGAGACGCTGGCGCAGGTGCTGGACATCCTGCACACTGATTTGCGCACCAAATTCGGCATCGCCGCGCCGCGCATCCTGGTCACCGGCCTGAACCCGCACGCGGGCGAGAACGGCTACCTGGGGCGCGAGGAAATCGACGTGATCGAACCGGTGCTGGCCGATGCGCGCACGCGCGGCATCGATGCGCGCGGCCCGTACCCGGCCGACACCCTGTTCCAGCCCAAGTACCTGCAGGACGCCGATGCCGTGCTGGCCATGTACCACGACCAGGGTTTGCCGGTGCTCAAGCACGCGACCTTCGGACGCGGCGTCAACATCACCCTCGGCTTGCCCCTGATCCGCACCTCGGTCGACCACGGCACCGCGCTCGACCTGGCCGCGCAAGGCCTCGGCCAGGCCGATTGCGGCAGCATGGAAGAGGCGATCCGCGTCGCCGTCGCCATGGTGCAGGCACAAAATAAGTAACCCATAGAAAAACAATGAAACACGTAGCCCGCAAGCGCTTCGGCCAGAATTTCCTGACCGACGACCACGTCCTCCATAACATCATCGACAGCATCGGCCCGCGCCAGGGCGACACCATGGTCGAGATCGGCCCCGGCCTGGCCGCGATGACGGCGCTGCTGCTGAAGGAGCTCGAGCACATGCACGTGGTCGAGCTCGACCGCGACCTGGTGGCGCGCCTGGAAAAATCGTATCCGCGCGAAAAACTCACCATCCATTCCGGCGATGCCCTGAAGTTCGATTTCGGATCGATACCGGTCCAGGAAGGGAGGAAGCTGCGCGTGGTCGGCAACCTGCCGTACAACATCTCGAGCCCGCTGCTGTTCCACCTGGCCGAATTCGCCCACCTGATCGAAGACCAGCATTTCATGCTGCAGAAGGAAGTGGTGGAGCGCATGGTGGCCGAGCCCGGCACCAAGGCCTACAGCCGCCTGTCGGTGATGCTGCAATGGCGCTACGACATGGCGCTGCTGTTCGTGGTGCCGCCGACCGCCTTCGATCCGCCGCCGCAGGTCGATTCGGCGATCGTGCGCATGGTGCCGACCCGGCGCAAGCTGGCGGCCGACGCCGCCACGCTGGAAGCGGTGGTGACCAAGGCGTTCTCGCAGCGCCGCAAGGTGATCCGCAATTGCGTGGCCGGCATGTTCACCGAACAGCAGCTGGTCGACGCCGGCATCGATCCGGGCGCGCGCCCGGAAGCGGTGGGGCTGGAGCAGTACGTGGCGCTGGCCAACATGCTCAAGCCGGCCGAAGGCTGAGCTTGGACACGGCGCCAGCGCGCCAATACCCTCTCTACTGCACTGCACAATGCCGGTTCTCCCAGCTTTTTTGCGCCGCGATGGCGAAAAAAAAGCCCGCTTTTGAGGGCGGGCTTAAATCCAATTCTTTCTGAGGAGAGTTGGAGGAGACAGGAAGCATTATGCTGCGTTACAGCATATCAGTCCAATTTTTGTTTGGAATGATCGATATCACCAGTCTCCATATCTCTACCGGGCCGCTTAGGTCGGATTGTTGGTGCAGGTGACGAGCACATTGGAGACGCCGCCCGCCGCTTCTTCCGCCAGGCCCATGGTGCCGGCGCCGTTGGTGACCCTGCAGGTCTGGTTGGTCGGCTGGGACAGCACGGTGATGCCGTAGGTGCTGTTGAACGGCACCGTCGCCATCGCGAAGGTGATTTCCGCACCGGTAGGCGCGTTGGTGGTGGCGTCGGTGACCGGCGTGGCGGTATAGGTGCCGCCGGTGCTGCCGTTGGTGAGCACCAGGCCGGCGGCGGTCAGGCCGGTGATCTTGCCGCCCAGCGCATAGGCGTTGATCGAGCAGGTGTAATAGATCTGGATCGTCGCCAGCTGGCCGGCCGTGCCGTCCGCGGGGAAGGTGACCGACGAGCAGGTCTGGTGCGCCGGCATGGCGCCGAGGGTCGAGGTCGTGCCCTGGCCCTTCGGAATCACGTTGTAGGTTTCACCGTATTCGATCTCGTTCGGGAAGGTGAGGTTCACGACGTCGCCGGCGGTGGCCGGCGGGTTGACCGCCACGTCCATGCCGTTGGTGCTCAGCACCAGGCCCGGATACAGCACGTTGCCGACCGTGACGTTGATCGGGAAGGTGGCCTTGCCGCCACCGCAGGACGCCAGCGTCAGCGTCATGGCCACGGCCAGCGCGCCGCGCGCGAGGGAAAACTTCATATGCTTGCTCCAGGAAATCCAGGTAATCCAGATAAATTAAGCGCAGTTGATGGCGATCTTGTCTTTCGCATCGGTCCCGTCGCCCATGACGCCGGCGCCGGCGCCGGTATCGCCGCCGCTGATGGTGCAGGTCTGCCCGGCCGGCTGGGTCAGGATGGTGACGCCGTAAGGGCCGTCCTCGTAGACCGGCGTCAGTTTCACTTCGGTACCGGGCGTCACTTCCCGCTTGTCCGAACCGTTGACGATGACCAGGCCGGTGGTGGTCAGGCCGGTGACCGTGACCGGCAGCTCATGGGTCTTGACCACGCAGCTCACGCTGATCTGGGCGATGGTGTAGTAGTTGGCGCGCGCGGTCGGGTTGGTGACGACGCATTCGCTGGTGTTCGACGGAATGGACTTGACGGTGATGTTGAACCTGTCGTCGGTCGAGACCCGGTTCGCGAACTGGAAGACGCTTTGGCCAGCCGCAATGGCCAGGTCGTCGCCGCCATTGTTCTGCAATACCAGGCCTTCCTTGGTCACATTGTAGACAGAACCGGACAGGTACAAATCGCCGTCCCCGCCGCCACAAGCGGCCAGGCCCAGCGCGCATGCCAGCGCAACGCCGGCACGCAGGATCGAACTTTTCATAACTTCTCCAATATGGACAGGAACTAGCGCGTGCGCAAGAAAAGTGGCAGCGCCGAGTAGAAAAATGCCCATCATTTTAGTGCATTTGTCCAGTTGCGACGCCATTTGCCTTTGTATCACGGTGTAACCACATTGATTTTCAGCGCCGCCCTCGCTATGCTTGGACCGCATGACGACCCGCCCCGCCTGGCCGAAGGCCATCCTGTTCGACCTCGACGATACCCTGTGGCCCATCGCCCCCGTCATCCTGCAAGCCGAGGACATGCTATTCGACTGGCTGCGCGCGCATGCGCCGCGCGTGGCCGAGCGCTTCACCATCGACAGCCTGCGCCAGGCGCGCCTGGCGCTGGTGGCGCAGCAGCCCGAGCTCAAGATCGATCTCGGCAAGCTGCGCCGCGCCGGCCTGCTGGCCGCCTTCGAGGAAGCGGGCGAGGATGCCGCCAAGGTCGAGCTGGCGATGGTTCACTACCTGGCCGCGCGCAATGCCGTCACGCCCTATGACGACGTGCTGTCCGGCCTGGAACGCCTGAAGGACAGGGTGCTGGTCGGCTCGATCTCGAACGGCAACGCCGATTTGCAGACCATCGGCCTGTCGCATCACTTCAAGGTGTCGGTGGCGGCGCACCAGCTGGGCGTGGCCAAGCCCGACGCGGCGATCTTCCTGGCGGCCTGCCGCGAACTGGGCGTCGACCCCGCGGATGCGGTGTACGTCGGCGACGACGTGCTGCTCGACGTGCAGGGCGCCCAGCGCGCCGGCTTGCGCGCGGTGTGGATGAACCGCAACGGTTCCAGCGCGCACCTGGCGCACGACGTGGTGCCGGATGCCATCGTGCGCGATTTCCACGAATTGCTCGACTGGCTGGCGCGCGAACACGGATGAGTGCACACACTTGATCTGCGCACACCCGATGTCTGCACACCCGGGAGCCGAACAGGCATAATGGCAAGAACCCGTCCAGACATCAACGAAAGAAGCGGCCCTGTCCGCACCGTGTTTCCAAGCCATGCAACTCGATAACCGTGCCCAAACCCTGCTGAAAGCCCTGGTCGAGCGCTACATCGCCGACGGCCAGCCGGTCGGGTCGCGCGCGCTGTCGAAGATTTCCGGACTCGACGTGTCGCCGGCCACGATCCGCAACATCATGGCCGACCTCGAGGAAATGGGCTACGTCGCCAGCCCGCACACCTCGGCCGGGCGGATTCCCACGCCGCGCGGCTACCGCCTGTTCGTCGACACCCTGCTGACCGTGCGCCAGATCGACGAGAACGCCGTCGAGGCCGGCATGCGCCTGCCCGCCTGCCAGCCGCAGAAGGTCCTCGCCACCGCGGCCCAGATGCTGTCCTCGCTGTCGCAGTTCGCCGGCGTGGTGCAGAGTCCGCGGCGCGAATCGGTGTTCCAGCAGATCGAATTCCTGCGCCTGTCGGAAAAGCGCATCCTGCTGGTCATCGTCGATCCGCGAGGCGACGTCCAGAACCGCCTGCTGCTGACCGAGGTCGACTATTCCCCGGCCCAATTGACCCAGTCGGCCAATTACCTGAACCAGAATTTCGCCGGCCTGTCGTTCGACGAGGTGCGCACCCGCCTGACCGGGGAACTGCGCCAGCTGCGCGACGACATGGGGAGCCTGATGCAGGCCGCGGTGGAGGCCGGCAGCGAGGCCATGAAGGAGGGCGACGACATGGTCATCGCCGGCGAGCGCAACCTGCTGTCGGTGTCCGATCTGTCCTCCAACATGAGCTCGTTGCGCCAGATGTTCGACATGTTCGAGCAGAAGACCGGCCTGATGCAATTGCTGGACGTGTCGAGCAAGGCCGGCGGCGTGCAGATCTTCATCGGCGGCGAATCGAAGCTGGTGCCGATGGACGAAATGAGCGTGGTCACCGCGCCCTACGAGGTCAACGGCAAGATCGTCGGCACCCTGGGCGTGATCGGGCCGACGCGCATGGCTTATGAGCGGGTGATTCCGATCGTGGACATCACCGCCAAGCTGCTGTCGAACGCGCTCAGCCATTCCTGAAGCGGCGCCGGCAGGCGGCGGGCAGGTAAATCGGCGTAAATTCTGGGGGAGGGATGCTGAAGCTGCCGGCCGTGGCGGACACGGCCGGCATGCAGGTGCGGAACTTAATGCCGGTGCGGGCAGTCAGTCTTGACGCAGTTGCCGTAGATGGCCAGCGCGTGCTCGGTGATCTTGAAACCGCGTTCCAGCGCGATCTTTTGCTGGCGGCTTTCGATTTCCTCGTCGTAGAACTCTTCCACGTGGCCGCAGTCGAGGCAGACGAGGTGGTCGTGGTGCGAACCGGCGTTCAGCTCATAGATGGCCTTGCCGGTTTCAAAATGATTGCGGTTCAGTAATCCAGCCTGTTCGAACTGGGTCAGGACGCGGTAGACGGTTGCCAGGCCGACGTCCATGTTTTCGTTCAACAAGGTTTTATATACATCTTCCGCCGTCAGGTGCCGTACCGCGCTGTTCTGGAAAATTTCCAGGATTTTAAGGCGCGGCAACGTCGCTTTGAGGCCGCTGGCCTTCAGGTCGGTTGGGTTGTTGCTCATGTTTTGTTACTCGAATATGGGCGGAGTGCTTTATGATATAGCGTTTTCGGAGCTCCCGCTGAATCGTTTTAAGGTTAGATATGCGCATCAAGAATGCCGTTTTCCATCGTTCCCACGTCGCACGAACAGCGCTCGTGGCCGGTCTCGCCTGCACGGCGATGGCGGTCTCGGGCTGCGCATCCTGGCGTAACCAGACCAAGCCGGCAGCGCCGGTGAGCACTGCGCCGGGCGCGGTCGCCGCCGATGCCGACAAGTCCGCGGCAATCGCGAATTCGGGCGCGCAAACCACCAAGGTCACCAAGCTGCAGAAATTCCTGTGGATTTTCTCGCCGTATCGCCCGGACATTCAGCAGGGTAACTTCGTGTCCCAGGAAATGCTGACCCAGCTCAAGGTCGGCCAGACGCGCGACCAGGTGCGCTTCATCCTCGGCACCCCGCTGTTGGCCGACGCCTTCCACGCCGACCGCTGGGATTACCCGTTCTACCTGGCGCGCGGCAACGGCGAGATCACCACCAGCCGCGTCACCGTGTTCTTCAAGGACAACACGGTCGACCACTTCGACGGCGGCAACTTGCCGACCGAGCGCGAATACATTGCTCGCCTGCTGGGCATCTCGAAGTACGAGCAGAAGAGCGCGGAAGAGGATATCGAAGACGTCAAGCGCAAGCAGGAAAAAGCGCAAAAGGGAGGCGAATAACATGGCCCAGCTTAACATCGCCGTGGCCGGCGCCAGCGGCCGCATGGGCCGCATGCTGATCGAAGCCATCGCCGCCGCCCCCGACGCCACCCTGTCCGGCGCGCTCGACCGTGAAGGCTCGCCCTTCATCGGGTCCGACGCCGGCGCCTTCTCGGGCCAGCTGACCGGCGTGGTGATCCAGTCCGACCTGGACAAGGGCCTGCTTGGTGCCGACTACCTGATCGACTTCACCCGTCCGGAAGGCACGCTGCGCCACCTGGAAGTCTGCGCCGAGAAGGGCATCAAGGTCATCATCGGCACCACCGGCTTCGATGACGCCGGCAAGGCCGCGATCCGCGCCGCCGCCGAAAAGACCGCGGTGGTGTTCGCGCCGAACATGAGCATCGGAGTGAACGTCACGCTGAAATTGCTGGAAATGGCCGCCAAGAATTTCTCGGAAGGCTATGACATCGAGATCATCGAGGCCCACCACCGCCACAAGGTCGACGCCCCGTCCGGCACCGCGCTGAAGATGGGCGAAGTCATCGCCGACGCCCTGGGACGCGACCTGAAGGAATGCGCCGTCTACGGCCGCGAAGGCGTGACCGGCGAGCGCGATCCGTCCACCATCGGCTTCGCCACCGTGCGCGGCGGCGACATCGTCGGCGACCACACCGTGCTGTTCGCCGGCACCGGCGAGCGCATCGAGATCAGCCACAAGTCGAGCAGCCGCGTCAGCTACGCCCAGGGTTCGCTGCGCGCCGCGCGCTACCTGGCCGACAAGGCGACCGGTTACTACGACATGCAGGACGTGCTGGGGCTCAAGGCCTGAACCCGAAGCGCTGAAGCGCTGCGCCCGCGCGCACGCCCGCCGAACTGGACGGCTTTGCCGGCGATCTGCTGGCATACTGACCGGGAAGGCGGGCGTTTTTTATTGTCCCTATTGTTAACGTGAAATAAGCACCATCGTCCGCGCGCAGGCGGGGACGACGTATGCAGGAGAATTCATATGGCCACCGTCGAACTGAACGGCGCCGCAATCGTCGACGCAGAAAGTTTCCACATCGAGAGCGCGCGCGCCTTCGGTTTCCCCGACTCGTATCCGCACACCATGGATTCCTGGGTCGACTGCCTGAGCTACCTGCGCGACGAGGACGGCATGAGCAGCATCCGCCTCAAGGAAGACGAAACCCTGCACATCGTGGTCACCCACTCGGAGGCCCTGCGCGAGCGCGCCGAGGATGTGCTGGAAGAAATGGCCTTCTGCATCATCGGCATCAACGAGCGCTACGAGGATTACGGCGAGAAGCCGGCACTGGAACTCGAACTGAGGTAAAGCGCAAACGAGCCGGTATAATGTTCTGCTCACCTCCTTCCAATCCGCAGAACATCATGCAAGATAAATATAGTCCAGCCGAAGTCGAACAGGCCGCCCAGGCCTACTGGAAGTCGATCGACGCCTACAAGGCGGTAGAAAACGACCCGCGTTTCCCAAAAGGCAAGTATTACGCCTGCTCGATGCTGCCTTACCCGTCGGGCAAGCTGCACATGGGCCACGTGCGCAACTATACGATCAACGACGTGATGTACCGCTACCTGCGGATGAACGGCTACAACGTGCTGATGCCGATGGGCTGGGATGCCTTCGGCATGCCGGCCGAGAACGCGGCGATGGCCAACAACGTCCCGCCGGCGGAATGGACCTATTCGAACATCGCCCACATGCGCGGCCAGATGGAGTCGATGGGCCTGGCGATCGACTGGTCGCGCGAGATGACCGCCTGCAAGCCCGAGTACTACAAGTGGAACCAGTGGATGTTCCTCAAAATGCTCGAGAAGGGCATCATCTACCAGAAGACCGGCACCGTGAACTGGGATCCGGTCGACCAGACCGTGCTGGCCAACGAGCAGGTGGTGGACGGTCGTGGCTGGCGTTCGGGCGCGCTGATCGAAAAGCGCGAAATCCCGATGTACTACGTGCGCATCACCGACTACGCCGACGAGCTGCTGGACCACGTCGACAACAAGCTGCCGGGCTGGCCCGAGCGCGTGCGCATCATGCAGGCCAACTGGATCGGTAAATCCACCGGCGTGCGCTTCGCCTTCCCGCACCAGATCAAGGGTGACGACGGTGAACCGATCAACGACGGCAAGCTGTTCGTCTTCACCACCCGCGCCGACACCATCATGGGCGTGACCTTCTGCGCCGTCGCCGCCGAGCACCCGCTGGCGCTGCACGCCGCCAGGGACAACCCCGGGCTGCAGGCCTTCATCGCCGAGTGCAAGCAGGGTTCCGTGATCGAAGCCGACATGGCGACGATGGAAAAGAAGGGCATGCCGACGGGTCTCACCGTCACGCACCCGGTGTCCGGCGAGCAGGTGCCGGTCTGGGTCGGCAACTACGTCCTGATCACCTATGGCGACGGCGCCGTGATGGGCGTGCCGGGCCACGACGAGCGCGACTTCGCGTTCGCGCAAAAGTACGATCTGCCGATCAAGCAGGTCGTGGCGGTCGAAGGCGAGACCTTCTCGCTGGACGGCTGGCAGGAGTGGTACGGCGACAAGGAGAAGGGCGTCGTCGTCAATTCGGGCAAGTACGACGGCCTGGATTACATCGCCGCCGTCAACGCGGTGTCCGGCGACCTGGCCAATTTGGGCCTGGGCGACAAGAAAGTGACCTTCCGCCTGCGCGACTGGGGCATCTCGCGCCAGCGTTACTGGGGCACGCCGATCCCGATGATCCACTGCGAATCGTGCGGCACCGTGCCGGTCCCGGAAAAGGACCTGCCGGTGGTGCTGCCGGAGGACTGCGTCCCGGACGGCAGCGGCAACCCGCTGAAGAAGCACGAAGCCTTCCTGGCGGTCGACTGCCCATGCTGCGGCAAGCCGGCGCGCCGCGAGACGGACACCATGGACACCTTCATCGATTCGTCCTGGTACTACATGCGGTATACCTCGCCGGGCTCGAACGACGCCATGGTCGACCCGGTCCGCAACGACTACTGGATGCCGATGGACCAGTACATCGGCGGCATCGAGCACGCCGTGCTGCACCTGCTGTACGCGCGCTTCTGGACCAAGGTCATGCGCGACTTCGGCCTGGTGAAATTCGACGAGCCTTTCGTCAACCTGCTCACGCAGGGGATGGTGCTGAACGAGACCTATTACCGCGAGGATGAATCGGGCAAGAAGACCTGGTTCAACCCGGCCGACGTCGACCTGGTGTTCGACGACCGCGGCCGTCCGCAGGCCGCCGCCTCCAAGCTGGACGGCCTGCCGGTCATCATCGGCGGCACCGAGAAGATGTCGAAGTCGAAGAACAACGGCATCGACCCGCAGGCCCAGATCGAGCAGTACGGCGCCGATACCGCGCGCCTGTTCACCATGTTCGCGGCGCCGCCGGAACAGACCCTGGAATGGTCGGAGTCGGGCGTGGAAGGCGCGAGCCGCTTCCTGCGCCGCGTCTGGGCCTTCGCCTACGCCCAGCGCGAGCGCGTGGCCGCCGCGCTGGCCGCCGAGCAGCAGGGCACCCCGGCCGGCACCCTGGACGACGCGCAGAAAACGCTGCGCCGCGAAGTGCACAAGGTGCTGCAGCAGGCCGACTACGACCTGAAGCGCATCCAGTACAACACCGTGGTGTCGGCCTGCATGAAGATGCTCAATACTTTGGAGTCGGCCAAGCTGGCCGAGGGTGCCGCCGGCGACGCCGTGATCGCCGAGGGCCTGTCGATCTTCCTGCGCATGTTGAACCCGGTGGCGCCGCACATCACGCACGCGCTGTGGACCGAACTGGGCTACACCGCCCGGCATGGCGACATCCTCGACGTGCAGTGGCCGGCGGTGGATCCGGCCGCGCTGGAACAGTCCGAGATCGAGCTGATGATCCAGGTGAACGGCAAGCTGCGCGGTTCGGTGAAAGTGCCGAAGGAAGCCGACAAGGCCGCCATCGAAGCCGCGGCGCTGGCCTCGGAAGCGGTGCAGAAGTTTGTCGAAGGCACGCCGAAGAAGGTCATCGTCGTGCCCGGCAAGCTGGTCAACATCGTGGTGTAAGCGATGACCGCCCATTCCATGAAGAGACGGGTGGTGCTGCGCGCGGCCGCGGCGCTGGCCGTGGCCGCCACCCTGCCGGGCTGCGGCTTCCAGCTGCGCGGTTCGAACGGCAGCTACACGATGCCGTTCAAGAGCGTCTACATCAGCCTGCCGGATACCTCGGCGCTGGGCACCGAGCTCAAGCGCAACCTGCGCGCGATCGACCAGGTGGCCATCGCCGACAAGCCGGAAAACGCCGAGGCGCAGCTGCTGGTGCTGAGCGAGAACCGCGGCAAGTCGATCCTGTCGCTGAACAGCCTGGGCCGGGTGCGCGAGTACCTGCTGACCTATACGCTGTCGTTCACGGTGCGCGACGCCAAAGGCGTCGAGCTGCTGCCGCCCACCCAGATCTCGCTGCGCCGGAACATGGCCTTCGACGAGACCCAGGTGCTGGCCAAGGAATCCGAGGAAGCGCTGCTGTACCGCGACATGCAGGCCGACCTGGTGCAGCAGATCATGCGCCGCCTGGCTGCATTGAAACCGCCGGCGAAGTAAGAGGAACGATTCATGCAACTTCGGCCTGAGGCGCTCGACGGGCACCTCGCCAAGGGGCTCGCGCCCCTGTACGTGATCGCCAGCGACGAGCACCTGCTGGCGCTGGAAGCGGCGGACAAGATCCGCCGTGCGGCGCGCGCACAAGGCTATTCCGAGCGCGACGTGCTCACCGTCGAGCGCAACTTCAAGTGGGGCGAGCTGCTGGCGGCGAACCAGGCGCTGTCGCTGTTCGGCGACAAGAAGCTGGTCGAGCTGCGCATCCCCGGCGGCAAGCCCGGCAAGGACGGCAGCGCGGCCCTGCAGGGCTATGCGAAAGACCTGAATCCGGACAACCTGACCCTGATCACGCTGCCCAGGCTGGACTGGCAGACGGCGAAGTCGTCGTGGGTGGCGCAGCTGCAGCAGGCCGCGGTCTACATCGAGATCCCGAACGTGGAGCGGGCCCAGTTGCCGGCCTGGATCGGCACGCGCCTCTCAAACCAGAACCAGAGCGCCGAGCGCCAGAGCCTGGACTTCATCGCCGACCGCGTGGAAGGCAACCTGCTGGCGGCGCACCAGGAAATCCAGAAGCTGGGATTGCTGCACCCGCCGGGCAAGCTGACCCACGACCAGGTGATCGACGCCGTGCTGAACGTGGCGCGCTACGACGTGTTCAAGCTGTCGGAAGCGATGCTGGCCGGCGATCCGGCGCGCCTGGTGCGCATGCTGGAAGGCCTGAAAGGCGAGGGCGAAGCGCTGCCGCTGGTGCTGTGGGCGGTCTCCGAAGAGATCCGCACGCTGCTAAAATTGAAATCCGGGATGGCGCAGGGACGCCCGCTGGGTGCGCTGCTGAAGGAATACCGGATCTGGGGCCCGCGCGAGCGCATGATGGAGCCGGCGCTGCGGCGCATCCCGCTGCCGGTCCTGGAAGCGGCGCTGCAGGAAGCGGCCCAGGTCGACAGGATGGTGAAGGGCTTGCGCGCGAAGCAGTTCGCGGGCGACGCCTGGGATGCGATGCTGCAGCTGGCGCTGAAGGTTGCCGGATGAAGGATGCCGGCATGCCGGGCCACGAGCCGGGCGCCGGGCAAGCAGGGACACGTGCACGGCAACCCCGTCCACGTCATGGATGCGCCACCGGGCGCGCATCCGGACGACGACCACCGGCCCGGCCGGTTTATTGAACGCATGCGGGCGACCGCACATGGACAAAGCACGATGGACATCACCGAACAGATGCAACAAACCGGCCGCCAGGCGCGCGCCGCCTCGCGCGCGATGGCGCGCGCCGACAGCGCCACCCGCAACCAGGCGCTGCTCCTGATCGCCGACGCGATCGAACGCGAAGCGGACCTGCTGCGCGCCGCCAACGCGCGCGACATGGAAGCGGCCGCCGCCAACGGCCTGGAGCCGGCCCTGCTGGACCGCCTGGCGCTGTCGGACAAGGCGATCGCCACCATGGTCGAGGGCCTGCGCCAGATCGTCGCGCTGCCGGACCCGATCGGCGAAATCAATGGCATGAAATTCCGCCCGAGCGGCATCCAGGTCGGCCAGATGCGCGTGCCACTGGGCGTCATCGGCATCATCTACGAAGCGCGCCCGAACGTGACGGTGGACGCGGCCGGCCTGTGCATCAAGAGCGGCAATGCGGCCATCCTGCGCGGCGGCTCGGAAGCGATCCACTGCAACCGCGCGCTGGCGCTGCTGGTGGCCGAGGGCCTGCGCGGCGCCGGCCTGCCCGAGCACGGCGTGCAGGTGGTCAACACGACCGACCGCGCCGCCGTCGGCGCCCTGATCACGATGCCGGAATACGTGGACGTGATCGTGCCGCGCGGCGGCAAGGGCCTGATCGCGCGGCTGATGCGGGAAGCGACGGTGCCGATGATCAAGCACCTGGACGGCATCTGCCACGTATACATCGACGCCAGGGCCGATATTGCCAAGGCGCTGCCGATCGCCATGAACGCCAAGACCCACCGCTACGGCACCTGCAACACGATGGAGACGCTGCTGGTGGCGCGCGCCATCGCCCCCACGGTGCTGCCGCAGCTGGCCGCACTGTACGCGACGAAGGAAGTCGAGCTGCGCGCCGACCCGGAGGCGCTGGCCATCCTGCAGGGCTACCCGCACCTGGTCCCGGCCCTCGATGCCGACTGGAGCACCGAATACCTGGCGCCGATCCTGGCGGTGAAGGTGGTCGACGGCCTCGACGCCGCCATCGAACACATCAACACCTATTCGTCGAAGCACACCGACGCCATCGTCACCGAAGACTACAGCGACGCCATGCGCTTCCTGCGCGAAGTCGACTCGAGCTCGGTGATGGTGAACGCCTCGACCCGCTTCGCCGACGGCTTCGAATACGGCCTGGGCGCCGAGATCGGCATCTCGAACGACAAGCTGCACGCACGCGGACCGGTGGGGCTGGAAGGGCTCACCTCGCTCAAGTACGTGGTGTTCGGACACGGCGAGATACGAAAATAAGACGCACGACAAGAACAACAAGCGCGACACGTACGTCGTCCCCGCGGAGGCGGGGACGACGTTGACTCCGACCTCAGTTAAGGATCTGCATGTACCTCTGGATCAAGGCCTTCCACATCATCTTCGTCGCCTCCTGGTTCGCCGGCCTGTTCTATCTGCCGCGCATCTACGTCAACCTGGCCCAGGAAACCAACCCGGCCGCGCTCGAGCGCCTGCTGGGCATGGCGCGCCGCCTGCTGCGCTTCACCACGATGCTGGCGGTGCCGGCCGTGTTGCTGGGCGTCTGGCTGTGGATGGGCTACGGCATCCGCGGCGGCTGGCTGCATGCGAAACTGGCGCTGGTGATACTGGTGATCGGCTACCATCACGCCTGCGGATCGCTGCTGAAGAAATTTGAAAACGGCAAGAACACGCGCAGCCACAAGTGGTTCCGGGTGTTCAACGAAGTACCGGTGCTGCTGCTGATCGCGATCGTGATCCTGGTGGTCGTGAAGCCGTTCTAAGCATCAGCGTAAAAACGTCGTCCCCGCCTGCGCGGGGACGACGCGATTTTCGGCGGCCGGATCGTGATTCCGGCCGCTTTTATTTTGTAATTAACGGATAAAAGGTACCCCATGACCTCATATTTTTGCCCATGCCCGCGCGGCATGGAACAAGCGCTCGCCGATGAACTGGCCGAGATCGCGCAAACCACCAATAGCCCCACCCTGAAAGTGCACAACCAGGTGCCGGGCGGCGTGCACTGCTCGGGCAGCATGGAAGACGCCTACCGCGTCAACCTGCATTCGCGCATCGCCTCGCGCGTGCTGATGCGCATGGCCAACCGCACCTACAACAACGAGAACGACATCTACGACCTGGTGCTCGAGCAGCCCTGGGAAGACTGGTTCAGCGTCGACCACACCATCCGCGTCGACATCACGGCGGTGAAGTCGCCGCTGAAAAGCCTGGAATTCACCACGCTGAAGATCAAGGACGCCGTATGCGACCGCTTCCGCGACCAGTTCAACAAGCGCCCCTCGGTCGACACGCGCGAGCCGGACATGCGCATCGTCGGCTTCCTCGACCAGCGCAACTTCACGATCTACCTGGACACCTCGGGCGAGGCGCTGTTCAAACGCGGCTGGCGCGAGGAAACCGGCGACGCGCCGCTGCGCGAGAACCTGGCGGCGGGCCTGCTGCGCGTGGCTGGCTGGAAGCCGGGCATTCCCCTGTTCGACCCGATGTGCGGCTCGGGCACGATCCTGATCGAGGCGGCCCAGATGGTGCAGGGCATTCCGCCGGGCGTGCGGCGCCGCTTCGCCTTTGAAAAATTCGCCGGCTTCAACCGCCAGGCGTGGCAGGACATGAAGAGCGCGGTCAAGCCGAATCCGCTGCCGCTTGAACCGACCATCTTCGGTTCCGACATCTCGGGCGACATGGTGGCGATGACGCGCCATAACCTGCGCGCGGCCGGCGTCCTGTTCGAGGTGCCGCTCAAGCAGATCGAGGCGCAGCAGGTGCAGGCGCCGACCAGCCAGCCGGGCCTGCTGGTGACGAATCCGCCGTACGGCGAGCGTATCGGCGTGCGCGGCGACTCGACCATCCCGCAGGACGAGATGGCGGTCGGCTTCTATCAGGCGCTCAGCACCACGCTCAAGCAGCGCTTCGCCGGCTGGACCGTGTACCTGTTCACCGCCGACCTGGGCCTGCCGAAGATGCTGCGCCTGAAGGAGTCGCGCAAGACCCCGTTCTTCAACGGCGCCCTCGAATGCCGCCTGTTCCGCTTCGACATGGTGGCCGGCTTCAACCGCCGCGAAGGTGCGAAACCCGACGCCAAGCCCGAACAAGCCTAACCTTCACAACAATACAACATGCTGCCCGAACCCGAACCAGATACCCTGCCCAAGGACCCGGTCACGCCGGTGCCGCAGCCGGCGCCGCACAAGATCACGATGCTGTCGGCCGGCGGCCTGGCGATGCTGCTGGCCGCGCTGTCGATGCTGGGACCGTTCTCGGTGGATGCCTACCTGCCGGCCTTCCCGAACATCCAGGCCAGCCTGCACGCGACCCCGATCGAAGTCCAGCAGACGCTGACCGCCTACATGCTGGCGTTCGCCGTCATGTCGCTGTGGCACGGCGCGCTGTCGGACGCCTTCGGGCGCCGCAACGTGGTGCTGGTGGGCCTGGTCGTGTTCGCGGTCGGCACCCTGGGCTGCGCGTCCGCGCATTCGGTGCATTACCTGTGGATCTTCCGCATCCTGCAGGGCATCTCGGCCGGGGCCGGGGTGGTGGTGGGGCGGGCCATCATCCGCGATTTGTACTCGGACGCGCCGGCCGCGCGCCTGCTGTCGATGGTGACGATGATCTTCTCGATCGCGCCGGCCATCGCGCCGGTGCTGGGCGGCTGGGTCGTGACCCTGTTCGACTGGCGCGCCATCTTCCTCGGGCTGCTGGTGTTCAGCATCGGTTTGTGGTGGGTCTGCTGGCAGCACCTGCCCGAGACCATGCCGCCCGAGAAGCGCCAGCCGTTCAACCCGCGCTTCCTGGGAAAAAGCTACTGGACCATCTTCAGCTCGGTGCCGTTCCAGATGAAGTCGGGCGTGGTCGCGTTCAACTTCGGCGGCATGTTCCTGTTCATCGCCGGCGCCCCGGTGCTGCTGCCGGTGCACCTGCACCTCGGGCCGTCGGACTTCGCCTGGCTGTTCGTGCCGGCGGTGGGCGGCATCTTCCTGGGCGCGCTGGCCGCCAACCGGCTGGCCGGCAAGATGCATTTCTCGCGCCAGATCCGGTTCGGCTACGCCTTCATGCTGGCGGCGGTGGCGGGCAGCGTGACGTACCACGCGTTCCTGCCGCCGGCGCTGCCGTGGACGGTGCTGCCGATGTTCTTCTATAACTTCGGCAGTTCGATCATCAATCCCAGCGCGACCCTGCTGGCGCTCGACCTGTTCCCGCACATCCGCGGCACGGTGGCATCCTGCCAGGCGTTCCTGACCACGCTGATGGGCGCGATCGTGGCCGGCATCATCGCACCGGCGCTGGATCACTCGGTGCTGGCGATGGCGCTGGGACAGGCCGCGTTCGCGCTGGCGTCGCTGGCATGCTGGATGATCTCGCGTCATTACCGCAGGAGCAGGATAGGTCGGTAAATGTATCCAAAAAGTGCGCAAAATCGGTTAAAACGATAAATTCGTTACCGAGTCCCGTGTCTAAAACACGTCACTTCGTCAAGAAACTGTTGTTCCTTCTTGGAAATGTATATATGCTAAGATGAGTTTTTAATACCCGGAACAAGGGCCCAAACACCGCCTTGTTCCGGGGACCAAGAAGAAGAAACGTCGTGGCGGTTTTTTCGGTAGGCCTGCCGCTTTACCTAGAATAAGTGGCCGTGCTCGAACCCTTACACACTGACCAGGATATCCGCAATCGTTTGCTGGTCGCGCGCTTGCCGGCCATGCCGCACATCCTCATCAAGCTGCTGGCCCATTTGCAGGCGGACGACCTCGGCATGGCGGAACTGGCCGCGCTGGTCGCCACCGATGCCGGCATGACGGGCAAGATCCTGGCCGTCGCCAACAGCTCGGCCTACCACCGCGGCGCTCGCCAGGCCAATCTCGAGCAGGCGATGATGGCGCTGGGCACCGACATGATCAAGATCCTGGTCATCGGCGATTCGGTGTTCCAGACCTTCAACAGCTTCCCGAATTCCGGCGCCACCGATTTGCGCCTGTTCTGGAAACAATCCTTGACCACCGCCGTGCTGGCGCGCGAGATCGCGCGCCGCATCGGCTATGCCCAGCCCGAGGAAGCCTATCTGGCGGGCCTGCTGCACAACGTCGGCCGGCTGGCGCTGCTGGCCACCGCACCCAGGGAATACGCCTTCAATTTCACCGCGCGCGACGACGAAGACCTGTGCGCGGTCGAGCAGCGCACCCTGCAGATCACCCACGCCGAAGCCGGCGCCTGGCTGATCGAGCGCTGGCAGCTCGATTCCTTCCTGGCCGATTCGGTGCTGTACCACCATGAACCGAGCGCGCGCCTGGAAGCGGCCCATCCCCTGATCCGCATACTGCGCACGGCCCACGTGCTGTCCAGCCATGGCGGCGACGAGGCGCTGGTGCTCGAGGTCTGCGCGTTGTGCGGCATCGACCCGGGCGCCGCCGCAGGCCTGGTCGACGCTGCCGCCCGCCAGGTCGAGAAGTCGGCGGATTATCTCGGCATCGACCTGGGCGGGGCCGACGGGATCCAGGCGCCGGTGGCGTACGCGCCGCCGCCGCCACCGGACCCGGTGCAGCAGCGCCTGAACGAGGACATGCGCAACCTGGTGCTGGTGTCGGAAGTCGGCCAGGTGTTCGCGCGCCGGCAGAAGGCGAGCGATGGCGGGGACGACGAGGGCGCCTTGCTCGAATCGATGACGCGCTCGGCGCGCATCCTGTTCGACTTCGAGAACGCGCTGGTGCTGCTGGAAAACCCGGGCCGCCACGCGCTGGTCGGCACGCCCGGCGTTGGCCAGCAGCGCGCCGCCGGATTCACGGTCCCGCTGTCCGGCAACGGTGGCGCGGTCGCCAGGGCGGCCCTGGAGCAGCGCCCATCGTTCATCCGGCGCGACGGCCGCCCGCTGGCCCTGCCCGAGGAACAACTGCTGCGCATGCTGGGCACCGAATCGATGGTATGCGTACCGCTGGTGGCCGGGGCGCGCTGTCTGGGCGTGCTGGTCGGCGGCCTGGCCGGCTGGCAGCTGCCGGCATGCGAAAAGCGCGAGCGCTTCCTGCAGTCGTTCGGCGCCCAGGCGGCAACCGCGATGGCGCAGGCGATGCGCGAGCGCGGCCAGGCGCAGCGCCAGCTGGCCCAGGCGGCCGAGACCTGGCGCGACGCCTCGCGCCGCGTGGTGCATGAAGTGAACAACCCGCTGGCGATCATCAAGAATTACCTGTCGGTGCTGGACAGCAAACTGGAGCGGCAGGAACCGGTCGGCGGCGAACTGTCGGTCCTGCACGACGAGATCGACCGCGTCGGCCAGCTGGTCAGCGGCCTGACCGAGATCGGGCCGGGCCTGGCGCCCGCGGCCGGGCTGCCCGGCGCCACCGCAGCCTACGGCGCCGTGGCCGACGCCGGCCAGGTGGCTGACGACGTGCTGCGCCTGTTCCGCAGCGCCGGCTTCGTGCCCGCCAACGTCGAGATCGTGGCCAGCACGGCCGGGCACGACGGCCGCATCGCGGGCGACGCCGACCTGCTCAGGCAGATCCTGGTGAACCTGCTCAAGAATGCGATCGAGGCCCTGGCCGGCAACGGCGGCCGGATCGAGATCGCCAACCGCGGCCACGTCAACCGCGCGCGCAGGCTGTACCTGGAACTGGCCATCTCCGATACCGGCCCGGGCCTGGCGCCCGAGGTGCTGGCCAACCTGTTTTCCGCCGTGCCGAGCACCAAGGCGGGGCCGCACCGCGGCCTCGGCCTGTCGATCGTGCACGGCCTGGTCGAGAAGCTGGACGGGCAGATCGCCTGCCGCAGCGGCGCGGCCGGCACCAGTTTCGAAATCCTGCTGCCGGCGCATGCCGGTGCGGGCATCCCGGCTTCGGCCATCCCGGCCATAAGGCAACAATGACTCCATATTCCGCCGGCATCCCCGCGGCCGACGATCCCGCGGGCGGCCACCCGTCTGGCATGCCATCCGGCGCCGAGGGACAACCCCGGCTGCTGCTGGTCGACGACGAACCGCGCCTGCTGGCGTCGCTGCACGCGCTGCTGGAGGGCCGCGGCTACCAGCTGGCCACGGCCGCTACCGGCGCCGAAGCCCTGGCCCAGCTGTCCAGGGCGCGCTTCGACCTGGTGCTGCTCGACCTGCGCCTGCCGGACATGGGCGGCCACGACGTCATGGACTTCATCAACCGCAGCGGCATCAAGGCCGACGTCATCGTGATGAGCGGCGAGGTCGGCATCGACGCCGCCATCGGCGCCCTCAAGCGCGGCGCCTACGACTACCTGCGCAAGCCCTACAGCCGCGAAGAACTGCTCAAGACGGTGGACAACGCGCTGCGGCAGCGCCGCCTGGAGCAGGCCAACGCGCGCATCGCGAACCAGCTGGAAAACTCGGAGAAGATGTACCGCTACCTGGTGGACTCCTCGCCCGACATCATCTACACGCTGAACCACGAAGGCCGCTTCACCTTCATCAACGACCGCGCCCACCAGTTGCTCGGCTACCGGCGCGGCGAGCTGATCGGCCAGCATTACTCGATCCTGGTGCACGACGAAGACCTGGAGCGCGCGCGCTACGTGTTCAACGAGCGCCGCGTCGACGAGCGTGCCGCGCGCAACGTCGAGCTGCGCCTGAAGTGCCACGCCGCCGGCGGCGAGGAGCGCACCTTCAACAACACCCTGATGACGATCTCGCTGAACGCGGTCGGCATGCACGTGCCGGACCAGGAAGTACGCCAGCTCGAGTTCTACGGCACCTACGGCGTGGCGCGCGACATCACCGACCGCAAGCGCGCGGAAGAGGTGATTTCGTACCAGGCCTACCACGACATCCTGACCGACCTGCCGAACCGCATGCTGTTCAAGGACCGGCTCGGCCTGGCGGTGATCCAGGCCAGGCGGAAACAGACCGAACTGGCCGTGATGTTCATCGACCTGGACCGCTTCAAGCTGGTCAACGACACCCTCGGCCATGTCAAAGGCGACGAGCTGCTGCAGCAGGTGGCGGCGCGCCTGAAGCAGTGTTTGCGCAAGGGCGACACCCTGGCGCGCCAGGGTGGCGACGAATTCACCATCGTGCTGCCCGAGCTGCGCGCGCGCGCGGATGCGAGCGCCGTGGCCGATAAATTCCTCGACTGCCTGCAGCAGCCGTTCGACCTGGACGGCCACGACGTCCATATCTCGGCCTCGATCGGCATCGCGGTCTACCCAAGCCATGGCGAATCGATCGACGAGCTGCTGCGCCATGCCGACATCGCAATGTACCAGGTCAAGGCGCAGGGCAAGAACGGCCACGCGTTCTACGACCCGGCGATGCAGGACGCGTCGCACCAGAAGATCGCGCTCGAGCAAAGCCTGCGCAAGGCGCTCGAGAACGAGGAACTGGAGATGTACTACCAGCCGCAGATCGACGCCGCCAGCGGCCGCATCGTCGGCGCCGAGGCGCTGATGCGCTGGAACCACCCGACCCGCGGCGTGGTCTCGCCGGGCGAATTCCTGCCCTTCGCCGAGGAGAACGGCCTGATGCTGCCGATCTCGGACTGGATGATCGGCGCGCTGTGCCGCGACATGCTGCAGTGGAAGCGCGCCGGCAGCCAGGTGCGGCTGTCGCTGAATCTGTCCCCGCAATACCTGGACCGCGGCGACTTCTACGAGAAGATGCGCGGCGCCCTGGTTCGGCACGGGATCGCGCCCAGCCAGATCGAGGTAGAGATCACCGAGAACGTCTGCATCCGCAACCCGCAGCACGCGATCGAGCAGCTCAACAAGCTGGGCCAGCTCGGCATGTCGGTGGCGATCGACGACTTCGGCACCGGCTATTCCTCGCTGGCCTACCTGCACCGGTTCCCGGTCCACACGATCAAGATCGACCAGTCCTTCGTCAAGGAGATCCACGACGAGCACGGACATTATCCGGTGGTGCTGGCGATCATCTCGATCGCGCGCGGGCTGGGCCTGAACCTGGTGGCGGAAGGCGTCGAGACCGAGGGGCAGGCGCGCTACCTGCGCGCCAACGGTTGCCTGGTCATGCAGGGCTACCTGTATCACCGGCCGATGCCGCTGGGACGCTTCGTCGACGTGCTCCGCACCCAGGCCTGAGCCCGCCATGTCCGCCAGCCATACCGCCGAATTCCTGCGCATGAAGGGGCTGGCCGAGCGCGGCGTGGCCGGCGCCCGCCACAGCCTGGGCTTCATGTATGCGAACGGCCAGGGCGTGGCGCGCGACGACGCGCTGGCCGTGATTTGGTACCGGATGGCGGCCGACGACGGCCTGGCGCAGGCCCAGTACAACCTCGGCGTGATGTACCAGCGCGGCTGGGGCGCGGACCAGGGCGCGACGCAGGACCTGGTCCAGGCCGCGCACTGGTACCGCCAGGCGGCGCAGCAAGGCTACGCGGCGGCCCAGTACAACCTGGGCTGGCTGTACGCCAGGGGCCTGGGCGTGGACGCCGACGTGCAGCAGGCGCTGTTCTGGTTCGGCAAGGCGGCGGCCCAGGGCGATCCGGGCGCCCAGCACAACCTGGGCATGATGCACGAGGGCGGCAAGGGCGTGGCGCAGGACCTCAGCGAGGCCGCCGCCTGGTACCGCCGCGCCGCCGAACAGGATTACGCGCGCTCCCAGTTCAGCCTGGCGCTGCTCCTCGAGGGCGGGAAACCGGGGACAGCGCGCGACGCCGAGCAGGCCCTGCACTGGTTGCGCAAGTCCGCCGACGCGGGCCATGCGCCGGCCCAGTTCAACCTCGGCCTGCGCTACGACAAGGGCCGGGACCTGCCGCAAGACAGCGCCCAGGCGATCCTGTGGTATGGCCGCGCCGGTGCGCAGGGCCACGCCAGCGCCCAGTTCAACCTGGCGCTCATCCACGACAGCGGCCATGGCGTGGCGCGCGACCCGGCGCTGGCGCTGGCATGGTTCCGCAAGGCGGCCGCGCAGGGCCACGCCGCGGCCCAGGACAACCTGGGCCTGTGCTACGAGCACGGCCAGGGCGTGGAACAGGACCCTGCGCAGGCGGCGCACTGGTACCGCGAGGCGGCCGCGCAGGGCTTCGCCGGCGCCCAGTACCACCTGGGACAGCTGCACGACGCCGGCCTGGGCGTGCCCCTGGATGCGCTGGAAGCGGCCGGCTGGTACCGCAAGGCCGCCGAACAGGGCCACCTGCGCGCCCAGTTCGATCTGGCGCTGCGCTGCGACAGCGGGACCGGCATCGCGCGCGACGCCGGCCAGGCGCTGTACTGGTGCCGCAAGGCGGCCGGCCAGGATTACGCGCCGGCCCAGGCCATGCTGGGCCAATGGCTGGACCGCGACGACAGCCAGGCCGACCCGCGCCAGGCGTATGACTGGTACCGCAAGGCGGCCGAGCAGGGCCACGGGCCGGCCCAGTTCGCGCTCGGTCTGCGCTACGACAGCGCGCACGGCGTGGCGCGCGACTACGAGGCGGCGCACTTCTGGTACCTGTGCGCGGCGCGCCAGGGCCATGCGCGCGCCCAGTTCAACCTCGGCGTGATGTATGCGGCGGGGCAGGGCGTGCAGGCCGACCTGGTCGAAGCCTACGCCTGGCTGCACCGCGCCGCCGCCGCCGGGCTGGCGCCGGCCGCGGGCTACCTGCAGCGCATCGCCGCGCGCATGGCACCGGCGCTGCTGGCGCAGGCGCAGGCGTTCGCCGGGGCCGCATGAATTCCCGGGACTAGCCCAGGTCGCCGAGCACGGCAAGTCGTATCGCAAGCTTCAAGTCGATCGAGGATGCGGCAAATCCCCAGAATCCGGAATCCGCATAGACATCGGCCGTCGACCACGCCCAGCACTGGTACCAGCTGTTTGGCGCCGCATTGAAATACGCCTGGTTCGACACCGTGCCGTCTTCGCCACCCGGCGCATTGCCGTGCTCTTCCAGCCAGCCCACGCCATCGGCCCAGGAGGGCGTCTGGTCGCTGCGAGCGACCCAGGTTTTTTCGGAAGCGCCGAATACCCACAGCCGCGTGTGCCCACTGTTGTGGGCCACGTAAAAGGCTGCGGAATCCCACCACACGTATGAATAGTCGGTCAGGGCGGCGAAACGCTGCATCGGATTGCCGTTGCCCGAAAAGAACTAGAAGCCGACCCCGGCGGCGGCGCTGTGTGCCCCGGAACCGATCGATTGCAGGCGCATATCGTAGTTTCCGGTGTTGCAATCGGCATGTTCGAAACCGGGATTGTTACCCGATACCCAATCGAAATCGTAGGGCGGCACCGCAATCGTCAGCCCGCTCCGGGACAAAGGCTGCATGTTTCGTACAGGACTGCCACCTGGGTCGCGTACGCGCTCATCTAGCTTCAGGCGCCGTTCGATCAGCTGGCGCCGCTCGTGTTCCAGCTGCCTGAACCCGGGCCCATCCGTTTGAACGTGCGCCAAGGCCAGCGCGCGCGCCTTGTCCTGGAAGCGGGCAGCGTCGGCACGTTGGCGGTATCGTTTCGCGCTCTCTTCGGCGTGGTGCGCCGAAAGCAGGCTTCTTGCCAGGTCCAGGGTCTCGACCGGCGGGGCTGCGCCGTCGGGATGCCGCTGACCTGATGGTGTCTGATTGCCCTGTGCATGCTCATTCATGGGAACGCATCCTGTTGGGGTGTTTGATTGGCAAGCCTGTCACCGCAAGACATTATGAGATCCAGCCTGCGCGGCGGCGTGGATGCGCGCCAACCCGCGCGTCCGAACTTTATCGGTCGGCCTGAACCGGCGCCTCGGCGCCAGGTGCGCGTTCGCGGCTGTGCACGTCGATCTCCCTGAACTCGACCAGCAGCGTGGCGCCGCTGGCGAACAGGAGTTCGTGGCGCAGGAAGCCGTCGCCGCAATCGGTCAGTTCGTGCACGCCGACGTCGCCGAATCCCGCGCCATCGCCGTGGAACAACGGTTGGTCGGAGGGGAAGTCGACCAGGATGCGCCGGATCGCGCCGTAGCGCAGGGTCCAGGCCCGCCGGTCGTAGACATCGAGGATCGCGATTTCCATCCGCACCGGATGGTCGCCGGGGACGATCCAGGGACGCGGCAGCCGGTCCAGCGGCGCCACGCGGCTGCCGTCCCGGATGTGCACGTGCAGCAGCTCGCCGTCATGGATGTCGGCGCGGTCGAAGAACGCGAACACGTGCTCCGGCAGGCGCGGGCGCAGGCTTTCCAGCTGCTCGCGGTAGGCGCGCAGCGCCTTGCCCCAGCCGGCGGCGGTGACGCCGGCGTCGCCGGCCCGGACACTTGCCCAACGTTTTTTGGTCAGATATTTCATGGTTTCCCGCCGAATGTGCATATAGACGACATCGGTGCGTTCGCGCACCGCAGTGCCCTGGTGAACTGAGGTATACTGTACATCCATACAGTATTTCTGCCAAGATGGAACTCAAAGACAAGCTAGAGATCCTGGCCGATGCCGCCAAGTACGACGCCTCCTGCGCCAGCAGCGGCGCGCCGAAGCGCGACTCGATCGACAAGGATGGCCTGGGCGCCACCACCGGCATGGGCATCTGCCACAGCTACACGCCGGACGGGCGCTGCGTGTCGCTGCTGAAGATCCTGCTGACTAATTTCTGCGTCTACGATTGCCAGTACTGCGTCAACCGCCGCAGCTCGAACGTGCCGCGCGCCCGCTTCTCGGTCGAGGAAGTGGTCAAGCTGACCCAGGATTTCTACCTGCGCAACTACATCGACGGCCTGTTCCTCAGCTCGGGCATCATCCAGTCCAGCGACTACACCATGGAGCAACTGGTGGAAGTGGCGCGCCGCCTGCGCGAAGAGCACAAGTTCCGCGGCTACATCCACCTCAAGACGATCCCCGATGCCGACCCGCGCCTGATCGAACTGGCCGGCAAGTACGCGGACCGGTTGTCGGTGAACATCGAATTGCCGACCCAGGACAGCGTGACGCGCCTGGCGCCGGAAAAGAGCGTGCACACGATCAAGCTGGCGATGGGCTCGATCCGCACCAGGCTCGATGAAAAGGACGACCATCCGAAGGCGCCGGTATTCGCGCCGGCCGGGCAGAGCACGCAGATGATCGTCGGCGCCGACGCCAGCGACGACCACACCATCCTGAACACGGCGCAAACGCTGTACGGCAGCTATAAACTCAAGCGCGTGTACTACTCGGCCTTCAGCCCGATCCCGCAGAGCCCGTCGAGCGTGCCGTCGGCGCCGCCGCCGCTGCAGCGCGAGCACCGCCTGTACCAGGCCGATTTCCTGCTGCGCGGCTACGGGTTCACGGCGAAGGAACTGATGCCGCAGTCGGGCAACCTGGCGCTCGACATCGATCCCAAGCTGGCCTGGGCGCTGGCCAACCGCGACCACTTCCCGCTCGACCTGAACCGCGCCGACGAAAGCATGATCGCGCGCGTGCCCGGCATCGGCCTGCGCTCGGCCAAGCGCCTGATCGACCTGCGCCGGCTGCGCCGCATCCGCTGGGAAGATCTGTCGCGCCTGCGCTGCAGCCTGAAAAAGCTGGCGCCCTTCGTGGTCACCGCCGACTACAAGCCGGCGCAGGGCGCCGCCGCCTCCGAACTGCTCAGGCGCAACCTGGCCGACGCGCCCGAGCAGATGAACCTGTGGCCGGAATTGCAGGCCGCATGACGGACCCTCGACCAGCGGCCGAACGCGTCCGGGCGGGCCAGCCGCTGCTGGTCGAGACCTTTGCGCAGTGGCGCGACGCGGCGCGCGACCTGCTGGTCCACGCTATTGCGCCCGAGGCCGTTACCTGGGGCTATCCGCAGGCGGGCGGCGATTTGTTCACGAGTGCGCCGCCCGCTGCCGAGCCGCCGCATAATCCACCCGGCCCGCCGGCGGCGCGCAAGCCGGCGCCGCACGTGCCGCGCTCGCTCATGGACATGCTGCAGAGCGCCGCCTGCTGCCGCGTGCCGGACCGCTGGGCCTTCCTGTACCGCGTGATCTGGCGCTGGCAGCAGGGCGAGCACGACGTGCAGTCGCCGGCCGACGAAGACGGCGCGCGCCTGCATGCGATGGTCAAGGCGGTCCGCCGCGAGGAGCATGACATGCATGCCTATATCCGGTTCCGCGAACGTCCGCTGGAGGCGGGCGCGCCGCGCTTCGTCGCCTGGTACGAACCGCAGCACGACGTGCTGCCCCAGGTGGCCGAGCATTTCAGGAATCGCATGGGCAAGGTCAGCTGGATGATCGCCACGCCCGAGGCCAGCGTGCTGTGGGATGGGCAGACGCTGCACCATGCCGGGCCGCTGGCGCACAGTGCCGAAGACCTGGACGACGCCGGCGAAGCCCTGTGGCTGACCTACTACCGCAGCGTGTTCAACCCGGCGCGCCTGAATACGACGGTGATGCAGCAGCACATTCCGTCGCACCGCTGGAAGAACCTGCCGGAAGGGAAGATCGTGCCGCACATGGTCAGCGAAGCCGCCATGGGCGCGCGCAAGGTCGGCCAGTTCCAGGCGGTCGGCCAGCGCAAGGGCACCGTCATCCCGATCACGCCCGAGGCCGCCCAGCCGGAGCGCCAGCAACCCTCGAAACTCGACGAATGCCGGCGCTGCGAATTGTGGGAATTCGCGACCCAGGCCGTGCCCGGCGCAGGCCCGAAGCGCGCCCGGATCATGTTCGTCGGCGAGCAGCCCGGTGACCAGGAAGACCTGGCCGGCCTGCCTTTCGTCGGCCCGGCCGGCCAGTTGCTCGACCGCGTGTGCGCCGCGGCCGGCGTCGACCGCGACACGATCTACGTCACCAACGCCGTCAAGCATTTCAAATGGGAGCCGCGCGGCAAGCGCCGCCTTCACAAGACCCCGGCCCAGCGCGAGATCGAGGCCTGCCACTACTGGCTGGACAAGGAACTGGCGCACGTCAAACCGACCGTTATCGTGGCCCTCGGCGCCACTGCCCTGAAATCCGTGCTGCGCACCGCCAACGTCACTCTGAAAAACTCCCTGGGCAAGCCGCTGCGCCACGAAGGGCACTGGGTGGTCACCACCTACCACCCCTCGTACGTACTGCGCGTGCCGAGCGAAGAAGCCAAGCGCGAAGCGTTTTCCATCATGGTCGACAGCCTCAAGCTGGCGCACGAACTGCTGGAGCGGCCGCTTGAAGAGCCGGATCAGGGCTAAAGCGAGCATAACTAAAACGTCGTTCCCGCGCAGGCGGGAACCCAAGCTGAACCTCTCCCGGCCTCGGCAGTCGCCTTGAACGGAACTCCAATCGGCTTTGCATCCTGCTCTTCCAGCAGAGCACATATGCATGTCAAACATGTAATATTTTGTTGCGTAAATATCCCTTTTGCTGGCATAAAGATAATCTTGAATGCCTCCAAGACCACCAAGGGATAGACGATGAACAAACGCACCGCCTGCGCATTGACCCTGAGTTTCCTGACCCTCCCAGTGCTGGCCCAGAGCGGCGCGCCGCCCGCCGTCGCTCCCGTGTCCGATGCAGCCGCCGCCGCACCCGTCCAGCAGGCGCCCGATGCCCCCGCCCTGGACGCGCCGGCGGACGCCGTGCCGGCCCAGATCGTGGTCTCGGGCAAGCGCCCCGGCCCCGGGCTGTGGAAAGTGTCGAAGGGCGAGCACGTGATGTGGGTATTCGGCCTGCACTCGCCGCTGCCGCAGAAGATGGAGTGGGATGCGGCGCGGGTCGAGCGCCTGGTCGCGCAGTCGCAGGAAGTGCTGCAACCGCCTTCGGCCGGCGTCGGCACCGGATTCTTTGGCATGCTCACTGCGCTGCCTGCCATGATCGGGATGAAGAAAAACCCGGATGGCGCCACGCTGCACGATGTGCTCCCCAGCGACGTGTATGCCCGCTGGCAGGTGCTGAAGGGCAAATACATCGGCGACGATGACGACGTCGAGCGTTACCGGCCCATCTTCGCATCGAGCGAGCTGATGGAGGCGGGATTGAAGAAGAGCGGACTGACCAACAGCGTCGCCGTGCGCAAGCAGATCGAAAAGATCGCGGACAAGAACAATGTGAAAATCACGGCGACCGGTTTCAGGGTGGAGATCGACAATCCGGGACGCGCCTTGCGCGACTTCAAGCAGTCGAGCATGGAAGATGTCGCCTGCTTCACCAAGACCCTCGAGCACCTCGAAGGCGACATCGACGCCAGCCGCCTACGCGCCAACGCCTGGGCCAATGGCAACATCGCCGACATCAGCAAGCTCGATTACACCGGGCGCACGGATGCCTGCAACGACGCCATCTTCGGCGGTTCGTTTGCCAGGAACCGTCCGGAGATGCAAAACATGCGCGAGCGGCGCCAGGCATCCTGGCTCACGGCCGCCGAAGCCGCGCTGGACAAGAACCAGGCCACCTTCGCCATGCTGTCGATGGGCGAGATCCTCGGACCCAGGAGCTACCTGGCGGCGCTGCAGGCAAAAGGCTACACGGTCGAGAGCCCGAAGTGAACGCCGGGCCTTCCTCATGAACAACGCGATGATCGGCATGGACAGGCGCCACTACAGGCACCCTTACACCGTGTTGCCTTGAGGCGCATGCGATTCCTCACGCGATGCGGCCTGGGCGACGCGCGCGCCCGGCGCCACGTCGTGGGTCACCCAGACGTTGCCGCCGATGACGGCGCCGCGGCCCACCGTGATTCTTCCCAGCACGGTGGCGCCGGCGTAGATGACCACGTCGTCTTCCACGATCGGATGGCGCGGCAGGCCTTTCTGCAGGTTGCCTTCGGCATCGGTCGGGAAGCGCTTGGCGCCCAGCGTGACGGCCTGGTACAGGCGCACGCGCTGGCCGATGACGGCGGTCTCGCCGATCACGATGCCGGTGCCGTGGTCCATGAAGAAGCCCGGCCCGATCGTGGCGCCGGGGTGGATGTCGATGCCGGTCTGGGCATGCGCCAGCTCGGCGATGATGCGCGCCAGCAGCGGCAGGCCGAGCCCGTACAGGCAATGCGCCAGGCGGTGGTGGGTCATGGCCAGCACGCCCGGGTAGCACAGCAGCACTTCGTCGACGCTGCGCGCGGCCGGGTCGCCCTGGTAGGCGGCGACCACGTCGCTGTCGAGCAGTGCGCGGATGCCGGGCAGGGCGGCGCCGAAGGTGCGCGTGACTTCCAGCGCCCGGCTTGCGATGTCGGTATCGGTACGCTGCTGCAGCGCCGCGCTGTACTTGAGCTCGATCTGCACCTGGCGCAGCAGCGCATGCAGGGCCGAATCCAGGGCAAAGGCGACGTGGAAGTCCTCGCTTTCCTGGCGCAGGTCGGGCGGCCCCAGGCGCATCGGGAACAACACGCCCTTGAGCTGGCCGACGATGGTGGTCAAGGCGTCGCGCGAAGGGAACTCGATGCCGCGCACTTCGCCGGACGGGCGGTGCGCCTGCCGCCACTGGCTGCGCGCCTGGTGCAGGCCCTGCACGATGGCGCCGATGTCGAAGTCTGCCATCAGTTCATCCTCCCGGGCAGGGTGGGTTCGATTGCTTCCAGTAACTCGGCATGCACGGTGGGTCTCCAGTAGACGGACATAGAGGAATTTTAAATATACGAGGCAGAGCTCGACGATTCAAACGAAGAAATTAGCGCAAGGTCATGAGAAAAGCATTTTAGCGCTGCGGGCGGACCGACGTTTGTAGGCGTGCAAGTCCGGCCCGGCCGGGCACTAGTCAAAGCGGCCGAAACGCGCGTAGAATGCAGGCAACGCGGGTGTAGCTCAATGGTAGAGCTGAAGCTTCCCAAGCTTATGACGAGGGTTCGATTCCCTTCACCCGCTCCATGCTTCATTATCTCCCCTCATCATTCGCTGTACCGCCGCTACCGAGCCGGCCCGCGCCCGTGCGTCTCCGATCTTGAGCTTATGGCAAACTGGAGATGTCTCTTCGCCAGTATTGACCATGCAACAAGCTGCTTCGCGACCCGCCGACCGCAATACCGACCTGGATTGTGCCTCCGGCGCCCTCATGTTCCTCAGCGGCGGCGGCGAAGTCGGCGCCATGATGCGCGCGCACGACTGGTCGACGTCGCCGCTTGGCGCGCCGGACAGCTGGCCGCAGGCGCTGCGCACCGTGGTCGGCCTGATGCTCAACTCCAAGTTCCCGATGTTCGTGGCCTGGGGGCCGGACCTGGCCTTCCTGTACAACGATTCCTACCGCGACATCCTCGGCGACAAGCATCCGAACGCGCTGGGGCGGCGTTTCCACGACATCTGGTCCGAGATCTGGGACGACATCCACCCGCTGATCGAGCGCGCGCTGGCCGGCGAGGCGTCGTATGCCGACCGCCTGTACCTGGAGATGAACCGCCACGGCTACCAGGAGCCGACCTGGTTCACGTTCTCCTATTCCCCGGTGCGCGACGAGAGCGGCATCATCGCCGGCATGTACTGCGCCTGCGTCGAGGTCACGGAGCAGGTGCTGGCCGAAAAATACCGCAACGAGGAGAACGAGCGCCTGACCGGCCTGTTCGAACAGGCGCCCGGCATCATGGCCGTGCTGCGCGGGCCGGAGCACGTGTTCGAGCTCACCAATCAGTCCTACCTGCAGCTGATCGGCCACCGCCAGATCGTCGGCAAGAGCGCGCGCGAGGCGCTGCCGGAAGTCGCCGGCCAGGGCTTCTTCGAATTGCTCGACCGCGTGTACACCAGCGGCGAACCCTACGTCGGCCACGCGGTGCCGCTGCGCCTGCAGCGCGAGCCCGACGGGCCGCTGGAAGAGCGCTTCGTCGATTTCGTATACCAGCCGATCCGCGATGCCGGCGGCGCCGTGTCCGGCATCTTCGTCGAGGGCAGCGACGTCACGCCGCGCAAGCTGATCGAGGACGAGCTGCGCGCGGCCAACCGCCAGAAAGACCAGTTCCTGGCCATGCTGGCGCACGAGCTGCGCAATCCGCTGGCGCCGATCATGACCGCGGCCCAGCTGCTCAAGCTCGGCCGCAACGATCCGAAGAGCGTGGCCAACGCCAGCGAGATCATCGGCCGCCAGGCGGCCCACATGACCGACCTGGTGAACGATTTGCTGGACGTCTCGCGCGTCACGCGCGGCCTGGTCACGCTGGAAAAGGAAGAGCTGGACCTGAACGTGATCGTGGCGGCGGCGGTGGAGCAGGTGCGCCCGCTGATCGATGCGCGGCGCCATGCGCTGACCCTGCGCCTGTCGGGCCAGCCGGCCCACGTCACGGGCGACCGCACGCGCCTGGTGCAGGTGATCTCGAATGTCCTCAACAACGCCGCCAAGTACACCGCACCGGGCGGCGCCATCGCGCTGGCGGTGACGGTGGACGACGAGCGCGTCCACGTCGCGGTGCGCGACAACGGCGTCGGCATCTCGCCGGAAGTGCTGCCCTACATTTTTGACCTGTTCACCCAGGCCGAGCGCACGCCCGACCGGTCGCAGGGCGGGCTCGGGATCGGGCTGGCGCTGGTGAAAAGCCTGATCGTGCTGCATGGCGGGACGGTGCGCGCCGACAGCGCCGGCCTGGGGCAGGGCAGCGAATTCTCGGTCTACGTGCCGCGCCTGGCGGCGCCGGCGCTCGAGCCGGATGCCTTGAGCGGCGCCGCGGACGGTGGCCAGGCCGGCCAGTTGCGCGTGATGGTGGTGGACGACAATGCCGACGCCGCCCAGATGCTGGCCGCGCTGCTCGAAGTGCAGGGACACGTGGTGAGCGTGGAATACGATGCGCGCGGCGCCCTGGCGCGGGCGCGCAGCGAGCATCCGGACGTGCTGCTGCTCGACATCGGCCTGCCCGACATGGACGGCTACGAACTGGCGCGCCGCCTGCGCACCCAGCCGGAAAACGCGGGCGCGACGCTGGTGGCGCTGACCGGCTACGGCCAGCGCCAGGACCGGGAGGAAGCGCAGCGCGCGGGGTTCGACCATTACCTGGTGAAGCCGGCCGACCTGGATGAAGTGAACGAGGTGCTGGCGCAGGCGCGGCGCTGAACCCTTACTGCCCCAGTAAACTCCCGGTCCGCCACGCCGTCTCCCCCGCAATCTTACAAACGTGCATCCCGCGCAGCAGGTGGCGGTGCGCCGTGCTGGCGAACAGCACCCCGGTCTGGGTGCAGCGCAAGGTCGTCACCTTGCCGCTGACCGGATTGACGATGTCGGCCACGGCGTCGCCGGCCTGCACCCGGTCGCCCAGGTTCTTCAGGAACACCAGCACCCCTGAATGCGGCGCCGCGATCGGCTCCACGCCTTCGAGCGGGGTCGGTGACGCCAGCGGCGCCGGCAGCGGATCCAGTTCCATGTCCAGCACGCCCTGGCGCGCCAGGTATTGCAGCAGGGCGCGCGCATCCTTGTCGGCCAGGTGGTAGCGCACGTCCATCTCGCCGCGCAGCTCGACCGTCACGCCGATGCAGCCCATCGGGATTGCGGCGTCCGGGAAGTGCGCGGCCAGTTCCCACCACACACGGCTGCAGGCTTCGTCGAAGGGTTCGCCGCCGGACTCGCGCGCCAGCAGCGTCGCGTGCGCGCCCATCAGCGCCGCCAGCGGTTTCACCTGCTCGGCCAGCGGGGTGCCGGTGTACAGGTGCAGCACGGCCTCGTTGTCGCAGTGCAGGTCGAGCATGATGTCGGCGTCGATCGCCATGCCGAGCAGGGTCTTCTTGAGGACCTGGGTCGCGTTCTCGGGTTCCCATGCGCCCACCGAGCGCAGCGCGTGCGCCCGGATCAGGGCGGCGTTGGCGCCGGCATCCCGGCCCAGCCTGTCCTTCAGGCTTTCCTTCAGGTCGTCCGCCACATGCTTGTACGAACGGTTGAAATTGACGCCATTGGCCAGGTCGTAGCGGCCGAACGGGATGCCGTGCACGACCTGGGACAGGCCGATCGGGTTCGCCGCCGGCACCAGGATGATTTCACCCTTGATGCGGCCTTCCAGCTCCAGCCGTTCCAGTTCGCGCCGCAGCACGTGGGCCACCAGCATCGCCGGCACTTCGTCCGCATGCAGCGAGGCCTGGATATAGACCTTTTTTCCAGCGCCCGGGCTGCCGAAGTGGTAAGAGGTGAGCTGGAAGCTGGCGATATTGTCTTCGGTGGCGATCGGGTGGTTCTGCTGGCGCATGGAGGCGGCTCCTGGCATCGTGGGTAAACAAGGATTATGTCCGAGAACCCGGCCGTGCAGCGTCCCGTTAGTCGCCGCTTGGCGCCGCGTGCAAGGCAGCGCCACGAAATCCGGCCAGCGCGCTGGGGTATAATGACGCCCGTTTTTTCTCCATCTTTCCTTCCTTATTCCCATGTCCGAAGATACGCCCACCAACAGCCAAGGCCGTCCGATGCTCTACGATCCGACCGAGCACCGCATCCGCAGTTTCGTCACGCGCGCCGGCCGCCTGTCGACCGGGCAGGCGCGCGCGCTCGAGGAATTCGGGCCGCAATTCCTGATCGAATACCGCAAGGAACCCTTCGATTTCCATGCGCCGTTCGGCCGTAGTGCGCCGCTGATCCTGGAAATCGGCTTCGGCATGGGCGACACCACGGCGCACATCGCCAAGGTCATGCCGGACAAGGATTTCATCGGCGTCGAAGTGCATACGCCGGGCGTGGGCAGCCTGCTCAAGCAGATCGGCGAGCAGGATATTACTAACCTGCGCCTGATCCAGCACGACGCGGTCGAGGTGCTGAACAACATGATCGCCGACGGCTCGCTGGCCGGCGTGCATGTCTTCTTCCCCGATCCGTGGCACAAGGCGCGCCACAACAAGCGCCGCCTGATCCAGCCGGACTTCGTCAAGCTGTTGTGCAGCAAGCTGTCCCAGGGCGGCTACATCCACTGCGCCACCGACTGGGAAGACTATGCGGTGCAGATGCTGGAGGTGCTGGGCGCCGAGCCGCTGCTCGCCAACAGCGCCGACGGCTACGCGCCGCAGCCGGCCTACCGCCCGCTGACCAAGTTCGAGAACCGCGGCCTGAAACTGGGGCACGGCGTGTGGGACCTGGTGTTTACTAAAAAGTAAATCGCAACAAGTAAATCGTATTTCATCCTTCCGGCTTCGTCGCCCGTCGCCTTTCGCTGGCCGCCGCCGCCTGGCCTCCCTAGACTGTAATCGTTGCTATATATTAACGATTAGGGGAGGACATCATGTGGCGCAAGATCGTGGATTGGCACCGGGCCTGGGAAGACGAGATCCTGGCCGTGCTCGAACAGCCGGCGCTGGCCGACCGGGCCCAGCCCGGCTACCGCCGCTACATGGCGCGCCGGCTGGTGGCGGACATGTCGGCCATCGAGCGCCAGCAGTTGCACGCCTTCGCGCAAGCCTACCGCGGCCGGCGCGGCTACGCCCTGCTGCTCAAGCTGGTGCTGTTCTTCAGCCTCTGCGGCGTCCTGATGCACGTGGCGTTTCCCGGCGCCGGCAGCTGGGCATCGTCGATCATGTCGGCCAATGTGATGGGCAGCGCACTCACCCTGTGCGCCTTCATCACCTGGTTCAACTACCGCAAGCTGGTGCTGCGCAAGTGGACGATGCTGGCCCAGGTCGCCGGGTATGGGGTGCTGTCGGCGCTCGGCCTGTCCGCGATCCTGCTGGGCGTGCTGGACCGGCCGCCGACGGGCATGTTGTCCAACCTGCCGCGCACGATCATCACGGTGCTGGCGCTCGGGCTGGGACTGGTGGTGCCGATGCTGCTGGTCGGCATGCTGCGCAACAACCAGTACGAAATGCTGGCCGAACAGCTGCGGCGCGAGACCGAACAGGCGCGCCTGGCGCGTGAACTGTCCGAGTCCAGGCTGCGCCTGCTGCGCGCCCAGATCGAACCGCACTTCCTGTTCAACACCCTGGGCGCGGTGCAGCAGCTGGCCCGACATGGGGCGCCGCGCGCGGCCGAGCTCACCGCCGACCTGATCGCCTTTTTGCGCGCCAGCATGGGCGACATGCGCAGCGACCAAGTCAGCCTGGCCACCGAATTCGGCCTGGTCGAGTCCTATTTGAAGGTGATGCAGGCGCGCCTGGGCGAGCGCCTGTGCTTTTCGCTGGCCCTGCCGCGTTCATTGGAACATGTGCGGGTGCCCAGCATGATGCTGCTGACGCTGGCCGAGAACGCGATCAAGCACGGCATCGAGCCGGCGCTGCGCGGCGGAGAGATCACGGTGTCGGCCGAGAGCCTGGCTCCTGGCGGCGCGCTGCGGCTGCGCGTGCGCGACAGCGGCGTCGGCATGTGCGCCACGGAAGCGGACAGCTCCGGCACCGGCCTGGACAACCTGCGCCACCGCCTGCGCCTGGCCTACGGCGAGGCCGCCGGCTTGTCTCTGCATGATGCCGGCCCCGGCCTGGTGGCCGAGATCACGATCCCCCATCCAACCGACGCGCAGGCATGACGATGACGACAGTACTGGTGGCCGAAGACGAACCGCTGATGCGCGAGCGCCTGCTCGAGATGCTGGCCGAGGCCTGGCCCGAGGCACGCGTGGTGCTGGCGTCTGAAAACGGCAACGATGCCTGGGACGGTTTCCTGGAGCTGGAGCCGGAGGTCGTGCTCCTCGACATCCGCATGCCCGGGCTGTCCGGCCTGGAAGTGGCGGGCCGGATCGGCAAGCTGGCGCATGTGGTGTTCGTCACCGCCTACGACCAGTATGCGGTCGACGCCTTCGACGCCGGCGCCGTCGACTACCTGTTGAAACCGGTGCAGGCCGACCGCCTGGCCAAGGCGGTGGCGCGCCTGCGCGACAAGCTCGGCGCCGCCACGCCCGCGGCACCGGCCGACATGAACGCGCTCCTGAACCACCTGAAGTCGGCGCTGCCAGGCATGCGCCAGGAACGCATCAAGTGGCTCAAGGCCAGCGTGGGGCGTCAGATCCGCCTGATCGACGTCGACGAGGTGCTGTTCTTCCAGTCGGACACCAAGTACACGCGCGTCAGGCTGCGCGACTCGGAAGCGCTGGTGCGCACGCCGCTGAAGGATTTACTGAGTGGTCTGGATCCGGACCGGTTCTGGCAGATCCACCGCGGCACCGTGGTGAATGCGGCTGCAATCGCGGCGGCGGAGCGGATCGATGCGGAACGGATGCAGGTGCTGTTGCGCGATTGCGAGGAAAGGCTGCCGGTGAGCAGGACGTTTGCGCACCTGTTCAAGGACTAGATCATCTCCGCAATCATCGCAACGATCTCTTCACCATACGACGCCAGCTTCTTCTCGCCCACGCCCGACACCCCGCGCAATTCCTCCAGCGAGGTCGGCTTGGCCTTAGCGATCTCGCGCAGGGTCGCGTCGACGAAGATGACGTAGGCCGGCACGTTGTGCGCGCGTGCGGTCTCGACGCGCCACCAGCGCAGCTTCTCGAAGATCGCCTGCTCGGACTTCGACAGGTCCATCTCGATGTAGCCCTTGGAGGGCGCGGCCTGGCGTTTCTGCTTGACCGGTTTCTGGTACTGGCGCAGCTGCACCTTCTGTTCGCCCTTGAGCACCGCGCGCGCCGCTTCCGTCAGTTTCAGGGAACTGTAGGCATCGTGGTCGACCGTGACCAGGCCCAGCGAGATGGTCTGGCGCACGATGGCGCGCCATTCCTGTTCGCTGCGGTCGGCGCCGACGCCGTACACCGTCAGCCGGTCGTGGTGCCACTGGGTGATGCGGTCGGATTGGGCGCCGCGCAGCACGTCGATCACGTGGCCGGCGGCGAAGCGCTGGTCGACGCGGTAGATGGCCGACAGCAGCTTCTGCACCGGCACCGTGGCGTCGAACGACACCGGCGGCACCAGGCAGGTGTCGCAGTTGCCGCAGGGGCCGGCGCGCTCGCCGAAATACTCCAGTAACCTCATGCGCCGGCAACTCAGCGTTTCGCACAGGCCGAGCATGGCGTCGAGCTTCGACGACAGCACGCGCTTGAAGTTCTCGTCGGCTTCCGATTCATCGATCATGCGGCGCTGCAGCACCACGTCCTGCAGGCCATACGCCATCCAGGCGCTGGACGGCAGGCCGTCGCGGCCGGCGCGCCCGGTTTCCTGGTAATAGCCTTCCAACGATTTCGGCAGATCGAGGTGGCAGACGAAGCGCACGTCCGGCTTGTCGATGCCCATGCCGAAGGCGATGGTGGCCACCATCACGATGCTTTCCTCGCGCAGGAACCGGGCCTGGTTGGCCGCGCGCAGCGCATACTCCATGCCCGCGTGGTAGGCCATGGCGCGGATGCCGTTCTCGTTGAGGAAGGCGGCGGTCTCCTCGACCTTTTTACGGGACAGGCAGTACACGATGCCGGAATCGCCCGGGTGTTCGGTCGTAATGAAGTCCAGCAGCTGCTTGCGGCCGTTGGTCTTCTCGACGATGGAGTAGCGGATGTTCGGGCGGTCGAACGACGACACGAACTGGCGCGCTTCCTCCAGTTGCAGGCGCTGGGCGATCTCGGCGCGCGTCATCTGGTCCGCGGTGGCGGTCAGGGCGATGCGCGGCACGTGCGGGAAGCGCTCGTGCAGGATCGACAGGCGGATGTATTCGGGGCGGAAGTCGTGGCCCCATTGCGAGACGCAGTGTGCCTCGTCGATCGCGAACAGGGAAATGTGCGCGGACTCGAACAGGTCCAGGCAGCGCTGCGTCATCAGGCGCTCGGGCGCCACGTAGACCAGGTCCAGTTCGCCGGTGCGCACCAGGCGCTCGATGCGCAGGGTTTCCTCGAAGGTCTGGGTCGAATTCAGGAAGGCCGCGCGCACCCCGACCTCGGCCAGCGCGTCGACCTGGTCCTGCATCAGCGCGATCAGCGGAGAAATGACCACGCCGACGCCGTCGCGCAGCAGGGCCGGGATCTGGTAGCACAGCGACTTGCCGCCGCCGGTCGGCATGAGGACGAGCGCATCGCCTCCGCTGGCCACCTGCTCGACGATGTCGGCCTGCTGCCCGCGGAAGGCGGGGTAGCCGAATACCGTCTGCAATACGTGCAGCGCGCGTTCCTGGATGTCGCTCGTCATGATGGTTGAATCGTCCAGCTTAGTCGGCCCAAGTTACCAGATTGAAATGCGCCGTCACCAGCACGACGATGCCGAACACGATACGGTACCACGCGAAGATCGTGAAGTCGTGCGAACTGATGTAGCGCAGCAGCCAGCGCACGCACAGGAAGGCGGACACGAAGGCGGCCAGGCCGCCGATGCCGAACAGCGGCAGGTCGGCCATCGACAGCAGGTGGCGTTCCTTGATCACCGAATACACGGTGGCCGCCAGCAGGGTCGGGATCGCCAGGAAGAACGAGAATTCGGTGGCCGCCTTGCGCGACAGGCCGAACAGCATGCCGCCGATGATGGTCGCGCCCGAGCGACTGGTGCCCGGGATCAGCGCAAAGCACTGGGCGCAGCCGACCTTCAGGGCGTCGAGCATCGTCATGTCGTCCACGGTCTCGATGCGGTGCGCGCTGGGCAGGGTCTTGTGGCGGCGTTCCGCCCACAGGATCACCAGCGCGCCGACGATGAAGGCGGTGGCCACCGGCACCGGCGCGAACAGGTGCGCCTTGATCGCCTTGCTGAACAGGAAGCCCAGCGCCGCCGCCGGCAAAAAGGCGACGATCAGGTTGAGCACGAACTTCTGCTGGCGCGGTTGCGAGAACATGCCGCTCAATACGGCGCCGATGCGCGCCCGGTACTCCCACATCACGGCGAGGATCGCGCCGGCCTGGATCGCGATGTCGAACACCTTGGCCTTCTCGTCGGTGAAATCGAGCAGGCTGCCGGCCAGGATCAGGTGACCCGTGGACGAGATTGGCAGGAATTCGGTGAAGCCCTCGACGAGGCCCATGATGATCGCCTTGATGGCGAGGATGATGTCCATGGAGTTGTACTTGGTAGTGGTAAGTTGGGGAAGTCGGACGCGGAAGGGTGTTGCGCGGGGCGCAAGCTTACCATGAGGAAGTGTCTTGCCGTCGAGTTACCCGCCTCAGGTGGGGATTTTTTTGCTGCAGGCAAGAGGTGAGGCGGGCAAATCACGTCGGGGCGGTGGCGCGCTCCAGTTCGTCCAGCCAGCGGATCGCGTACTCGCGGTCCGGGCCGCACATCTCCGCGGATGGCTGCAGGCCGCCGCAGAAGGCCGGCCGCTCGGGCTTGCCGAACACGCGGCAGCGGTTGGCGTCGTCGAGCTGGACGCAGCGCACGCCGGCGGGTTTACCATTTGGCATCCCGGGCAGCGGACTGGTGATCGACGGGGCGGTGCAGCAGGCGCCGCAGCCGGGACGGCAGCTGACGCTGGAAGAGGGGGAGATCATCGAAAACAAGCGTAGGGAAAACAAGCGAAGTAAAGACAGCCAACTGGCAGCATATCAGTATACTACCGGCAAACGGTCGATGTTCTTGACTGCCCCCACCCCCAGGTCTATATTTGTTGACTCAACAGTTAGTTGTCGGACAGAAGCATGCCATGCCCTTTTGACGCCAAGCCGCGCTGGGAGCGCCGTAAAGACGCGCGGCCCCAGGAGTTGCTGGAGGCAGCCATCGATTTGTTCGTCGAACGTGGCTATGCCGCGACGCGCCTGGAAGACGTGGCGCGCCGCGCCGGCGTGTCGAAAGGCACCCTCTACCTCTATTACACCAACAAGGAAGACCTGTTCAAGGCCGTGGTCCGCAGCAGCATCGTGCCGGCCATCGGCGAGGCCGAGCTGTCGGTGGCGGAATTCGACGGCCACAGCGCCGACCTGCTGCGCCACCTGATTCACTCCTGGTGGCAGCGCGTGGGCGCGACCAAGGCGTCCGGCATCGTCAAGCTGGTCACCGCCGAGGCCGACAATTTCCCCGAGCTGGCCATGTTCTACCAGGAAGAGGTCATCAACCGCGGCACGCGTGCCATGACCGGCATGCTCGAGCGGGCGGTGGCGCGCGGCGAATTCCGTCCGATCGACGTCAAGCTCATGACCCAGGTGCTGATGGCGCCGATGCTGATGCTGATCACCTGGAAGCATTCGGTCGGCCCGTGCCCGCGCGCCGAACTGGAACCGCTGGCTTTCCTCGACACCTTCCTCGACATGACGCTGCACGGCCTGCTGCCCGCCGACCGCCAGGCAGCCTCCACCGCCGGTCCGGGCGCCGGGTGATTCCTCGCGACGTCAACATCCCGGTTTCCGGCGTTTCAACCCCGCCAAACTGCAGACTGTCGCAATTTACGCTGGTCTTGGCAGACGTGTCGATAAGATATGTTTGCTGAAGCCGTTCAACGATAAAATATCGGATTATTTATTTTCCATCGAGTACCAAGATGAATATCGAACAAGCCCGCTTCAATATGATCGAACAGCAGATTCGCCCGTGGAATGTGCTGGACCAGGATATCCTCGATTTGCTGCATGTGGTCAAGCGCGAACAGTTCGTGCCGGCCGCGTACCAGAACCTGGCGTTCGCCGACGTCGAGATTCCCCTGCCGGGCGGCGATTCGATGCTGAACCCGAAGATCGAGGCGCGCATCCTGCAGGAACTGAACGTCAAGAAGCACGAGACCGTACTCGAGATCGGTACCGGTTCGGGCTACATGGCGGCGCTGCTGGCGCATCGCGGTGCCAAGGTGACCTCGGTGGAAATCAACCAGCAAAACCGCGAGCTGGCGCAGAAAAACCTGGCGCGCGCCGCCATCGGCAACGTGACGGTGGAGCAGGGCAATGGCGCCCAGGGCTGGGACAAGGGCGCGCCGTATGACGTGATCGTGATCTCGGGCGCGCTGGAAGTGCTGCCGGAAGCGATCCTGAAGCAGGTGAAAGTGGGCGGCCGCATCGCCTGCATCGTCGGCCAGCCGCCGGTGATGGAATTCAACATCATCAGCCGTGCCGGCGAGAATGCGTACAACACGGTCAAGGCGTTCGAGACCAACGTGCGCTACCTGAGCGACGCCCCGGTGCCGTCGCACTTCCAGTTCTGAGCGGAGATCACACGATGCAGCATATTACCGCTCCCGAGCTGGCCGCCTGGCTGGCCGACCCGTCGCGCCCGAAACCGCTGCTGCTCGACGTGCGGGAAAACTGGGAATTCGAAACCTGCCGCATCGAGGGCTCGACCCAGATCCCCATGAACCTGATTCCGATCCGCGTCAGCGAACTGGAGGACGACTGCGAGATCGTCTGCGTCTGCCACCACGGCGCGCGTAGCATGCAGGTGGCGGCCTTCCTCGAGCACAACGGGTTCAGCAATGTTACGAATTTGACGGGCGGTGTCCACGCCTGGGCCGTGCAGGTCGATCCTTCGATGCCGAAGTACTGACGTCCTGCCTCCTTACACTATAACGACTCCAATGGAGAGACAGTAATGCAGAAACCCCTCATCGCCGTGTTGTTGGCAGGCGCGTTTTTCTCGCTCAACGCCCAGGCGGCCGATTTGCTCCAGGTGTACCAGCAGGCATTGGCGAACGACGCCACCTATGCCAGCGCCCGTGCCGCCGCCACCGCGGGCCGCGAGCGCACCACCCAGGGCCGTGCGGGGTTGCTGCCGACTGTCGGCGTCAGCGGTTATGTCACCAAGAACGACCAGGACTTCAGGCTCTGGAACAACCAGGGTTCGAGCAACAACAACCTGCGCACCAACGAGATCTCGGTGGCGCTGCAGCAGCCGCTGTTCCGCTGGGATGCCTGGCAGACTTACCAGCAGAGCAAGCTGCAGCAAGCCATTTCCGAAGCCCAGTTTGCCCAGGCCCAGCAAGATCTGATCACGCGCGTGGCGCAAGCCTACTTCGACGTGCTGGCGGCCCAGGATACGCTGGAATCGACGCGCATGCAGAAGACCGCCACCACCGAGCAGCTGGCCTCGGCCAAGCGCAACTTCGAGGTCGGCACCCAGACCATCACCGACACCCATGAAGCCCAGGCCGCCTATGACTTGGTGGTGTCGCAGGAACTGGCCGCGGTGAACGATCTGGAAAACAAGAAGACCGCGCTGCAGGCGATTATCGGCACGCCGCCCGGCGCGCTGGCCACGCTGCGCACCGGCGTCGCCCTGAAGGCGCCGGAACCGATCAACGTCGACCAGTGGGTGTCGGCCGCCGAGAACCAGAACTACGCGGTGACGGTGGGCGAGCTGTCGCTGGAAGTGGCCAAGCGCGACATTTCTCGCAACCGCGCCGGCCATTACCCGACCCTGGATTTGGTCGCCAGCTCGCTGCACCGCGACGTCAACGGCCAGACCACGCAATCGGGCCGGACCACCAACAACGCGATCGGCATCCAGTACAGCATCCCGATCTTCAGCGGCTACGCCGTCACCAGCCGCGTGCGCGAATCGATCGCGCTCGAAGACCGCGCCCGCAACGACCTCGAAGCCAACCGCCGCAACGCGGCCCTGACGGCGCGCCAGTCCTTCCTCGGCGTGAACACCGGCCTGGCCCAGGTCAAGGCGCTGGAAGCGGCCGAAGTGTCGAGCAACTCGGCGCTGGAATCGAACAAGCTGGGCTACCAGGTGGGCGTGCGCATCAACATCGACGTCCTGAACGCCCAGCGCCAGCTGTACCAGACCCGCACCGACCTGGCGCGGGCGCGCTACAACACGATCTTGTCCGGCCTGCGCCTGAAGGCGGCGGCGGGCTCGCTGCGGGAAGAGGATCTGCAGCCGATCAATGCGCTGCTGGCGCAGCAGCCGTGAGGTGTGAAGAGGGTATGAAATGAAAAACGGCGCTGCGTGATTGACGCGGCGCCGTTTTTATTTGCCGAGCGGTAGCTTAAGCCCGTCGTTCCCGCGGAGGCGGGAACCCAAGGATGAGTATCGAAGTCGTTCCAGGCTGCTCGGCAGCTATCTGTTTCGGAGACCGAACTTGGGTCCCCGTCAGGGGAGCCGCCAAGGCCGGGGACGACGTTGCAGTTAGCGGCAACGCCGGTTACGGCGATTTACGCCGCCTGCTTTTCCTGCTGCTTGCGCCACTCGATCAGCTCGGCAATCGTCAGGATCGGATAGCCACGCTCGCGCGCGAATGTCTCGATCGCTTCGCCGCGCATCATGGTGCCATCTTCGTTCATCAGTTCGCACAGCACGGCCGACGGCTGCAGGCCGGCCAGGATCGACAGATCGACCGAGCCTTCGGTATGGCCCTTGCGGCCCAGCACGCCCGCCGGGTTGGCGCGCAGCGGGAACACGTGGCCCGGGCGCACCAGGTCGTGCGGCCTGGCGTCCGGCGCAATCGCGGCGCGGATGGTGGTGACGCGATCCGCGGCAGAAACGCCGGTGGTCACGCCTTCGCGCGCTTCGATCGAGACGGTGAACGGGGTGCCGTAGCGGCTGCCGTTTTCCGGCGCCATCGGCGGCAGGTCGAGCGCGCGCACGGTGTCGGTGGTCAGGCACAGGCAGACGATGCCGCTGCATTCGCGGATCATGACGGCCATGGTTTCGACGGTTAGCTTTTCCGCGGCAACGATCAGGTCCGCTTCGTTTTCGCGGTCGAAATCGTCGAGCAGGATGACCGGGATGCCGGCCTGGGTGGCCTCGATGGCGGCGGCGATGCGGCCTTCCAGGTCATTGCTTTCAAGGGTAAACGTATTGATGGTCATGTGAGACGCTCCTGGCAATAGGGAACGCATCAGGGCAAAGCGAAACGGCGCGGCTGGCCGTGCACGGCGGCACGCAGACGCAGAGGTGACGCACATCTTCTTTCATCCGGACTATACCGTCGGCCCTGGCTTCTCACCAGATCTGCTGACCCTACAAGGTAGGCGCTTGCGGGCTCGGCCGTGATGGCCATACCGCCGGTGGGGAATCGCACCCCGCCCCGAAGACGTAATTAAATTTTTATGTCCGTAGGATACGGACTCGAAGATTGTAGCAGGGCTTGCCGGATGCTGCTGAGGGCGGCTCGTTTTTACGGTTGCCGCATATTGACAGTAAATTTCAAATAGATAACTTAAATGAAATATTATTTCATTCTGCGCATCGAGGAAATTGGAGAGAATTCCGGACTGGCAAGCGCCGTATGATGCGGTATGGAATCCAACAGGGAGGCGTCAATGCGGATAACGCATCTGTCCATGCAGCTTGCGGGCTTGCTGGTCGTCGGCTTGGCGTTGGCGGTGCCCGCCCATGCCGGCCGGCTCAAGACCATCAAGTATGCGCTGGACAACAAGGACGGCAAGATGGCCGTGTTCACCTGCCGGCAGGTAACCGACGGTCAATGCTTCTTGAAAATCGGCGCCGGCAAGGATGCGGCGCCGCAAAGCATGACGGTGAAGGCCGGGGAATCGGTGCAGATTCCGGTATCGGACGCCGCCGATGCGTTGTGCTATTCGGCCGACCCGGATGTCGGCTGGCCCGGCTGCCTGGAAGGCACGATGCGCCTGGACCTGAGCAGGAAGCGCTCGACCTCGGGCAGCCAGAGCTATTTCGGCGAAACCCGCGCAGAAACCCGCAAATAGCGCACCTGCTCAACACATTTGCTTGCGATCAGTTGCTCAGACCGCCGCCGCCTTCGCTGTCCTTACGCTCGATCAGCTCGACCTTGTAGCCGTCCGGATCGGTGATAAAGGCAATCACGGTGGTACCACCCTTGACCGGGCCCGGTTCGCGGGTGATGTTGCCGCCGGCTGCGCGCACCTGGTCGCAGGTTGCATAGATGTCCTCGGCCGAGATGGCGATGTGGCCGTAAGCCGTGCCCATGTCGTAGCTGTCGGTGCCCCAGTTGTAGGTCAGTTCGAGCTCGGCGTGGTCCGGATTGCTGCCATAGCCGAGGAAGGCCAGGCTGTACTTGTATTCCGGGTTGTCGCTGGTGCGCAGCAGTTTCATGCCCAGCACCTTGGTGTAGAAGTCGATGGAGCGTTGCAGATCGCCGACGCGTAACATGGTGTGCAGGATGCGCATTCTTGTCCTCGATAAGTATAAAAAAATAGCATTTTATGCGTTCGGACGGAAGTTTGCTGGCACGGCCTCCGGTCTGAATACCATGTGGATAAATTGTCGAGCAAATTTACAGTAACAATCCAGGATGGCTTGTTGGTTTTGACAAGACATTGATATCACTGCATATTTACGTTTTCTGTTTCCTTGGCATAAAAAGTGCTGTGTGTCCGCCGCAGTTCAGGGTTTGATAAACAACCAAGGAATCTACATGAAAATTGCCAAAACTTTTCAAAAAACACTTCTGCCTTTGGCGCTGCTTATTGCTTGCGCATTTTCTTCTCAAAACGCGGCTGCGGTAACGATCAGCACGATCAATAATCCGGCAGGCATTGGCGATACCCTGGCGGGCGCCTTGCTGGCAACAAACAGCGGCATCAATATCGTTGCCGGTTCAACGATCTACCAGGGCGTGAACAACGCTTCGATTGCCCAATCCGCGCAATACAGCAATTTCAATCTCGCGCCATCGAGCGGATCCAGCCCGACCCTGTCGCTGGCAAACGGCATACTGCTGACGACCGGGAATTCCAACCTGCCGATGTCGAACACGTCCAGCGAATTCAGCGCGATCGTCGACAGCGGCAGCAACGCACAATTGGCGGCTTTGACCGGCAGCGTGATCAGCGATGCGAACGTACTGGGGTTTTCATTCACGGTGGCCGAAGGCGTCAATTCCATCAGCGCCAGGTTCGTTTTTGGTACCGACGAGTTCGACGAGCAGCCCGTCACCGATATCTTCGGTTTTTTCGTCGATGGTATCAATTACGCCTATTTCCCGAATGGGCAGTTAATTTCGAATACGCCTGACTCGAATAATTTTATCGACAATACTGGCGGAACATATGGCATCGAATATGATGGCCTGACGAATGTCCTGACTGTTACCGGTCTGCTGGACAGTTCACTGACTACCCATACCTTCATGGTGGGCATCGCGGATACCACGGACCGTATTATCGACAGCGGCGTATTCATCACATCGCTTGCCGCGGGTACATCGAACAGCGGCGGTATCGAGGATCCGACCGATGTGCCTGAGCCGGCATCGCTGGGCCTGGTCGGACTCGGTCTGGCGGCCCTGGCTGCGTTGAAACGCTCGCCGCGTCGCCGTCGCTAAAGCGATGCCCGGTACAGGACAAGCCGCATCAGGGACAAGTTGGACGGAAGGCAAGCCGGAGCACGCCAGGATATTCCGGCGTGCTCCGGCGGTGCTACCGGCAATCGCTCGCCAACGGCGAGCGATCAGCCCTGCAGCTTCGCGTCCAGCGTGATCTCCGCATTGAACAGCTTCGACACCGGGCAGCCTTCCTTGGCCTTGCGCGCCGCTTCCTGGAACGCCGCTTCGTCGGCGCCCGGGATGGTGGCCACCAGGTCCAGGTGCACCGCCTTGATCGCGAAGCCGTCGCCCTCCTTGTCCAGTGACACGGTGGCGCTGGTTTCCAGCTTTTGCGCGACCATGCCGGCCTTTTCCAGCTGGCCGGACAGCGCCATGGTGAAGCAGCCGGCATGGGCCGCGCCCAGCAGTTCTTCCGGATTAGTGCCGGAACCATCCTCGAAGCGGGTATTGAAGCCGTATTGTTGCTGGTTCAATACGCCGCTCTGGGTCGATACCGCGCCCTTGCCATCCTTCAGTCCGCCGCTCCAGACGGCGCTTCCCTTACGTTTGATCATTGACTACCTCCTTTAGTGTTGGCCGCAGGGGCCTGAGTTTGCTTGCCGGCCGGGGTGATGCGCCAGACGATGTTGCCGACATCGTCGGCCAGCAGGATGGCGCCGGTCTTGTCGACGGCGACACCGACCGGGCGTCCGTACGCCTTTTCATCCTTGCTCAGGAAGCCGGTCAGCACGTCTTGCGGCGGGCCGCTCGGCTTGCCGTTGGTAAACGGCACATAGATCAGCTTGTAGCCCGAGAAGGGTTTGCGGTTCCACGAACCGTGCTGGCCGATCAGCGCGCCATTCTTGTACTGGGGCAGCAGGTCGCCTTCATAAAAGGCCAGGCCGAGCGAGGCCGTGTGCGCGCCGAGCGCATAGTCGGGCACGATGGCCTTGGCCACCAGCGCCGGGTTCGCCGGTTTGACGCGCGTATCGACGTGCTGGCCGTAGTAGCTGTAGGGCCAGCCGTAGAAACCGCCATCCTTCACGCTGGTCATGTAGTCCGGCACCAGTTCGTTGCCGATCTCGTCGCGTTCGTTGACGGCTGTCCACAGCACCTTGCTCTGCGGATTGAAGGCCAGGCCGTTCGGATTGCGCAGGCCGCTCGCAAAGATGCGCCCCTTGCCGCTGGCAATGTCGAATTCCCAGATTGCGGCGCGGCCTTTCTCGATTTCCATGCCGTTTTCGGCCACGTTGCTGTTCGAGCCCACCGTCACGTACAGCTTCTTGCCGTTCGGCGCGGCGATCACGTTCTTGGTCCAGTGGTGGTTGAGGCCGGCCGGCAGGTCCATCACCTTGGTGCCCTTGGCGGTGATGCTGGTCTCGCCGGTTTTATACGGGAATTTCCACAGCGCGTCCGCGTTGGCAATGTACAGGTCGTTGCCGACCAGCGCCATGCCGAACGGCGAATTCAGGTTCTGCATGAACACGGTCTTGGTCTCGGCCGTGCCGTCCGGCTTGAAGCCGCGCAGCAGGGTGATGCGGTTGGGCGATTCGACCCCCGCGCCCGCCTGTTTCTGCGCCATCGACTGGACCTTGGCACGGATGCCGCTTTCCTTCGGCGCATTGGCCGGTTTGTTGCTTTCGGCCACGAGCACGTCGCCATTCGGCAGCACGTACACCCAGCGCGGGTGAGCCAGGCCGCTGCCATAGGCAGTCGCCGTCAGGCCGGGCGCCGGCGTCGGGCGCGTGCCCTGTGGCCAGGGTGTGGCTTCGGCGATATTCAGGGTCGGAATCAGCGATTTTTCCGGCGCCGGCAAGTTCGGGTTCGAGCCGAAGCCGGGCGGATATTGCTGGGCCAGCGCCGGGACATGGGCGGCGGCCAGGCCGAGGGCGGCCAGCAGGCAAGCGTGAAGAGGACGCAATGTCATCGGTTCTTTCCTCCCTCGGGAATCGTGGAATCGTGGTCGCGCATGTCGCGATGGCGGTCGGGTTGCGGCGCGGCCTGGCCGCCGGCTTCCGGGTCCGGGTTCACCGCCTGGCTGATGCCCGGCGTGGCGCGCGCGTCGGTATCGACCAGGCCCTGTTCCAGGTCCTTGGCCGCCTGCTTCATGATCCCGCGCGGCTTGGTGTCCTGGCCGTCCGGCGATTCGTCGCGTTCGTGCGGTTCGCGCTTGTAGCTTTGTTCCTCGATCTTGCGGTCCGTGTTCACGACACGGTCTTTTTCTTCCTGCGGCATGACAACCTCCTTGAACCGGTTACTAAAAGAATTGTTTAAATCGTAATCGTTCGTCTGGAAGGCGGTCGCGCAATTGGATGATGCATTTTTGCAATTATTTGGTTAGCATGTTGTTTTGTTTGATAACGATGCCGGAAGCCGTGAAAACAGAAACCCACCACCAGGCCCACCTGGCCCACGATGCCAGCGATTGCCCGAACTGCGGCACCCCCGTTTCCGGCAACTTCTGCAAGGGCTGCGGCCAGCCGGCCGTGTTGCATCCGCCGAGCACGGCCGAGTTCCTGCACGAATTCGTTGGCCATTACGTGGCGCTGGAAGGCAAGCTGTGGCAAACGCTCAAGCTGCTGCTCCTGAAGCCGGGCCAGCTCACCCTGGAATACCTGGCCGGGCGCCGGGTGCGCTACATCGAGCCGCTGCGGGTGTACCTGACGTTCAGTCTGATCTTTTTTGCCCTGTTTAAGTTCATGGGGGAAGACCACGAGATCGGTGGCATCAAATACCAGGGCATGCCGGCGATTACCATCGATGCCGGGAACGCGCAGCCACAAAGGGCGGACGCGTTGCGCGCGCAATTGCGCGACGATAAGGAGCTGAAGGAACTTCAAGACAAGTATCCCGGCATGATGAGCCTGGGCGACAGGATCGAAGCGAGCGTGACGCCTGAAAACGTACCCAGGCTGAAGGCTGCCTTCTTCAGCTATACGCCGTATGCGATCTTTGCCATGATGCCGGTGTTTGCCCTGTACCTGAAACTGTTGTACTTCCGTTCGGGCCGCCGCTATGGCGAACACCTGCTGTTCGCACTGCATGCGAATGCGTTCGCATTCCTGATGCTGACCGTAATGATACTGATGCCGGACGGCATACCATTCGTGCCGCCCCTGATGCTGCTGTGGCTGGCATTTTATCTGCCGCTGGCGATGCGCCGCGTGTATGGCGGCGGGCGCCGTGTTACCGTTGCGCGCTGGATCGTGTTGATGACATTGCACATGGCGAGCATCGCGGCTGCGATTGCCGCCGTGTTCTACAGTGCCATCAGTCACTAAACTTAGGGAAACGCACTCTTGTCGGAACCGCTTTCGGCCAACTATACTGTGCGTTTGTACAGTATTTGCTGAGTTGCGATATAGCAGAAGCCGGGCGAATCGGTTAATCTTCCCGTGTCCTTTGTTCACCAACTGCCGAGACCCGTATGCCCGCCACGCCTGAATCGCAACAAACCATCGCACTGGTCGTCAGGCACAACACGGCCGGCATCGACGAGCCGGTCCAGGCCATCGTCGATTTCCTGCGCGAAGCCGGCTATTTGCCGGTGTTCGAAGCCGAAACCGCCACCCACGTGAAAGTCACGGGCGTGCAGTCGATGACGGTGGCGCAGATCGGCGAGCAGGCCGGCACCGCCATCGTGATCGGCGGAGACGGCACCATGCTCGGCATCGCACGCCAGCTGGCGCGCTACCATACGCGCCTCATCGGCATCAACCAGGGGCGCCTGGGCTTCATGACCGACATCCCGATCGACCGCATGCTGCCCGCGCTCGGCGAAATCCTGAGCGGCAAGGCCACGGCCGAGGAGCGCACCCTGCTCGAAGCGCGCGTCATGCGCGACGGCGAGGAAATCCACTGCTCGGTGGCGGTCAACGACGTGGTGGTGGCGCGCGGCACCGGCGCCGGCATGGCCGAACTGAAGGTGACGGTGGACGGCCAGTTCATGTACAACCAGCGTTCCGACGGCCTGATCGTCTCCACGCCCACCGGCTCCACGGCGTACGCGCTGTCGGCCGGCGGCCCGCTGCTGCATCCCACGCTGGCCGGCATCGTGCTGGTGCCGATCGCGCCGCACGCGCTGTCGAACCGCCCGATCGTGGTGCCCGACACCAGCGACATCGTGGTCGAGATCATGAATGGCCGCGACATCAGCGTGAACTTCGACATGCAGACGTTCACGAGCCTGCAGCACGGCGACCAGATCATGATCTCGCGCTCGCCCAACACCATCACCTTCCTGCATCCGGAAGGGTGGAGCTACTACCATACGCTGCGCGAAAAGCTGCACTGGAACGAGCTGCCAAGCGGCGACACCAAGTCAAAATAATCCAGCCAGTCCACGCAGTCCACTCAGGAGACCTGTTTCTTCATGTTGCGCACATTGACCATCCGCGACTTCGTCATCGTCGACACGATCGAGCTCGAGTTCTCGAATGGCTTCTCGGTATTCACCGGCGAGACCGGCGCCGGCAAGTCCATCCTGATCGACGCGCTCCAGCTGGCGCTGGGCGGGCGCGGGGAGGCGAGCATGGTGCGCGAGGGCGCGGCCAAGGCCGACATCAGCGCCGACTTCGCCCTCACGCCGGCGGCCAGCAGCTGGCTCGAACAGAACGAGTTCGGCGTCGAGGATGGCGGCGCGCTGCTGCGCCGCGTGATCGACAACGCCGGCCGTTCCAAGGCCTACATCAACGGCATCGCGGCCACCGCCGGCCAGCTGCGCGAACTGGGCGAGATGCTGGTCGACATCCATGGCCAGCACGCGCACCAGTCGCTGCTCAAGGGCGATGCCCAGCGCGCCCTGCTCGACAACCAGGTTGCCGTGCGCGACCCGGCGGCGAATGCCCAGGTGCAGGAAGTGGCGCTGTGCCATAAAGCCTGGCGCGCGCTGGCACGCCAGCGCGAGGAATTCGAGACCAACGCCAGGAACGTGCTGCTGGAACGCGAGCGCCTCGAATGGCAGGTCGGCGAGCTTGACAAGCTCGCCGTGAAACCGGGCGAATGGGCCGAGATCAGCAACGAGCACAGCCGCCTGTCTCACGCGGCCAGCCTGATCGAGGGGGCGCAGGAAGCGCTGAACGCGATCTCGGAATCCGAGCAGCCGATCCTGTCGCAGCTGTCCTCGCTGAACCAGAAGCTGTCGAAGCTGGTCGACGTCGACGTCGGCCTGCAGGCCGTGCTCGACTGCATGGAGCCGGCCCGGATCCAGCTGCAGGAAGCGGTGTACGCCTTGAACAACTACGTCGACAAGGTCGAGCTCGATCCGGACCGCCTGGCGCAGGTCGATGCGCGCATGGATGCGATCCACGGCACGGCGCGCAAGTTCCGCGTCACGCCGGACGATCTGCCGGAAGAGCACGCTACCTTGAAGGCCAAGCTCAAGCAGTTGGCCGACGCTTCCGACGTCGAGGGCCTGAAGCGCCAGGAAGAAAAGGCGAAGGCCGTGTACATGGAAGCGGCGCGCAAGCTCTCGGCCACGCGCGCCGCGGCGGCGCAGCGGCTGTCGTCGCAGGTGTCGGAAGCGATGCAGGAACTGTCGATGAGCGGCGGGCGCTTCGTGGTCGGCCTGAACCCGTGCGAACCGGCCGCCTACGGCCTGGAGCAGGTCGAATTCCTGGTGGCCGGCCATGCTGGCGTGGCGCCGCGCCCGCTGGCCAAGGTCGCCTCGGGTGGCGAACTGGCGCGCATTTCCCTGGCGATCGCCGTCATCACCGCGCATGCGACTACGGTGCCGACCCTGATCTTCGACGAAGTCGACACCGGCATCGGCGGCGGCGTGGCGGAAGTCGTCGGGCGCCTGCTGCGGCGCCTCGGCCAGAGCCGGCAAGTGCTGTGCGTGACCCACCTGCCGCAGGTGGCGAGCCAGGCCAACCAGCATTTCCAGGTCGCCAAGGGCACGACCGACGCCGGCAAGACCGTCTCCCGCATCGACGTGCTCGACAACAAGGCGCGCGTGGAAGAGGTGGCGCGCATGCTGGGCGGTATCGAGATCACCGAGACCACGCGCAAGCACGCGCGCGAGTTGCTGGCGTCCTGATGGGCTTGCAGGGGCTATCACACCGATCATGAATATCTAATCGGAAAGATAGCCCTGGACACTTATAATGGGTGCCCCAAGCCCGTTGCCCATCCGTCCATGCCTTTTCGTAAAGAACCCCCTCCCGACCACGGCAGCGTCCCGAAGAGCGCCATCGTCCTGGTCAACCTCGGCACGCCCGATGCGCCGACCCCAAGGGCCGTTCGCCGCTACCTGAAGCAGTTCCTGTCCGACCCGCGCGTGGTGGAAATCCCGCGCGCGGTGTGGAGCGTCATCCTGAACCTGTTCATCCTGCCGTTCCGCTCCAAGGCATCGGCCAGGAAATACGAGATGGTCTGGACCGCCGAGGGTTCGCCGCTCAAGGTGTATACGCAGCGCCAGGCCGGCATGCTGCAGCAGGCCTTGGGCGCGCGCGGCCACCAGGACGTGGAGGTGGTGATGGCGATGCGCTACGGCGCGCCCGCGCTGCCGGACGTGCTGGACCAGCTCAAGGCGCGCGGCTGCGGGCGCATCGTGGTGCTGCCGGCCTACCCGCAGTATTCGGGCACGACCACGGCCTCGGTGTGGGATGCGGTGTTCGCGCACTACAAGAATGTAAGGAATGTTCCCGAGCTGCGCCTGGTGCGGAATTACCACGACCATGACGCCTACATCGAGGCGCTGGCGAAATCGGTGGAAAGCTACTGGGAAGCGCACGGGCGCGGCGAAAAACTCCTGATGAGCTTCCACGGCGTGCCCAAGCGCACCCTGATGCTGGGCGACCCCTACCACTGCGAATGCCACAAGACCGCGCGCCTGCTGGCGGCGCGCCTGGGGCTGGGGCCGGGCGAATATGTCGTGACCTTCCAGTCGCGCTTCGGCCGCGCCGAGTGGCTGCAGCCGTACACCGCGCCAACCGTGCAGCAACTGGCGCGCGACGGCGTGAAACGCATCGACGTCATGTGTCCGGGTTTTACCAGCGACTGCTTGGAAACGCTGGAAGAGATCAACATGGAAGTGCGCCACGATTTCGAATCGAACGGCGGCCAGGAGTATCACTACATCCCTTGCCTGAACGACAGCCCGGCCTGGATCGACGGCATGGCCGAGATTGCCGAGCAGCACCTGATCGGCTGGCCGACCCAGCTGACTCCGGCGCAACTGGCGGCGCAACGCCGCGATGCGCTGATCGGACGTGAGTCCGCGCTGACCCTGGGCGCATGAACTGGCGCGCTGTGGCAGAGAGGGTGGGCACGGCGCCCGCCCCGCATCCTGCATCGGCCGCATAAACCTGCTCAAGCTGCTAAAATGGCACGTTTTGTGGCGCCGCCGCAAGCGTCGTGCCCCTCCATTGATCGCTGCGCAATTCCCCTTGAAAATGTAGGAGATCGCCTCATATGGGGGCCTGTGAGATAAGCAGGACAATCCCGTCTAATCAGCCAAGTCCTTGATTTCAGGAGTTTTTTCGATGCAAGACCAAGAAAACCAAGAGGTGACCAACCAACCGGAAGGCGAAGCAGCCGCCCAGGCGTCCCAAACGCAGGCGGGCGCTTCGGAGCCCAGCCTCGAAGAACAGCTGAGCGCGACCGAAGCCAAGCTGGCCGAAATGCACGATGCGTTCATGCGTGCGAAAGCCGACGGCGAAAATATCCGCCGCCGCGCCCAGGAAGACGTGAGCAAGGCGCACAAGTTCGCGATCGAGAGCTTTGCCGAGGCCATGGTGCCGGTGCGCGACAGCCTGGAAATGGCGCTGAAAGTGGAAGCGCCGAGCGTCGAGTCGATCAAGGAAGGCGTCGAAATGACGCTCAAGCAATTGACCGCCGCCTTCGAAAAGAATCGCCTGGTCGAAGTGATGCCGCAGCCGGGCGACAAGCTCGACCCGAACAAGCACCAGGCCGTCGCCGTGGTGCCGTCCGAGCAGGAAGCGAACACCGTGGTCGCGGTCCTGCAGAAGGGCTACATGATCGCCGACCGCCTGCTGCGTCCGGCCATCGTGACTGCTGCGGCACCGAAATAAATGTTGCACGAGAGCTGAATAAGCTCTTGAAAGCAAGCGTTATTTCCCAATATTCGACACATCTGAAAACTGAGTACTAAAAAGGAAAATATTATGGGCAGAATCATCGGTATCGACCTGGGCACCACCAACTCCTGCGTAGCGATCATGGAGAATGGCCAGCCGAAGGTCATCGAGAACGCGGAAGGCGCCCGTACTACGCCTTCGATCATCGCCTATCAGGAAGACGGCGAGATCCTGGTCGGCGCGCCGGCGAAACGCCAGGCCGTCACCAACCCGAAGAACACCCTGTTCGCCGTCAAGCGCCTGATCGGACGTAAATTCGAAGAAAAAGAAGTCCAGAAAGACATCAGCCTGATGCCGTACGCGATCACCAAGGCCGACAACGGCGACGCCTGGGTCGGCGTGCGCGACAAGAAGCTGGCGCCGCCGCAGATTTCCGCGGAAGTGCTGCGCAAGATGAAGAAGACCGCCGAAGACTACCTCGGCGAAGACGTGACCGAAGCGGTCATCACCGTGCCGGCCTACTTCAACGACTCGCAGCGCCAGGCCACCAAGGACGCCGGCCGCATCGCCGGCCTGGACGTCAAGCGCATCATCAACGAGCCGACCGCGGCCGCGCTGGCATTCGGCCTGGACAAGACCGACAAGGGCGACCGCAAGATCGCCGTGTATGACCTCGGCGGCGGCACCTTCGACGTGTCGATCATCGAGATCGCGGACGTGGACGGCGAAAAACAGTTCGAAGTGCTGTCGACCAACGGCGACACCTTCCTGGGCGGCGAAGACTTCGACCAGCGCGTGATCGACTACATCATCGACGAGTTCAAGAAGATCAACGGCCTGGACCTGTCGAAGGACCCGATCGCCCTGCAGCGCATCAAGGCTTCGGCCGAGCGCGCGAAGATCGAACTGTCGTCGTCGCAGCAGACCGAAATCAACGAGCCATACATCGCCATGGCGAACGGCGCGCCGGTCCACCTGAACCTGAAGATGACCCGCGCCAAGCTGGAATCGCTGGTCGAGGAACTGATCTCGAAGACCATCGAGCCGTGCCGCACCGCCATCAAGGATGCCGGCGTCAAGGTCTCGGACATCGACGACATCATCCTGGTCGGCGGCATGACCCGCATGCCGAAGGTGCAGGAAAAAGTCAAGGAGTTCTTCGGCAAGGATCCGCGCAAGGACGTCAACCCGGACGAAGCCGTCGCCGTCGGCGCCGCGATCCAGGGTTCGGTCCTGTCGGGCGAGCGCAAGGACCTGCTGCTGCTGGACGTGACCCCGCTGTCGCTGGGTATCGAAACCCTGGGCGGCGTGATGACCAAGATGATCCACAAGAACACCACGATCCCGACCAAGTTCTCGCAGGTGTTCTCGACCGCCGACGACAACCAGCCGGCCGTGACCATCAAGGTGTACCAGGGCGAGCGTGAAATCGCTGCGGGCAACAAGGGCCTGGGCGAATTCAACCTCGAAGGCATCCCGCCGGCAGCGCGCGGCACTCCGCAGATCGAAGTGACCTTCGACATCGACGCCAACGGCATCCTGCACGTGGGCGCCAAGGACAAGGCCACCGGCAAGGAAAACAAGATCACCATCAAGGCGAACTCGGGCCTGACCGAGGACGAAATCCAGAAGATGGTGAAGGACGCCGAGCTGAACGCGGAAGAAGACAAGAAGGTCAAGGAACTGGCCGAGTCGCGCAACCAGGCCGACGCGCTGGTCCACTCGACCCGCAAGTCCCTGACCGAGTACGGCGACAAGCTGGAAGCCGGCGAGAAGGAAAAGATCGAAGCGGCGATCACCGACCTGGAAGGCTCGATCAAGTCGGGCGACAAGGCCGACATCGACGCCAAGGTCGCTGCGCTGTCGACCGCCTCGCAGAAGCTGGGCGAGAAGATGTACGCCGACATGCAGGCCCAGCAGGGTGCCGCAGGTGCGCAGGCAGGTGACCAGCCGGGCGCTGACGCCGGCGCCGGCGCCAAGCAGGATGACGACGTGGTCGACGCCGACTTCAAGGAAGTCAAGGACGCCAAGTAATACGGTAGGGTGGACGGGGGCCCTGGCTGGGTTCCCGTCCACGCGTTCAACCGACGCGTGCATGCTCGGATGGACGCACCAGCAGGAACCCGCCGAGCCGATGCGACCTCAATGGTGCCCGGCTCGGTTTTTTTGCATGTGGAAGGAACCTCGAGCAAGCTACTGCGCGTTGCACTTCCGGCCTGCGATGCTCGCTGTACGTTTGTACAGCTGCGCGTCTCGGCCAGAATTGCTGCCGCTCGCTACGGTTGTCCGAGGTCCTGATAGTTTTTTGTAGAAAATAACAGCAAGGTGCCGACAAATGGCAAAGCGTGATTTTTACGAGATCCTCGGTGTCGCCAAGGGTGCTTCGGAAGAAGAGATCAAGAAGTCGTATCGCAAGCTTGCGATGAAGTACCATCCTGACCGCAATCCCGACAACAAGGAAGCGGAAGAGAAGTTCAAGGAGGTCAAGGAAGCCTACGAGATGCTGACCAACCCGGAAAAGCGCGAGGCGTATGACCGCTACGGTCACGCCGGCGTCGATCCGAACAGTGGCATGGGCGGTGGCGGCTTTGGCGGCGCCGGCGGTTTCGGCGATGCCTTCGGCGACATCTTCGGCGACATCTTCGGCGGCGCCGCACGCGGCGGCCGCGGCGGCGGCCCCCAGGTCTACCGTGGCGCCGACTTGCGCTACAACCTCGAAATCACGCTGGAACAGGCGGCAGGCGGCTTCGACACCACGATCCGGGTGCCGAGCTGGGACAAGTGCGACACCTGCCACGGCAGCGGCGCCAAGCCGGGCACCCAGCCCGTCACCTGCACCACCTGCGCCGGCCATGGCCAGGTGCGCATGCAGCAGGGCTTCTTCTCGATCCAGCAGACCTGCCCGAAGTGCCACGGCAGCGGCAAGATCATCCCGGAACCGTGCGCAGCCTGCAACGGCGCCGGCCGCATCAAGCGCAACAAGACCCTGGAAGTCAAGATTCCGGCGGGTATCGACAACGGCATGCGCATCCGCTCCTCGGGCAACGGCGAACCGGGCACCAACGGCGGGCCGCCGGGCGATCTGTACGTCGAGATCCACATCAAGCCGCACGAAGTCTTCCAGCGCGAAGGCGACGACCTGCACTGCGAGATGCCGATCTCGTTCAGCAAGGCGGCACTGGGCGGCGAGATCGAAGTGCCCACGCTGGGCGGCAAGGTGTCCTTCACCATCCCCGAGGGCACCCAGACCGGCAAGACCTTCCGCCTCAAGGGCAAGGGCATCAAGGGCGTGCGCTCGGGCTACTCGGGCGATCTGTTCTGCCACGTGCTGGTCGAGACCCCGGTCAAGCTCACCGACAAGCAGAAGGACCTGCTGCGCGAATTCGACCGCCTCACCGTCGAGGGCGGCGCCAAGCACAGCCCGCAGAGCAAGGGCTGGATGGATAAAGTGAAGGACTTCTTCGAATAAGAAGTCCGCAAACCGCTGAACGGTGCGAGCCTTCAGCGGTTTTTTTTAGTTTAGGAATTTACATGGCAAAAACCCCCACTGGCCTCACCGCCGCCGACCTGTTCGACCGCAACCGCAAATGGGCGGCCGCGATGGTGGAGGAAGACCCGAGCTTCTTCACGGACCTGGCTTCCCAGCAAGCCCCCGAATACCTGTGGATCGGCTGCTCGGACAGCCGCGTCCCCGCCAACGAACTGCTGGGCATGGCGCCCGGCGAGCTGTTCGTCCACCGCAACATCGCCAACGTGGTGTCGCACTCGGACCTGAACTGCCTGACCGTGCTGCAATTCGCCGTGGACGTGCTGAAGGTCAAGCACATCATCCTGTGCGGTCACTACGGCTGCTCGGGCGTGGGCGCGGCCCTGAACAACACCCGCGTCGGCCTGGCCGACAACTGGCTCGGCCACGTGCGCGACGTGCGCGAAAAGCATGGCCGCTACCTGGGCAACGTGGCCGGCCTGGCCGCGACCAACCGCCTGGTCGAGCTGAACGTGGCGGAACAGGTGATCAACATCGCCCAGACTACGGTCGTGCGCGATGCCTGGGCCCGCGGCCAGGAGCTGACCATCCACAGTTGGGTCTACGGCGTGCATGACGGCCTGCTGCGCGACCTCGGCATCACGGTCAGCAGTTTTGAGGAAATCCAGCCGAAGCTGCAGGTGGTGCTGGAAGGCTACGGCGACGGCGATCGGCGCCGCGCGTGAGCATGGACACCCGGCCGCGCCAGCCTGGAACCGATGAGCCGGGCGGCCAGCCCGGGATCGACGAGCCGGGCAGCCAGCCCAGGATCGACGAGCCGGGCAGCCAGCCCAGGATCGACGAGCCGGGCAGCCAGCCCGGCAGCGAACTGGAGCAGCTGCGCGACATCGTGCGCCGCTTCGTCGACGAACGCGACTGGGACCAGTTTCACTCGCCCAAGAACCTGGCGTCGGCGCTGACGGTGGAGGCGGCCGAGCTGCTGGAGCACTTCCAGTGGCTGCATCATGGCCGGCTTGAGGAACTCGGTCCTGAAAAGCTGGTCGAGGTGCGCCACGAGATGGCCGACGTGCTGGTGTACCTGGTGCGCCTGGCCGACAAGCTGGACGTCGACCTGCTGGCGGCGGTGAAGGAGAAGATGGTGCTGAACCGCGCCAAGTACCCGGCGGACCGGGTGCGCGGCGACGCGCGCAAGTATTACGAATACAAAAGCGACGAATACAAAAGCGGCGCGTCCAGGGACGACGCCTGAGACACGGAGCAGGGCGGGCGCCCGGCCCGTCCTTGTCAGATCCCGCCCAGGCAGATGTACTTGATCAGCAGGTAATCGTCCATCCCGTACTTCGACCCTTCACGCCCCAGCCCCGATTGCTTGACCCCGCCGAAGGGCGCGACCTCGTTCGAGATCAGGCCGGTATTCACGCCCACCATGCCGGTTTCGATCTGCTCGGCCACGCGCCACACGCGGCCGATGTCGCGCGCGTAGAAATAGGAGGCCAGGCCGAACTCGGTGTCGTTGGCCAGCGCAATGACTTCGTCCTCGGTCTTGAAGCGGAACAGCGGCGCCACCGGGCCAAAGGTTTCCTCGCTGGAGATCAGCATCGCCGGCGTCACGTCGGCGGCCGACCGGCGTCGAACCCGTAAAGCTGAGCTTGCGAACGGTCGGGTTGGCGCACATCTCGGCGCCGATCGTCTTCGAATCGCCGATCACGATCGAGAACACGCCCTTCGGCACGCCGGCGCGTTCGGCCAGCAGCGCCAGCGCCAGCGCCGAATACGGCGTCAGCTCGGCCGGCTTCAGCACGATCGGGCAGCCGGCCGCCAGCGCCGGGGCGACCTTGCGGGTGATCATCGCGGCCGGGAAGTTCCACGGCGTGATCGCGGCGCACACCCCGATCGGCTGCCTGGTGACCACGATGCGCTGCCCGGGCGAGGGCGCTTCCAGCACGTCGCCTTCGATGCGCTTGGCCTGCTCGCCGAACCATTCGAAGAACGAGGCGGCGTAGCCGATTTCGCCCCTGGATTCCGCCAGCGGCTTGCCTTGTTCGGCAGTCATGATGGCGGCGAGATCGTCGGCGTTTTCCAGCATCAGGTCGTTCCACTTGCGCAGGATCCGGGCGCGTTCGCGCGCGGTGGTCTTGCGCCAGGCCGGCCAGGCGGCGTTGGCGGCCTCGATCGCACGCCGGGTCTCGAGCGTGCCCATGTGTGGCACCGTGCCGAGGGTGTCGCCGGTGGCGGGGTTGGTGACGTCGACGGTCTTGCCTTCGATGGCGTCGCACCAGGCGCCGTCGATATAGGCTTGCTGGCGCAGCAGGGAGGGGTCTTTCAGGTTCAGCATGGGCGCCTCGTCGATGTGAGCGGATGAACAACAACGATAGCACGCAGCTCAGGATTGGGCGGAGGCAAGCGGACACACCGGCCGTTTGTGTTGGCATCCTTTTCGAGTTGGCGATAAGATTTTGCTATGGGTTTCGTATTAACGGAACCTATCCCACTAGCACTCCGCGAGGATGCGCAGTTTCTAGCTGCGCATTTCTTGATCTGGATTAACGGCCCCTCGCATTCGGATCTGTTTGTACGTATGATGGTCCGTGTGCGCCTCACTGACAAAGGTAGAGACCATGCGCCCGATCGTTATCGTCCCGGCTTGTACCCGTGATTTCGGAGAACATCCTTATCACGCCGCCCAGCACAAATATGTCGACGCCGTCGTCCTCGGCGCCGACTGCGCCCCCATGATCCTGCCGTCCCTGGGCGCCTCGCTCGACCTCGAATCCATGCTCGAGCTGTGCGACGGCATCATGCTGACCGGGTCGGCATCGAACGTGCACCCAAGTTATTACTCTGAGGAAGTACTTGATCCTTCCCTGCCGCAGGATCCGGCGCGCGACCAGACCACGCTGCCGCTGATCCGCGAAGCGGTCAAGCGCGGCATTCCGATCATCGCGATCTGCCGCGGCTTCCAGGAAATGAACGTGGCCCTGGGCGGCAGCCTGCACCAGGCGGTGCAGACCGTACCCGGCCATTTCGATCACCGCGAGAACCCGGAGCTGGGGATGGACGAACAATATGGCGACGCGCACAAGGTCAGGCTGATCGAAGGCGGCATGCTGCATTCGATCCTGGACGCCGCCGAAATCCCGGTCAATTCGCTGCATGGCCAGGGCGTGAACGAACTGGCCTCGGGCCTGGTCGTTGAAGCCGTGGCCGAGGACGGCCTGGTGGAAGCGTTTTCCGTCAAGGATTCGCCCGCCTTCACGCTGGCCGTCCAGTGGCACCCGGAATGGCGCATCGTTCACAATCCCTATTCGATGAAGATGTTCGCCGCTTTCGGCGATGCCTGCCGCGCGTACCACGAACGCACGAAACGGAACCGGGAATGCTGATGACCGCCTGTGAAAAGTGGGCGGTCTGTCCCGTCCCATAGCGCCCCGTTCCCGCATCCGCATCCGCATCCCGCAGGCGGCGCGCGCTGGTGCGTCCAGTATGCGCGCCTGCTTTTCACCGATGAACGAGGAACAATCATGGCAATCCGCGACAACTTTTCTTACAACGATATGGATGAGTGGCTCAATGCGAAACGAGTCACCGAAATCGAATGCCTGGTGCCCGACCTGACCGGGGTCGCGCGTGGAAAGATCCTCCCGCGCGTGAAATTTACCGAAGACCGCGGCATGCGCCTGCCGGAAATCGTGCTCGGCATGACCGTCACCGGCAATTCTCCGGAACAGGACGACGCTTTTGATCGCGCCATCTCCACCACCGACCGCGACATGATCCTGAAGGCCGATCCGGGCACGATCACGATGGTGCCGTGGGCGGTGGATCCGACCGCGCAGGTGATCCACGACTGTTATTTTGCCGACGGCAAGCTGGTCGACTTCGCCCCGCGCAGCGTGCTGCGCCGCGTATTGAAGCTGTACGAGCAGAAGGGCTGGAAGCCGCTGGTGGCGCCGGAACTCGAGTTCTACCTCACCGCCAAGAACATCGATCCCGATCTGCCGCTGGCCGCGCCGATCGGCCGCAGCGGCCGTTCCGAGACCAGCCGCCAGGTGTATTCGATCGACGCCGTCAACGAGTTCGATCCGCTGTTCGAGGACATCTACGATTACTGCGACATGATGGGCCTGGACGTGGATACGCTCATCCACGAGATCGGCGCCGGCCAGATGGAGATCAACTTCCAGCACGGCGAGCCGCTCGGCCTGGCCGACAAGGTGTTCTTCTTCAAGCGCACGCTGCGCGAAGCGGCCCTCAAGCACGACATGTACGCCACCTTCATGGCCAAGCCGATGGCGGGCGAACCCGGCTCGGCGATGCACGTGCACCAGAGCGTGGTCGACGCCGACACCGGCAAGAACATCTTCAGCACCGCCGATGGCGCCCCGTCGCAGCTGTTCCGCTGGTACATCGGCGGCCTGCAGAAGTACATGACGCCGGCGATGGCGATCGTCGCTCCCTACGTGAATTCCTACCGCCGCATCGTGCGCCATACCGCCGCGCCGATCAACCTGCAGTGGGGCGTGGACAACCGCACCGTCGGCCTGCGCGTGCCGGTGTCGGGTTCGCAGGACCGGCGCGTCGAGAACCGCGTGATCGGCGCCGACGCCAACCCGTACCTGGCCCTGGCCGTGACCCTGGCCTGCGGCTACCTCGGCATGACGGAGCAGCTGGAGCCGACGCAGACGGTCGAGGGCAGCGCCTACAAGATGCCGGTCGAGCTGCCGCAGGGCCTGTCCGAAGCGCTGACGCTGCTGCGCCGCGAAGACCGCCTGCGCGACATCCTGGGCGAACGCTTCATCGACGTGTATTCCGCGGTCAAGGAGCTCGAGCACCAGGAATTCATGACCGTCATCAGTCCTTGGGAACGCGAGCACCTCCTCCTCCATGTTTGAGGTGGAGCCTCGATAAACCTACTGCGCGTCGGATTTTCGTCCTGCGATGCTCGCCGTACCGTAAGTACGGCTGCGCTTCTCGAACGAAACTCCTTCCGCTCGCTACGGTTTCTCGAGGCTCCGATACGCACGAAATGGGAGACCATCATGGCAATCGAAGAGGGCGTACGCACACCAAGCCGGGAAGAGGTAGACACGCCGGGCTACGACACCCGTGAACTGCAGCGCCTCGACGGCGCGCATTACCTGCATCCGTTCACCGACCACGGCGCACTGCGCCAGCGCGGCGCGCGCGTCATGGTGCGCGGCGACGGCATCTATTTATGGGACTCGGACGGCAAGCGCGTCATCGACGGCATGTCCGGTTTGTGGTGCGTGAACGTGGGCTATGGCCGCACCAGCATCGCCGATGCGGTGCACCGCCAGATGCAGGCCCTGCCTTTCTATAACAGCTTCTTCAACACCACCAACGTGCCGGCGGTGCAGCTGGCGGCGCGCCTGGCCGCGCTGGCGCCCGAGCGCTTCCAGCACGTGTTCTTCACCAGTTCCGGCTCGGAAGCCAACGACACCGCGGTGCGCATGGTGTGGCGCTACTGGCAGTTGTTGCGGCAGCCGCGGCGCCAGGCCATCATCAGCCGCCGCAACGCCTACCACGGCAGCACCATCGCCGGGGCCTCGCTGGGCGGCATGGCCGGCATGCATGCGCAGGGCGCGCTGCCGATCCCGCACATCCACCACATCGAGCAGCCGAATTTCGCGCAGCTCGGGCGCGGCATGAGCGAAGCCGAGTTCGGTCTCAAGGCGGCGCGCTGGCTGGAAGAAAAGATCCTCGAACTCGGGCCGGAAAACGTGGCCGCCTTCATCGGCGAGCCGGTGCAGGGCGCGGGCGGCGTGGTCATCCCACCGGCCACCTACTGGCCCGAAATCCAGCGCATCTGCGACCGCTACGGCATCCTGCTGGTGTCGGACGAAGTGATCTGCGGCTTCGGCCGCCTGGGCGCCTGGTTCGGCTGCGAACTGGTAGGGACGCGGCCGGACCTGATCTGCTTCGCCAAGGGCGTCACCTCGGGCTACGTGCCGCTGGGCGGGGTATTGGTCGGCGACCGCGTCGCCGGTGCGCTGATCGAGAAGGGCGGCGACTTCAACCACGGTTTTACCTATTCCGGCCACCCGGTGGCGTGCGCGGCGGCGCTGGAGAACATCCGCATCATGGTCGAGGAGCGCCTGGTGGAGCGCGTGGCGCAGGAGACCGGGCCGTACCTGAAGATGACATTCGGGGCGCTGGCCGCGCACCCGCTGGTCGGCCACGCCGAAAGCTTCGGCATGACGGCCGGCCTGAACCTGGTGCGGAGAAAAGGCGCGGCCGTGCACGATTGCGAAGCCTTCGCGCCGGCGCTGGGCGTGGGCATGCTGTGCCGCGCGCACATGTTCGACAACGGCGTCATCATGCGCGCCGTGGGCGAGCGCATGATCGTGGCGCCGCCGCTGGTGATGAGCTGCGCGCAGATCGACGAGATGGTGGAGCGGATCGGGTACTGCCTGGACCTGACGCTGGAGGATGTCACGCGGCGCGGGTGGATGGACAAGTGAGTGGCTACTCTGCGAGAGCTTTCGAAGCAGCAAAAACAAAAAGGCCCCGATTCGAACCGGGGCCTCTTTTTCATCGCATCGCAGACGGCTCAAACTCCCACCGTCACCTTGTGCGCCTCCTGCCGGTTCTTGACCACCTGCGGCGCCAGCGAGCCCACGATCATCCCGACAAACCCCGCGATCAGGCCCGCCAGCTGCCCCGGGAACGCCTCGCCCAAGGTCGACACCTGCGGGAAGAACAGCAGCCAGGTGAGGATGCCCATGGCGATCGACAGCACCGCGCCCTGGGTCGTGGCGCGCTTCCAGTACAGGCCCATCACCAGCGGCACGAAGGCGCCCACCAGGGTGACCTGGTAGGCCGAGGACACCAGCTCGTAGATCGAGGTGCCGCGCATCGCGATCGCATACGACAGCACCACCGCCGCGAACACGACGATGGTCACGCGCATGGCCAGCAGCTGCTGGCGGTCGCTCATGCCCGGGCGCAGGTTTTTCAGGATGTTCTCGGTGAAGCTGGTGGCCGGCGCCAGCAAGGTGGCCGAGGAGGTGCTCTTGATCGCCGACAGCAGGGCGCCGAAGAACAGGATCTGCATGATCAAGGGCATCTTCGACATCACGAAGGTCGGCAGCACGCGCTGGTAGTCGTTCTTGGCCAGTTCCATCGCCTCGTTGCCCATCACGATCACGGCGCAGGCGACGATGAACATCGGCACGAAGGCGAACAGGATGTAGCTGGCGCCGCCGATCACGGC